>Ga0209992_10000602_pt1 | contig 46731 bp, 42 predicted proteins | sample 2SBtaG_2_FD_182564 | JGI IMG/M metagenome (GOLD analysis project Ga0209992, IMG submission 182564) | Deep subsurface microbial communities from Kolumbo volcano to uncover new lineages of life (NeLLi) - 2SBTROV12_ACTIVE470 metaG (SPAdes)... | ecosystem: Environmental > Aquatic > Marine >... | reverse complement strand
TCGACGTCCTCCTCAGTGAGGCTCTTGGGCAGATTGCGCGGCAGCTTGGGGGTGTCTATCTGAGAGGTGGGGTCGGTCTCGATCTTGCCCTGCCGCAGCAGGTAGCGGAATAGTCGCTTCAGGCTGGAGATATTGCGGCTGGTGCTGCTGGGCTTGGCTTTTTGTTTGCCGACCAGCTGCGCGAGGTAGCCCTGAATATCGCCATGCGAGGTTTGCAGGATCGTTAAGCCGCGTTGCCCTTCAAGCCAGGTCGCATATTTGGTGAGGTCACGGCGATAGCTGTCCAGCGTATTACGCGACAGGCCGTCTTCCAGCCACAGGGTGTCGCAGAATTCATCCAGCAGGTCAGCGTTGTTCATGCGCCAGCAGCCAACGCTTGATGTCCAGCGGATCACCGCTTGCGTGTTGCATGAAGCCGCCTAAGCGGTTTTTGCCCACCACACGATGGCAAGGCACGACAATCGGGGTCGGATTCGCGCCACAGGCCTGACCGACTGCCTGAGCCGCAGATTTCAATTCGCCTGCCAACTCGCCATAGCTACGCGTCTTGCCGCACGGGATGCGAAGCATGGCTTGCCAGACTTTATGCTGATGAGCCGTGCCGCCAGATTTAATTGGCACGGTGAACTTTGTGTCAGGGTTGTCGATATAGCTTAGGAGTTGCTCACACACCGCTTGAGCAATCGGCATGGTTGCAGCTTGTGGCTTTTCGCCAGATAGCAGAAAGTCGATCCCGGTCAGCGCATCTGCTGTACAACGGATGCCGAGCATCCCGAAGGGTACTTTCAATATTGCCTGATAGTTCTTATCCGCTCGTTTATCCATGTGGGAATGATAGCGCACAAATAAAAAACGGGAGGCACTCCCCTCCCGTTTTCTGTAACTTGCTGCTTGCTTACTCAGCCGCTGGCGTCTCGGTTTTAGCTGCTGCTTTTGGCTTAGCTGCTGCCTTTGGCTTAGCTGCTGCCTTTGGCTTAGCTGCTGCCTTTGGCTTAGCTGCTGCTTTTGGCTTAGCTGCTGCTTTTGCTTTAGCTGGCTCTTTAACTTTACGCGCTGGCAACTTTTCTTTAATACGTGCTGATTTGCCTGAACGCTCACGCAGGTAGTACAGCTTAGCGCGACGCACATCACCTCTGCGCTTAACATCGATCTTAGCGATGATGGTTGAATATGTCTGGAAGGTACGCTCAACGCCCTCGCCTGACGAAATCTTGCGTACGATGAAGTTTGAGTTCAAACCACGATTACGCTTTGCGATCACTACACCTTCGAATGCCTGCACACGCTTGCGCTCACCTTCAACGACGTTGACGCTGACCACAACGGTGTCACCAGCTGCGAATTCCGGGATATCTTTACCCAAACGGGCGATTTCTTCCTGCTCTAATTGTTCGATCAAATTCACTTTACTACTCCTTGCTTTTAGTTATCAGAATCTTGTTCCTTCTGGTACGCTGCCAGAAGCCCAGACTCCTCTTTTGTCAGATCGCACTCGGCCAATAATTCAGGCCTGCGCAACCACGTTCTGCCCAACGACTGCTGAAGCCGCCAACGCGCTATATCGGCATGATTGCCGGATAGCAGCACCGGGGGCACGGCTTCACCATTAAACACTTCCGGGCGGGTGTAGTGTGGACAGTCCAACAGGCCTTGCACAAATGAATCCTGCTCTGCTGATGCATCATCACCCAACACACCGGGCAATTGCCGCACCAAACTATCTATCAACACCATTGCCGCCAATTCACCACCGGACAACACATAGTCACCGATGGAAATCTCGTCATCTACATACTGGCGAATCAGGCGTTCATCCACACCCTCATAACGTCCCGCCAGCAATATCAATCCTTCATCCTGCTGTGCAACCAAACCCTTTACCACCGGGTGAGTCAGCATCTTTCCTTGTGGTGACAGATACACCACACGGCTTTTTTTCACACCGCTGGCTGCTTGTCGCTGCTTGGCTGCGGTTATCGCGCCTGCCAGCGGCTCTGCCAACATCACCATGCCGGGCCCACCGCCATAAGGCCGGTCGTCAATGGTGCGGTAATTGTCCGTTGTGAAATCTCTTGGATTCCACGTCTTTAAAACATAATTGCCTTGTTCTGCCGCGCGCCGCGTGATTCCGTATTGCGTCAACGCATCGAACATTTGCGGGAATAACGTGATGACATCAAAAATCACCTCAGCTCATCCCCTTAATAATCCAACGCCCAATCAACATGAATGGTCTTGCTGTTCAAATCCACCTGCTTGATTGCAGTCCTGACAAAAGGAATCAGGGTTTCACCCTCTTCACCTTTGACACTTAACACCTGATTGGCGCCGGTCTCAAGCAGATTTTCAACCTTACCTAACGCCAACCCTGCTTCGTTGACTACCTTCAATCCGATCAGATCAGACCAGTAATATTCATCGTCCTTCTGCTCGGGCAAACTACTGCGCGGCACTGCGATCAACAAACCTTTCAGTCGTTCCGCTGCATTTCGATCCGGGCAGTCCGGCAATAACGCAACCAGCGTCTTGCCACGTACCTCACACTTGTCAGGATTGACTTCCCGCCAAGGGCCATGTTCCTGACCGATCTGCCATGACGCATAATCCAACAGGCTATCGACATACTCGGTATAAGGCTGAACCTTGACCCAACCGCGAATACCGTGTGCTGCTGCTATTCGCCCCATGATTACCATGGAGCTAGATTCTTCAGGCTGCTGCAGTCGTAGCACCCGCGACTTTGACCAATCTGGCAACGGCGTCGCTCAATTGCGCACCTTTGCTTTGCCAATGGCTCACGCGCTCCAATTGCAAACGCAAACCCTCTTGGCCTTCAGATGCCAACGGATTATAAAAACCAACGCGCTCAATAAAGCGGCCGTCGCGACGATTACGCGAATCAGCGACTACAACATTGTAGAACGGACGATTCTTGGAGCCGCCACGAGAAAGACGAATAATTACCATAATTAAACCTACCTAAAATATTTGCCACGCAAAAGGGCGCGAATTCTACGACAATTCCGTCGCTTATGGCAAGCGGGATATATGCCGCAGGAACGGATATCCGCAAAAAAATGCCGATGAGTGGTGCATATCAGGGGGCATAGCGACTCAACACCCCCTTCTTTGGCTAATGGACTAGCATCTCCATCACAAACTTGCTGCCGAGATAAGCCAACACCAGGAATACAAAACCGCTTACTGTCCAATGAACCGCCACTCGACCGCGCCAGCCGTAGGCACGACGCCCCCAAAGCAGCACTGCAAACACACCCCAAGAGATAAACCCGAACAGAACTTTATGGTTGAATTGCCATGCCTGACCAAAGATTTGCTCTGAAAATATCAATCCAGAGGCCAACGTCAACGTCAGCAGCACAAAACCGAACCAGATCATACGGAACAACAAGGCCTCCATCGTCATCAGCGGCGGGAGGTTTTGCAGAATGCGCGGCACCGAACCATGATGCAGCCGTTTTTCAACAAATGAGATCAGCACCGCATGTAGCACCGCGATGGTAAGCAGGCTATAGGCCAGCATTGCCGCAGCAATATGTGCCTTAAAGGCGAACAGGCCGGTATTTGCCAATTGATGCGCTGCGGGGAACATCTCTGGCAGCAATACGGCGATTGCAGCAAGCGGTAACACCAAAGCCTGCAAACACCCGACCGGATAGAAGAACCGGGCTACCCAATACACCAGCAATGTCAGCCAGACAATTAGGGATATCGCGTTTACCACGCTCAAATTGAAACCGCCGCCCGCAAAGACATCATGCCCCAGCAGATAACCATGCAGCAACAAAGGCACGACCACCCAATGCCCTGCCGCACCTCGACTTAAGAAATCACCCTTGCCGCGCATCTGCGCATTTAGAAAATAAAATGCCAAGACACTATATATAGTGAAGGCCAACCAAGAAAAGAGAACGTTAGACATTTTTTACTGAGATGTTTTAGACTTGACTAATTCTACACCATACTTTTGCAAAACTCTCATGCTGGACAACCTTACTCAACGCCTTTCTGGCGTCATCAAGAATCTGCGCGGTCAGGCGCGCCTGACTGAAAGCAATATTCAGGACGCATTGCGCGAAGTACGCATGGCTTTGCTCGAAGCTGACGTCGCGCTACCCGTCGTCAAAGCATTCATTGCCGAGGTCAAAATAGCCGCACTAGGTCAGGAAGTCATCGGCAACCTGAATCCGGGTCAGGCCTTGATCGGCGTCGTACATCGCGAGCTCACCAAATTGATGGGCGAGCATAACGATGCCCTAAATCTGGCCGCCACGCCGCCCGCTGTGATCCTGATGGCCGGCTTGCAGGGTGCGGGTAAAACCACCACCAGCGGTAAGCTCGCCAAACTATTGCGTGATCAGCAAAAGAAAAAAGTCTTGCTGGTCAGTTGCGACGTCTATCGCCCGGCCGCCATTGAGCAGTTGCAGACACTTGCCAAGCAACTGGAGATAGATTTTTTCGCATCCGACATCAGTCAGAAACCTCAGGACATCGCGACAGCCGCAATAGACTATGCACGCAAGCATTATCACGATGTATTGATCGTGGATACCGCGGGTCGCTTGGCAATAGACGAAGCGATGATGTCCGAAATCAAACAATTGCATACCAGCCTCAATCCGATTGAGACATTGTTCGTGGTCGATGCGATGACCGGACAAGATGCCGTCAATACCGCCAAAGCGTTCGGTGACGCGCTGCCACTGACCGGTGTCATCCTGACCAAGCTGGATGGTGATGCTCGCGGTGGTGCAGCATTATCAGTCCGCAATGTCACTGGCAAGCCGATCAAGTTTGTCGGCGTCAGTGAAAAGCCCAGCGGCTTGGAAGCTTTTCATCCCGAACGGATGGCTTCTCGCGTACTCGGCATGGGCGACGTACTGTCGCTGATCGAAGAAGCCCATCGCGAAGTCGATCATGCCGAAGCAGAAAAGCTGGCCAAGAAAGTACAAAGTGGTAAAGGCTTTGACCTCAATGACTTCAAGATGCAGATCGTACAAATGCGCAAGATGGGCGGCATGTCGGCACTGATGGACAAATTACCCGCGCAAATGAGTCAGGCCGCAGCCAACTCGAAGGTGGATGACAAGCAGATCAGCCGCACAGAGGGCATCATCAATTCAATGACTCAGCTGGAACGCACCAAGCCCGAACTCATCAAGGCTTCACGCAAACGCCGTATCGCAACCGGTGCTGGTGTGCAAGTCATGCACGTCAATCAACTGCTGAAACAATTTGAACAGACCCAGAAAGTCATGAAGATGTTCGGCAAAGGCGGGATGGGCAAGATGATGCGCGGCATGGCAGGCAAGTTACCGGGTATGCGATAATTTCTTTTTTTCAGCAATCACTGTATCAAAACATCATGACAATCAAAGCAATCATATTTGACGTAGATGGCACGCTGGCTGATACCGAGAACGGTCACCGCAAATCATTCAATAAGGCATTTGCAGATTGCGGCTTGGACTGGAGCTGGGATGTAGTAATGTACGATAAATTACTCAAAGTCACCGGCGGCAAGGAACGCATCAAGTACTTCGTTTCTGACTTTCTGACCGATTTCGACAAGCCGGATAATTTTGATGACTTCGTCAAACACCTTCATAAGGTGAAGACTGCACATTACACCTCAATGCTTGGCGAAGGCCACATTCCTTTGCGCCCCGGCATCAAACAATTGATCGAGGAAGCACATGCAGCCGGCATCACGCTTGCCATCGCGACCACCACCACCCCGCAAAACGTTAGCGCTTTGCTTGAAGTCGCACTGGGCAAAGACTGGGAAAAATATTTCGCAGCGAATGGTTGCGGCGACATCGTGCCGCACAAAAAACCCGCGCCAGACATCTACTTCTGGGTGTTGGAGCAGCTTGGGTTGTCAGGTGCTGACTGTATCGCACTGGAAGATTCCGAAAACGGCTTACGTTCCAGCCTGAACGCAGGAATCAAGACTTATGTCACCATCAACCATTACACCCGCAGCCATGACTTTACCGGCGCAGCGCAGGTTTTTGATGACCTGAGCGACCTGAATCGCTTTTACAAAGCAGCCGAACTCCCACTCGCCAAAGGATAGCCGCCGCATTACTGAAGCTTATTCAGTTAAAATGCCCGTCTACATTATTAAACTTTATTCATTACTTCATTTTTTTATTCATTAATTCATTTTACTTATAAGGAATTCGCCATGTATCAGATCGCACCGAGCATCCTCTCCGCCAACTTTGCAAAACTCGGCGAAGAAGTCGACAACGTTCTTGCCTCCGGCGCTGATGTCGTCCACTTCGACGTGATGGACAACCACTATGTGCCTAACTTGACGATCGGCCCGCTGGTTTGCGACGCATTGCGCAAGCATGGTGTCACCGCACCAATCGATGTACACCTGATGGTCAAGCCGGTTGATCGCATCATCCCTGACTTCGCTAAGGCTGGCGCGTCTTTCATCACTTTCCATCCTGAAGCTTCCGAGCATATCGACCGCACTATCGGCCTGATTAAGGAAAGCGGCTGCAAAGCAGGTTTGGTGTTCAATCCCGCAACACCGTTGGACATCCTTGAATACACCTTGCCCAAGCTGGACATCGTGCTATTGATGTCAGTTAACCCGGGTTTCGGCGGACAGAAATTCATCCCCCACACATTGGATAAAGCGCGCAAAGTACGCAAAATGATTGATGACTCTGGCCTTGATATCCGCCTTGAGATCGACGGCGGCGTTGGCCCGGCTAACATCAAAGAAGTCGCCGAAGCAGGTGTCGATATGTTTGTTGCTGGTTCTGCCGTGTTCGGCAAACGTAACGAGAACGACAAGAACCATTACGACACCATCATCGGCGAGATGCGCGCCGAACTGGCCAAGGTGAAAAAATAATGCAGGCTTTGGATTTTCCTATCGAGATTTCTGCAATCGTCATCGACCTTGATGGCACGATGCTCGACACCGCTCCCGAGCTGAGCGAATCAGCCAACCGCATGCTGCGCGACATGGACTTCACACCGGTATCACAAGCGCTATTGTCCAGCTACATCGGCAACGGTATCAGTTGGCTGGTGAAACGCGCGTTGACGGGTGAGATGCATGCCACACCTGATGCCGCGCTTTACGATCATGCACTACCAATCTTCGAAAAGCATTACACCGAGCTGTTGCTGCAAAGCAAGCCGTTCGGTGGTGTGATCGAAGGGCTGGATGCGATGAAAGCAGCGGGTTTCCGCTTGGGCTGTATCACCAACAAAGTCGAGCAATACACCTTGCCGCTGCTTGAAGGTGTCGGTTTGGCTAAGTATTTCGATGTCGTGATCGCGGGCGATACCTTGGCAGAGAAAAAACCGCACCCGATGCCATTGCTGCATGCAGCGAAGTTCTTTGACTCACCGATTGAGAAATTACTCTTAGTCGGTGACTCGCTGAGCGACACAACCGCCGCACGCGCTGCCGGCTGTCCGGTCTTCTGTGTCCCTTACGGCTACAACCACGGCGAGCCCGTAGAAACATTGGAGCTGGATGCGGTCATCAAAGATTTAACCGAAGTTTTGCCGCTTATTAAAAGCGCTTAAAGCACAATAATGATGCACCCTGTAAATTTTTCGAAACCGACTAGTTGGCGATGGTGAGGATCACCTCACTGGACGCAATGCGCCCCCTCGTCGTTTTCGAATTATTTTAAGGAGCTGTTTATGTTGCACCCCATCACTGAAGCAGATTTCAATGCGCTGGCCGAACAAGGCTATAACCGCATCCCGCTGGTCGCCGAGTCATTTGCCGATCTCGATACACCACTATCACTTTACCTCAAGCTCGCGAACAAGCCATTTTCCTATCTGCTCGAATCCGTGCAGGGTGGTGAACGCTTCGGTCGCTACTCATTCATCGGCTTGCCTGCTGATACCCATCTGTCAGTACGTGACAAGGAAGTCACACTGACGCATGGTGCAACGTCCACAACGCACAGCGTAGACAACCCACTCGATTTCATCAGCGAATACCAGTCACGTTTCAGGGTAGCGCCACTCCCTGATCTGCCACGATTCACTGGCGGGCTGGCGGGTTATTTCGGTTATGAGACGATACGTTACATAGAAACACGGCTTGACGGTGTTCAAAAGCCTGATGCCATCGGCGCACCCGATATTCTGTTAATGCTCACCGAACAACTTGCCGTGATCGACAATCTGTCAGGCAAGCTCACGTTTATCGTCTACGCGAATCCTGAGCATGATGATGCCTATGCACTTGCGCGTGAGCGACTGCGCGAACTGATCGGCATGATGCGATTACCGGTAGATATTCCCCATGCGCATGCGGTACCTGGTGGCGAAGCCAAATCCGAATTCGGTGAAGCAGCATTCAAAAAGGCGGTCGCAAAAGCCAAGCAATACATCTACGACGGCGACATCATGCAGGTGGTGCTGGCGCAACGTATGTCGCAGCCGTTCCCCGCATCATCCCTTTCGCTATACCGCGCATTGCGTAGCGTGAACCCTTCACCCTATATGTTCTATTACGACATGGGCGATCATCAGGTGGTCGGCGCATCTCCTGAGATTTTGGTACGACTGGAAGATGATACCGTCACCGTGCGACCCATTGCGGGAACACGCCCGCGCGGCGAGACACCCCAACAAGACAACGAACTAGCGGACGAATTACTCGCTGATCCCAAGGAGCTCGCCGAACATCTGATGCTGATCGATCTGGGTCGAAATGACATCGGCCGCGTTGCCAAGAATGGTAGCGTCGACCTCACCGAGAAAATGATCATCGAGCGTTACTCGCATGTGATGCACATCGTCTCCAATGTCGAAGCCGCTCTTAAATCAGGGCTGAATGCGATGGATGTCCTCAAAGCGACCTTCCCCGCCGGAACGGTATCGGGTGCGGCTAAGGTTCGTGCGATGGAAATCATCGACGAAATGGAACCTTCCAAGCGCGGCATCTATGCAGGTGCGGTCGGTTATCTCGGTTTCAATGGGGATATGGATCTGGCGATTGCATTGCGAACCGCCGTCGTCAAAGACAACACGTTATACGTGCAAGCGGGGGCGGGCATCGTGGCCGACTCCGACCCCGACAGCGAATGGATGGAGACGCAGAACAAGGCGCGTGCGGTATTACGCGCAGCGGAAATGGTGCTGGACGGGCTCGACGCCGCCACCCATCGATAAAATCAAAACTTCTTCGCGATTCGGTGTTGCTGACAATTAAATCACTCCTTGCATATTGGATATATGCGGCGTCACGATTTTTTGTTCGCGCCTAGTCTCGCTGCAAATTTTTAATTTTCTATGTCACCCTTTAATCTGAAATCATGCTGCGCCTGACCGAAATCAAGCTGCCGATCGGCCACCCCGACGACGACATCAAAACTGCTATTCTCAAGCGGCTAGGCATCACCGCTGAAGAGTTGGTTAGCTACGTCGTCTTCAAGCGCGGTGTCGATGCGCGCAACAAGAACGCCATCAAATTCGCTTATACACTGGATGTCGAGTTACGTGACGACGCTGCGACGCTGTCGCATTTTGCAAATGACCCTAATGTGCGTATCACGCCTGACACCAGCTACCATTTTGTCGCCCAAGCGCCTTCAGATTTCATTTCCAGACCGATAGTGATTGGCATGGGGCCGGCAGGTTTATTCGCAGGGCTGCTGCTAGCTCAAATGGGTTTCCGCCCGCTGATTCTGGAGCGCGGCAAGGCGGTGCGCGAACGAACCAAAGATACTTGGGGACTCTGGCGGCAGGGCAAGCTCAACCCGGAATCCAACGTGCAGTTTGGCGAGGGCGGAGCAGGCACATTCTCTGACGGAAAACTCTACAGCCAGATCAAAGACCCGCGCTATCTGAGTCGCAAGGTGCTGACTGAGTTCGTCAAGGCCGGTGCACCGGAAGAGATACTGTACGAAAGCCATCCGCATATCGGCACCTTCAAGTTGGTCAGCATGGTGGAAAAGATGCGTGCGACCATCATCTCACTCGGTGGCGAAATTCGTTTTGAAAGCCGTGTAGATGATATCGACATGGCTGACGGGCAAGTCGCAGGCGTTAAATTGAGCAACGGTGACCATATCGCCACCAACCATCTGGTGCTGGCGGTTGGACATAGCGCGCGTGATACTTTTGAAATGATGCACAAGCGTGGTGTCTACATGGAGGCCAAACCGTTTTCGATAGGCTTCCGCATTGAGCATCCGCAATCACTGATCGACCGCGCCCGCTACGGCAGGAATGCCGGGAATCCTATGCTCGGTGCTGCCGACTATAAACTGGTACATCACGCCAGCAATGGACGGTCGGTGTACAGCTTTTGCATGTGTCCCGGCGGCACAGTGGTTGCCGCGACTTCCGAAACGGAGCGAGTGGTTACCAACGGCATGAGCCAGTATTCGCGCAATGAGCGCAATGCTAACGCAGGGATCGTGGTCGGCATCACGCCGCAACAAGACTATCCCGGCGATGTGTTAGCGGGTGTGGCACTCCAGCGTAAGTGGGAGTCGCGCGCATATGAATTGGGCGGAAAAACCTATCAAGCACCGGGGCAACGGGTCGGCGACTTTCTGGCCGGCAGGCCTTCGTCCCAGTTCGGTGAAGTCAAACCGTCCTACACGCCGGGTGTACACCTCACCGACCTGTCCACCGCCCTGCCCGATTACGCGATAGCGGCTATCCGTGAGGCACTGCCCGCATTCGCCAAGCAGATCAAAGGATTCGACATGGCTGATGCCTTGCTGACTGGGGTCGAAACACGCACTTCGTCTCCGATACGCGTCAAGCGCAACAAAGACGATTACCAAAGCGTCAATACCAAGGGCTTGTATCCAAGCGGGGAAGGCGCTGGCTACGCGGGCGGCATACTTTCGGCTGCAATAGATGGCATTGAGGTTGCCGAAGCGGTGGCATTGAGTATGATGCAAACAAAGAAATAAGGATTGAAGCAATTATGTTATTGATGATCGACAACTACGACTCGTTCACCTACAACCTGGTGCAATATTTTTCCGAGCTATGTGCTGAGGTGGTGGTACATCGCAACGACGAGATTACGATCGAGCAGATCGAGAAGCTGAGCCCGCAACATCTTGTAATCTCACCCGGCCCATGCACGCCAAATGAGGCGGGTATCTCGGTTGCCGCGATCAAGCATTTCGCCGGCAAGATACCGCTACTCGGTGTGTGCCTCGGCCATCAGAGCATCGGTCAGGCCTTCGGCGGTGAGATCGTCCATGCCAAGCAGTTGATGCATGGCAAGACCTCGCCGATACATCACGAAAACAATAGCGTGTTCACCGGTCTGCCCAACCCGTTTACCGCAACGCGTTATCATTCGCTGGTGGTCGAGCGCGAGACTTTGCCTGACTGTCTGGAGATCACCGCATGGACAGATGACGGCGAGATCATGGGTATGCGTCACAAAACGCTGGAGATACACGGCGTACAATTCCACCCGGAGTCGATACTCACCGAGCACGGCCATGATATGTTGAAGAATTTTATGCAGGGAGCGAAATAATGGAATATTCAAAGGCACTGACTCAATTGATTGACCGCAATGACCTGCCTTTCGCAGAGATGCGCGAACTGATGGAAAACATCATGGGCGGTCAACTCACACCGGCACAGATTGCTGCGGTGTTGATCGCACTGCGTACCAAGGGGGAAACCGTCACCGAAATCGCCGCCGCCGCTTCTGTGATGCGTGAGCTTTCTACCAAGGTCAATGTCGGCAAGACAGAGCACCTTGTCGATACCTGTGGTACTGGTGGCGATGGTGCGCAAACTTTCAACATTTCCACCACCAGTGCCTTTGTCGTGGCGGCAGCAGGTGCACGCGTCGCCAAGCATGGCGGGCGTTCGGTCTCCAGCACCTGTGGTAGCGCGGACGTGCTGGAAAAACTCGGCGTGAACGTTAATCTTTCTTCGGAACAGGTCGCACACTGTGTGGATACGATAGGCGTCGGCTTTATGTTCGCGCCCAACCACCATAGCGCGATGAAGCACGCCGCACCGGTTCGCAAGGATCTCGGCGTACGCACCATGTTCAATCTGCTCGGCCCGCTGACCAATCCTGCTTCTGCACCCAATCAGGTTATCGGCGTATTCCAACAGTCACTTACCGCTAAGCTGGCGCAGGTACTCGGTGAACTGGGAAGCCGCCATGTACTGGTGGTGCACGGCGCAGATGGCATGGATGAAATATCTCTCTCAGACAGCAGCTATATCGCCGAACTGAAGGACGGTAAGGTGAGCGAGTACACCGTACACCCGGAGCAGTTCGGGTTGACCACCGCATCCGTTGAATCATTGAAGGTCGCCAATGCCGATGAAGCCTGTGAAAAACTCATCAGCGTATTGAACAACGAGGCAGGTGCGGCTCGCGACATCGTGCAAATAAACGCGGGGGCGGCTATCTATGTGGCCGGACTCAGCAAATCTCTGGAAGAAGGTATCGCCAAGGCAGATGAAGTCATTTCCAGCGGTGCGGCAAAGGAAAAGTTGCAACAATTGATAGAAATGAGCAATAAATCTTAGTATTTTCTATGCAAAAAAAACCATTTTTTGCATTATTACTTATAATGTTTAGAGAGTATATTAAGCAAACACCCTCATATCATGTGAAGGAATAAGTATGTTGCTTGGCCTAAGAACTGCCATCTATCCCGCACCAAATCTAGCCGCAGCGAAACAATGGTACTCAGCCATTTTAGGGGTAGATCCTTATTTTGATGAACCTTTCTACGTCGGATTTTCGGTAGGTGGTTTTGAACTCGGCTTACTCCCCACCGCATCTCCCGCCACTACTGGCCCACAGCCGCTTTGGGGTGTCACGGATATTGAGCAAACTTTTGCCAAACTGCTAAAGCTCGGCGCCATAGCGTTAGAACCCGTTGCAAATGTTGGCGGAAATATAAAAGTAGCAGCGGTGCAGGATCCTTTTGGCAACCGTCTGGGCATCATCGAAAACCCGAACTTCAAGCTTTCAGAAGTCCGCTAACAATATTTAGAAAGGTCATAATGCTTTATCAAGGTAGCTGTCATTGCGGAGAAATCACGTTCGAGGTCGAGGGTGACTTGTATGCTGTAAAAGAGTGCAATTGCTCGATATGCAGCAGGTTGGGCGCGTTACGTTGGTTTGTGCCGCGCAGTGCGTTACGCTTTACGAGTTCGGAAAGCAATCTATCCACATACCAGTTCGACAAAAAACGAGTTAAACATCACTTCTGTGCCACTTGTGGTTGCGCACCGATGAGCAGCGCTCGCTATAACGATGTCGATATGTGCGGTATTAATGTGCGGTGTCTGAAGGACATTGATATCTCCACACTGAAGATCAAGCCAGTGGATGGGAAAAGCTATTAGCTTGATTGCACCATCTACTGATCGACACTAACTTCTAAGTACTCAATCATGAGTGCTTCTCTTCCAGCGCATTCAGCAATACCAGAAACTCTCCTTCCGGTAGCGGCCTGCCAAATAAGTAACCTTGGTAAACGCCACATCCTGAATCAAGCAGGAAGTTACGTTGTGCTTCGGTCTCGACACCTTCTGCAATGACAGCAATGCCTAGACTATGAGACATGCCAATAATGGTCTCAATAATTGTTGCATCTGATGCCTTCATACCGATATTCTGCACAAAAGACTTATCAATCTTTAGCTGATCCAGTGGCAGTTGTGTCAAGTAGGACAGCGACGAATAACCAGTTCCGAAGTCATCCATTGAGAAATGCACCCCGATTTTTTTCAGAGCATTCATTTTATCCACGGTATCCTGCACATTGTCCAAGACTGTACTTTCCGTCAACTCTAGCTTGAGTCGTGAGGGATTTATTGAGGTTTCTCTAATAATATCTTCGATATCTTGGACGAAAGAAGCCTGCCTAAATTCGCGAGCACTTACATTCACTGCTAGGGATATATCACGTGTAAATGGTCGACTCTCCCAGGACTTTAGTCTGGCACATGCCATCTGCAACACCCACTTTCCGAGTGGCAGTATGAGTCCGGTATCCTCTGCGACTGGAATGAACTTGTCCGGACTTACCATACCTCGCTCAGGATGAATCCATCGAATCAACGCTTCTGCTCCAACTGGCTTGTAATTCTTATCGACCTGCATTTGGAAATAAAGCTTGAACTCGTTTTTAGGTAATGCCTTGCGTAAGGCAGCTTCAAATTGACTTCGTATTTCTAGTGCTTCCTGCATCTGCGGATCAAAGAAGCGCTGAGCATTACGACCTGATTTCTTGGCTGCATACATCGCCGTATCCGCTTGTTTCAAGAGGTCATCAAGATTCTGCCTGTAGTTACTGAACAGCGAGACACCAATACTAGCGGTAGTGTAGTGCTCGATATTCTTCAACTCGAATGGGAGCTGCATCTCAATCAACACTTTTTCTGCCACTTCACGTGCCTGAATAGCCGCAACAGATCTGTCTTCATTTAGCCCTTCTAGAAGGACGACAAACTCATCTCCTCCCAGGCGCGCTAGTGTATCGCTCTCTCGTATACAGCTTTTCAAGCGCTGCCCTGCTTCGATTAGCAACATATCGCCAACATCGTGCCCTCTTGTATCGTTGAGTATTTTAAAGTTATCAATATCAATAAAAAGAATACCCGCACATGTCTTGTTACGCGCACTCGTTGTCACTGCTTGATGCAGTCGATCAAAGAGTAACCTTCGGTTAGGCAGTTGGCAAAGTGGGTCGTAGAAGGCGAGATCATGTATCTTCGCCTCTGCCTGTTTCCGCTCTGTGACATCGAAAAAGCCACAAATGTAATTTGTAATCTCACCATCTTTTCCAGTTACTGCATTGACGGTTAACCATTCTGGGTATACTTCACCATCCTTGCGAAGATTCCATATTTCGCCCTGCCAGTGATGATCTCGCTCTAGCGTTTCAATCATACGTTGATAAAACTCTTCATCCTGAGTATCAGATTTAATATCGCCGAGATTTCTTCCTATCACCTCTTGGGCACTATAACCTGACACCTCACAGAACAGTTTGTTGACTCTCAGGATAGTCTCTTCATGGTCCGTAACAATCATGCCCTCATCTACTTCAAATGCAATTGCCGCCACCCTTAATGCTGACTCACGCTCCTCTAAGACTTCCATCATGCTATTAAATGCATGTGCCATGCCGGATATATCTTTGGGGCCGACAAGGTTGGCTCGAACCCCGGTTTCTCCAGCTTTTGCAAGCCCCATACTGGTTGACAACTGATTCAGAGGCAACGTCATACGATGCGCCAAAAACCGAATCAATAACAGCATCACGACTGCAAATGTAAAAGAGGTGGCTATATTTGCAATAAAAATATCTCGCGTTGCGCGAAAAAGTGCTGCCTTACTCATCACCACCGACACATAGCCGAGCAGCTCTGGAGCATATGGCTCAAGAAGGAACGGAGAATCTTCCGGAGGCTGTGTATAGACAGGCGCTACAAAATTCCAGTCAGTAGAACTTTCAGCTTCCAGCACCGTTGTTTGTCTCGTCCATTCCTTTTTGTCAACTTTATCTTCATAGAATCCAACTTTACTTGCCTTCCCTTTTGAAAGGAGTTCGCGATTATTTACATCGTGGATTTCCACGCGAATCACACCGGGAAATGACATCGCTGCCTGCGCTACATCTTTTGCGTTCTCTGCCGAGTTATAAATAAGGGCCAGTTCACTTTGGTGTGCCACTTGCTCAGCAATCCGCAACCCTTGCTCGATCAAGTCGGTGCGAACGCGCTCGTTACTTAGCCATGATCCTACGACTGAAGAAAATAGTGCCAGCAGAAAAATACCGATCGTCACCATGATGCGCAATTGGCGCTCAAAGGTGAAATTCTGCAGATACCTGTTAATAAATCGTTTCATATTCTATTGAGGAACACTCATATCGAAATCTCCCCCGTCTATTCCCAAGTGTTTCGCTGTTCGTTGATTGCCGACGCTTACCACATCACGCAATGGATATATTCCTTCCACTTTTTTATTTTTTGACTCCAAAATATCTTGTGCAAGGACAGCCAAACTACCGCCTAACCCGATATTATCTGGGAATAAGGAAAATAATACTCCGCGACGAACATGGTTGAAATTACTAGAAAATACCGCGACCCCTTTACTCCAAGATTTCTGCAAGATCAGCGGTAAAACTGAACTTTCTTCTACCGAGGTTGGATCCTGAGGTAGCCAAACTGTATCCCTTTTGGAATCGGCTTCGTCAAATATTTTTTTATAATGCTGCACAGCAGTACGAACATCCTGAGCTTCTAATAAAACCAGCTCGAGCCCGAGTGACTTTGCCGCTTTGCCGGCTAACTTCATCACCCAACTGTTATACGCTGGGTTATAAACCGCAAAAACCCGTTTCGTGCCCGGCCTGAGATTCTTCATGTGGCGAAATAATAATTCAGGATCCGGCGTCAGACTTATCACGGGTTGCTTTCTCGCATCCTCATCAGGAACCGTCATCACCCCCCCAACGACTAAGCGTATATCACCATTCACCATATTGGCAGACTTCAGCCCCTGCCGACCCAATGCAATTATTACACCAGTGTGTTGACTGGTCAGATTGTTTCTCAAGTCATCGGTGTCAGTAGTAGAACGAACAGGGTAGCTATAGATATCGCGGCCCAGCTTATCTTCTACCCCTTTGACCATCTCCTCAAATATACCCCTGTAAGGCGGGCCAATATCAGGATAAAACACAGCAATTTGATCATTGCCGGCCCATGCCGTCGGAGCAGGTAAAGCCAATGCGAGAGCCAAACAACCTGCACAAACCAATTTGGAAATAGAAAATTGAGCGCGCGCGGAAAGCACAGCCCACACATGCCGGCAACCAATTTCTAAAAAACGAATCAAGCCAGACATGTATATATATAGCTCCGTGCGTAGGAAATCAAAGCTTGTAATTCAGTTCGACTCGCCACTCGCGTGGAGCCAAAGGCAAATCGTCTGGTATCAGCCCCGGCGCCGGTGAAGGCTCTCGAGCATCTGCATCGAACAGATTGCGCACAGAAAATGCATAACTTAAATCACTATCATGGCCACCGTTGCGCAAGGTCATATCAACCGTATGATAATCGGCGATCCTCGGTCGAAGATCACCAGGTTCGCGCTTGCGACCCGCAACATAATTGAATTGTGTATTTAAATTCCAGCCCTGAAGAAAGTGCCAGTCGGCACGACCATAAGCTTGATGGCTCGGCGCATTGCCCGCATCTTGATTACTCGCTTCGTCAATTGAGCGTTGATACGCATAATTACCGGATAACCTCAAGGTTGCTGAGGCATCCCAAACCAGTTCTACTTCGCCACCGCTACCATGTTGCCTGCCCGTATTTTGAGCTACCAGCGCAGCAGTCCCTGCCTTTGGCGCGAAGCGCAGAATATCCTTCATATGGTAACGGAATAGATTCAGATTGGCATGTAAACCATTTTTCACCTGCCAATCAAAGGCCAATTCCACCGTCTCATTCGTTTCTGGATTCAAATCTTGATTACCTGTAGCTACAGGATTATTGATATTGTAAAGCTCCGCAAATGAAGGGGGGCGAAATGCCTTTCCGTAGAGCAATTTGCTGGTCATGTTATACGCGGTATCCCATACCAATGCGATACGAGGGTTGGTTGTTTGGCCAAAATCCGAATAGCGATCTTGTCGTATACCTGCAGTCAAATACCAATCCTGAGTAAAATTCCATTCATCTTGTGCATAGGCAAAGCTGACACGACGATTATGCGGCGTCATAAATGGCAATGTATCGGTTACATCTACCACGATTGGCGGCGTTAAAAAATTGTTGGAATCTTGAATTCGGTACATATCGTCCGTTTGGGTACCCGCACCAAACCGCAGCTTGTGATTGTCAACACCACTATAATTTGCAGAAAGATTGAAGCGGTAATGGCGCTCCCATTTGTAAGGATTACCGATTAAGCCATTTGGATATGTGATTCCTGGCGGAGTGACCGTATAACCTGGCGGGAAAAGCGTCAGGTCAGATTTCTCGACAAGATGTAAATAACTGATTTGTGCAGTCACACCAAGATCGGGGATTAAATTTTGCTCTGTGTACGTCAAGTCAGCATTGATGCGCTCACCGAAATTGGTGCCGACCGGATCTAGAGCTGAAGCCACACCCGCGCCTGTTTCAGCATTATATCGTCGTTGGTAACCCGCTCTCAGTTGCCATTTTTCATTCGAAATATCGAAGCGACCATCAATGGCATCGCGCCCCAGATATAATGTTCCCGGTGCGTAGGATGGATTACCTGTGAGCGTTGCTGCATCCGCATCTATAGTATTTTTTTGCCCGTCCGTCTGCCCCGCACGGACGTAGGCTGCTATTTTAAAATCTCCCACAGTATTGCCATACTGCATCCATCCGTCACGAGTATTGAATGAACCAACACGCGCACCTACTTGAGCACCTTGAACATCTCCAGCAGTCTTGGTGATGATATTGATCACCCCGGAAAATGCATCCGCCCCATACAGCGCAGAGCCAGGACCGCGTATTACCTCGATACGTGCAATATTTTCCACTGGCATACCAGCCCATATTTGTGAACGATTACCAACATATGCGCCAGTAATAGGTATTCCGTTGATGAGCATCAGTACCTGTGGATTAAACTGGGTGGCTATACCTCTGATGGAATATATAGGGTTATATCCTATAGGTGATCGAGAGACATGCAGACCCGGTACGGTTTCCAACACTTCATCCAGATCGTTCGCACCAATAGCTGCGATATCTTCCGAAGTTACTACAGTAGCAACCGACGGCGCGCGTGCTATCGGTTGTGCTGATCCGGTCGCGATACTGATAAATGATTTATCACCATACAGCATCGCCAAATCTTCCATGTCCGACTGTGCGTTAACTTGATGACAAGTTAGCAGCAAAGAAGCTAGCGTAAGCCATTTAGCTATAACGACATTATCCGGTTTACTCATGATTCCTCCTCGATCTACCCAGCAATAAACACTCCATTGCCTGTTTATTGTCTCAACATTACCAACGGCGTTGATCAACACCCTCGTACGATACCATGTTGCATGGAATAGGGAAGAACTGCTTCTCCGGCTTGTTGACTGCATCAAGATAGCACGGAGGCATTCCCGCCAGAAATACAGGAACCGCCACCATATAATATTCATGCATTCTCATACCAAAATCAGCACATAAAGCAGCCGTCAGACCAACACTATTCATACGCCAGCGCAAGCGCCCTTCCAGCAGAACACGCTCCACCTCAAAAGCAAGTTTTATGTACGATCCATTTTCCAGCCCCTGTTCACGCACAATTGCCATGATGGGCTCGATACGCTCATCTGTAGCAACGATAGGCCGACCAAATCCACCAATCCCCCGCTTTTCCTTGATCTCCGCTCGCACTAATGTTTCAAGGTCAGCACCTTCATCCATTAGTTTTTTGGCGCGAATCAAAAACTCGCTGCAACGTAATTGCGAAGCACCACCAAAGATTTTGGCCTCCGAAACAGCCATTGCTGCCGCGATTCCAAGCGGGCCGGTGCTGCGGGATGAGCCAGCCAATGCAGCAACCCGGTTGTTCCATAAACGCGCATCGGGATAGCTGTTATGTGTCCACATCACATGTAATACACGCACCTGCTGTGGCGTATAGCGCTTTCCAGTAATGCTATATGTGTACAACTCCAGCCAGTCCAAATCTTTTAGCGACGTAAACAAATCCTTCCCGCGAAATACTACCCGCTCTCCAGGAAAAAATGCCCCCATCTCAGTTGCCAAACGCCCAACATGCTCTGTCAATAAATCAGGCCCATTCATGATGATTCACCATTTTGATTGGTCAAATTCTGCGATGGCCCCGGATCGTTTTCCAGCTCAATACGGAAAAACGGGAAATTTTTATAGCCACCGTCGCGTTGTTCCAAAGCATGAACTGCCGCTCCCGGCAAGCGCAACATCAGAAACAGCATTTCTCCTTGCTCCGGCGTACACCCTAAATCACATAGTGCTGCCGCAGCGACACCGGGCATTGCCAGCGGGAAACCCGCAGCCTGTTCAAGCGGTTTACGATTATCATTGAGCCAAATCAGCGTTTGTCCGCAACCCAAACCGGCAAGATATTCAAGTGTTTGCCTGACCGGATTCGTACAGCGCACACCATATGGATCAAAGCCCGCCGGGTGACTCGCTGCAGGCCAGATGTTCGCCGGGTCGTCCTCCACCTCTTTGCCCAACGCTGCTTGCCAGCTCTCCAAATCAAGCCCATATGCTTGCCAGCCCATCATCACGTTGAACACTTCTCGCGACCCGCCTGATCCGCCAGCACCCACCGCAAGGGCTGCCATCAAACAGGAAGCAGAAGTCGAACCGCCGACTCCCCCGCACATCGCTGCATGTACAGCAGGGTCACGCGGGCCGGGATTCGCCAATGCAATCGCAAGCCCATTTAAAAGTTTAGCCTGTGCTGCTGTGGGTGCCTCACCGCGAAATAGCAGGTATAGATATTCAATCCAGCTTGCTTTACTTAACAGGTCACCATATACGTCGTAGCCATGACAATGACAGGATAATGCTGCAAACGCGTTGTCTGGCTCAGCTTCTTCCTGCCAGATACGGGTGTGGATGACTTCTTCGCTCATGGTGCTGTCCCCAGTGCTTGCATACGCAACCCCATCGGTGGCACTTCATCAATGTCAATACGCACATCCAGAATAGTAGGCCCTTTACGACGCAAGATGGCATCCATGTCCAGACTATCAAACTCTTCGGCGGAATGAATGATGTGTCCGGGAATCCCCATAGACTCACCCATCAGTTTGAAATCAACTGGCGGCAACTCAAAGCCTATCGGTTCCGCACCTGCCAACCGCTGCCCGTATTTCACCATGCCCAGTGCTGCATCATTCAATATCACGAACAACACTGTTAAGTTCTCGACCTTTGCTACTGACATTTCTTGGCCATTCATCAGCAAGCTGCCGTCACCCGTCAGGCAGACCACCGGAGCTTTACGGTTGGCGAGTGCTGTACCAACGGCACCCCCAATCGCCCAGCCCATAGGTGCAAAATTCATCGTGACACGCATCCAACCACCATCACTATGCTCATGATCGTGCATACCCAAATGGTGAATTGCCCAAGTAGTGCTGTTACCCGAGTCGATCAAAAAGCGCGTATCTGGCGGGGAACGCCAACCTAGCTCTCGCATCAAATACTGTGGCTTGATCGCTCCGCCGGGCAAGGCTGATTTAAACGGGTCATCGACCGAATATTTCCTGAATCGTTTTTTCTCAGCGACTTCTATCTCTTCGTCGTTTTCCCATTTCAGATTACGCAGCAAACGCTGGAAAACAGGCTTGATCAGGCCACACACATGCAACCCAGCCATTGGCGAACGCGTCAGGTTCGACTCATAGGGATCAATATGAACCAGCCTGTCGTTCAATAACGACTCACTCCACCCGTTACTCGTCCACTCTCCCAACGCAGAACCGATTACCAGAATCATATCTACTTCTGGGTCTTCCATTGTCTCGTTTGCTGACGCATGACCGGCAAAGCCGAACACCCCTCTATAGAGTGGATGGCGTGGACTGATAAAACCCTTTGCATCAGGTGTAACAACAAAATCCGCCCTGATTCTTTCCGCTAACTCAATGATGAGCTCAATCGCACCACCACTGCCACTGCCGATTAACAAGACAGTTTTTTTCGACTTCAAGAGTAACGACTGCAAATCTCTAACGGCAACATCGTCGACTGCTGAACGTGGCTGCATCAGGGGTGCAAGATGATATGCCGGCTGACACGACATCGGTGTTCGCAAAACATCAACCGGAATACTAAGGTGCACCGGACCAGGCGTGGGTTCAAACGCACTCAGCAACGCACTGGCAAGCTGACGCTCGATTTGATCCGGGTGTGAAATCAGGGCACTGTAACGTGTGCAACTGCGAAACATTGAAACAATGTCAATACCGGCACCAGATGATTCCTGCAAGGCTCCCTTACCATGCAGATGCAATGATGGCTGACCGGTGATTACCAGCAATGGCACCCCGTTTTCAAAAGCACATGCAACACCCGTAATCAAATTGGTCGCACCCGGACCTGAAGTCGCGCAGCACACACCAATCTTTCCCGTTTCCCTAGCGTAACCATCGGCCATGAAAGCCGCACCCGACTCGTGCCGTGCTACTACCGGCCTAATCCCTCCCCGCCGCTCACTTCTTGCAAGGGCATTGTATAAAGGCTCGATTGCGCCTCCCGGCACACCGAACACGAATTCAACCCCGATCTGCTCTAAATATGCGACCAACAGGTCGGCCATTTCGCCGGGCTCGTTTTTTGATGACATTTGACCCATCCACTTTGCAATGCCCACACCAAATTCCTGACGGTTAAAGGTGGAGCATGAATAATCGTATTACCAGATTCAGATTATTCCACATTTTCGGAAAATATGAAATAAATTTTTCTTTTTATCCAACGACTTCTACAGGAATGTGAATATCACTTCTTAAGAGCGTGCTTTGTACGGTTCGAAATTTCAGAACGACTTTCAATTCGTGTGTCAGTCTGTCATTCGTCAAACGTCTCGATTCGTTCATGAAAGACAGCAACATTGGCGACAGTTTTTGTTGTGCATCTGCACGGCTAATACGAGGCATACGAGGCAGATTAAACGCATCGGCCACTAGATCGAAATATTCGCCCATCTTAAGGTGACTATCGTCACTGGCGTGATAAATACGGCATGGTTTGCCACGTTGTAATGCTGCAATGCTGATGCGCCCCAAGTCATCCGCGTGGATGTGATTGGTGTAGCTATCTTCGTCTGCAACGATGCACGGCGAGCCACTTTTGATCCTGCTAAGAGGCAATCTTTCAGCTGCATAGATGCCAGGGACGCGCAAAATAGATGCCTTCACCCGATTTCGCCTTGCCCATGAACGAACTTGCTGCTCTGCATCGACACGCCTCAGCGCACGGCCATTCTTCGCATTCAATGATTGTGTCTCACTAACCCACGCTCCATCGCAATCGCCATATACGCCGCTGGTGCTGATATAGACGATACGCTTGGGCAGTTTGGTGCAACGCTTTCGAGTATGTGACAGAGCACTCAGCAAGTTGCGGGTACGTGAATCGCACATCCCCTCCTTCGGTGGTGGCGCAAAATGAAGTACCAATTCTGAAATGCCGGCAATACGCGCAAGACTATGCCGATTATCCAAATCCCCCATAATGGGAGTGGCGCCAAGCACCCTCAAGCGAGTTTGATATTCCTGTTTGCGAATCAGCGCAAAAACCTTATAGCGAGGAGTCAGCAATGGAATGGTGCGCAACGCAACATCCCCGCAACCGATGACAAGTACGTTTCTCATGGCGTCATTATGCGTTAAAATCCACGCCTTGGCGAAATCCACCTACTCTTCAAATGACGTTTACAACAGTTATCCAGCCCAGCGGTCACGAATTCCCAATTGAGGAAAATGAAACCATCCTAGAAGCAGCTATCAAGAACGGATATGTGTTGCCGTATAGCTGTCGTGACGGTGTGTGCGGCGCATGCAAGGGAAAGGTGTTACAAGGCACTGTGGATTTTGGCAAGTACCAAGCAGATACATTAACCGAGGCGGAACAATCTATAGGCATGGCTTTGTTCTGTTGCGCCAAACCGCTTTCCGACCTGGTCATCGAGTCTCGTGAATTAAGTGCAGTCAGCGATATTCCGGTAAAAACTTTACCGTGCCGCATACAAAAAATGGAAAAGCCAGCACCCGATGTGATGGTGATCACGCTAAAACTTCCGGCAAATGAAAGACTGCAATTCCTAGCGGGTCAGTACATTGATATTCTGCTGAAAGATCAAAAGCCCAGAAGCTTCTCTCTGGCAAATGCACCACACAATGATGATTTTCTTGAACTGCATATCAAAAACATTGCAGGCGGCGCCTTCACGCAACATGTGTTCAACGAAATGAAGGAACGTGACCTGTTGCGCTTCAAAGGCCCTCAGGGTACTTTTTTCCTGCGTGAAGATACCGATAAGCCTATCATCTTCGTTGCCAGCGGCACCGGATTCGCACCGGTCAAAGCCATCATCGAACATGCGTTACACATTGGTGTGAAACGTCCGATGCATTTCTACTGGGGCGGACGCAAACTGGCTGATCTGTATATGATGGAAAAAGCAAACGAGTGGGAAAGCAAAGGCATCAAATTCACACCTGTGCTGTCAGAAGCGCTGCCGGAAGATGACTGGCAAGGCCGTACCGGATTTGTACATTTGGCGGTCATGGAAGATTACAGTGATTTATCAGGACATGAGATGTATGTATGTGGCGCGCCTGTCGTGGTAGAAGCTGCCCATACTGACTTTACCGCACAGCGAAATCTACTTAATGAATCTTTCTTTTCTGACGCTTTTACGTTCACACCAAAAAATTAATTCGGCACCGCACTGATTCGGAAGAATTGATTCTCAAGACTCGTCAGAAAACCTATTCCAACTTCATTGCACGCTGAAAATATCTGGCGGCATCATCTGCCTTCCCCAGGCTTTCAGCCATCTGACCTAACGCCTTGTAAGCTTCGGGACTGGGATGCACGCTGATGCTGGCGTCCAGATAACTTTGTGCCTTGCCCCATAACTTTTGGTGCAGGCACAATTTTCCAAGTGCCAGCAGCAACCCTGCATCCTGCCGATGAACACGCAGCCATTTCTCTGCCTGTTGGATTTGCGTGACTGCATCACCCTCCTGACAGTCGCCGAATAACGTAACCAACTCGCTGTCCCACTGAGAATTCAGACTATCGGCAAGCATTTCCTGGGCGGTTGAGCCCCCCCCGAACTTATTCAAGGCATGCGCAGCGGTCATGACAATCTTGCTACGCCTCCTCAAGTCTTTAGGTATTTTTTTCAGGCAAGCTTTGAGTCCGGCAAGGTCTTTTTGTTGTCTAATTATTCCGAGCCATGCTTGCAAACGGTACTGAGTCGCGAATGTTTCATCGACCAGTCTGCGCTTTTCCATTTTATTCAAAAGCTTCAGCACCTCATCCCAGCTTCCAGTCTGCTGCAATGCTTTAAGCTCCAGCGTCATTGCGCCGGGATGCTCCGTCACCCCGCTGTCGCGCAGCGCTTGTAATGTTTTTAAAGCCGATTGAGGATCGCGCTGGTCGAGCATGAATTTACTGGTCGTCATCAAGCGTATGGAGGAATCATCTACTTGCTCATTATCGACAACAGACAAATATGCATCTCGTTTCTTGTATTCGCGTAATTCGTGCGCAGATCGTGCAGCGATAATGGGATAGATACTGGATTTTTCGCCAGCATCAATCGCCTTAACAGCAGCCTTTTCCGCGACAGCAAATCGCCCATCAAAAAATGCGTGCAGCATATCCTGTTGTAACTTGTACGCTTTGGCAGTCGCGCGATTCTGGCGGAAATGCTTCACATAGGTTGGTAAGCTCAAAACATTAGCGACAAAACGCGTCAGCATGTATCCACACAACAAGATCGCAATCAGCAAAAATATCGATAAGATCAGCGATAGCTCAAAGCGATAGGGAGGATAGACGATCAACACATAGGCAGATTTGTCTGTTGCCAGACTGAATCCAACGGCGGCGGCAAACAAGCCTAATATCCATGCTAGGTACTTCATTGCTTACCTTTTTGCGAGGGTGTTTTTTCAGCAGCACGCTCATGCGCTTGCCGGTAATCCCTCACTGCCTGCAGGCTAGCGCTGATATCAGGCAAATCAATTTTAATGCTCGATGCAGCCAGCTTATTCAGCGTGGATTTCATGCGGATGTTTTGCTCTGACTTGTTGTCAAAGTATTTTTCCAGCCAGTGCTGCGACGTTGTCAATTCCAGTTTGAAACTGCTTTCATCTCGAGACAATAGTGCTATCCGGGCGGACATCAATCTGAGCTTCATATTCTCCCGCAAGAAAAATTCCTGATCGGGCGATAATAGCGGAATAGCATCACTGCCGGTCTTCTCGATACGCACCATCTGTAAGAATTCATCCCAAATCTCTTTCAGCAATCTTCTCCATTCCGCCTCATCTTTGCTTGAGATTGCTTGCAGTGCATTTTCTTCCATCACTCTGCGTTGATGGATAAGTGGCAGGCTATCCACCTCAGAAATTGCATCGTCAAGTTGAAGGTTCAGTGCAGGAATATCCAAACTAGGCAATGCACGCAGCTTGCTAATATCTTTGCCGATCCGATTGCGCAATCCGCTGAATGCACCTCTATCCATACGCTTCAACCGTGCATTTCCGCTCTGCAAGGCAATCAGGGCAGCCTCGACGTTAGCTGACAACTGTAATTGTTGCGTGGCGATCATTAGTATCTGCTCGACTTCCGCCAATACCATTTCGTCCCGGTTACCGGAGAGGTCGTCATACAACGCCTCTAAAGCAGCGCGCTGATTCCGTGCTTCACCAAAACGCGTTTCCATCATCGTCACTTTTGCCGCCAACGCTCTCACTTGCCCTTGGCTTTGAGTCACCAACATCTGGCTGGCCTTGCTGTTGGCAGAAATTTCGGAAAGCTTGTCCGCCAACTGTCGTTCCATATTACTAATGGCACGATATCCGTAGAACCATAGTCCTGCGATTGCCACCGTAAGCACGATCAACATCAACAACGTCAGTCCGAACCCTGAAATCATCCCGCCCCCACGCTTGCCAGATTCAGGTGGCTGCTTTTCGGATTGAGATTGTTTTATGTCTGGCGGCGCTAGCGTCGGCTGCGAGGTAGTTGGCTGAGCTTGGTTCTGTTGGGCCGGTTTCTGTTGAGCCGGGGTCTGCTGCTTAGGCGCAGTGGATTCCGGCTTCTCCTCTTTATTAGGCGGTGTAGTTTTCTTGCTCATTTCGTACCATATTCCATTAGTTACCAGACTCTCTGGTATCGGCCCATTTCGTCAGGGACGAAAATAAACCATCATCTCCCGATCCGGCCAATATTACCTTTTGCCAGCCTTGCTGTTTAGCCAGCCCGGCAATGCGCTCATGCGGAACGAATAATGGCGTATTGGAAAAATCCTGTTGACCCTGTGCGCTAAGCATCTGCCAAAGGTGTCCCAGCGCCTCACTACTGGTTACGGTAATGGCATTCGGGTGTTCTGACAACAAGGCACTTACATCATGCTGCGGTTTGCTACGCTGATAGCACGCGGCATATTCCACGATCGCACCACGTTCCTTGAGTGTATTCCCCAACAACTCGCGCCCGCCATCACCGCGAAAGATTATCACATGCCATCCGGCAATGTCCTGAAGCTCAGGAAGTGCCAGCAATCCTTCACTATCGAAACGATCGGTAGGTGCGATGACATCGGCAATACCGAGTGCGCGTAGCGCTTTCGCACTACCTTGCCCGACCGTCGCAATTCTGAGCTTTGGTGGTATCTCACCCCTAGTGCGTATCGCGGTTACACCGTAGCTGACGGCATTCGGGCTGATGAAAATAGCAAGGTTGGATTGACCTAGGCGGTCAATCTGTTCATACAGCGCCCCTGTATCCTCAACGGCGGCGATATCGAGCAGCGGAAACAGCAATGGAACGCCACCAGCTTGTTCGATTCGCGCCATCAATTGAGCCGCTTGGTCACGCGGACGGGTGACTACGATTTTCAGTCCAGCCAGAGGAAGAACATCCACCATATTGCGCCCGCCGTATTAGGTAACCCGCACCCGCCTTAGATATATAAAACGAATACGGAGTGCTTTAGAGCTCGAGTTCGGCCAGAATGACGTCCGCGCCTTGAGCACGTAACTCATCGGCGATTTTGTAGCCCAATGTCTCAGGATCGTTGATATCACCTGTCAAATCAGAGCGCATCATCCGCTTACCGTCAGGGCTCGCTACAAAACCACGCATACGCAACTTGCCATTCTCTATTTGCGCAAAACCACCCAAAGGAACCTGACAACTACCGCCCAATGAGCGGCTCATCGCGCGCTCGGCCAATACACAGGCAGCCGTTTCGGGATGATGAAGAGCTTGCAACAACTCGATCATCTCCGGGCGATCCGCACGACATTCAAACCCTAAAGCACCTTGCCCTACTGCTGGCAGGCTCTCTTCACTGGTTATGATGCCGCGAATACGATCACCCAAGCCCAAACGCTTCAAGCCTGAAGCTGCAAGGATGATCGCTGAATACTGACCTTCATCCAGCTTACGTAAACGCGTTTGAACATTGCCACGCAGCGGCTTGACATCCAAATGAGGAAAGCGCGCACGCACCTGACTCTCACGGCGCAAACTCGAAGTGCCAACCACGCTACCTTCCGGCAATGCAGACAGATTTTCATAATCGTTGGAAACAAACGCATCATGTGGATCTTCACGCTCACCGATGGCCGCCAACGCAAAACCTTCCGGCATATGCATAGGCACATCCTTCAGTGAATGTACCGCCAGATCGGCGCGACCATCTTCAATAGCCGTCTCTAATTCCTTTACAAACAATCCCTTACCACCGATTTTGGACAGTGTGACATCAAGGATCTGATCACCTTTTGTCGTCATACCTAATATGCTAACGTCGGTTTGAGGATATAATGTACGTAATCTGTCCTGAATATGTTCCGCTTGCCACATCGCCAATGCACTTTCGCGAGAAGCAATAACTAATTTAGCGGGGACTTTTTGGGTTGTCTGACTCATAGCAATTCCTGGGTTTATGTAATTAATATCCGGCGCATTCTAGCATAAGGTGCGCCGTACTTTTGTCCCGAGAACATAATGAATTTAATTTCCGCACCTACCAGCATTTCCAGTAAAGACCTCCCACTACGCGAGGATGTACGGCTATTGGGCCGCATTCTTGGCGATACCCTGCGCGAGCAGGAAGGGGAAGATGCCTTCAATCTCATCGAAAGCGTACGTCAAGCTGCCGTGCAATTCCGTAAGACTCAGGACGATCACGACCGCGTACAACTGGAAAAAATATTGGATGCACTGTCTACCAACGAGACACTGGTCGTCGTTCGCGCATTCAGTTACTTTTCGCAACTCTCTAATATCGCCGAAGACTTGCACCACAACCGTCGTCATCGCGCCCATTTGAAAGCAGGCAGCAAGCCCAAAGATGGCAGTTTGATGTTGGCGCTTGATCGTGTGGAGGAAAAAGGTCTGGACAAAAAAGCCCTGCAATCATTCTTGGATACGGCGCTGATTTCTCCGGTGTTGACGGCACATCCGACTGAAGTGCAACGCAAAAGCATCCTAGATAGTCAGTTGATCATTGCCAGCTTGATGTCAACCCGGGACCGCATGGAAATGACACCGGATGAATTGGCAGACAATGAAAACGCATTGCGACGATTTGTTCTCATCCTGTGGCAGACACGCATGTTGCGCACAGCTAAGCTGAATGTCCGCGATGAGATCAATAACGGGCTTGAGTTCTACCGCTACACCTTCCTGTCGGAGATTCCCAAGATCTATGCAAGCTTGGAAAAAACTCTGGAAGAACGGTTCGACAAAGACATCAACATCCCACCTATACTCAAGGTAGGAAGCTGGATCGGCGGCGACCGTGACGGCAATCCCTTCGTCACACATGAAGTCATGCTTGATGCCGTCCAACGGCAATCGTCCCTCGCATTTGAATACTATCTGCAAGAGACACATATCATGGGCAAGCGCCTGAGTCTGACCGACAAGCTGGCCGACATCAGTGACGAATTACTCGGACTTTCCGAATCCTCGCCAGACACAGCCACCAGTAGACAGGATGAGCCATACCGACGTGCGTTAATACTGATTTACTCTCGCATCACAGCAACATCCAAGCGTCTTGGTCATGATGTCACTAAGCTGCGTCCGATCGATAAAGACGCCACGCCTTATGACACCCCTCAAGACCTGTTGGCCGATTTGGATACCTTGATCGATTCGTTATACAAACATGGCGCGGTCTATCTTGCGCGTGGTCGCCTAGCCAATCTGCGCCGGGCAGTCGAGGTGTTTGGCTTCCACCTTGCCCCATTGGACATGCGTCAACACAGCGCAGTCATCGAGCAGACCGTCAGCGAGCTCTACGCAAATAGCAATGGCATAACTAATTATTCGGAACTTGACGAATCTGCACGCCGCACAACGCTGCTGAAAACATTGGAAGCAGGAAAAATCTTGCTGTCTGACATCGAGCAATTCTCCGACGAGCCGAAGAGCGAATTGCGCATCATGCAAACCGCCGCCCAGATACATCAACGTTTCGGCCGTGCAACGCTGCCTAACCACATCATTTCCAAGACAGATGCTGTAAGCGACATGCTGGAGCTTGCACTGGTGCTACAGCAAGTCAACCTGCTCGAAGGAAACGACAAGCTTCACATCAATATCATTCCGTTGTTCGAAACCATTGAAGACTTGCGTGGTGGCGCCGCCATCATGGAAGAATTATTCTCTATCCCGTGGTACCGGAAACTGCTCACGACTTGTGGTGACATACAAGAAGTGATGCTCGGCTATTCGGACAGCAATAAAGACGGTGGCTACATTACGGCTAATTGGGAGCTATACAAGGCGGAACTTGAACTGGTCAAAGTGTTTGAGAAACACGGGCTTGAGTTGCGCTTGTTCCACGGTCGTGGCGGTACGGTAGGTCGAGGGGGCGGACCCAGCTACAACGCAATCCTTGCGCAACCACCCGGCAGTGTGAATGCCCAGATCCGAATTACGGAACAAGGGGAAGTCATCTCCAGCAAGTATTCAAATCCTGAGATCGGACGTCGCAATCTTGAAACCTTGATCGCTGCCACGATGGAAGCCACGTTGCTGCACCCTCATGGTGCCGATAGTGCCATGCCGGAATATCACCGCATCATGGAAGAGCTCAGTCTCGATGCCTTCGCTGCCTATCGCGAACTTGTTTACGAGACTCCGGGCTTTACCGAGTTTTTCTTCGCTGCAACGCCGATTCGCGAGATTGCTGAGCTGAATATCGGCAGCCGTCCTTCATCCCGCAAACCTTCAGGCCGCATCGAAGACCTGCGCGCAATCCCCTGGGTATTCAGTTGGGGCTTGAATCGCATGCTGATACCGGGTTGGCTCGGCTTTGGCAGTGCCGTTAAGAAATTCATCGAACGTGAAGGCGACGCCGGATTAGCCCAGTTACAGGCAATGTATAAGGACTGGGCATTTTTCCGCGGCTTGATGTCGAATATGGATATGGTGCTTTCCAAGACCGACATGGGTATTGCATCCAGCTATGCCGAATTGATGAAGGACGAAGAGATTCGCGAGCGCGTCTTTGGCGCAATCGAGCGCGAATGGGAAGACACCGTGAAAATGTTATTCAAGGTCACCGGCCATAAAACGTTGTTGCAGGACAATCCGATGTTCGCCCGCAGTCTGTTGACGCGCACCCCCTATATTGATCCACTCAATCACTTGCAAGTCGCCCTGCTTGATCGGCATCGCGCAGGCGATACCGATGAATTAGTCAAACGCGCGATACATTTGTCCATCAACGGCATCGCGACGGGATTGCGCAACAGTGGCTAGGCACGTCTCAAAAACCGTGCCGTTGTAAACCCAGCATCCATACAGCAAGATTATCGCAATGCTGCAAGCCGCACCTTGGTTGCTTAGCGACTTGAAATCCTAGATAATTCGCCGCTACCGGGCGGCATCATTACGATGCTGCACCTCAATTTCGGAGCCAACCTATATCCTCATGAATATCCAACTCCAGCGCGCAATTGATCGGTATGTGGGTGTGCCAATTTGCGCATTGTTCTCGTTGGTGAATCGTATCCTGCCCAATGACCCGGACGGCACGCCACCCAACAAAATCATGGTCATCTTGCTGTCGGAGATGGGTAGTCTGGTGCTGGCGCAACCGATGTTGATGCGCCTCAAACAACAGTATCCTGATGCCACATTGCATTTTTTAATGTTCGCCAAAAACCGCGAAGTGCTTGACCTGCTAGGTCTAGTACCACCTGAAAACATCATCACACTAAGCGATAAGTCCTTGAAAGGCTTGCTAGGTGATAGCATCAATGCCATTCGCACAATGCGCAAGATAGGAATTGATGCCGTGATCGACTGCGAACTGTTCGCCCGTATCAGCAATATTTTTTCGTATCTTTCAGGTGCACCGCTGCGCGTCGGTTTTCACCGGCACACACAAGAGGGGCTGTATCGTGGCTCTTTTCTGACCCGTCCAGTGATGTACAACCCCTACAGACATCTGACACAACAGTTCCTGACGCTGGCTTCAGCATTGGAATCCGTCACCGACCCGGTTGGCAAGCTGTTCCCTGAACCATACACTGGCAAGACACCTGTCGTCGCATTTCCTGAAGATGAGCTAGCGCAAGTCAACAAGGAGCTACACAATTTCTACCCGACCATCAAAAATAAAAAACTGGTACTGATATACCCCAGCGGGGGCCTGTTGCCGATACGTGCATGGCCACTCGAACATTATTTCCAGCTTGCCAAAACATTGCTAGACGAAGGCTATGCAGTTGGCGTTATCGGCATGAAAGACGACAGGGCAATCTCACAATCAGTTGTAGATCACTGCAAGGATCCCCACTGCGTCAATCTTGCGGGCTACACTCGCTCGGTACGACACCTGCTGGCAGTGTTCCATCGCGCCTCGTTGCTGGTCACCAACGACGGCGGCCCCGGACAGTTCGCCGCGCTGACACCCGAGCTTCCGACTATCATCTTCTTCGGCCCGGAAACCCCACAGCTATATAAATCACTCGGGGATAATTCCCACTCTTTCTACCGTCAATTACCCTGTTCTCCCTGCCTGACTGCTTACAATCACCGCACCTCGCCCTGCGATGGCGACAACCAGTGCCTGAAACAAATCAGCGTTGAGCAGGTGCTAGCGAAGACACATGAAATGCTGGAGCAAGCCTCCGCATGATTAACTGGTTATTCCGCAAGCGTTTCATCAAGTTCGGTACCGTAGGTGCATCCGGTGTCGTGGTGAACCTTGCCGTGCTATATATTTGTCAGGAATTTATCTTTTATGCGGTGGAAATCCCCGCCCTGCGCCTAAACCTGTCGCTATCTGTCGCGATTTTCTTTGCCACAGCGAACAATTTCTACTGGAACCGGCTCTGGACATGGAGCGACCGTACTCATCGACCGGATAAACACCTGATCCTACATTTTGGTCAGTATGCGTTCGCATGCTGGATAGGGACCGGATTGCAGTTTTTGCTGACTAACTTGTTCTCGCTGTACACGCATTATCTGGTTGCCAATGCCTCAGCCATCGTAATTGCAAGCCTGTTCAATTTCATGGCTAACAATCTGTGGACCTTCCGTAGCCATCCGCCAGCAGACGAAGACGAAATTGCGCTGCCCAACATCCCCGATCAGGAAAACGAAGATTCCGATGCTGCATCGGCCGATGAACACCGCTAATCGCGGCAACCTGCGCCTCGCCTGGTACGTGCTGGCTTGCCTGCTGGCAGTAGTGACTTATTTCTACGGACTGGACAGCTCCCACGCCCCGAAGAACGGCGATGAATACCCTTACGAACACATCGTTCGGCTGACCGCCGCCAGTGGCGACTGGCTGCCACTGCAATCGCAAATGGATCACATGCGTAACACAAAGCCTCCGCTGTTGTTCTGGCAGGGCATTGCATCGACCGGATGGGGCGAAGACTGGGACTTATGGCATCTACGTTATCCTAACGTCCTTTATACGTTGCTCACCGCAGCAATGTTGTTCGGCTTGGGTCGCAAGTTATCCGGTAATATCGAAACAGGCTTCATCGCCGCGCTGACCTGGCTTGCCTTCTTTACCACTTACCGATTCGGGCGACCTTTCCTGACCAATGCCCCCGAAGTTTTTTGGATATTCCTGCCGTTCTTTGTATTGCTGTATTGGCCGCAGACCTTTAAGTCGCGCTTCCTCGTTCCGGCATTGTTGGGTGTGAGCATCGGCATCGGCTTTCTGTACAAATCATTTGCACTAGGTCTGCCTGTCACACTGGGTTTGACTTGGTGGTATCTGCATAACCGTGACTACAACTTGATTGCCTCTTTTAAACAGGATGCGATCAAGGTCGCGATTGCCATCACGGTTGCGGTCGGAATATTCGCGCTGTGGTTCGTGCTCGACCCGGACCCAATGGCCATATGGCAGGAATTCGTGGTGGGAGAGAACGTCGGAAAGTTCGACCCGAAAGGCCCAAGCTACCTGTCGAAATTATTGTGGAGCGGCTCCAGCATATGGAGTTTCACGGCGGCATTTCTAACCAACCCCGGCCTGCTGGCTTTCCCAGTTGTTGCGATGTTCATCCTCGTTTATCGGCGTCGCCATGAATTAAGCGACAACGAAAAACTTTTGTTGATCTGGATCGCAGCACTGTTCATCAGCTTTGCCTTGCCCAGTCAACGTTCGGGTAGATATCTGCTGGCGGCGATGCCGGCCGTTGCACTGTTATGTGCGCTGAACTGGCCGCGCATTTCACGCAAAGCATTCATCGCAACACTGATGTTGGCGGGTGCACTACTGGCAGGTCTGGCCTATCTGGCTATGCGCTTGCAAGCAGAGATACCCGCTTCCAGTTTGGGCGGCACCCCTCTCTACGCACCGATGTTCTGGATATTGTTTGCCGCCACCGCGATACTGCTCCTGGCTGCCCTGATCATTCCCGACTTCACCCGCCCCGGTGTCAACGTAGTGGCATTGCTGGTGTTGCTGTGCTTTGCCGCTTTTCTGAAACCTTTTGACGGCCCGCTCGGAAATTTCAATCAGGAGACGCAGCAATACGCCGCAGGCAAACCAGTATGGGTGCCGTGCAACTTCAGAGCAAAGGATGAAGGACATCGTTTTGCCTTGCCTGGTGCTGACGTACACGGATATGCGAAATACATGAAGTTCTCTGCATCTGATTTATCATCACGCTATCCGCTGTTTGCATTACGTATGCCATTAAGCGAAGACCCGCAAAAATATGCATGCGACGATTGCCAGATACACGGGCAACGCTTAGTGATACGCGACCGCCAGACCTCAGATGAAATCAAAGCCATGTTCCGCGACGGCACGGTCTTACAAACCATGTTCGCGCATGAAGTATTGATATCCTCTCCAACAGTCAGCAAAGCAGTGGCCCCGACATCATTAGCAGAGGCATGCCGCTAATGTCTTATTGGCAACAACAGCCTAAGCAGCGTAAATTACTGCTACTTCTGGTGGCGATATCCTTCAGTGCCGCTTTCTACAAAGCGATGCACCACCCCACACCAGCCACATTTGTGGTACCCGTCAATGACCAGCATGTCGGCGCCCAAAGAGCGATTATCCGTAGTCATTTTGTTTCGCCGACCCAAAACATCTCCACTCATGCCGCTTCACTGGTCGATCTCGGCAACGGCTATATTCGCGCATTCTGGTTCGCCGGTAGCCGCGAAGGGGCGAAGGATGTCCAGATACGCACCGCAGTATTCGATCCGGTATATGACCGCTGGAGCCCGGAAACCGCCATTGCAGATCGAAACAGTACACAAAATGGCCTGCTGCGCTTCGTTAAGAAAATAGGTAATCCTGTTGCTCATCAAGCATCGGACGGCACACTCTGGCTGTTTTATGTAACGGTCTCGATAGGTGGATGGGCGGGCAGTTCGATCACAGCCATGACATCACATGATGACGGCAACACTTGGAGTGGAGCACGGCGACTCATCACCTCACCTTTCATTAATATCAGCACACTGGTGAAAGGCACCCCCTTCAATTACAGCGACGGTAGCATCGGCCTGCCGATCTACCACGAGTTCATCGGCAAGTTCGGCGAACTGCTGCGGTTATCATCCAGCGGAGAAGTCATCGACAAACAGCGCCTGACATCCGGCAAGTTGGCAATACAGCCCGTTCCGTTGATACTGGATGCCCAACGTGCATTGATGTTGATGCGACACACCGGCGCTGCACCCAAGCGAGTGATCAGTGCTGTCACGACCGATGCCGGACAACACTGGAGTACGCCACAAAAAATCGCGCTGAGTAATCCCGATGCTGCTGTGGCTGGTGTCGCACTGGCCGACGGACGATTACTCGCTGTTTTGAACGATACTGAGGCGAAGCGCGAAGTCCTGTCGCTGGTTGTTTCATCGGATAACGGGAAAAACTGGGAGACGGTGCTTCAACTGGAAGACCAGCACGGACAACATCCGCAGCCAGCTGAATATGTACGACTCGCTACACAACTGGCGAAAGACACGGAAGCGACACTCGTTGATGCATCCGCTTTTGGCGCATCTGCCCGGCACAATAAATGTATGGGACAAAGCTGCGAATTCGAATTCTCTTATCCATATTTGATACAGGCGAAAAATAGCGACTTCCACCTCGTCTACACCTGGAACCGCAGCCACATCAAGCATGTTAGTTTCAGTCGCAAGTGGCTGGATCAACGCATCACCGAATTGCGCAAGGAGGTAAGCGATGCCGCAGTTCACTGATCTGACAGGGCTGCTGGGGATTGCCAGCGTTATCAGCGCCATCGTGATGATGCTACCCGGCATCGCACGTTTCAGCACCTTGCACAAAGGTATTCTGTTATCTCTGGTTTTCGTCTTGGTGCTGATGCCGTTAGGCGAATTGCCCCTTGCGGCCTATGTGCGTGGCGCGACAGGGGATTTGAGCATCACCACACTTGTGTTGATTTGGGGTGGATTGCTACATCGCTGGTGTGGCTTGGCTTCTGTTGATGCCAAACAACGTGATGCATTACTGACAGTTGTCGCCCTGATCGCAGTAGCACTTTATCCGCTTTCTCTTGGCGTCGGCATGTTCGACCCCTATCGCTACGGCTTTGCTTGTGTGGCTTTCATCATTGCGCTATTCATCATTGCGCTCACAGCATGGATAAGGAGGTCTGACCTGATCGCTTTGTGTATCGCGCTTGCGGCATTCGCATGGTCTATCGGGTGGTATGAGTCGAGCAATCTGTGGGACTACTTAGTCGACCCGTTTTTGGCAATATATGCGGTGTGGGTCATCGCTTTTTCGATGAAAAAAACACGGCTTCAAACGCCAGCCTAAGGAAGCGAAACGATAGCTTGGTCAGACCCACAGCAGCGATTACGCTATCAATCAGCAAGGTAGATAGGTCACTGCCCCGATGATGCTAACTATTCTCCAATGACTGCTATTCCGTTATGATAGGACAACCAATTTAGTCGGAAACCAGCCAGATATCACGTCGAGCCATGTTTTCCATACCCAAAATATTTGAGGGAAAGCCAGATCATCCAATGTACAACGTGGATGAGGCGAGGAAGCTGCTGGTCAAATTACCGCGTCAAGATGCCTATAAGTCACTTGAGGAAATCACTTCCTGGCTGACTTCAGTAAAAGACACACCCGATTTCCGCCCTGATGAGCATGTTAAAGTCATCATGCTTCTGGATGAGACGGGACAGAAAATATATGAGGAGCTGCTGCACCTCTATCTGGGCGAACCGCATTTACAAGACTTCGAGGGCATCCATCTGTGGCGGGGCTTGCATAATTTCGTGAAAGTGCTGAGCGAAGCTTACGAAATTTGTCTGGATGAATACCAGCAGGCGGAAAGCAAAACATCCTTCTTTACGTCAAACCTGCCTGTTATTTGTGTACGACTGATGCGTGCCATTGCCGAGCAGATGAAGATCGAGATGATGCATTATGTAGACGTCGAGCAAGTGGCTTGGCAGCGGTTGTTCGATAGCTACAATTTTGCACTTAAGCATGAAATTTCAGAGTCGCTGGTATTTGCTTACCCAAGACAGACACTCCACATCAGCCCGGAACGTGAATTATTGCGCCCGCTGATATTAAATATCTCTTCTACCGATACACTGGCGCAGGATCAAATTGAGGTGTGCGCCCGCATCATTACCCGTATGGTGAGTTCTTTTGATTTTTGCGATTTGCATGATTCCGATTGCCTCTACTATATTGATCTAGCTAGACCCGGTGCGCCCGGCAGGGTAGAAAGCGGCGTGCCGACCTCATCTGGCATTCGCTATTTCGGTGCAGCCAACTCGGTATCCAAAGTAGCTGACCTGATCCTTCAGCATGAAAAAGAACATGCTGCGCAAGAGCAACGCTTTGGAACAGAGTTCACACCTGCGGGTAAGTTGACAGTACTCAAGCATTTACAAGTGTATTGGAGCAAGGAGCACCCGCATCGACATCAGGAACGCAGGACGATACACAGTGCTGTCGAGATCGCGCATGGTTTCAATACCATCAGCAAGCTGGTCACTCATATGGATATTGACAACGTACAGAACATTTCTGAAGAGGAATCAGCCATGTTGAAAGAACGCTCAAGCATAAGTTTGGCGGCGATCGAGAGTGCAGTTGATTTCACCACTGAAAAATGGCCTGTATCGGATGTCAGTATCGAGGGATTAGGGGGTACGCTTCCCAAAGATGCTGGCGCATGGGTCAAGATCGGTGACCTTTGCGGAATCAAGGCTGAAAAAAGTGCTTCGTGGTGGGTAGGTACGATCCGCAGATTCCACACTGACGAAAAAAATGTATACGATTTCGGTATTGAGATGCTGGCAAAAAAACCGTTGTCTGTTTGGTTACGCACGCTAGGCAAGGGTACTGAAAAGGAGTCAGTGTGGGCCAGCAGTTCGGGTTCTTTCGGTTACGATTACACTTCAGTGATCCTGCTACCCGACCACAACAATTCCTTAGCTAATGCCACAATACTGATGGCCTCAGGCGGCTTTGTCCAAGATGGCATTTTTGAGGTGATGCTGGGTGAGAAGAGCCGCAATATCAAATTGACCGATCTGCTTGCTGAAGGTGAGGATTACGAACAGGTCGGCTTTCAATGGCTGACCCATAAAAGTTAAGACTTTGTGATTATCAGCACAGATGGCATGGGCGTTCATCGCGACATGGATGAGAGCGCCAAACTTGCGGAAGCAAGGAATAATACCAGCTGATGAAATACTAAAATGACGGCCGACACAAAAAAATGCATCGCCTGTCACTGCACATGGCAGCTCAAGGCGGCTGATGAGATTACTCGCCAGCCAACTGTAAATTAATGCCCAGCACTTTCCACTGCTTAACCTCCTCCATCAGGGCTGCTTCTGTCAGTGGATTTTGTTCCAGCCACTCGGGATTCAAGTGTAAGCGACATTTTCTGCCATTGAAATTCACTTTCATCTCAGGCAACACCACATCGCTACGATTTCGGTAGAACATGACCGCTAATCGTAAGCTGATTGCCAATGCGATATCCTCAGTATCGCTAAGCAGCCCTTGTAATTTTTTCAGGCTGCCCCGATGTGCCAGCGCAAGCGTGCTCAATCTAGCTTGTTCTTTTTTCGAAAACCCCGGCATGTCTGCATTCGCAAGAATGTAAGCGGTATGTTTATGGTATCCGCTATGTGCCACCCGAATCCCGATACCGTGCAAACTCGCTACCCAGCTCAGCACTTGTAACGACGATGCACTGGCATCTTTACCGAGGAATTGCTTTGCTAGTGTGGTGGACAATCTTGTGACACGCTCAACCTGTTTGTCGTCTATCTGATAGCGGGTCATGAAATTCTGGACGGTCACATCTCGCATATCATTGTCATGAAAGCGTCCCCACAGGTCATATAAAACACCCTCGCGTAATGCACTGATTGCAGGCTGCATCGTTTTGATTTTCAGCTCACTGAAAGCCGCATACATAATGGCAAAACCACCTGCCAGAGACGCCAATCGGTCGGGGCGCAAACCCTTTAAATCGAACTTGTTTACATCCCCATCCTTGAGCAACCGGGCGCGAAGCTTTTCAAGACCGTCCCGTGTGATTCCACCTTCACTGTAGCCATTCGATTCAAGTATTTCTGCCATTGCTTTTGCCGTACCCGATGATCCCACGGCTTTTTGCCACTGGCCTTGGTAATCTGAAACGATCGTTTGCAATTCATTCCTCGCCGCAAGTTCAGCACTTTCGAGTTTACGCTTGGTGATCTGCCCGTCAGGAAAGTAGCGACTGCTATAACTGACGCAACCCATGTACAGGCTTTCCATCATGATAGGGTTCAATCCACTGCCGACGATAAACTCGGTGGAGCCACCACCGATATCCATTACCAACAAGTTATCATCAGACTGTGGCATACCGTGCGCGACACCGATATAAATCATGCGAGCCTCTTCAATGCCGGAAATGACCTCTATCGGAAATCCAAGCACATGCTCTGCTTGATGAATGAAATCATCGGCATTTTTGGCCACACGGAGGGAGTTGGTGCCGACAGCACGCACTGCACTCTGGGGTAAATCACGCAACCGCTCGGCAAACCGTGCCAATGCGGATAGCGCACGCTGCTGTGCATCGACATCAAGGTGTTGACTGGCAGTCAGTCCGGCGGCAAGATGCACGGATTCGCGCAATCCGTCCAGCATATATAGTTGCTCGCCCTCGACCCTAGCCACCTGCAACCTGAAGCTGTTCGATCCCAGATCGACAGCGGCTAGAATAGGTTGCTTATGCACTATTGCAGAATTTCCTTGTCAATCTCGTCCACAGTAATGTGGCGGACATCGCGCCCCTTAACCATATAAATAACGTATTCAGCCATGTTTTTTGCATGATCACCGATACGCTCGATCGCTTTGGCTACGAACAATATTTCAAGGGATGTTGATATGGTGCGTGGATCTTCCATCATGAAAGTAATAAGATATCGCATGATGGAGCGAAATTCTTCGTCTACCTGATCGTCCTGACGAACCACTTGCGCAGCCATCACCACATCTAGTCGGGCAAAAGAATCCAGTGATTTGCGCAGCATATCCAAAGCCAGCTCAGCCGCATGCTTAATCTCTTGGAATCGCGGAATCGTAGGGTTCTTCTTTTGCGATAGCAACTTTGCCATACGTGCGATTTTTTCTGCCTCGTCACCGATACGCTCTAGGTCGGTGATGGTCTTAATAACTGCCATTACCAGCCGCAAATCTCCCGCAGCTGGTTGACGTCGCGCAATGACTTGACCGCACGCCTCATCAATTTTCACCTCCATTGCATTAACGCGATGGTCTTCAGCGATCACTTTAGTCATCAAGGCAACATTGCCATTTACGAGTGACTCTACAGCGCTCTTAATCTGCCCCTCTACCAACCCACCCATCTGCAATACGTTGGCGCGTATTGCCTCCAGATCGGCATCGAATTGACGGGAGATATGTTCACTGCTGCTCATGGTGAATTCCTTCAAGTTTTAACAAAAATATAACAAAAAATTACAATTTATATGCAAAATATGTCCAAAAAATCCAATATCATGACGCTTTCATGGTCTGGACACCCTCCGGTGTTCCCAGCAGTAGAACATCAGCGCAGCGACGTGCAAACAAACCATTGGTTACAACGCCGGCAATATGATCCAGTTCTGACTCAAGCTCTACAGGATTCATAATCTCCAAACCGAGCACATCTAGAATGATGTTGCCATTGTCAGTGGTAAACCCTTCACGTAACTTAGGCTGTCCGCCCAACGCTGACAGCTGACGCGCCACCGAGCTACGTGCCATGGGGATGACCTCTATCGGCAAGGGGAATTTACCCAGCACATCCACTAGCTTACTGGCATCGCATACGCAAATAAATTGTTTACTTGCTGCCGCGACGATCTTTTCACGCGTTAACGCACCGCCACCGCCCTTCACCATATGCATATTGCGCGTAATCTCGTCTGCACCATCGACATATACTGGCATCGTACCCGCCTCGTTAAGCGGCAGCACTTCAATGCCGTGTCCCTGCAAACGTTGCGCGGAAGCTTCTGAACTCGCTACTGCACCGCGAATCTTGCTTTTGATTTTGCCCAGTTCATCAATGAAAAAATTGGCTGTAGAACCCGTACCAACGCCTACTATGCAATTGTCCGGCACATACGCAATCGCGGCTTTAGCTACCGCTTGTTTCAATTCGTCTTGGCTCATCATGCTGACATCCCTTATTGATATTATCTTTATTATTGTGATTATCGCAGGAAATCAAAGTTTTTGGGATGCTTAGCAACGATTCTTTATTTTTCAAATCGTCAATCACCCTTTTGAAATTCATGTATTCATCGTTATGTTATGCTGAACCATATGGTTATGACAGTGGTTTGATTGATGAGGTTGTTACTTTTTTGTCTGGCAATAATTGCCCACCATGCATTAGCTGAAAGCGCCCCCACTACCAAGCAACAGGACACTGCATCGAAGATAACGGTGGGATACGCTACCGGGATGCCTCACTCAGGTGATGAAGATTTCATCGCCCTGCACAAAGCATTTCTTGACAGCGATGGCGAACGCTTGGCACTTAAATCAAAACGTTTGAAGCACCACCCACTAGGATTGTATGCAGATTATTACCAGTTACGTCTTGATCTTGATAACGCTGACCAGCAAACTATTGAAAGATTTCTGACACGCGAAGAAGACTCCCCTGTCATCAATAAGCTACGCGTGGAATGGCTCAAGTTGCTAGGTGAAAATCAGCAATGGGAATTATTCGACAAGCACTATCCGAAAGTCGTCAACGGCGACATCGAGCTGACTTGCTATAACCTACAGTCCCTCAGTCAGAAAAACTATTTGCTGGCCTTGAGAGATGCGCGATTATTATGGTTTGACGGCGAAACCTTACCGCAAAATTGCGGAACACTTTTCGATGCAGCACGATCTGTCAACGTGATTCATGAACATGATATACGCGCAAGATTAATTCTGGCATTGGAACTCAATAATGTGTCACTCGCCACTTATCTTGCCGACATGATGAATAAAGGCTCTACCTCACTTTCATCTGAAATCAGAAAGGCCAGAGCCAATCCCAGTCGCTACTTGAGCAAGACATCGCTTTCCGAGCTTGACAAGGATAAACGTGCCATCGCACTCTTCGCTTTGCATCGGCTAGCTAAAAAGAATCCGAGTTTATCTTTATCACACTGGCACAAATTATCCCAATACTTTACACAATCAGAACGGCAATATTATTTCGGTTGGCTGGGTTATGAGGCAGCGCGCAATCTCGATGACCGGGCACTCGAATGGTATGCGCTATCAGGAAACGCACAGCTTAATGAAAGGCAGCTTAATTGGCGTGTACGTGCAGCCTTGCGTGCGCTGAATTGGCACGAAGTGTTGAATAGCATCAATATGATGCCCCCGACACAGCAAAGTGACATAGCATGGCGTTACTGGAAAGCGCGTGCGTTCAAAGAACTGGGCAAACACAATCAGGCACAGACACTGTTTGCGCCACTGAGCGTCGAATATAACTTTTATGGTCAACTAGCCGCAGACGAATTGGCAGACTCAACAGCAATTACTCCCACTCAAACAGGTTACAAACCAGATGAGCAGTCCATAACAACCATGTGGAAACGCCCTGATGTTCAGCGCACCGTCGCCTTATACCGCACAGGCTTGCGAAGTGACGCACTGGAAGAATGGCACTGGGTAGTCGATGACCTGAATGACCGCGAGTTACTTGCTGCGGCCGAAGTTGCCCGACGCAATAAAATGTATGATCGTGCCATTGGCGCAGCAGACCTGACGACTCAGCAGCATGATTTCAGCATGCGCTACCTTGCACCGTATCGAAATGACATGAAGCCCCATGTTCAAAATAACGATCTGGACGAAGCTTGGGTATTTGGTTTGATGCGTCAGGAAAGTCGATTCGCCACCCATGCCAAATCTAGGGTAGGCGCAACAGGACTTATGCAAATTATGCCGAGTACAGCGCGCTGGGTCGCCCAAAAGCTCAGAATAAAAAATTATCGCAAATCCCGGTTGCACGATTTGGAGACTAATATGAAAATCGGCACTTACTATATGAAAACAGTATTATCACGAGCTGGTAGCAATGAAGCTCTAGCTTCGGCGGCATACAATGCCGGGCCTGGTCGTGCGATGCGTTGGCGGGCAGATCGCCCGTTGGAAGGTGCAATCTACGTAGAGAGTATTCCTTTTAAAGAAACCAGGACTTACGTAAAAAAAGTAATGAGCAATACTGTCTTTTACGCAAATCAATTCGGCGCACCGACCTCGCTCAAGCAGAAGCTGGGCGTCGTCCCGGCAAAGGAGAATAAAAAACAACGGAATAAATCTCATGCTTCCTGAAGCAAAGATATATTGCGTTGGCGGTGCCGTCCGCGATAAGTTACTCGGCTTGCCGGTACAGGATCACGACTGGGTCGTGGTGGGCAGCACGCCTGAAGCGATGGTGGCTCAGGGGTATCGTCCGGTAGGGAAGGATTTTCCTGTATTTTTACATCCTGAAACACACGAAGAATACGCATTGGCTCGTACCGAACGCAAGACAGCGCGTGGCTATCAAGGCTTCTCAGTTTACGCGGCACCGGATGTCACGTTGGAACAAGATCTTCTGCGCCGCGACTTTACTATCAATGCCATTGCTGAAGATGCCAACGGCACGGTTACCGATCCCTGCAACGGCAGGGCCGATCTCAAAGCCGGTATTCTGCGTCATGTCAGCCCAGCCTTTGCCGAAGACCCTGTACGCATCCTTCGTGCAGCCCGCTTCGCAGCCCGCTTCGGCTTTAGCATCGCCCCGGAGACATTAGCACTGATGCGCGAGATGGTCCAAAACGGAGAGGTAGATGCACTAGTCCCTGAACGTGTCTGGCAGGAAATGACCCGTGCATTGATGGAGAAAATACCCTCCCGCTTCTTCGAAACATTACGCAGTTGTGGTGCGCTATTAAGCATCTTTCCTGAAGTAGATGCGTTGTTTGGTGTCCCACAACCTGAAAAATACCACCCTGAAATCGATTGCGGTATCCATACGTTAATGGTGGTGGATGACACGGCCAGACAAAACTATGCGCTGGAAGTCCGCTATGCCGCACTGACACACGACCTCGGCAAGGCAACCACACCGGAAGACACGCTGCCTCGCCATATCGGTCACGAAATGCGTAGCGTCGATTTGGCAAAAAAGATGTCTGACCGTTTGCGTGCCTCTGGAGAGTGCCGCAATCTGGCACTACTGACCGCGCGTTTCCATGGCAGCATCCATCGCGCAAAACAATTACGCGCAGATACAGTCGTCAAACTATTCCAGACAGCCGATGCCTGGCGTAGACCAGAACGCTTCGAGCAAATGCTTCAAGCCTGCGCTTCTGATGCGCGAGGGCGCACCGGACACGAAAATGATGCTTATCCTCAAGCTGATTACTTATTAGAATTACTGTCCGCTGCACGCACTGTGGATGGGGGAAAAATAGCCGGACAATTCACCGAAAGTTCGAACATCGCTTCCGCGATAACAACGGCTCGCATAGAAGCGATTCAAGCAGCGATTGAAAATCAAATATAGATTAAATCAGTACAACCCTAAACCCATCTGGGTAAAAAGGTATCAGGCGCTTTTCTCCTCAACTTCCACTTTTGGCACTGAATAATTATCATTAAGCACCCAGTGCAACCCGGCTTTAGAAGCTACAATTGGCAGTCGCTTGTAAAAGCTGCCATTGATTTGGGAATAGCTGACCAAATAATCATAAAAATATTTCAGCAATCTGGCATTGGGCTTTGCATGCTGCGCTTCTCGCCAGAATCTGCCCAGCGAATGCTGAAAAGTCAGCCCTTTCATATCATATAATGCTGTTCCACATACTTTGACAGGCGCACCATGGATAAGCGCAGATAAACCAACGGTACTGTTGACGACCACCACACCGGAACTGTGATCAAGCAAAGTAGGCAAATGCTGATCATGAATATATAAGCACCTCCCCTGAAGGCCCAACAACTTCATTTTATTATTGATAAATTTGGTGTAGTCAAAATAACCACGATCCATCGGATGATGTTTGATAACCAACATTTTGTTGCGTGGTGCATGACTGGCAAAGGAAATCATCACTTCATTAATAAAATGCTTCACCGTATCAAATCCAGAATGCATTACTACCTGCGCATCGTTATGCACCTGCAGCGGGACAATAAAGTATCTACCTGAGTACTTTCCCCTCAGTAAAGTTTTCACCCCCCTTTCCTTGATCGCAAAATACCACTTGCGCCATACCGAGCGCAGCCATGGCAAAGCTTCCAGCCAGGATAAAGGACGATGATGTTGGTAATTAGCGAATATTGGTCTCAATAGACCCGCAGCAAAATAATACAAAATAGCCCATAAAACCGCATACCAATAGGTATTGCCCACCGGCTGAGGTGCTTCAATCTTTGCGGGGGGGCGATTCAGATAATAAACGGGAGAGCGTGGGAGGGATGAATTCCCATTGACGCCATATTGCTCGAGCGTAATGTAATTGGGACGGATATATCCCTCTTCAAACACACCTATTTCCAAGCCATGTTTATGTGCGATCTCATGCGCCACACAGTGGATAGGACGGCAATCTCCAAACAACATCACCATGTCTACTTGCAGTAATACAAGCAAGTCCTCAAAATATGCGGGCCACTCTTCTATTTTGCCGTGGTAATTTAATGAATTGCTTGGGTAGAAAATCCAGTCTCCGCCATTAAAGTTAACCTTGAACACCTGAGCGCCAGCCTGTGTCAAATCGAGTGCCAAGCGATGAAAGAACGGACCCATCGGCCCTTGTAACAACAAGATTCTTTTACCCTTGAATTTTGACAGCCCGCTCTTGACCATTTATGCCTCTCCGCCCCTGACCCTATAT
>Ga0209992_10000601_pt1 | contig 46815 bp, 35 predicted proteins | sample 2SBtaG_2_FD_182564 | JGI IMG/M metagenome (GOLD analysis project Ga0209992, IMG submission 182564) | Deep subsurface microbial communities from Kolumbo volcano to uncover new lineages of life (NeLLi) - 2SBTROV12_ACTIVE470 metaG (SPAdes)... | ecosystem: Environmental > Aquatic > Marine >... | reverse complement strand
GAGCACGTCTACGATCTTCTCCACGGCGGCGGTCTCCGGTGTGACTGTTGGAGGTCAGAGACCATCAGCCTATCCGGAGCTGCCGCCGTCTTCGATCCCCGCCGTGATCAGTGTCAGAGCCACACCCCTGGTTCGTGTCGAAGTCCAGGAACTCAAGCTCGAGGATTCCGTGCATCAGCGTGATGGCGGTGCCGGGAACGAGATTGATCTGGACACGGCCGTTCGGGTCGGAGCATCGGACCACACGCTTCTTCCCGTCCGTGAAAGAGAAGACCTGTGTCTGCTGCCAGTCGTAGAGCCCGGGCTCCACGAGCACTTCGTAGTCGGGCTCGTTTGTCTGGGTCATCAGTGCCGTGAAGATCTCGGCGGCAATGTCCGGTCCGGAGACCGTCACCTGGAACGTCACTTCGTTCCCTTGCCCTTCGCGCCACCGAATGGGAAGTCCGACGCCTCGAGCATCGACGCCAGCATTTGATGAACCTGAGGCGCGACGCGGTGGCAGCCACAGGACGGGTTCGGCGGTCGGCGACCCGCTGGCTGCGACTTGTCAGGGGCAAGCTCAACCAGGCGGAGCCCGCGGGTAAGTTCCTTGACCGGCTCCGCCATGACCCGAAACGTCGCTGCCTCTCCCGCACAGGCGCACGGAGACCTCGGTGGAGACGCCAGGAGCTGCCGCGGGACTTGAGGATGTGCAGACCAAGCCGCCGGCCTCGCTGAGCCCGTGCAGTCCGGCCGGGGCCCCTCCCCTCTGGCAAGCAGAGGGGAGGGACGCCAAGCTGTCGGGAGTTCGGACCCCACACGGGTGGGCTGAGCATCAGCCGGTATGGTTCGAGCGGACCGCCCTTCTCCCGGCTTCGAGAGGCTCGGTTTCAGCCCGGACGCCCCTCCCGTGAACTCCTCCACGGCATCGGTCGACTCTGGGGACGCCCCTCTGCGGCCTGTCATCGTCGAGACCCTCCGAAGCATTCGCTACCTCTTCGGCACGCCCAGCACTTCGACGTCCGCCGTCTCGTCGCCCGTGGCACTGCCCCACCCGACCTTGACGCGCAGAAACCGGGCGAACTGGGCCTTGTAGGTGAAGGACGAGAACGTGGTGCTCGTGGTGGTGCTCCAGGTCACGAGGCTGGTGTAGTCCGCGTCGCGGTTCCGCGTGGCGTGCTTCAGGTCGATGACCAGGGTCTCGCTGCCCGTGTTGGTGACCTTCTCCACGTTGACGTAGATGCTGATCTCCTTGTATCCGTCGAGGTCCGAGGCGTCCTGGGGCTTCTGGTTCATCCCGTTCTTGTCGACGGAGGTCGAGGGCAGCAGTTCGATGGTCGGCATGGTCTCTCCAGGGCTCTATGAGCCGGTTTCCGGTTGCGACGCGCGCCTCGGCGGAACTGCGGGGGCGTGCGATGTGGATGAAGGGCGGGAGTCGTCGCTCAGCGGGAGGTCGAGGACCCCGGGCTGAAGCAGTCCGATCTCGACCAGGGCTCGGAGCACGCGGGGCATGCGGTCGAGGGTGACGACGGGAAAGTCGAGGGGGCCCGCTCGCCGGGCGGAGAGCGCGGCTCCTGCGTACCCCATGCCGGCGGCGGTCATCAGGCCGAAGAAGACATCGGGGTTGTGGGGGAACTCCGCGAGGGTGGCGGTGAGCACTCGCACGGCGTCGTGAGGCTTGCCCTCCTGCAAGGCCGATGTGGTGTACAGCAGCGCGACGTCGGGCGGGCAGCATCCGAGGAGCCGCTCGAGCTTCTCGGCCGCCTCGCGCACCAGGTCGTGGCGGAGGAGAGCGGCGGCGGCCCGCGCCTCGTGGTGGAGGCGATGAGGGTGGTCGTCGGGCATCCGGGCAAGCATCCGCAGGACCCGCTTCGCCTTCCGGCGGCGGAGCTCGGGCGTCGAATACCCCAGGTGTCGAATGCGCCCGGGGGCGACCCCGACTTCGAGGCCTTCGACGAGCGGGGTGTGATGAACGGGGTGCTTGTACCGAAGCCCGACATCCGCGCGGACGAGACGCAGCTGCAGAATCGCCTCGTGGACGGTCCCTGCGTCGCCGTGGAGGACCGAGTCGACCACGACCTTGAACGCGTCGCCCGGCGGCTCCGACTCGACGAAGCGGCGCAGCTCGTCTCCGTCTTCGATTCGGTCGTCCGCATCGACGATGAGGAGGTATCGAGCACCGGTCTGCTCCGCTGCCCGCAGGGACACGTTGCGAGACCGAGCGAAGTCGTCGTCCCAGGCGTCCTCCACCAAGACGGCGCCGAGCTCCCGCGCGACATCACGAGTACGGTCGCTCGACCCGGTGTCGACGACCACGAGTGTGTCCGCGACGCCCGTCAGGCTCGCCACCAGGCCGGGGAGGTTCTCCTCCTCGTCTCGGACGATCGTCGTGGCGCAGATCAGGTTGCTCGCTGCCTTCACGTAGGGCCCCCGGCCCGCCGGCGTCGTCCCCCTCAGCTGAGGGCGCCCGGCGGACGGACAGCTTCCGCCGCGGTGAGCCCGGAAAATCGGGCTTCATCGATCCCGCGAACGAGCCCTTCGTTTGTGCATGGCGAACCGGACGGCTCGGGCGAATTCTCCAAGGTTGGCGGGATCACTCCCCCTTTTCTCGGGGTGGGCGGGCACCCGCCCGGATCGCTGGGCGGGCACCCGCCCACCGGTGGCCTCGCCCCGCCTCGATTGATCTGGACGCTCGACGCGGGGTGGCCCTAACGTGGGTTGTGACAGTGAGTGGTTGGCGGCGTCGCTGCCGGCTTGGAGGGGTGGATGTCCGAGACAATGAGCTTGACCCTGGTCCCTGCGGAGACCGACCTCCTTCAGCGCACGATCGCCGATGCCGTAGGGGTGTCTCGACGGCGACTTCGCGTCTGGTGCGATGCCGCGAAGGTCACGCGCGAGAGTGAGACCCACGGGCTTCCCATGAGCCACCGAGCCGCACTCGCGCCGCTTCGCCGGCCCCTCCGGATCGAGGAGGTCGCCAGACTGGCGGCGGCCCGAGGCTTGACCCACAAGATTCTTCGAGCGTTCGTCAAACAGGAGATCAACGGAGCGCAACCGCGGCACAAGCGAAACCTGACCCGGTTCGTCGAAGACGCGCTTCCCGTCCTGCGGGATCTGAACGAGAACGGATACGACAGCCTCGATGAGATGAGCGGGTCGGTCGCGATCACGAACGAGGAGGCCCTTCGTGAGGTGGCGGTCGAGGTCGGCCGACTCCACAAGAGAGTGAACGACGTCGCGAGGCGCAAGGGTCCTCGCCCGTTGACGAAGTATGACCGCCTCGTCCTCCCCGCCCGCGAGGAGGAGTCGAAGTGACGTGCACGCCCGTCCTGGACAAGGGGATTCGGCCGCCTGCTGCGCGCTGCGGGGGAGGATGCTCGGGGGACCCGACCGGGCCCCTTCGGTGGACGTCGGACGAAGTGCAGGCAAGGAGGCCGAGTCTTCGGTCCGAATGGTCCGGGGGTGCTTGGCAAGCGAGCGTCTGGAACGATGTCTGGACGACCCCGCTGCCGACGGAGGCCGGGGACATGCCACCGGTGCGTCGGCCTCGAGACCTCGACTGGGGCGACCAGCCGAAGGACTCGGCGGTACCACCTCGCCTCGGTCCGGGCGACGCCGTCTCCTACTTCACTCGAAACTCGCGGTTCGTCTACGGGGTCGTCTTGTTTCCAGGCTCGGAGCCATTCATCTGGCCCGGCAACGGCCCCTGGGAGATTCCGATCTGCGGGCCTGACGGTGAGCCCGTCGTGCTCGGTCGTGGCCTCCTCGTGACCGATGAGGGATCGCACAGCGAACAAGATGTGTTGATGCCATGGGGCCGCTGGGGGGAGAAGGGGCTGGTCGCGCTGAACGTCGGCGTCTCAGCTGGAATGCCCCGATGGAGATTCCATCCAGCCTCCCGGCTTGTAGACCTCGACCTGACGTGTCATGCGCCTCAGGAAGACGCCCACGTCACCATGGCGATGAGCGGCCGCAACGTCTTCGTTTCCCGGGGCCAGTACCCCGGGGTCGCCGTATTTGCGAGACCGCCGAGTTTCGGCCGCGACTACGTCTATCTGACGAGCCTTGCGCTTCCCAAGTGGGGCCCGGTGTCCTCGCAAGTCGCCGCAAGCTTCCGATTGACGCCTCGCGCCCTCAAGGTGTTCGAAGCTCCACCCGCGGAGCAGGGTGGTGACCGGCGTGAACTTCTCGCGGTCGGGGTGGCCGCGACCCACAGAGCCCATCTGCAAGGGGAAGACTGGGTGCCGCGCGTGGTGCTCTACGACGTAACCCAGCTCGCGGCACCCGCGGTCGATTGTCAGGGCCTTTCGGCGCCGGTCGCGACCCCGGGCTTGAATCAGCCGGGTGACCCGCTGCGGTGTGGTCAAGATCGCGTGCGAGCGGTGCTGTTTCGGCCCCTGCCCCCCGGATCGACAGAGGAGCATGCCGTCAGCAGCCTCGACCACGGAAAGCTACCCGACACGACGCTCGCAGATACCGGCGAGGACCGAGACGTTCTGCTGGTGGCTACGCCCGCGACGGTCGAGCTCTTGGATCTGACCTCGGTCCTCGGATACCCACGCCGCCAAGCTCCCGGCGGGGACAGCATCGTCGGCAACAGCTCGAGCCTCCTCGAGGCCGCTCTCCGCGCGCGCCTGACCCGGGTTCCAGGCCGCGTCCCGATCGAGACCCGGGCCATGGCAGGGCTCGGGATCAGCGACGGGCCGGTCGGCTCCTGCGGCGCCCCGGCCGAGAATCAAGCGCCGGCCGATTACGCCAATCTGGATTATCGGGCGGAGTGGGGCAAGGGACCGTGCATGGCGGGTCGATATGCGACGGTCGGCTGGGCTACGAGAGCACCTCCGAGCAATGCGCTCTCGCTTCTGGCGTTCAGCTACGAACTCGACGATGCAAGCGACCTACGCATGCGGGTGATCGGCTTGGCCGCGCCTCAGGTCGGCGTGCCCGCTGCTCCGGACGAAGTCGCGGTGCGTCAGTTCGAGACCTGGTCCAACTTCCACTTCATCGAGGTCTCTGCAGAGGTCGAGTTCCCCGAGGGAAGTCAGGAGTTGCGGGGGCGACTTCGAGACGGTCGATGGGTCCTGGGGTGCGCGCGCAGCTCATTCGGGATGGTCGGGTTCAAGCTCCCGGCGGAGGCTGACGCAACCACCATCGTGGATTACATCGCCAACGAGGGCTTCTGGCCGGAGTCGGGCTTGCCCTGTTCCGGGACCGAGGTCTACCCGACCTCCCGTTATCCAGGGGCTGCAGCGGGAGCGCTTCCGGAGCAGGTCGAGATCGAGTGCCTCGCCCTCGGTGCCTGTGGTCCGGGGCAGCTGCCGAGCAATCTTCTTCCCGGGGTGGTCTTTGCCGGCGCACCCGACGACCCGGGACATCTCGGGCTCGGCTTTGGACAGGAGTTCGTCAATGGCGTCGTCGTGGAGCACCCGGATGGGGATGTGCTCTTGCTCGCGGATCGGGGATCGCTTGCGATTTGGGCCTTCGCTGCCGAGCCTCGGGTAGGCAGGGTTCTGGACGCCGGGGGGCTCATCGCGAACCTTCGCGGCGTCACCACGTCGCGGTTCGATCAGAGCAACGAGTTCGTCGTCGGAGTCGGGTCGAACGGACCGGCGTTGCACATCCTGAGATGGCACCGCCTCGGTGGAACTCAGCCGAACGGGCATCTCCACGGAATGCTCGCTGTCGTCCCGAACTGGAACCCCGTCGTCGGTTCACCGCCAACGGACTTGCTCGACTTCCCACGGGGGTACACGGACACAACCACCCTCCGCCTGTCCGGCGATCTGGACGTGGTCGTGGCCGGGGTCACCCCGTACGGGGCAGTCTCCGCAGGGACGGGTTACGACGTCGTCTTGATGCATGTCCCACCGGCGCTCGGAACCTTCGCGACGAGCTTCTCCGGCGGGACGACGCTTCTCCACGAGCTGCAGAACTCTCCGCAGCGGGTCGTGATCAACGAGGGGCATCGTCGGTTGGGACTTCGCGAGCGGGTCGCACTGACCGACGACTGGGTCCGAGCGAACGCAGCCGTCGACCTGACCACGACCTTCTTCAGGTTCGGCCGCGCCTGTGACGCTTCGGGGGCGGTGCTCAGCACCGTGCTCCAAACCTCTCGACGTGGACCGATCTCCATCCCGGGCTTGGTCCAGGCGATCGCCTTCGTCCACCTGAGTGACGACGACCTCGCAGCGAACGCGTTGCTCGGTCCCCCCATGCGGCGGAGGCAGGACTGGCTGGCCTTCCTCGTCCAACGGATCGAACCCGATGCATCCACTCTGACGGCGACCCCCGAGTACCACTTCGTGATCGCCCGCGTGCTCGACAGCCCGCCGCCGGGGGGTGGGCTCGGCTCGGGGTGTCCGGGGGGCGGCGGCGATGTCGTGCAGGGCAATGACTGGCGCGCCGGCGCCGGGACCGTGGGACTTGAAATCGCCGAAGCGATCCCGCTGGGCAGCCCCGGCAAGTCCACAGAGCTCCCGAAACTTGTCGCGTCTCCCGATGGGTACTACTTCATGGCCATGGGCGAAGGCGAGGCCGGCTGCTGGCTGATCGAGGTGGACTACTCGGAGGCGGACCCTCGAGCTGTCGTGGTCGAGGGACTCAGGAAGGCCGGTAGCTCCATCTGGTACGGCTGGGACTCCACAGCAGCTACTGCGACGACCGCCACTTCACGACGGCTCAGTTCTCGAACTTCTGGGCGAGCCAAGCCTGGGCGGCGGCTCCGTCCGTGGGTCCGCCCATGCAGGCCGCCGCGTTCGTCGAGTCCGACGGAGAGCTGTTCGTGCTGATCAACACGGATCCTCTCACCGTATGGCACGTGAACCGTTCGATGTCCCCGGGTCTCGCCACCGAGTGGGAGTATGTGGGCGCTCTCTGCACGAACGGGCGGTTGCGGGTCGCCTTGCCCGCCGGCGACTACATCTACTTCTCAGGCGACTTCGGGACCTACGCTGTCCCCCGGGGAGAGGAAGAGGAGCGGGGATGCTGTCCAGGCGTCTGACCGGCCCCCGTGGCCCACGATTGGAGACTCTTGGACGCAACGCGTTGCTGATCTCAGCAGCGTCTTTGGCCCTCGCCTGCGAGAGCCAGCCGCCCGAGGAGCCGCTCGATGCAACCGCAGAAGATACGGACGACGACGACTCGGCGAGCCCTGTCGGCCAGCGGCGAAGGCCCTGCCCCGAGGGCCTCGAGGGCGACCTTCTGCTCGCCGACGTGGGTCTGCGAATCGACGGCCGCGCCGTGAGCGACAACTTCGGCTCGGCCGTCGTCGGGCTGGGCGACGTCTCCGGGGATGGACTCGGCGACTTCGCCGTCGGCGTAAGGGGCGCGAGCAGCACCCGAGGGGGAGCAAGCGTGTTTCTGGGGGGCAGAGAATACGGGTCCGCGGCGAAGGCCTCCGCGAACTTCGAGGGGGGGACGCGCGCGGCGTGGTTCACGGGCAACTGGGCGGCTCCGAGCGGTGACGGAGCGCTCATGGTCAGCGCCCCGGGGGCCGGCGGTGTCGCCGGCGACCTGCCGGGCACGGTGTTCGTGCTCGACGCCGCGGCGACGGGGGACGCGACCTTCGACACAGCCAGGGCGACGATCGCGGGCGCGGACGGTCGCTCCGAAGACTTGTGCGTCTTTCGGTCTGCGGGTGCGGAGCCGCTCCAGATCGCGGGCGGCTCGGATGTCGACGGCGACGGGGTAGCCGACGTGCTCGTCGGGGCCGCGGGCCCTCCCCTCGTCGATGGCCCGGGCCGGGCCCACCTGTACCTCGGTCCGCTCGAGGGGGAGCTCGGCCCCGCCGACGCGAGCGCCGTCATCGTCGGGCCCTCGGAGTGCTCGTTCGCCGGGTGGCCCGTCGCCATGCCCGGCGACCTCGACGGTGACGGCTTCGGCGACCTCCTGATCGGCGCTCTTGGAGTGCAACAAGTCGCTGTGTTTCACGGGCCTCTGAGCGGGGAGGTGGCGTGGTCCGAGGCCTCACTGCTCGTGGAGAGCGGCGTGGGGGCCCTCGCGATGCACTCCGTGGACGGAGGGCCCGACATCACCGGGGATGGTCGGCCGGACCTGATCGTGCCCTGGGTGAATACTTCGACGAAGGTCGAGGTCGCGGTGTACTTGGTCGCCGGGGACTCCACCGGGACCGTTCGCCTCGAAGAGGACGCCATCAAGCTCACCTACGGGGGGCTCGACCCCCTGCGAGTGGGTGCCGGTCGCCCCGACTTCGCAGTGACCGTCGGGGGCGACTTCGACGGCGACGGCTACCCGGATCTGGCGATCGGCGACTGGACTCGGGAGTACGACGGCATCGGCAATGCGGGAGCCGTCTACCTGTTCTACGGGCCGGTGTCCGAAGACCGCGACCTCACCTTCGCGGACGCAGTCCTGTACGGGCCGCCGCGGGAAGAGCTCCCGGGTGGGGGAAGAGCCGCGTGGTCGATCGACTTCGCTGACGACCTCGACGGTGACGGGCTCGACGATCTGCTGGTCGGGGCGCCGGAGCTCGGAGCGGAGGGAGGGTGGTCACCCCGAGGAGCTGCGTACGTGGTGTACGGGAGAAAGTGCGAGCGTCCCTGACCCTTACGTATCGAGCACCCGTTTCGCTTCGCGCCGGCCGCTGACGAGCGCGCCGTGGACCGTCGCGGGGTAGCGACGGCTGGTGGCCTCCCCCGCGAAGAACAGGTTCGATGAGGCGGGCTCGGCGAGGGCGTCCAGGGCGGGCGGACGCGCCTTCACCGCGAGGTGCGAGTAGCTGCCCCCGGCCAGGGGATCCGACCCCCACCGCGTGACCACGACGCCCGTCGGGTCCGGCACCTTCCCGAGGACCCGGCGCAGGACGGTCACCGCCTCCTTCTGCACGGCGGCGTCGGACTTCTTCTCGATGCCGCGCGCGAAGTCGCCTCCGCAGAACGCCATCAGGAGCGGCTCGCCGAGGTGCTTGTGGAGGTTCATGAACGTGGGGAACTCGCCCGCCCGCTTGGAGATCTGCGCGATGAACCCGTGGTCGTCGCTCCAGGTGGCCTCGGGGAAGCGCAGCAGGACCTTGTTGAGGACGCCCATCCCCACGGCGGCGATCGCCTCGGTCTTGGCCGGCGGCAGGGCCGGATCGAAGGACACCGAGCCCTTCTTCAGCACGCCGAGGGGGACCGTCACGATCGCGAAGTCGGCCTCGAACGTGCCCGTGGACGCCTCGACCCGGACGCCGTCGCCGCCGTGCTTCACCGCCTTCACCGTCGCCCCGAGCCGCACGTCGACACCCTTCGCCAAGTGCTCGACGACCTGGTGGTAGCCCGCCGGGAAGATCCGATCCGTGCCGAGGAAGCCGTCGTCGTGGAACAGGCCGCCCACCCACATCTCCGACGGCTCGGCGCCGGTGGTCGTGGCGAGCACGGCGAGCACCCAGTCCAGGACCCGACGCTCGGAGGTCGTCAGCTCCTCGCCCGCGAGGGCCGCGTCCACGGCGGCGCGCACGCTCTCGGGTCGGTCCGCGCGATCGCCGATGGCGCCCAGGAGCCAGTCCATGGCCTCGGCGTACTCCGCGGCCGTCTCGGCGGGCACGCGCTCGCCGTGCTCGTCGTGCAGCACCACGTCCTCGGTGCTCGCGGGGACGCTCTCGATCCCCGCCCGGCTGCACAGCTTCGAGACCGGGTTGAGGAGGGGGCCGTGGATCCACGACGCCCCCAGGTCCACCGGCGCGCCGAGGTCCCGGTTCGTCCAGATCCGTCCGCCGATGCGGTCCCGCGCCTCGAGAACAACGACCTCCACCCCCGCGTCGACCAGCGCCCGCGCCGCCCCGAGCCCGGCGGCCCCGGCGCCCACCACGATCACCTTTCGTGCGTTCTCGCCCTGCTCCGCCACGCCTTCCTCCACCCCCGCGCAGCTCGCCGCCGCGAGGATCGCCGTCAGCTCGACCAACAGCCGTCGTCGGGTCCGCATGTCGTCATCTTGGCGCAGATCCCGACCGCGTCGAGACCGCCTTGAATATCCGGCCGGGAGGGCTCGTCACTACAGGTGCGCGAGGTCCGTCCGAAGGCGGGCCGCGTCGGGAGTCCCCATGTCCGGAAGGTTGTCTCGTCTGCTCCGCTCGCTCTTCGTCCCCGGGAGCCTTCGGGCTCGGTCCGTCGAGCGCTGGTGCTTCGCAGACCCCCACCCGAGCGGCGCCTACAACCACCAGCTGTTGCGCTCCCGGGCCGAGGGGGACTTCGTGCGGCACCCGGACTTCCTGTGGTCCCCGACGCCCTACTGGACCGCGCGCTCCGGCCTCAACGCACACTTCCGCGAGCTCGCCGATCGCCTCGACGGGGCCGTGTACTCGGACGTCCTGGTGGTCCTGCACCCGGACGACCACGCCCGCACCCGCGCGTCGTGGCTCGAGTCCTGGGACCGCGCCGCCGAAGAGGAGCTCGCCGACTGCTGGGCGCGCCTGGTCGAGGCCCAGGGGTGGACGCTCGCGATGCCCGACCGTCGCTTCCGCCTGCAGGTGCTGCCCGACGGGGACACCCGCGTGGGCGATCTGCAGCTGGAGCCCGGCGAGTTCGCCACGGGGCTGCTGCCCAACCTCTACCTCGGCCCGGACGACAAGAGCGCCCCGCTGGTCGAGGTCTTCGCCCGCACGGACGACGGCCCGTTCCGCTCCTTGGGCACGATGTACACCGATCAGCTCGCCTTCTCCGTGGGCGCTCACGGCCTCGACAACGGCGGGCTGCCCGCGTTGAAGGACTCGGCCGTCTACACCGTCCACCGGTTCCCGGGCGAGCCCGGCCTGCACCACAGGATCCACGCCGAGCGCGCCGATCGACTCGGCCTGGAGACGGGGCAGGCCCACGGCGGCGAGACCGTGCAGGTGGTCGATCACGGGCGAGGGAAGCTGCTCGTGGAGGTGATGCTCGTGTCCGCGAAGCACCCCGCCGCGGAGCTCGAGGTCGGGTCCTCCCGGCGAGGGGCCGCCGACCTGCCCGGGCTCGGTCTGTTCGGCCCGGCCGACTCCCCCGGGACGATCCTTCCGGACGGCGTCGATCTCGGGACGATCGGGGCGGTGTCCATCATTCCAGACTCCATGCCGGAGCCGCTCCACACCCTCTCCGAGCGCGCGTTCCTGCTCCAGCGCGTGCACTTCCGCGACGTGATGGCCGGGTACCGCATGGAGGTCGAGCGGTCGGGTCGGATCGCTCCGCGCGGGCTCGATCCCGTGGCGACGATCGAGGTCGTGGACGATCGCATCCGCCTCCTCGCCCGGACCCGGGACGTGTCCGTGGACGGCCGACCGCTGCGGCCCGACGAGGGCGTCCACCTGGTCGAAGCGGAGCACGCGATCGCCTGGCGCGGCGGCTCGATGACGTTCCGGTCCGTCCGCCGCGAGGACCCTCGTTGGCCCTACCTGGCCCGCCTCGAGTCGCCCCGGCGCAGCCTGCCGCTGTTCGCGGGCTCCTACGTCGTGGGCCGCGACCGCGAGGCGTGCGACATCGCGCTCCCGGACCGCCCGACAGCGGAGAACATCGTGTGGCGCGACGGCCTCACGGAGGGTCCCGTGATGGTCCGGGGGGGGGCGACCGAGCGCACGTCGTTCCGCACCGACGCCATCTGCGTCGCCACGAAGGCGGCGGCGATCGACCTCACCGGCGAGGTGCCCCGCGTCGCGAACCTCAGCCGCTCGTGCGCCGTGCACGTGCTGCGGGCCGACGGGTCGACAGTGCGGTTGAAGCAGGACGCGGACCTCGCGCTCGCCCCGGGGGACGAGATCCTCGTGGGCAACCAGGTGTTCGCGCTCCTCCCGCCCAGCCCCGCCAGGGCCCCCATCGAGGGCGTCGCGGGCGTGCCGCAGAAGGCGCAGATCGGGCCCGCCGACTCGCAGCGGCACGAAGAAGGTCCGGGCAGCAAGGGTCGACGCCCGCTGGTGGGGGGCGCGCGCGGCCGGCTCGTGGCCTCGGAGAACACCTACGCGGCCCTCCTGGGCATGGAGCCCGGCCCCACCCGGGCCGACGACTGGGTCGCTCCGCCGGTGTCCGTCCCCGAGCCGTCCTTCCACGAGGCGCCCACCATCCAGGGCGACCTCGACGTGCTCGCGCGGATCATCCCGCTTCCGCCTGCGCCCACCCCGGCCGATCTGCCCGTCGCGTCGCTGCCCGTGGCTCCGCCGCCCGCGCTGTCCGTCGAGCCGGCGCCCGAGCCGCCTGCCGTCGAGCGCCGCCGAGTTCCTCGTGGCCTGCAGGTCGGGGTCGCCGAGCCTCGAGGGGGCTTCGGGACCCTCCGCCGTCGCTCCGGCGCGCTGCCGAGCCTCGGGCACCTGCTCCCGCCCAGCCCCGCGCCGTCGGTCCTGCCCTCCATCAGCGCGTCGGGGGACTGACCGAACATGGGGTTCCCCGGTTGGTTCCACCTCGGCTGGGGCAGCCTGCTCCTCCTCCTCGTCCTCGCGACCCGCGCCCGGCGTCCGAGCGACCCGTCCCGGCCCGTGGGAGGCGGCGCCGTCGCGCTTCAGCTGCTGTTCGCCGTGGCCGTGATCGGGTGGGCGGGGGTCGTCCTGTCCCAGATCGTCCGCGACCACGACGCCGGCCTCGACGTCCTCGGGTACGAGCTCACGCCCCCCTCGGAGGGCCCCGCGGTCCTCACCCTGGGCACCTCGGACGAGGCGGACGTCCCCCTCGCGGACCCTCACGCGGCCGCCGTACACGCGGTGGTGTCGTGGGAGGCGGGCGCGCCGACGCTCTGGAACGCCGCGTCGGACCGTCGCATCGAGGTCGACGGCGTGGGCCTGCACGACGTGACGCTGGGGTCCGGCATGCGGATCGAGACGCTGGAAGGCGGGCTCGCGTCGGGGTGGGAGATCTCCGTCGTGGACGGCGCCGTGAGCCTGGTGGACTCTCGGGGTGCGGTGCACCGCATGACGGCCCCGCTCCTCAAGGGCCTCGCGCGCCGGGTGCCCGGCGTCGGCCCCCGCCTCGAAGTGCCGCTGGGCCGCATCGTGGGGACTCCCGACGGCGGGCTCCGGATCGCCGGTCGCGACGAGGACGTGCGGCCCGGGGAGGGCGCCGTCGCTCGGGTGTACCTGCGCGACGGGACCGTCCGCCTCGGCTTCTCCACCCCCGCGGACCGCGTCGTGCACCCCCTGCGGGTGCGGGCAGGCAAGACGTCGTTCCGGCCCGCCGACCGGCCCCGCCCCCTGCGGTCGGGCCAGGTCCTCACCCTGGGCTACACGCGCTACGAGGTGCGGGTGGCGGGGGACACGGTGGCCCTCATCGCCCGCGGTCGACCCGCTCGCCTCGACCCTCCTCCGGCGGAGGCGACGGTGCTGGGTCCCGACCCGGGCGTGCTGCTCGTAGGCGGCGCGGACGGCGCGCTCACGGTGGCCGCGATGGGCGACGGGCGAGGCTTCCGGCGGACCGGCGACACCTGGCGGGAGTCCGACGGGGGCGCCGCGCGAGCGACCCTGACCGCGGGGCGGGCCCTGGAGCTCCCCATCGCCGACGGCGCGCGCATCCGGCTGCGCACCACCGAGGCGGCGAGCCCGTCGGCGGCGCTCGCGGGCACGACGTCCGGGGCGGACTCCGACTTCTGGTGGGTCCTGGTCGCGCTCGCGGCGGCCTACCTGCTGGTGACCCTGGTCGCCGCGTCCACCGGCGTCGTGCACGCGCGCAGCGCCGGGGTCCTGCACGGCGCCGCGATGCTCTTCGCGGTGGGGCTCGTGTGCCTGCACCGGCTCGGGGACCCGGGCGATCCGCTCCGGGTGGACTGGGCGCTCCACCAGGCCCGGCTCGGCCTCGCGGGCCTGTCCGTCGCCCTGGTCGCCCTGCTCGTCGTCGTCGCCCGACGTCGGTGGGCGCGGACCCCCGCCCGTCGCTGGTTCGTGCGCCTCGACGGCCCGCGAGGCGACGGCGCCCCCGCCGCGCGCCTCTACCTGCTCGCCCTCGGCGCGCTCGCCCTCCAGCTCCCGTTCGGTGAGACCGGCATCGCGGTCCCCGGCCTCGGCTCGGTGCAGCCCATCGAGCCCGCGCGCACCCTCCTGGTCGTGTACCTCGCCTACTGGACGGCCCGCGCCGTGGAGGCGAAGCGCCTCGAGCTGCGGGGTCGCGAGGGCGTGCGCGAGCGCTGGGCCTACATGGTCCACGCGATCCCCGTGATCGGCGTGCTGGTCCTCTGTTACGGCCTCCAGGACATCAGCCCGATCCTCGTCTTCACGGCCTTCGTGGGCGTCCTCTACGCCATGTCGCTCCTGCGTCCCGAGGTCCGGCTCTGGCCGCCGGCGGCGCTGCGCGAGAGCCTCGGCCTGGAGGCGCTCGTCCTGCCCGTCGGGGCGGGGCTGCTGCTGTGGCTGGTGCTGGGCGATCCCGGGGGGACCGTCGCGCGCCGCGTGGCCGTGTGGTGGGACCCGTGGACCCGCGGCGACGACGCCCATCAAGCCCTCACGGCGCTGTGGACGGCCGCCTCCGGCGGGGTCTGGGGCCTCGGCTGGGTCGGTGAGAACGGCGTGCTGCCCCCCGCCGTGAAGGACGACTTCATCCTCGCCCTGCTCGCCGCGCGAGGCGGGGCCGCGGCCGTGACCCTCGTCGCCGCGACCTTCGGGGTGATCCTCCTGTCGGGGGTCGCCGCGCTCTCGGCCGACGACGACCGCCCCCTCGCCGACCGGGAGCGCTCGGGCGTCCTCGGCGGCGCGATGCTCTGGATGCTGATCCTGCAGGCCGGGGTCGTGCTCGGCAGCGCGACCGGCGGCCTCCCCGTGATGGGCCAGCCGCTGCCCTTCGTGGCCGCGGCGGGCAGCCACCTGCTCTTCTTCTGCATGCCCGCGGTGGCGGTGGTCCTCGGCACCACCCGACGAGTGGTGGTCCCCGCGCGGGGGCGTCGCGCCGCCCGACGTCCGGTGCGCCCCGTCGGACCGATCACCGGGCCGGTCTCGATCCTCGAGCGCCGACCGGGTAGTGGCGACCGAGCGTCGCGAAGAGCGGCGCCGCCGGGGCGAGGCGCGACGATGACGCGTGTCGAGACACGCGAAGAGGAGCAACGAAGACCTGGTGGTGCCGAGCGAGCGAGGCGACCGAGGGACTACCCGGTCGGTGCTCTAAACGAGCCCATCACGCTCGGGGACGGCTGAGGTGCGCGGCCGCGTCCGGGTCGATCGTCGTCTGGGGCGGGGGCTGGTCGTCGCGGCCGTCCTGCTCGTGCTCGCGACCGGCTGGCGTTCCCTGCGCGTCGTCCAGGCCTGGCCGGGCGACGGAGCCGCCGTGACTCAGGTGGCGGTGGACCGTCTCGACGGGGGCCTCCGCCTCTCTCCCGAGCCGAGCATCCCGGGCGCGTTCGCTGTCCGTCCCCTCCGCCGGGGCGCCGTCGACGTCCTCGTGCCCGGCGGAGCCCTCGAGGTCGCCGGTCATCGGCTGCGCCTGCCGGCGGGGGCCTCGGCGGCGGAGGCCGAGGTGCTCCGCCGCGACTGGTCGGTGTTCGCCCCCGAGACGCGCTGCGGGCATCGGCGGATCGACTTCGGGGACGACCCCCTGGGCACCCGCGACGGGGTCCGCGACCGGGTCGTGTTGCCCTCCGACGAGCCCGCCGGGTGGTTCCACCTCGTCCCCGACCACCCCGACCGCGACTGCTTCCGCTTCGACGACCGCGGCGCCGTCCTCGTGGTCGAGCGGGCCGGCCTGCGGCTCCGCGTGGGCGAGCGGAGTCGCGCCCTCGAGGTCGGGGATCGGGTGCCGGTGCGGCGGTCGTTCGCGGTGATCTCGGACGAGCCCGAGATGACGGTCCAGGTGGCGTGGCGCGACGTCGCCCGGGCCCGCCCGGTGGTGCGCGACGGCGCGGTCGTCGGCTACCGCGACGAGCGGGGGGTGGACCTGGTGGTCGGCTCGGCGCGCCCCGCCGAGGGCCGCGAGCGGGCGCCTGTGCTGGAGATCGCCCTCGCCGACGAGGTGCTCGACCGGGTGGAGCTGGATCGGGAGCGTCCGACGATCCTCTTCGGCAGACGCGACCGCGTGAGCGCCCTGCGCGGGAGGGTGCTGCCGGCCCGGGCGCCGAACGAAGAGCTCGAGTCGGCCGTCCAGGCGGGGCTGGCGACGGGGTGGATCGCGCCCGCCGCGGGTCGCACCGCCGTGGACGTGCCGGACGACCTGCCCCGAGGCACCGCGCGGTCCCTCGTGGGCTTGATCGAGCGCTGGGACCGGGCGCGCGCGCCGGTGGGGCTGCGGTTGGACGGCGTGGTGGCGGCCGCGGGGACGGCCGAGGGTCGCCGGGGGCGAGTCCCCCTGCGCTGGGACGACGATCTCGAGGCCTGGGTCCCGTCCCATCGCCCGTTCGCGGGCGGCCCCGTGGAGTTCCGCCTCCCCGTCGCCCCCGGCACCACGACGGTCACGGTCGCCGCGGCCTTCCCCCTGGCGTGGTCCACCGCGGACGCGTGGACGTCGCTGCCCGCGCCTCCGCTCGGTCGGTGGGCCGAGCACCGCGTCCCGGTGGACGGCCACGTCCTTCGCCTGCGGCTGGACGCGCGGCCTCCTCCGGAGCATCGGCGCGAGCGGCTGAGCGTCTCCCTCGCGGGCGGCCCCGACGGGACGGCCCTGGGCGACGTCCGGGCGGGCCGCCGCGCCTTCGACGGGTGGGAGCGCGGCGAGTCGGCGACCCGGGCCTGGGACGTCGTGCCGGGAGATCGCTGGGCGGCGTCCACGGAGGCGCCGGCCCCGTCCGAGCGCGCCCGACCGGGGTTCCTGCACGTGCCGGTGTCCGCGGAGCGCGGCGGGTGGATCGCCCTCGACCTCGGCCTGCCGGGGCCCGCGCGGAGCGCCTGGTGGAACGGCGCGCCCGTGGCCCTCGATCGGCTGCCGTCGGCGCCCGAGGGAGAGACGACCCGGGTGTCCCTGGAGACGTCCCGGGGTCCGAACATCCTGACGCTGCGCTTCGACCAGCTCCCCACCGCGCCCGCCCGGGAGGCCGGAGGCGTCCGCTTCGCCGTGCACGACGACGGTCGGGTGCGGGCCCTGGACGCGCGGGTGGCCGACCGTCGGGCGCGCCCTCCCGTCCTCTCGCCCTCCGCCGTCGACGGGCGTCCGACCCTGGCCGCGCTCGTCGTCGAGTCGGGGGTCCCGGGCCTGGAGGCCGACGCCGTGTGGCGCCCCGGGGCGAGCGCGGAGCTGCTGTTCCCCGCGGACTCCGAGGTCCTCCGGAACATCTACGGCAGCCTGGAGCTCGCGGATCCTTCCGCGACCCTCGAGTGGCGCAACGGGCCCGCGCTGGCGCTGGGCGTGGTGCGGCGGGTGGACACCGACCCCGAGGGTCCGCCGCTGGCCGGGTATCGCGTGGCGCCCGGGGCTCCCCAGCCCCTCGTGGCGGACGGCGACGCGATCGTCGGGCCCGTCTTCCGGGCGGAGCTGCGGGCGACGGTGCCCGGCGAGCTCGGAGGCGACGTGATCGTGGTCGCCCACGGCCGTCGCCGGCAGCTGGTGACGTCCGGCGACCCCGCCTGGGCCGAGGCGTCGCACGGCCGGATCGCGCTGCGCACGGTCGGAGGTCGGCTCCAGGTGCGGAGCAACCTCCCGGGCGCCATGTGGACCCGCGTCGGCGACCGTCGCGAGCTCGAGGATCGCTGGACGCCGTGGCCGGAAGGGGCGCGCGCGGCGTGGCGACTCCCCGAGGGCACGCTGCGGCTGCTGCACGCCCGTCGGCCCGCTCCGGAGCTCCCGGGAGACACCTTCGAGCTCCCCCTCCAGCTCGCGGCGGAGTCGGTCCTCACGCGTGTCGTGGGCGACCGCGGGCTGGGCGACGGCGACCCTCTGTCCCTGCGCGCCGCCGTGATCGCCATGGACGCCGTGACGGGCGACGTCCTCGCCTGCGCTTCCCGCGAGCGTCCCGGCGCGGACCCGCGGACTCGGGCGTCGTCGCCCTGCTGGCAGGACGTCGGCCTGCATCCGGGGTCCACCTTCAAGGTCGGGGTCGCCACCGCGGCCCTGGCGTCGGACGACCCCTCCGTGCGTCGCATGCTGGACGGTCGCTTGCCGGACGGCCTCACCGCCGGGGGTCCCCGCGCCCAGCTGCGGGGCGCGCGGCTTCCGCCTCTGCCCCTGCTCGCCGACTCCCGGGGCCGGGTGCTGCGGAGCCGCCTGAAGAACCACCGTCGCGCGCTCATGCCGTCCGACGCGACGCTCGAGGACGCGCTCCGGTCGTCGCTGAACACGTGGTTCGGCTACACGGGGCTGCTCCTGCACCGGCCCCTGCGGGAGGGCTGGGGCGACGCGGGGATCGCGGATCCGACGCGCCTCCGGGAGGGCTGGCCCGTCGCGCAGGTCGCGCACACCGCGGGCTTCGGGCGTCGGATCGACCTGGGGGCGGGGCACACGGGCACCGGAGGTCGCTTCCCCCTCACCTCCGTGGAAGGGGACGCTCCCCTGGCCGCCCGCGCGATCGGGCAGGGCGACGTCACGGCGACTCCCCTGGGGGTGGCCGCGCTCCTGGCCCCGGCCGTCGCCGACGGGTGGTCGGTCGTCCCCCGGGTCTCCACCGATCGACCGGTGCGGCGGGAGCGCGTGCTCACGTCCGGCGCGGCCCTCCGCCTGCGTGACGGGCTCCGGCAGGTCGTCCGCAAGGGGACCGCGTCCCGGGCCTTCTCCGATCACCCCCAGCGGCACCTGCTGTTGGGCAAGACGGGGTCCGCCCAGCGCGTGTCCTCCGACGGCGTGAGCCGCACCGACGCGTGGTTCGCGGGGGCCGTCGTCCCGCCCGCCGACCAGGAGGGGAACCCCGTCGTCTTCGTGGCCGTGATCCCCGGGGGCGGGCTGGGCGGTCGGACGGCCGCGGAGGTCGTCGACGCCTTGTCGCGCGAGTTGATCGCCCTGCGGGGCTGGGATCCGCCCCCGTCGTCATAGGAACGTCATTGCCGGCCCGTACTCACGAGCCCACCCACAGGACTGTACTCACCAGTACACGGTTGTTCGTGGAATGATGGTTATAGGCCCAATCCGGGCACTAGCATCACAGGGCAAGGCGTACTCACATGACCATCAGCGTGTACAACTACCTGGACTACCGAGGCTTCATCGCGGACGCGTGGGCGGAGATGCGCGCGTCCTCCCGGCGGCACTCCTACCGCTGGTTCTCGCGCAAGGCGGGGCTGGGGTCCCCGAGCTACCTGAAGCTGGTCCTGGACGGGAAGCGGAACCTCACCGACGACACCGCCCGCCGCTTCGCCAAGGGCTTCGGCCTGGACGAGGCGGCGACGCGCTTCTTCGCGACGCTCGTGCGCATGAACCAGGCCCGCACCACCGAGGACCGGTCGCGCGCCTACGAGGAGCTGTCGGCGTTGCCTCGGTACCGCGAAGCCCAGCGCCTCGCCCGCAGCCAGTACCAGTACTACGCGCGGTGGTACTGCGTGCCGATCCGCGAGCTCGCGGCGCGCGCCGACTTCGTGGAGGACGCGGCGTGGATCGCCTCGCAGCTGCGCCCCCCGATCCGTCCCAAGGAGGCGGCGGAGGCCCTGGTCCTGCTCGAGGAGCTCGGGCTGCTCGTGCGTGAGAAGGGGCGCCTCGTGCAGGCCGAGCCGCTGCTGAGCACCGGCCCCCAGCTGCGGGTGCTCGCGGCCCGACGCTTCCACCAGCAGATGCTCCAGCGAGCCGAGGCGGCCATGGACACGTTCCCGCTCGAGGAGCGCGAGGTCGGCGGCGTGACGGTTCGCCTCACGCAGGCCCAGGTGCGGGCGCTCAAACGTAGGCTGTACGAGGTCCGGCAGTCGATCCTCCAGATGGACGGCGCCGACGACGGCGACCAGGCCGTCCACCACTTCGCCTTCCAGCTCTTCCCGGTCACCCAGTGGCCCGCTGCCTCCGGAGACTCGCCATGAAACGCCGCGACGACGTCCTCTTCACCGCCGCTTCGGCCCTCGGGGCGATGGTCCTCCTGCTGGTCCTCATGGGCTGCGAGCCGGACCAGGGCACGGACACGGGCAACGCCCTCACGGTCGAGTTCGCGGTGCGCGGCGACACCACGGCGCCCCAGGCCCGGGAGCTCGGGACCCTCACGTCGGCGACGATGCTGCTCAACACGATCGAGTACTACGACTGCGCCTCGGCCGGCGAGGTCGATTTCACCGGGGAGTTCGAGAACGACCTGCTCGCGCGGACCGTCCTCGGGACCCGCGAGGTGGAGTTCGACGCCGTCTGCGGAGTCGAGATGGAGGCCGAGAACCCGGCCGGGGACACCATCGTGGCCACCGGCACGACGCCCCTGGGGACCCTCTTCGACTTCTCGACGACCATGGGCATCGAGGCCGAGATCGAGACCGACGACCCCGCGGGCTTCCCCCTGGTGGACGGGCGCCTCACCCGGATCGACATCGTCTTCGACCTCGACGCCTGGTTCGACGTCGACCTCGACGCCGGCGTGATCACCGGTGACACGATCCTGATCAGCGCCGACGACAACGCCGACCTGCACGCCGCGATCGAGGAGCGGATCCTCGCCGACGGGGCCCTCGAGCGCGAAGACTAGAAGATGACCCTCCGTGCGCTCCTGGCGGCGACCGTGATGGTCGCCGCGACGGTCCCCCATGGCCTGAACCCGGCCGTCGCCCTCGCCCAGGGCTTCGGCGGGTTCGTGAGCCCGGGCCCGTTGGCGGAGCCGCACGCCGAGCTCGACAACATCCTGAAGTGCACCTCCTGCCACGCCCCCGGGGCGGGCGTGACCCCCGCCCGATGCATGGAGTGCCACGAGCGGGTCCAGCAGCAGGTCGCCTCGGGGACCGGGTTCCACGCCGGAAAGGGCGAGGCGTGCGCGGGCTGCCACGCCGACCACGAGGGGCGCGACTTCGCCATGGTCCAGTTCAGCGAGGAGACGTTCAATCACCAGGCGGTGGGGTTCGCGCTCACCGGCGAACACGCGGGCATCGCCTGCGAGGACTGCCACAAGGAGCCCGGGCGCTGGGACGGCCTCACCTCCGAGTGCGCGTCCTGCCACGAGGAGCCGCACGGCGCCGAGGTGTCCACGCGCGACCTGCTCGACGACTGCCGCACCTGCCACGACGCCGCGTCCTGGGAGCCGATCCCGCGCTTCAGCACCGTCTTCGACCACCAGAACCCGGCCCACGCCGACTTCGCCCTGCAGGGGCTCCACGCCGACGTCGCCTGCGCCGACTGCCACCAGGACGCGCGGTTCGTGCCGACCCCCGCGGAGGCCTGCTCGACGTGCCACGAGGACATCCACGGTCGCCAGTTCGCGGGCAGGGCCTGCGACGACTGCCACGATCAGACGACGCCGAAGTTCCGCATCCGCGACTACGACCACGCCCGCACCGACTTCCCGCTGACCGGCGAGCACCGCGAGGTCGCCTGCGAGGACTGCCACGGCGACGGGCGCGCGGCGATCTACACCCCGGTGGCCCACGCCCGCTGCGGGGACTGCCACGACGACGTACACGACGGGCAATTTGCCCCGAGGACGTGCGACGACTGCCACTCCCCCCGCCTCGCCGACTGGGCGGTCCTCGACTTCGACCACGACGCGGTCTTCCCGCTGCTGCGCGCGCACCGCGACGTGGCCTGCGAGGACTGCCACGGCGAGGGGGAGGGCGCGGTGTTCGCGGGCCTGCCGTCCGCCGACTGCAGCGGCTGCCACGACGACGCTCACGAAGATCGCTTCGCGCCGACCCCGTGCGTCGACTGCCACCTCGACGCCACCTGGGCGATGACGTCGGACGACCCGCCCGAGTCCCGGGAGTTCGACCACGGCCGCACGAAATACGCCCTGCACGGCGCCCACTCCGACGTGCCTTGCGCGGGCTGCCACGGCGAAGGAGACGCGAAGGTGTTGTTCCCCGTGGAGCACGACGACTGCCTCGACTGTCACGAAGAACCCCATGAGGGGACCCTGGGGGCCTCCACGTGCGACGGGTGTCACGTCGTGGACACCTGGGCGGCGTCGATTCACGACCACCTCGAGTCGACGGGCTTCCCCCTGGACGGTGAGCACGCCGACCTCGCCTGCGACGAGTGCCACCGGCCCACGTCGGGGCGGCCGGGCGAACCCGGGTTCGCGATCCGCTTCGACCGCGAAGAAGCCGCCTGTGCGTCGTGCCACGCCGACGACGAGCCCCCCGACCACTTCGAGGGCGAGTGCGGCTCGTGCCACGCCACGTCCGGCTGGGCGGGCGCGGGGCTCGGCGAGCACGGCCACGACTCCACCGGCTTCCCGCTCCGCGGATCCCACACGACCCTCGGCTGCGCGGACTGCCACTCCGAGGGCGACTCCGGGGCCGTCGCGTCCCCCGCGTGCGGCTCCTGCCACGTGGCCGACGACGCTCACCACGGGCTGCTCGGGGCCGCCTGCGACGACTGCCACCGGGACACGGAGTGGACGCGTGTCCGGTTCGACCACGGCCTGACGGGCTGGCCCCTCCACGGCGGCCACAAGCTCGCCGCCTGCGAGGACTGCCACGCCACCGGGTACGGCGCGAGCCCGACCCGATGCACCGACTGCCACTTCGCCGAGCGCCCGTCGGACTCGCTGCACAACGACCCGATGGTCGCGTCGGCCTGCGACGTGTGTCACCGCCCCTCGGCCTGGGAGGCCACGACCTACCCCCACGGAGACTTCCGATGAAGCGACCGCTCCTCTTGGCGCTCCTCCTCCTCGCGGGGTGCCCCACCCACACCGAGGTCGACCAGGCGCACTTCCCGATCCGGGGGATGCACGTCGATCTCTCGTGCGCGGACTGCCACGCCGAGGACCTCACCACGCCCATCCCGCCCGGCTGCAACACCTGCCACGAAGAGGACCGCCCGTCCGCGGATCACTACCCCGGGCAGGACTGCGGCGACTGCCACACGGACGCCGGCTGGGACGGCGCCATGGTCGACCACGACGACTTCTTCCCCACGCCTCACGAGGGCGTGAGCGACTGCGTCTCGTGCCACCTGAACACCCCCGACAACTCGACGTTCAGCTGCATCGACTGCCACGAGCACCGGCAGTCGAAGATGGACGCCGAGCATCGCGGCGAGACGAACAACTACCGGTGGGAGTCCAACGCCTGCCTCGACTGCCACCCGGACGGCCGCGAGTAGTGCGACGAGTCGTCCTCACGGCGCTGGCCCTGTCGCTCTCGATCGGGGCGGCGCACGCCGAACCTCGGCTCCGGAACCGGGCGTCCGCGACGATCCTGGGCGGCTGGGGCGGGGCCGGGAGCGGGGGCGCGGCGCGGCTGCACCTCTCGGAGCGGCTGCGCTGGGACGCGGTGGCGACGGAGGGTCTGCGGGTCGACGTCGGCTTCGCGGGGCGGCTGGGGATCGGCCTGCAGGACGGGGCTCACCTCGACCGCGTGCGCATCCGCGAGGCCCGCGTCCGCATCCGGCCGGGTCGCTTCACGATCCTCGCCGGTCGCGACCGTCCTCTCCCGGAGTTCGCCCGCCTCGTGGACGGGGTCTCCCTGCTCGTGGACACCGGCCGCGGGGTACAGCTCGGCGGCTGGCTGGGGGAGGTGCCCGACGCCGCGTCCACGTCCCCGCTGCCGAGGTTCGGGGGCGCCGCCATGGCCGCCTGGACCCACCCGAAGGTCCGCGTCGCCGCGATGCTGGAGGTCCTCGGCGCGCCGGGCGGCTTCGACCGCGCGGCCCTGTTCCTCTCGGGTCGCCTCCAGATCGTTCGAGGCACGGAGCTCGGCGGTCGCCTCGAGGTCGAGTTCGGAGCGGCCGACGGCGTGCCGGCGCGTCCCGTCGAGGCCGCCGTGACCGTCCACAGTCGGCTGCCCGGCGAGGTCCGCGTCCACGGGTTCTACTCCTTGCTGGGCGCTCGCGCGGCCCGGCGCTCGCCTCTCCTGGACCCCGCCGGCGCACGCTTGCAGGCGCGCCTCGTCGCCGCCGGGCTGGCGGCTCCCACGACCCCCGCGGCGGAGCTCGTCGACCTCGGCCCCCACCACGTGGCCGGGGGCGGGATTCGGTGGACGCCGCGCCTGCCGGAGAGCCCGGTGCGGCTCGACTTCCGGTTCGACGGTCGGGCGCGGTTTCACGAGGAACCGAAGCGCAGCGGCGGATACCTGCGACTGGGCGGCGGGGCGCGCGGCTTCGGAAGAGGACGGTTCGGGTTCCGGATCGACCAGATCGTGGTCGTGCGCGCCGAGCCGACCCTCGGGTCCGTCGCCGACACCCGCTTCCTCGTCACCGCGGCCCCCCTCGAGCGGCTCTCGGTGGAGCTGGGAGCCCGCATCGGGCCGCGGCTGGACGACCCGCTCGCCGGGCCGCGCGGAGGCGTCGACTTCTTCGTCGACCTGGAGGTCGCGCGCGGTCTCACCCTGTCCGCGGGCTACGAGCTCGCCATCGAGCCCCACGACGGCGGCGTAGGACAGGTCCACAGCGGCCTGTTCACCGTCTCGTGGGCGCTGAGGAGCCCGCGCCGATGACGCAGAACTTCGTGCACGCCGTCGCCGACGCCCTGGGGCGACTCCTCAACGCGATCCTCTTGGGCTCCATGGCCGCCGCGGTGGGTCTCGGCGCCTGGGTCGGGCTGCCGTACTGGACGCTCCCGAAGGCGGAGCGGGAGCTGTCCGAGCTGCACGACCTGATGGCTCCAGGGGGCCCGGTCGGCGTGGCCATGGGCGTCGTCGGCACCGCCCTGATGGTGGCGATGCTGCTCTACTCCGTCCGCCGGAAGCTGCCGATCCGCGTCCCGATGATCGGCTCCGCGGCCGCGTGGCTGCGCTTCCACATCGCCTGCGGGATCGCGGGCCCGGCGCTCATCGCGATGCACGCCGGCTTCACGCTCCCCGAGGGCCTCGTCGCCATCGGCTTCTGGTGCATGGTCCTGGTGGCCCTGTCCGGTGTGTTCGGGCGCTGGGTGTTCGGGCTCCTCCCCCGCGCCGAGGGGGGCCGTCGCGCCGCCTGGAACGAGGTGCTGGAGACCACCCGCGCGCTCAAGGCCGAGCTCGTGGCGGCCACCGCCGATCGTCGCGGGGACGCCCTCGGCACCGCCGTCCGCGAGGTGGAGGAGCTCGACCCGGACGACGTCCAGGGGTTCGTCGACCTCTTCTCCCTGATCCGCGACGTGCGGGCCCGACGGCGACGGATCCGAGGGCTCCTGGAGGACGCGGACCTGCCCGCCGACACCGAGGCCCGCGCCCGGGAGGTCCTGGACGGCGCCCTCTCCCTGCGCCGAGGCCTCGCGTCCATCCGCGTCGCGGGCCGCGCCCTGCGGCTGTGGCACCTCTTCCACCGGCCCCTCGCGGCGGCGATGTACGTGATCGTCGCCATCCACGTCGCGGGCGCCATCCTCTTCGGCGGCAGCCTCCAGCAGCTGGCGTCGCTCTCCCTCGGAGGCTGATGCAGACCGCGCTCCCCTACCTCGTCGTCCTCGCGATCATCGGCGTCGTGTTCGTGTGGCCCGCCTGGCGCTCCTTCAAGCGAGAGGAGGCCGAGGCCCGCGCCGAGCTCGAGGAGGCCCGACGCACCGGGCGCACCGAGCCCGCCACGATGCTGCCGTGGATCGACGTGGCGAAGTGCTGCGCGTCGGGCCTGTGCGTGAAGGCCTGCCCGGAGGGCGTCCTGCGGGTGGTCGACGGGCGCGCGCAGGTGACGAACGGGGCGGCGTGCGTCGGCCACGGGGCGTGCGAGGCGGCCTGCCCCACGAAGGCGATCGAGCTCGTGTTCGGCTCCGAGCGCCGGGGCGTGGACCTCCCACGGGTCGGGCCGGACTTCCAGACCAACGTGCCCGGCGTCTACGTCGCGGGCGAGCTCGGGGGCATGGGGCTGATCAGCAACGCGGTGCGGCAGGGCACCCAGGCGGCCGAGGCCGCGCTGCGAGGCGTGCGGGCGCGGACCCACGCCGACGAAGCGACGCTCGATCTCGTGATCGTCGGGGCCGGCCCCGCGGGCATCGCGGCGGCGCTGAGGGCGAGGCAGCTCGGGTGCTCCGTCGTCGCCTGCGAGCAGGGCGAGTTCGGGGGCGCGATCCGTCACTACCCCCGCAAGAAGCTGGTGATGTCCCACGGCTTCACGCTCCCCGGAGGCCCCCGGGTCGAGCCCGGGAAGATGAGCAAGGAGGCCCTGATCGAGGTCCTCGCCGAGGCCCTCGCGGGCAGCGACGTCCAGGTGCGAGAGGGGGTTCGGGTCGACGGGGTCGCGGGAGATCGCGGCGCGTTCACCGTGAAGACCAGCGACGGCGTCGTGCGGGCTCGGCGGGTGCTGCTCGCCGCCGGGCGTCGGGGCACCCCGCGACGGCTCGGGGTCCCCGGGGAGGAGCGCGACAAGGTCGCCTATCGGCTCCTGGAGCCCGAGGCGTGCGCGTTCGAGGCCGTGCTCGTCGTGGGGGGTGGGGACTCGGCCGTCGAGGCGGCGTGCGCGCTGGCCGAGCAGGAGGGCACGAAGGTCGTCCTGTCCTACAGAAAGGGGACGCTCACGCGCCCGAAGCGTGAGAACCAGGCGCGGATCGCGGCGCTGGCGGCGGCGGGTGCGCTCGACCTGATGCTGGGGTCCGCCGTGCGCGAGATCGGCCCCGACCGCGTCCGACTCCACGGGCCCGACGGAGAGGTTGTCCTGCCCAACGACCGCGTCTTCGTGTTCGCGGGCGGCATCCTCCCCACCGCCCTGCTCACCGACGCGGGCATCCGCTTGGAGCGCCACTTCGGCAAGCGCGTCGAGGCCCTGGAGCCCGCGTCCGCTTGAAGTGACCAGGTCATATGACTACAGTCATTAGATGACGCCCGCGCTCAGCAAGAAGAAGCAGCAGACCGTCTCGAAGTCGGTCTTCAAGGCCAAGGCGCTCGAGTTCTTCCGCCAAGTGGAGGAGACGGGCGAGCCCATTCTGATCAGCCACCGGGGCCGGCCCGTCCTCGAGCTGAGGCCCATTCGGCGGGAGTCGGCGGACAAGATCCTCGCCCGGTTGAGGGGCTGCATCGTCTCCTTCGAGCGTCCTCTGGACCCCGTCGGCGTGCAGGATTGGGAGGCGCTCGGTGACTGACGCGGTCCTGCTCGACACCCACGCCTGGCTCTGGTGGATCGCCGGCGACTCCGCGCTCTCCGCGCCGGCTGCCGCGGCGATCCAGGAAGCTGCCGATGCGGGCGGCGTGCACCTCTCTGCGATCTCGGCGTGGGAGCTGGCGCTGCTCGTGAAGAGGGGGCGAATTCAGATCACCATGAGCGCCGAGCAGCTCGTGCAGTTGACGACCCGGCTCCCCTTCGTCCACATGGTGGACTTGGACGAACGAATGGCTCTGGCCTCGGTCGCTCAGGCAGAACCCGTTCACAAGGACCCCGCCGATCGCTTCCTCGCCGCGACGTCTCGACTGCTGGGCGTGCCGCTCGTGACCGCCGACGCGCGGCTCCGCAGCTGCTCGGATCTCGACACCATCTGGTAGATGGCGAGCCGCCGCCGCGACGTCCTGAGTAGAGTCCCGGCCATGTCCCGGACTCTCTGCTTCGTATTCGCCGTCGTCCTCCTCGTCGCCTGCCCCTCCGAGGAGGAGGTCCCGCCGCCGGTCCCCGAGCTGGCGGACGGCTGGACCGAGGTCGAGGGGGGCGTGGGCACGTCCTGCGCGCGGGGCGACCGCTTCGCCTTCTATGTGCATCCCGGGACCGTGAACAAGGTCGTCGTGGACTTCATGGGCGGCGGCGCGTGCTGGGACCAGACGACGTGCAGCGTGGCCGACGCCATCTTCACGGACACGATCGACTGGATCGCCGAGGCCGTGGCCGACGAGGAGCGGTTCGACGGGATCTACGACAAGTCCAACCCCGAGAACCCGGTGGGCGACTGGTACCACGTGGTGATCCCGTACTGCACCGGCGACCTCCACTGGGGCAACAACATCGAGACGTACGGCACCGGCGGGACCTCGTTCGCCATCAACCACGTGGGCGCCACGAACACCAACTTCGTGCTCGACTGGTTCTACGCGAACTTCACCGGCCCCGAGGAGATCCTGGTCACGGGCTGCAGCGCGGGGTCCTACGGCTCGGCGCTGTGGTCGGCGAGCATCGCGGATCACTACTCGGAGTCGACGGTCACCCAGTTCGGGGACTCCGGCGCGGGGGTGATCACGGAGCAGTTCTTCCGGGACAGCTTCCCGTCATGGAACGCCGAAGAGGCCTTCCCGCTGTGGATCGCGGGCCTGGACCCGGACGAGATCGACATCTACGAGATGAACCTGGCGGACCTCTACGCCGAGATCGGCGGCGCCCTCCCCGGCATGCACCTCAGCCAGTTCAACACCACCTACGACCGAACCCAGGTGCGCTACTTCGAGGCGATGGGCGGCGACGGCGCCGAGGACTGGTCCGCCCAGATGGTCTCCATGGTCGACGACATCGAGGCGCGGGTCTCGAACTTCTGCTCGTACCGCGGCCCGGGTCGCCAGCACTGCATCCTGGGCAACGAGAACTTCTACTCGTTCGACTCCGACGCCACGGAGGACGGCACGCTGTTCGTGGACTGGCTGAGCGACATGCTCGCGGGCGGCACCCCCGAGCCCGTGGTGTGCACCGACTGCGGCGAGCCGTAGAGAGAGCGTTCCCTCACCTCAGTCGACCGGCTGGGGGCGGATCCCGGACCGAGTGCCCTTGCCCACGGCGGCGCCGACCTTGACGGCGGCGGTGAAGCTGGGCGGCAGACCTGCGCCTCCCCCGTCGCCCACGCTGCCCTCCACGGACACGCGGATGTGGCGGCCGATGCGGGCCTCCACGCCCCCGAACAGCTCGATCGGGACGCGCTCCTCGGGCACGAACGGGTAGGGGTTCACGCGCACGCCGATCTTCAGGCGCGGCGCCCAGACCTTGTCCCAGGGGATGGCGAAGATGCCCTCCCAGTGCATGAAGCCGCCGGCGCTCCAGAAGGGGGCGTCGTCGGCCATGCCGAACCCGAACTGGATGCGGTCGTGGTCCCCCGCGCGGAGGCGGAGGGAGGGGAGGATGAAGAGGGGGCCGACCCCGGTGAGCTCGCCGAACAGGACGAAGCCCCCGCCGAACTCGCCCCACTCGTAGACCACGCCGCCTTCCCACAGGATCGTCAGCAGCTGGTTGCCGATCTGGCCGCCCTGGGGCCACGTGTGCCAGCTCACGCCGACGCCGAGCCAGCCCGCCTTGTCGTCGTACGGGAAGTTGCGGAACTTGAAGCGGAAGGAGCCGCCGATCTCGCCGAAGGGATCGTCGTCCACCAGGGTGCGGACGTTGCCGATTCCGATGCCGACGTACGTCTCGGCCTCGACGCCCTTGTCGCCGGTGAACCCGACGAGGAAAGGGAGGCTGAGGGCGAGGATGCAGAGGGGGAGGAGGCGGCGCAGGGGACGGCTGTGCATGGGGTACTGGATGCTAGCAGCGTCCGTGCCGGCTCGTTCGGGCGACCCGCGGCGCGCCCGCGGGGGCCTTGCTACTCTCCGCGCCGATGATCGACGTCTCGGTCCAGTTCGATACGGATCTCTCCGTCTCCGCCTCGGCGGATGAGGCGTTCGCGCTGGTCGCGGACATCGAGCGCTCGGCGTCCCACTTCCCCGGCCTCCTGCGCATCGAGAACGTCGAAGGCGGCCGGTGGCGCTGGTACATGGCCGAGAAGGGCGTCGGCCCCATCAAGCTCAAGGTCGAGTACGACGCCGTGTACGTGGTGGACGAGGAGGCGCGCACCGTCACCTGGACCCCCCCGGGCCGCAGCGGTGGCGACATGGAGTCCTCCGGCTCGTGGCGGATCTCCGACGCGAACGGCGGAACCAAGCTCGAGTTCCGCTCCACGACCGTCGCGCACGTGCCCGCCCCGCGCTTGATGAAGGGCATGGTCGAGGTGATCGCGAACGACGAGCTGAGCAAGCTCATGCGTCGCTACACCGACGCGATCCGCGTCACCCTCAACGCCTGAGCGCGGGCGCGCTCGGCCCCTCCGGAGCGGCATCGAGTCCCAGAACGCAGCGACCCCCGCGCGGCCGAAGCCGGCGGGGGACGCCGAAGAACTCTGTGCGGTCGCCTACGCGAGGCGGCCGGGGGCTACCAGCTGGTGTCGCCCTTGCGGAAGTCCGAGGACACGAGCTGCAGGAGCTCGTTGGACAGCTCGACGATCTGGCGGACCGAGAGGCCGTTGCTGCGAAGCTCCTTGTAGAAGGAACGCGCGAGCACGCCGCGGGCTCGACGCCAGTCGGCGGGGGACTCGTAGGGGCTTCGGGAAATGTTCTGCGTCGGCTTCATCGTTTGCACCTTGGACTGCGTTTCGCCGGTTCGGGTATGCACGCCCCCCTGACAAGCAACGGACATGCCGGCCCTGATGGAATAAAAACCCGAGTGATGACAGTTGGTTGTGGGTTTGCGATGAAAAGCGCGCACCCGGGTACGCGGTGAAAGCGGGTCCGGGTGCGAAAAGTGCTACGCGGCAGGGCGTCGTCGGGGCGACCAAATCTCGCCGACATGCGGGATGTCGCCGGGATATGCCCCCGTGGAGGCCCAAATCTCGCCGACATGCGGCATGTCGCCGCGATGTGCCTCGGGTCACCGGCTCATCCGGCGGGCTGCGGCGGCCTCTTCGCGACGGCGTCGCCGGTCTTCGCGCTCGAGGTCGGCGCGGCGAGCCTTGGCCTTCGCCGTGGCCGGAGCGGCGGCTCGGGGGGCCCCCAACAGGGGCGCAGGGAGCGGCTTCGGGGGACGTGGGCGCGGCAACGCGGCGCGGCGCTCGGTCCGGCGCGGGGAGTCGTCCACCAACCCGTCCTCGGGCGCGGGGGTGGGCCCCACCGGGAACCGTCGTCCGCTGAGCAGCGGCTCCACCGCGACCATGAAGCGCGACCAGAAGGGGACGGCGGCCCGCGTCGAGGAGAGCCCGAGGGCCCGGTCCTGGTCGAAGCCGACCCACACCACCACCACCAGGTCGGGCGTGTACCCCGCGGTCCAGGCGTCGCGCGAGTCGTTGGACGTGCCGGTCTTCGCGGCCACGGGCAGGTCGAAGCCGGCGCGCCGGATGCCCCTCGCGGTGCCCCGCTCGACGGCGCCCTGGAGCATCGCCGTGACCATGCGGGCGACCCGCGGATCGATGCCGGTCCCCCGCTCGGCCAAGGTCCGCTCGAGCCAAGCGCCCTCGCGAGCGCGCACCCCTTCGAGCATGCGCGGCACCGGGCGCACGCCGTCGTTGGCGAGGGTCCCGTAGGCGACGGCCAGATCGAGCAGCGTCACCTCTTGGGCGCCGATGGACAGCGACGGCAACGCGCGGAGCGGGGTCGTCACGCCCATCGCGGCGGCCGTGGAGACCACCTCGCCGAGGCCCGTGTCCATGCCCATCCGCACGAAGGGGAGGTTCCGAGACTTCTCGACCGCGACGCGGAGGGGGATCGGCCCGAGGAACTTGTCGTCCCAGTTCTTCGGCTTCCAGGCGGCGCCGCGGGGGCCCGCGCCCGCCACGCTGAGGGGGGCGTCGCTCACGAGGCTGTTCGGGCGAAGGCGGGGCCAGCCGTCGGCCACCGCGGCGGCGAGCACGATCGGCTTGAAGGCCGAGCCCGGCTGGCGCCTCGCCTCTCGGGCGCGGTCGAACTGGCTGCGGCCGTAGTCGGCTCCCCCCACGAGGGCGCGGACGGCGCCGTCTCGGGGATCCAGGGCGAGCAGCGCGAGCTCCGGGGAGCCGCCTTCGAAGAGCTTCGGGTGGCTCTTGCGCAGCGCCGAGAGGGTGTCGGCGGCGGCCTTCTCTGCGGCCTGCTGCATGCGGGGATCGAGCGTGGTCACCAACTCGAGCCCGTCGCGGTGGAGGGCCTCGGGGGTGTATCGGGTCCGCAGGTCCGAGACGACCGTGTCGATGAACCACGGCGCGGTGCGCGCGAGGCCGACGGCGTCGGACGACGGGAGGGGCGAGACCAAGGCGTCCTCGATGTCGGCGGCGGGGACCGCCTCGAGCTCCGCCATCTTGCGCAGGACGACGTCGCGGCGGCGCTTCGCCTCTTCGGGGTGGCGCCAGGGCACGGTGCGGTTGGGCGAGTGGATGGCCCCGGCGAGCAGCGCGGCCTCGCCCAGATCGAGGGCGTCCACGCTCTTGCCGAACCACGACCGCGCCGCCTCGGCGACCCCGAGGATGGCCCAGCCGTCGCGCTGGCCGAGGTAGATCTCGTTGAGGTAGGCCTCGAGGATCCGGTCCTTGTCGTAGCGGCTCTCGAGGATGAGTGCGATCAGCGCCTCCTGGAACTTGCGCGTCGCGGTCCTCTCGGCCGTGAGGAACATGTTCTTGGCGAGCTGCTGCGTAATCGTCGACCCACCTTGGGAGACGCCCCCCGATCGGAGGTTGCCCCACGCCGCCCGCGCGATGCCCCGGGGGTCGATGCCGAGGTGGCGGTGGAAGCGCTCGTCCTCGATGGAGACGACGGCGCGCACGAGGCTCTGCGGGAGGTCGGACAAGGGCGTGACCGACCGTCGCTCGCGTGAGGTGCCGGTGAGCAGCGAGATGGCGGGCAGCGGCAACTCGAGGGCCGGGATCGAGATGCCGCGACTGCGTTCGGTCAGTTTCTCGACCCGCCGCTTCCGCACGACAATGTCCACGGCCGGGCCGGTCTTGGGCTGGACGGTCCAGGCGACCCCCTGAATGGAGAAGGTGCCGGGCCGGATCGCCTCGGGCCTCGCGACCTCCTCGTATCCGACGGCCGCGAACACGTCGCGCCAGGCCTCTTCGGTGGCGGGCTCGCCGGGCGCCAGCCGCGGGACGACGCCGGTGATGCGCGCGGGCTGGTCGTGGGTGCGGCCGTCCATGCGCTCGGTCACCCGCTCCCAGAGCACGGCGACGTCGATCGCCAGGGCGAGGGAGCCCACCACCGCGAGCAGAACCAGCAGGCGTCGCCGCAGTCCCTTGCGTCGTGGAGACGGATCCCGGCCGATGGGGCCCCGCTTCTTTGCGGGAGACTTCTTCTTCTTCTTCTTCTTCTTCTTCGCAGAAGCCTTCTTGGCCTTCTGCGGAGGAGGAGCTTTTCGACCCTTACGCGCGAGGGTCGCCTTGGATGAAGTCGGAGATTTTCGAGCCACGACGGCAGATTAACCCACCGCGCCAACCCTCGGCAGATTTTCCCAGAGCCTATTGAATGGAGCCGTTGCCCCCGAAGAGGATCGAGAACCGTCCGTCCGGTATGTCGACGACGTCGCGGTTCGTGGAGGCGAACCCGTACGGTGCCGGAGAGCCGCCAGGCTTCGGTGCAGGCCGAGACCTCCCCCGCCATGATCAGCGCCGGGGTCCCACGCCCGGCCTTCGAGGGCGCCGGAGGTCGTTACTTGTCGGTCTTGACCTTGTTTCGGACGAGCTTCAGGTACTTCTTGATGTTCGGAAGCTCGGAGTCGAGGTCGTAGGCCTTCATCAGGTCGAGGAAGGCCTTCTTGTAGTTCTTTTGGTAGTAGTAGCTCAGGCCGCGGTTGCAGTAGGCCTGCGCGAGCTTGTCGTCCAGCTTCAGGCAACGCGTGTAGTGGCGGATGGCCTTGTTGAACTGCTTGCGGTGGAAGTGGACTTCCGCGAGGCCGAGGGCCCCGGCGGGTCGGGACGGGTCGATGGCCTCGGCGCGGGTGAACTCGTCCACCGAGCGCTTGTAGTCCTTGGCTTCGAGGTGCACGACGCCTCGGCCGACGCGCGCCTCGTAGTTGTCGCCGTCGATGTCCAGGACCTTGCTGTACAGCTCCATGGCCGCGGCCGACTGGTTGCGCGCGCGCATCTCCGCGGCCCGCTGGAGGTATCGCTCGATGGTTCGCGCCGTGCTCTCTTCGGAGTCGCCCTCGGGATCGTCTTCGATCGCCTCGACCTCGTAGGCCTCGGAGATCTCCGCCACCGAGATGGACTCGATGTCCTCCGGCCCGGTGCCGAGCGTCATGAGCGCGGGGTTGTCGTCCTCGTCGTCCAGCTCGCCCAGGTCGAGCTCCACGAGGTCGCCTTCGTCCACCTCCAGGCCGACTTCCACGTCCACGTCGCCCTCTTCGCCGACCTCGCGGATGACGGAGATCTCTTCGACCACCTCGTCTTCCTCGAGCGGCGCGGAGATGGCGGTCGCTTCGTACTCGTCGTCGTCGCCGATCTCGATCTCGACTTCGTCCTCATCGCCGAGCTCGATCTCGACCGCCTCTTCCGCGCCCGACACGTCCAGGTCGAGCGTGACCGGCTCATCGCCGTCCGCCGCCTCGCTGCGATCGATCGTCTCGACCCCGGGGTCCGCCTCGCCGAGCTCGATGGCCGGGCCTTCTTCGGCGACCTCGATCTCGATCGAGTCCCCGTCTCCGTCTTCGGCCGCGGCCTCCACGATGATGGAGTCTTCGACCCCCTCGAGGCCCGCCGACACGTCCGCGTCGCCCGTCTCGGTCTCGTCGGCTTCGCCGAGCTCGATCTCTTCCTCGCCGCCGAGCTCGATCTCTTCGCCGCCGAGCTCGATCTCTTCGCCTGCGACCTCGATCTCGGCCGCCTCGCCCACCACCTCCATGCCCTCGACGGACTGATCCGCGCCCACCACCTCGGAGAGGCCGGCCGCGAACTCGGAGATGTCGAAGCCCACGTCGATGGACCGGACCTCGTCGATGCTCTGGAGGAGGTTGTCCTTGGCCTCTTCGACCTGCTTGTCCACCTCTTCACGCGTGCGCTGCTGCTCGAGCTCCGCCTCGCGCTGGACCTCGTGGCCCTCGAAGTAGTCGGCGATCCGATCGTCCAGGCTCTCCTCGATCATCTCGAGGGAGTCGACCAGGTGCTTCTTGACGTACTCGAGCAGCCGATGCTCCTGGGCGGAGATCTGGCTGTCGACCTGTCGCTCGACCTGGTCGCGCAGAGGCTCGTCGGCCGTCGCGCCGATGCGGAGCAGGGCGCTGTTCACTGCCGTCTCCACCGCGGAGCCGACGATCTGCTCGATCTGGTCGCGGCTCAGGCCGCCTGCGACGACCTGGCTGGTGGGGGCGGCGCGCACGGGCGCGACGCCGAAGCCGGTGTTCTCGAAGTTCGTGGCGAGCGCGCCGATCTTCGCCTTCTGGGCGAAAGACAGGAAGGGAGCGGCGTGCGCCTGAAGCTCCGTGACGGCGATCTGGGAGGCGGAGCCGATGGACGCGCAGGCCGCGACTACACGGGCCGAGTCGCCTCCCCCGGTCCGGGGCGCTTCGGCGGCCTTCGCGGCCTCTTCGGGAGCAGCAGCCTCGGCTGTCTTGGCGCCGCCCTTCTTGCGGCGGGCCATGGGCTACCCCCCGCCCTTCAGGTTCGCCATCTCCTCGTCGAGGCCCTTGATGCGGTCCAGGTACTCCTGACGCACCTTCTTCATGCGGTCGACGCCCTCTTCGAGCACGGTGATCCGGGCGGCGAGGCCCTCGTTCTCCTTCTCGACCCCGGCCTGCTCGCGCTCGAGGTTGGCGATCTTCGTCTCGTCGTCCTTCGCCGCCTTGCGCTTGTCGGCGATCTCCCAGTCGAGACGCTGGATCTCCTTCTCCTTGGCGTACTTGTCGTTCTGCCTGTCGTCCCGGTCCTTGGTGGCGGCCGCGACGCGGTCTTCCAGCTCCTTCAGCTCCTTGGTCAGGCCTTCGACCTGCTCGCCGAGGCGCCCGTGCTGGGACGTATGCCGCGAGATCTCGAGCTCGGTCGTCGCGATCTTCTGCGTCAACCGTTGCGTATCGCTGAGGGTCCGCGTGAGGAACTCGAGCTTCGCTTCGAGGATCGAGGAAAGCTCCTCGTTGATCTGGGTCAGACGCTCGTCGCTGCTCACCGAATCGTTCGCCATGCCTTGGAATCTCCTGGTAACCCGCAGAGGGAGCGTCAGTCTGGCACTCCGGCGCGGGGCCAGTCAAACCGGCCGGAGGTGCTTAGAATGCCGCGGATGCGACGGTCTTCGCTCCTCTGCCCGATCGTCGTGGCGACGCTCTTGCTTCCGGTCCCCGGGTTCTCGGCTTCCGCTGCTCCCGAGGAGCGCCCCGGGCAGGCCGTGGATACCCGCGATCTGCTGGAGAGCGGGGTTCTCGCGCTCGCCGCCGGGGATCTCGCGCGCGCGGAGCTCCTGCTGTCGACCGCCGCCGAAGCGGGGCGACTCTCCGGCCACCGAGGGCTCCTCTTCGGGGCGCTGACCCACCTCGCCGGGGTGCGCGTGGAGCAGGGCCGGTTCCAGGACGGCCTCGCCCTCATGACCGAGGCGATCCCCGTCGCCGACCTCCTGGGAGCCGACGGGTCGGGCGCGCCCGAGGAGCTCGGCGTGACCGTGCGTCTCCAGCTCCTCCGCCTTCTGCGAGCACACGGGTCGGCCGCCGACGCCGAGGCGATGGGCTGGGACGCCCTCGGGGTCGCGGTGAGCCTGGGGATGTTCGACTCCGCGGTCCCGGTGGTCCAGGAGCTGATCGAGGCCGCGGCGGCCCAAGGGGCGAAGGGTGACGAACTCGCCCTGCGCGCGGTGGAGATGGACGAGCTGCTCAGCGGCTTGCCCGGCTACGCGGAGGTCCATGGGGAGAGGTCGGGGGCCGCGGCGATCGCGGAGGTCATGGCGGCGTCGGGTCGGGGCCTCTCTCAGGAGCGCGCGCTCGAGGACGCCGAGGCGTACTTCGGCAGCGCCCTGAGGCTGCAGGCGGCCACCAACGACGTCGACGGGGCCCGCGCCACCTGCGGCGACATCACCTGGATCACGCTCCAGCTGGGCGACCGCGCGCGCGCCGACGGTCTGCTCTTCACCTGCGGCTCCGACGCCCACCACGCCGAGTCGGCCCTCCGCCGGGGGGCGGGTTCGGAGAGATACGCCGCCCTGGCGAGGGCCGCTGAGCCGGGGTACGAGCGGGCCGTCTACTTCAGTCGCGCCGGGCGCGCGGCCACGGCGGACGGCGAGTACGAGGAGGCGGCGGCGCTGCACACCTCGGCCGTCCGCGACTTCCTGGCGGTGCAGTCGCGCGCGGACGCGGGCGCCGAGCAGGTGGAGACCGGCGTCGCTCTCCTGCGGGCGGGCCGCCGGGCGGACGGCGAGCAGCGGCTCGACGAGGGGCTGAAGGCGGTCATGGAGCAGGGCCGCCCGCTCCATCCGGAAGCGCGGATCCGCGGACTCCTGGCTCGCTCGACGGTGCGGGCGTCCCGCGGGTCCTGGGAGGCCGCCCGCGCGGACGTCGTGGCCGCCGGGGAGGGGCTGTTCGAGCTTCGTCGGAACCACGACCTCGCGCGCACCGCCGCCGAGCTCGCCGCCCTTCGTCGCGCTTCGGGCGACGTGGAGGGCGCGCGCGAGGCCTACGGGAAGGCGGTCGACTTCGAGGCGGAGGCGGGTCTCCTGGACGAGGGTCGGTGGGGTCTCGAGGGCCTCGCCGCGATGCTCGCGGACGCCGGCGACGTCGAAGGCGCCCTCGAGGCTTGGGGTCGCTCCCTCGACCGCGCCGATCGATGGACGCGGGGCCGGGTGGTGCCGGACATCCTCCGCGGCGAGACCGACGGGCGACGGCTCGGAGACCCGCTCCCTCATCCGCTGTTCGCCCCCCTGGGCCTCGACGGCCCGCGTCGCGCGGTGGGCGTGCTCGTGTCCCTCGGCCGGGTCGAAGAGGCGTTCGTCATGAGCGAACGCATCCGCGCGATCGAGTGGCGCGCGGTCATCGAGCGGGACTCGGACCCGTCCGTCGGCGCGCCCGCGACGCCCGATGAGGAGGCCCTGCTGCGCATCCGCGAGCAGGTCGACGCGCTCCGCGATCAGGCCCGGGGGCTGGCCTTCGAGGCCCGAGACCGGGAGGCGGAGGAGCGCGACCTGCGGAACCACCTCGAGGTGTATCGAGTCCGCGAGGCCGAACTGCTGGAGGGGATGGAGCCCACGACGCGCCGGTCGCTGGGGCCCTCGGTCGTGGACCCGGACGCCGTCCGCGCGGCCCTCGGGGAGCGGGTCCTGCTGTCGGTCTTCCGCTCCGGCGACGACGTCGTCGCCTTCCTCATCCGAGACGGGGAGCTGACCGCGTCGACGCGCGCTGCGGGCGACCTCTCCGCGCTCGTCTCCGCCCTCTCCGCCCGCCGCCTGAAGCCCGTGGGTCGAAAGGCGGCGCGGGAGCTGACGAGCGTGATCTTCGGCGACGACGCCGAGGCGATCCGGGACCGACGGGTCGTGCTCGTGCTCGACGGGCCCCTCCGCAACGTGCCCCTCGACCGCCTCGCTCCGGCCCCGCGCACGCGGATCGAGGACTGGGTCGCGGGCCTCGCGATCGCGTCCGCAGCGTCGCTCGTCGGTCCCGACCGGCCCGTCGACCCGGTGCGCTTCGACGGCGGGAAGAGGTGGGCCGATCGGTCGCCGCTGGCCACCGAGACGGCGTTTCTGGTCCCCGCGGGGTCCCCGCCGCCTCGAGGAGACACGTACCTGCGCGCCTGGCTGCACTCCCGCGACGCCGCAGCGCAGGCCCCGTTCTCGCTCGCGCGCGTCGTGTTCGCCCCCATCCAGGGGGCCCTCGTCGTGACCCTCGAGCCCGGCGGGGTGGACGCGGTCGAGCTCGGCCCCGGGTCCGCGGCCGAAGGGCTGCCCGGCCCCCACCGCGCCGGCGACGGGTACGCGGCCTTGGGGGAGATGGCGGCGACGTGGGGTGGCGGGCTCCTGACCTACGCGCCGTCGGTGCTCGACTACGAGGCCGTCGAGGCCGTCTTCAACGGGGCGATGGAGGAGGGCGCGCCTCCGGACGTGGCCTGGACCGAGGTGATGCGGGCGGCTCGCCGGAGGGCGCGGGGAGCCCGGTTCGACCTGCGCTGGTACGCGGGGTCGACGTTCAGTCGGTGACGATCCCGCCCCGGGCTGCCTGCACCATCGCGACGACCTGCTCGACCACCGCGTCCGGCGCGACGTTCGAGGACAGGCTGCCCTTCCGGGTGCGCAGCTCGCAGAGGCCGTCGTTCTCGAAGGTGCGACCGAAGAGGATCGCGTACGGGAACCCGATCATCTCGAGGTCCTTCATCTTGGCGCCGGGGCTCATCTTGCGGTCGTCGAGGATGACGTCGATGCCCGCGGCCTTCAGCGCCTCGTAGCAGGCCTCGGCGGCGGCGATCGTCTCGGCGTTCTTCTTCGTGAGGAAGGCCACGGCGACCTCGAACGGCGCGATCGGCACCGGCCACACGATGCCCTTGTCGTCGGCGTACTGCTCCACCGCGGCGGCGGCGGTGCGCGACACGCCGATGCCGTAGCAGCCCATGACGAACGGCTTCGCGCGGCCGCTCTCGGACATGAAGGTCGCGCCCATCGGCTCCGAGTAGACGGACCCGAGCTTGAAGATGTGCCCCACCTCGATGCCGCGACGCAGCTCGAGCGGGTCGCCGTTCTTCGGCCCCGGCTCGCCTTCGCGGGCCAGCCGGAAGTCGGCGTAGGTCGGCTCCGGGAAGTCGCGACCGATGTTCACGTCGAGCGCGTGCTTGTCGGTCTGGTTGAGGCCGCAGAGCAGGTTGCACATGCCCCGCACGGTCTTGTCGGCGACGAGCTCGAAGCTCTTCGGCAGGTCGATCGGCCCCGCGAACCCCTGCTCTGCGCCCGTGTGGGTCCGGATCTCGTCGGCCGTCAGCATCTTCAGGTCGATGCCGCCGGCGTGGTTGTGCAGCTTGATCTCGTTGACCTCCTGGTCGCCCCGGATGAGGGCCGCCCAGAGGACCTCGTGATCGGCGTGCACCGCCTTGAAGAGGATGGTCTTGACCATGCGGTCGGTGGGCACGTCCCCGAAGAAGCCGGCGAGCTCCTCGCAGGTGCGGATGTTCGGCGTGTCCTCGATGCGGACCGCCCTCGCGTCCTCCTGCGCGGGCTTCGCGAAGCGGGAGATCGCCTTCTCGACGTTCGCGGCGTACCCGGAGCTGGACTCGAGCAGGATCGCGTCTTCTCCGGCGTCGGCCGCCAGCATGAACTCCATGGACCCGGACCCCCCGATGTCGCCCGCGTCCGCGTCCACGCCGAACGCTTCGAGGCCGCAGCGGTTGAAGATGCGGTGGTAGGCGACGCGCATGGCCTCGTAGCTGACGTCCAGCGCCTTGTCGTCCACGTCGAACGAGTAGGCGTCCTTCATCAGGAACTCCTTGCAGCGGAAGAGGCCGAAGCGCGGGCGGAGCTCGTCGCGGAACTTCGTGTGGATCTGGAACAGGTTGACCGGCAGCTGCTTGTAGGACGTGACCGACTGGGCCGCGTACGCCGTCATCACCTCTTCGGCCGTGGGCGCGAGGCCGTACTGGGTGCCCTTGCGATCCTTGACCGTGAGCATGGTCCCCGACGCCTGGTAGCGGTCCCACCGGCCGGACGAACGCCACAGCTCCTCGCTCTGCATGATCGGGAGCGTGACCTCCAGCGCGCCCGCGGACTCCAGCTCCTCGCGCACGATGTCGGCGACCTTGCGGATCACGCGCTGCATCAGCGGAGTGAAGGCGTAGAGGCCGGAGCTGACCTTGTAGATGAACCCGGCGCGGGTCATCAGGCGGTGGGAGATGATCTCCGCGTCCGCCGGGTCGTTGCGGTAGGTGACGATGTGGGCTCGGGTCGCGCGCATGGGGCGGCACCTTGCCGGATCCGGTCACCCCGCGCCGGCGTTCCGGGGGGGAACGGTGTCAGTCGTCGGGGTCGACGGCGGCGATGCGCCCGGTGGCTCGCCCCCGCGCGAGCGCCTCCGCCGGGATCTGCATGTTGGTCGTCGGCTCGGGGAGGATCTCCGGCTCGTGCAGCTCCAGCAGCCGCGTCCCGGGCCCGGCCTTGAGCCGCGTCGGCTCCGACAGCACAAGCAGCGACGGGGCGTTCACCCCGATCCACGCGCCGTGCTGGTTCACCTCGATGGTGCCGGTGGCCAGGAACATGGTCTCGTCCTCCACCTCGATCGACACGCCGACGTCCAGGTCCATGACCTTCGCTCCGTCGTACCAGGCCATGCGATCGGCGCGCGTCATGCCCGCGAAGCGGTCGAGCCGGCGGACGAACCCGTCGAAGAGGCGACGCCCGAAGAGTCCCCAGAGCGCGTCCCGGACGCTCGGCTCGTCCTCCATCAGGTGCTGTACGGCGGGGCCGTCGATGCGGAGGAGGCGGCTCGCGCACGCGGCCCGCGCGGTCGTCGGGTGGACCTGGCCGGGGAGCAGCGCGGCCTCGCCGAAGAGGTGGCCGGCGCTCAGCTGGTCGAGGACGACGTCGCCGCCCGCGCCGTCGTCGGTGAGGAGGTAGATCGCGCCCTCGAGCACGAGGTGCATCGCGTCCGCGCGGTCGTTCCTGAGGAAGAGCCGACGCCCCCCGGGCAGCGTCTCGAGCGTGGCGGCGGTGGCGATCTTCGGCAGGTTCGAGGGCTCGACGCGGGAGAGCTCCTTGCTCCGGCCGAGCAGGACGGCGAGGGCGGCGGGCTTCGGTCGAGGCTTCGGCAGGGGCAGGCGGCGCAGGTGGACGCTCAGCGCCGTGAGGCGACGGCGGAGTCGACCCCGCAGGAAGCGCCCGATCCCGATGAGGCCGCTGCGGACGTCGAACGGGACGAGGGTGAGCAGCCCGTGGCCCTCGACGTAGCCGGGGTTCGCCTCCACGAAGAAGCGCACGGTGGGCTTCTCGCAGCGTTGCCAGTAGTCCCGCTCGACCTCGGTGTCGCGGGTGATCCAGCCCACCTTCCGGACGAGCGGGCGCTCGGGGTCGACCACGCTCAGGCCGAAGGCGTCGCCGAGGTCGGTGAGCAGCTTCTGCAGCCGCGGCGGCGTCTCGTTCAGCCCGGGATGGATGCGCGCCGCGAACCGCGCGAAGGCGTGGTAGCTCGACGGGTGGACGAGCGAGCCCAGGTAGAAGATCGGGACGCGCGGGTGACGGATCTGGTGGCGGATCAAGGCCCGCGCGAGCATGCCCCCGAGGGGGGTGCGACCCCGCCAGGCGCGGACGGTCCCCGCCTCGGCCCGGAAGATGGCGCAGGGGCGCCCGTCCAGCTCCCGATCGAAGCGGTGCAGGGCCATGTACCCGACCGCCTTGCCCTCGGGGTCTCGATATACCTGCAGCCAGTTCCTGCTCGCGGGCGACTCGACGACGTACTTGCGGAAGGCCTCGCGGTCCACGCCGTCGAACACCTCCTGCTGAACGACGTGCAGCTCGTCCGTGAGTCGCGCCCGAACGTCCGGCGCGAGCGCGTCGGGATCGAGCACCGTGGCCTGGATCCGGCCAGCGGCGCTCACAGCTCGCGGCGCTCCTCGAGCGCGCGCCCGATCGTGCCCGCGTCGGTGTACTCGAGCTCGGCGCCCACGCTCACCCCGCGCGCGATCCGCGAGACCTTCACGCCGATGGGCTTGAGCAGACGGGCGAGGTAGAGGGCCGTCGCGTCCCCCTCCACCGTGGGGTTGGTGGCCAGGATCACCTCTTCGACGTCCATCAGGCGGTCGAGCAGCTCCCGCACGCGGAGGACGTCGGGGCCCACGCCGTCCAGGGGCGAGAGCGCGCCGCCGAGGATGTGGTAGCGGCCGCGATAGACGCCCGCGCGCTCGACGGCCTGCAGATCCTGAGAGCGCTCCACGACGCACACGAGGCTCGGCTCACGCTTCGGGTCCGCGCACGTGGCGCAGACCTCGGCGGAGGTGAAGTCGCCGCAGATCGTGCAGCGGCCGACGGTGGTCGCCGTGCCCTGGAGCGCCGCCGCGAGGTCTTCGGAGAGGCCGGGATCGCGCACCAGGAAGTAGGCGAGCCGCGTCGCCGTCTTGCCGCCGATGCCGGGGAGCCGGCTCAGGTGATGTACGAGGACCGCGATCGGGTCCGCGGGGGCGTCCTGCATGGGTCGGGCCTCGGCTCAGGAGCCGAAGGGGTTGCCGCCCATCTTGCCGAGCATGTCGCCGAGGGGACCGAGGTCCATGCCGCCCGCGACCTTGCCCATCTCCTTCTCCACGACGTCCTTGCTCCGGCGCAGCGCGTCGTTCACGGCGGCGGTGACGAGGTCCTCGAGCATCTCCACGTCCCGCTTGTCGACGGCCACGGGGTCGATGCGCACGGACTGGATGCGCCCGTCGCCCGCCGCCACGACCTTCACGAGGCCGCCGCCGGAGCTGCCCTCGACGGTGATCTCCTTGACCTTCTCCTGGGTCTCGGCGACCTGGGACTGGACGCTGCGGGCCTGCTCCATGACCTGCCCGAACATCTGGCCGAGGTTGCCGAGATCGAGCCCGCCGAGCGGGTTGTTGGGGTCGTCACTGGACATCGTGAATCTCCTCGATGCGGGGCGGCTTCACGCTGCGGATGGCGGCCCCCGGGAACACCTTCTCGACGGTGGCGACGGCCGCGTGGGCCCTCGCGCCTGCGTCCAGCGCGGCGGTCTGCTCGCGTCGGATCCGCTCCAACTCCTCCTGGAGCGTGCGGCCCCCGCGACCCTCGGGGTCGTGCTGCAGATCGAGGGTGACGGGCCCGTCGAAGGCCGCCTCGAGCGCCGCGGTGAGCCGCTCGTCCTCCAGGGCGCGACGGGCGTGCTTGAGCGTCAACTCCGACTGGAAGCCGAGCTGGACGGCGTCGCCCTCGTTGCCCAGGAAGCTCGCCACCGCGAAGGCCGCGCGCAGGGGGCCGGTGGAGCCGCCGGCGCCGATCCCGTGGACGAAGCGTCGCCAGGTGGGGGCGTCGCATCGGGCACCGCCCGGCGGGTCGGGGCGCAGGGGATCGGGCGTGTCCACCACCACCGCGGCCTCGACCACGGGGGCGGGCGGGGGAGGTGGGGCCGGCCGCGCGCGGCGGGTCTCCTCGACGATCGGGGGCGGCGTCTGCGGGGCAGCGGCGACGGGGGCGGGCTCCGGTGGCGGCGGGGATTCGGCCGCGGCGGGCGCGGGGGAGCTCCTGCGCTTGTAGCCGGTGAGGGTGCCCACGCTGGGCATCGACGCGGGCGTCACGGGCGGCGCCGGCGGCGGCTCGGGAGCGGCGCGGGGCGCGGGCCGCGGCTCGGGAGGGGGCGCGGGGATCGGCTCGCGTCGGGGAGCCTCGCGGGGCGGGGCGGCGGACCGGGGAGGGGGACCGGACGGACCCGGGCCGGCGGGGCCGCGACCGGACGTGGGGGCGCTGCCGCCCGAGGGCGCGAACCCGCCCGCGAGCAGCTTGCGCTCGAGCTGGATCAGGCGCCGGGCGATGGCCTCCACGGGCACGAAGGGACGCACCGACGCCATGCGGACGGCCGCCATCTCCAGCAGCAGGTGCGGCTGCTCGCTGCTCGCGATGGCGTCGACGGCCCCGGCGAGGATGTCGAACTGCTGCTGCAGCTGCTCGGGGGCCTTGCCGTCGGCGAGGCTGCGCAGGCGCGCGATCTCGTCCTCGGGGAGGTCCAGCAGCGAGCCCGCTTCGGGCACAAGCGCCACCACGGAGGTGTTGCGGACGGCCTCGAGCAGCTGCCCCGCGAACGTCCGGGTGTCGTATCCGAACTGCGTCACGCGCGCGAGCTGCTCGATCGCTCCGCGGGGGTCTCCGCCCACGGTCGCGCCGAGCACGTCGTACAGGACCGAGCGGTCGATGAAGCCGAGGATCTCGGCGACCTCGTCTTCGGAGACCGAGCCGCTCGTGAAGGACAGCACCTGGTCCAGCAGCGACTGCGCGTCCCGCATCGACCCGCCGCCCTCGCGGGCGATGGACATCAGCGAGCTCTCGGGGATCGCGACGCCTTCGACTTCGGAGACGTGCTTGAGGTGCTCGAAGATGGTCCGTACGGGGATCATCTTGAAGTCGAAGCGCTGGCACCGGCTGATGACGGTGTCGAGCAGCTTCTGGGGGTCGGTCGTGGCGAGGATGAAGAGGACGTGGTCCGGCGGCTCTTCGAGGGTCTTCAGCAGGGCGTTGAAGCCCTGCTTGGTGACCATGTGGACCTCATCGATGATGTAGATCTTGTACTTGCCCCGCTGCGGCGTGTAGCGGACGCGGTCGACCAGGTCGCGGATGTCGTCCACCGAGTTGTGGGACGCGGCGTCGATCTCGATGAGGTCCGGGAACGTGCCCGCGAGCATCTCGGTGCAGTGCGCGCACTCGTTGCACGGGTTCTCGGCGGGGCCCTTCTCGCAGTTGAGCGCGCGCGCGAGGACGCGGGCCGCGGAGGTCTTGCCGACGCCGCGGGCTCCGGTGAGGAGGAACGCGTGGTGTACGCGACCCAGCCGGATCGCGTTCTGCAACGTCCGGGTGACGTGGGTCTGCCCGGCGATCTCCTCGAAGACTCGAGGGCGCCACTTTCGTGCGATGGCCTGATGCGTCATGGGGCGCGGAGTCTAACGCTCGCGCGCGCGAAGCGCCCACGCCGTTTGTCGAGAGGGGTGCATCCGCGGGCAGGAGAGACAGCCGGACTACCCGACCGCCCCGGAGTCATGGCTACCGTTGCTCCCTTCCGGGCCTGGCGGAGTTCACCACTACCGGCCGGACGGGGCCCGGCTGTCACTCCTGCCCGCGAGGGCGCTGAGAAGATGGGATGGCGGTGAGCCAGGGATTCGAACCCCGGGTGACTCTCGCCACACTTGATTTCGAGTCAAGCGCCTTCGACCACTCGGCCAGCTCACCTCGACGCGCGCTGCGTCGTCGTTCCCATCGTCTCAAGGAGCCCGACGCGATCCGGAGATCTCGTCGAGGGCGGGGATTGTAGCGACGGATTCCCGCCGATCAAGGGGCGCCGTGCGGGTAGCGATCCGGGTGCCCCCGCGCGTAGCAATCCGGGGGCCGCCCGACGGGGACGAGGATCGCCCGAGTCTCGGGGGGGGGCGTGGTTCCCTGGGTCCTCAACCGCCTCGTCGCGGCCGGGGGAGGGACTCTCGACATCGACGAGCATCGAGACCGGCGGACGTCGGGGCGCAGAGGTGCGCCCCAATCCAAGCAGCCGTCGCGTCGGGAGAGAATCAGCATGGCCAAGATCCGAACCCTTTCCACCTCCTGGCTCACCGTCTTTGTCGACTCCACGAGCGAATTCTTCTTTCCGGCGACGGGCTGGATGCCCGCAGCGGGCGTGGAGGCCGCCCGGGGCTCGTTCGAGGTGATCTCTCTGACCGGCCTCCTGTCGGTGACTCTCGGCTACCAGGTCGCCGATGTCATCGACGACCCGGGTACCGTCTCGCCCCTGGACTCCGCCGGCCTCGCGGCGCGGACCACCGACGGCGTCACCTTCGGCACCGACTTCGACAGCGGCATCGGCGCCGACACGAAGGGCAAGCAGCTGATTCGGTGGGGCGTCGTGGCAAAGAACACCAGCGGAACGAACCCGAGCACGGGTCGCGTCAGCGGCAAGTTCGACATTCAGGTGTGCGGTTGATGTACTTCCAGGAATGGCGCCCAGCACCCCCTGGCGTCTCCTTGGGCGCCGGCCCGACCGACGACCAGGAGTGCAAGACATGCGACCCTGCGACTCCGTTTCGGGGGAATCCGAACAGCTTGGGAGCCCAGTCCGCCTTCGGTGGGATTCAGGGGCTCGACGGGCTCGGGCGCGGCACAGGTGGCGAGGGCTTCGCAGGAGTCGATGCCAAGGGCGAGAGGCCTCAGTCGGGCTTCGGGATCCATCCTCAGGGAACGGGTTCGTCGTTCGACCCTGGGAGGTCCCCCACGGGACTCGGAAACCTGGGAGTGCCGAGCGACCCGACAGACCCGCTGGGCTGGAGTGGACAAGGACTGGTGGACCTGTGGAACGCCGCAAACCCCGGCGGTGAACTCGACCCGCCGGGAGGCGAGCCGGGGTGGCCCAACATCCCCGATTATACCGGCGTCGTGACGGTTCATGATGGCGACGCGATCACACAGTTCAAGCGTTGCCGGATGATGCGAAACTACCTTCGGAAGAGGGCGTACGACAACCACATCGAGTGTGTCATCGCGGCGCAAGAGACCGGCAACTATGGCAACGTTTTGCGGTGTGCGGTGTGGCTCCAACGCGAACTCGACGACATCGAGTCCATATATGACGAGTGCAAGTCCGGGATCGAGGGCCTCCGCACCACCCGTATCGCGATGGCTATCTAGTCAGCTGGATCGGTGATCACTGGCGAAATGCTTTCCGGGCCGTGGACCTGGAGCGTTCGCTCGCCGAACTCCCTCACCTTGTCGAGGATCTCGTCGGCAGTCTTCGTCCACTT
>Ga0209992_10000600_pt1 | contig 46815 bp, 31 predicted proteins | sample 2SBtaG_2_FD_182564 | JGI IMG/M metagenome (GOLD analysis project Ga0209992, IMG submission 182564) | Deep subsurface microbial communities from Kolumbo volcano to uncover new lineages of life (NeLLi) - 2SBTROV12_ACTIVE470 metaG (SPAdes)... | ecosystem: Environmental > Aquatic > Marine >... | reverse complement strand
GTCATCCTCGACACATAACGAAGTGAGGTTTAACTGGCAGTCAAGAACAGACAAGCAGCGTGTGACCTACTTAAAAGACAATCGCATTACCCTGACTCAGCGTCTTAAAAATGTTGAGTCATACTACTCAGGTCGCTTGATCAGACGTTATAACCTGACATATGGATATATTGGGACGGGTATCAGTGAAAGTGTGCTGACCAAAATCCAAGCGTGCTCGAGTGATAATAAATGTTTGTCACCCACGGTATTCAACTGGAGTGATCGAGGTAGTGTGCGCTTAGGCAGTAACATTGGTAAAGACTACTCTCGTAACAGTCGTTACAAAGCACACCAATTCTTAGATTTCAATGGGGATGGCTTGACAGATATTGCCTATGTCAGAAATGACAGAGGTAGCTCAAGTGATCACTTATATATGATCCCAAATACAGGCCGTGGTTTTGGTACAGAAAAACGATTCTACAATTACGCAACTTCGTCATTTAGAAAGACGTGGAAAGTGGTTGATTATGATAAGGATGGCAAAGACGACATTCTTTATATGCCGACAAGTACCAGCCATTGGAAGGTGTTTAAGCATACCTCAGGCTTAAACTTCACCGTACAGACCTTATCGTCAATCAGTAAGCCGAATAACGATAATAACACACGATTTTTTGATATAGATGCGGATGGTTACCCAGAGCTTCTGCACTTTGTAAATAATAAGCTGTCTTATCAAACGGGCACAAAAACAGGATTGGCATCAGGGGCTGCAAAGCAGATCCAATTTAACTTAGACGCGGGCTCAAATTCTACGGCGACACTGTTATCTTATGATAAAGAAGATAATACGTTCCAAGCGATGGACTTTAATGGTGATGGACGAGCAGACTTTTTAGCAAAGGTGCGTGTATCGACCCGCGGCGGCGGTGGCGGTGGTGGCGGCTGTAGAGGTCGACACTGTGAAATTCCAAAAGTTATCTTTGATGCAAATCAGGGTGTGAAAGGTGTAGAAGGGCTGAAGCAAAACAGCAAGCTAAATCTGGCAAATCAACAGCTCAGTGATGGTTATGCAGATAACTCACTAAATACCCAAGCGCTGGTACCAGTCAGTGCCTCTAAACTCAACAAAGTGAATATGGTGGGGGATACAAGCCCGACTCAGTCAGCGTTTAGCTCGTCGCTGTCTCGCAGCAGAGGGCCGATAACCACGCAAAGTAGCTCTTACACGTATTGGAAAGTTTTAGTTTCGGCAGGCAAAGATTCGTCAGGTAAATTTAATTATGATGAATATTTAACGGTTGGCAGCACCTCAGGGATTAAAGACATTCAGGCGACAGAGCTCAATGGCGATGGCTTGGCGGACATTTTATATCGTAACAACGACAATAAATGGTATGCGCGCATCAATAATGGTAATGGTTTTAATAGTGCCATATATGTCACCACCTATGATAAGGCGAGCTTAAAAACAGCAGATATCAATGGTGATGGCGTCCAAGAAATCTACCGTGAGCATTATGGTGACCATTTTCACTTCTTTAATGGTACAAGCTTTACATCACGTAAGTTGACTTCTAACCGCTCAGACTACAACTATTCAACTTATATGGACGTGACCGGAGACGGTAGCCCAGATAAGCTGGTCTTCTCAGGTCGAATGGGGCTGTATCAAAACCTTGATTCTCCAGCCACACTGATTACGAGTGTCACCGATGGGTTTGGTGCGAAGACACGCATCAATTATTCAACTTTAAATAACCGTAATATTTATACGCCTCATAACGATGCAAATAAAAAGAGCTGGGGTAAAGGACGTGTGACGGATGTGAAATCAGGCTCACGTGTAGTCAGCTTTTTACAAAAGGGTGGCGACCAAATTACCTACAAGTACCATGGAGCAAAGGCCCAAGTAGGCCGAGGCATGTTGGGTTTCAGACAAATCGAAATCGAAAGCCGTAATGCGGGCACCAAAGTGGTGACCACATATCGTCAAGATGGTGATTATCGAGGCAGTGCTGAGAAGGTTCAATCTTACGTTAAATATGGTACAGACACCTCATCGGGCGGTGGCTCTGGCGGTGGCTCAGGCGGTGGCTCAGGCGGCGGTGATGATGGTGGTCCAGATATATGTGAAATAGAGCCTAGGGTATGTAATTGTGATTGGGATAATGAGCGTTATTGTGAGCAGCCAAAATCATTACCGATAGAAAGGGCAGAGCAATTTACGGCAGCCACAGGTGCTTTAAATACCTCTAGCAGAGTGTCAAAGACAGATGTCGCTAAATTTGCCACGCTGTCAACAGCGACAGTGAACAGCAGCGTATGGCGATTAAAATCAGAAGTGACGACCAGTTACAGTCGCAAGCAACAGACCTCGTTTGTCACGGCGAATTCAATCAAACCATATATGGTGTATCCGACCAAAGCTGTGACTAAATATTATAATGTTGATACTAGTTCGAGTGAGCTGCTCTCTACAAGCACTAAAACGTTATCGATTGATAGTTATGGTAATCCTACAGAAGAGTCTTCAACATTAAATAGTAGTAATGGCTACGTTTATACTAAAAAGACTAGTTCTTATAACTATAGTCAATATGGTGGAAGGCTAACAAAACTTACTCATAAAAAACGATATCAGAACCGCATTGCTGGAGTGAATAAAGATAACTATGAGAATACGTTAACGACAACTTTTACACATGACAGTCTTGGTCGACTTATATCTGTAACACAGCCTAGTGGTGTAAAAACTCAATATGGCTTGAATGCAAGGGGTCAAGTGGAGTCTGAAACTATTAGTGCAGAGGGCCTTCATCCGAAGAAAATAACGACACTGTTTGACAGCACTTATAGGCATGTAGTTGGTGAAAGGAATGAACTTAATCACACCAGTGTACTTGCTTATGACGCTTTGGGGCGAAAGAACTTCGTACAGACGGCTAACGGACAGCGTACCTATTTTGTATATAATGAGTTAGGCCGCCAAACAGGTGAAATCACTACACCATCAGGCAACACAAGTAAAACAGGCAGTCAAGCACTAAGCAGTAGTAAAAGTAAATACTGGTGTAAAAGTGTTACCCATTGTCCATCCGGCGCTACTTATTATGAGGAGTCCATAAGCGAAAATGCACCTTCTACTAGAACATACTTTAGTGCATTAAAACGCAAACTTCGCGAAGGCAGTATTGCGTTAAATGGCAACTATGTATATGTTGATTACTTATATGATACCAAAGGTCGTAAGTACAAGGAGTCAATACCTTACTTTGCGGGTAATACACCTACTTGGAACAAATACGAATATGACAAACAAAATCGTGTAGTTAAAGTAATCAAAGCAGACGGTTCAGAATGGATAACTGAGCATAATGGTGAGTCAACAACAACGATTAATCCTGCGGGTCAAAGAAATACTCAATTATCTAATGCGTCTGGTTTTTTGATCAAAGTAACTGATGCGCACGGAAAGACTGCTACTTATCAGTACGATGAAAATGGTAACTCTCGAAAAATTATAGGGCCAAAAAACCATATTATCAGTACCAAATTTGACAGATATGGTAATAAGACACAACACGTAGATCCTGACAAGGGTACCGTGAGTTATACTTACAATGCTTTTAATCAGCTAATTCGAGAGAGCGATAATAATGGTAATGTGATTTCGCACTCGTATGATAAGTTAGGCCGAGCTACAGAGACTATTCGCAAACGCAATGGCAAACTTGAGCACCACACTGTCACAGAATACGACTCAGGTAGTTATGCCAAGGGTATGGTGTACCAAACAACGGACAAAGTAAGTGGTTTCACGGTACGTTATTACTATGACAGTTTTAGTGAAGTACGAGAGAAACACACCATTATTGATGGCACCACCTATAAAGAGTTATGGGCGTACAATAATAACGGTCAGTTACTGAAAGAAACCGACGCATCAGGTAAGTCTGTTAGCTATACCTACAACAGCCATAAGCATTTAACTGCATTAAAAGACAACCAAACCAACAGCACGGTTTGGCAAGCCAAAGCAGCGGATGCATTTGGTAATGTCACCAAAGAGCAGTTAGGTAGTCGTATCACACGTAATAAAACCTTTGATGCCAATACCGGCTTATTGACCAGTATGACGTCAACAGGCAGTGGTACGCTACAGAACTTACGTTATGACTGGAATAACCTAGGTAACTTAAATTATCGCCAAGATTTGGTGGTCAATAAAAAAGAGACCTTTGGTTATGACAGCTTAAACCGAGTAACCAGTAGCCGCATCTCAGGTGGGCCAAGCACAGATATTCGCTATAACGAACTGGGTAACATCACCTACAAATCAGGGGTAGGTAATTACCACTATCAAAGCAGTCGCCCTCATGCGGTAACAGAGGTCACAGGTACGAGAGCGAATAAGTACGCTTATGATGCTGCTGGTAACATGGTAAAAGACAACGAGCGCGAGCTTGTTTACAACAGCTTCCATAAACCGACTTACATTAAAAAAGACAACTACTGGGTAGAGTTTGCGTACTCAGGCGCAGGTAAGCGTTTCAAGCGTACCGAGTTCGGTGGTGAGAAAGGCAGTTTAATTCCTATTTTAAACGGTGACTTGACGACCTTCATACCGATTGCGCAAGAAACACGTTACGTGGGTAATGTGGAGTTTATTCGCTATGGTGGTCAAAGTGTTTGGGTAAGCAAGCGTTATATTGCAGGCAAAGTGTTGGTTACTACGGTGAATAACCAAGCGACAACACGTTACATGCTAGATGACCATTTAGGTTCAACGCATGTGATTGCTGATGCCAATGGTAAGCTTGAACAAACCATGAGCTTTGATGTGTTTGGTGCGCGCCGCGATGCAAAAACATGGGCGAGAGACTTCAGTGATCAAGCAAAGTTCACCAGTAAAATCACCTTACGTGGTTATACGGGTCATGAGCAGATGGACGAAGTTGGGCTGGTGCATATGGGCGGGCGTATTTACGACCCCATTTTAGGGCGCTTCTTGCAAGCCGACCCAATGGTACAAGCACCCCAGAACATTCAAAACTTAAACCGCTACTCGTACGTTGTAAATAACCCGCTGAACAAAACAGACCCTAGTGGTTATGTATTTATGACAATTGGGATTGCATTATTAAAACATGCAGTTGTTCAAGGGGTTGTTACGGGGGCACTTGCAACTGCCATTACAACTGCAGTAACGGCTTATGAATTCTATAGTGCAGCTCAATTTGTAGTAGGTGCAGTCCAGGCCATAAATGAAGGCGGAACTGCGATGGCAAACTTTGCTGGCGGTGCTTTAGAGGGGGCGTTGAAGAGTTTTGCTATAAATTTTGCTCTAGGTAGTATGGGGATTAATGTCGATGATGCAGATTGGGCTAATACACAAGCGAACTATGCAGGCAAGTTAGGGTTTGATGGGTTAGAAAGTTACTTTCTTGACCAAGAGGCTGACATCAGAAACTCTAGAGAGTTAGATCCGAAAACATTGACTGCAATGATTCCAAATGTTGACGCCGTTAAGCATGATATGGAGTTAATTGAATCCGGCAAAATGACGGGCAAGCAGATTGCGGTTGAGCGTATTGAAGTGCTTGGTTATGCAATGTCAGTAGCTCCGCTCCCTCATGTTCAATTTGGCTCCCGTGTTTTTAACGTTTACCAAATGTCAAAGATTGTTCAAGCCACTAAAGGTGCTGGTAAGGTTACAAAGAGTGTAGATCCTAATACTTTACAGAGAACTCATAGTATATCCGGTAAAAAGTCATCAAAAAGAGTCGATGATATATCACAAAGTATGCGACAAGATGGTTATGTTGGTGATGGGATAGATGTAGTTGAACATAATGGTCAAAGATACATTATTGACGGACATCATAGAGCAGCAGCAGCTCGAAGAACCAGAACAAACGTAAATGTTAATGTTGTAGATGACGTTGCAAATCACCCAAGCAGCTTTAATAGTGTAAAAGAAGTAATTGAGTCCGCGGAATCTGTAGGATTAGATAACTTGAGACCACCGAGAAGACGATGAACAGAAACCTAAAGAATTTAGTAGATGATTATTTGGAGGATGTTGCCAAAGGAGTTGAGTTATTGAAAGGTTTAACTCCTGGAAAATCTCCTTTAGAAGCGTGGAAGGACAAGGATATTCCTCAGAAAGGAAGTTTGTCTGGTGGTGTCGAGTATGAACTGCATGGAATTGGCTGCTTGCTAGTCTACAAGGATTACGATGTAGACTTTGATTTTGGGCCTGAAGAAAGAATAGATGGGTTCGATCTTTGGCGTTTAACTCAGTATGTTTCTGAAAGGGGAGATAAATACGCTGTGTACTCAGACTCAAATAAATTGAAACAAGATTTTGAGCAAGCAGAGAAAGAAGGGTATATAGAAAAATCTACTCATCAGTACTGCAATTTATACTTTTACTCTTAGTTGTATCTAAAGCCCCAGCCGGGGCTTTTTCTTTGCCCACAAATCATTAATAAAACGGATGTTTATTAGAAAGGCTAATAATCTGCCTGTTTTTTAGGCTAAAAAAAGTTGGGGGTCAGGTCTTGCATCATGCAAACCTGACTCTTTCTTATAATTAAGGAAAAAATGAAAAAGTTATAAATAGCTCTAATTACACTATTTATGTTCGTATTTTCGAACAATGCTTTCGCAATAACGAATCCAGAAGTCGAACAAAAAACTTGTATGTATATGATGCATTCGGAGCTGTTGATGTAGATTAATCGCAGGTAGTTTTCTCGTTATTGTTTTTTACAGTATAGCTAGGTTGATAATGATTTATGTGACTCTAGGGTCTTCAATATGCTTCAATGTATTTAGTAACCACTTTAATTAAAAGGTGAAGTCTAGCAAACACTCAATAATAGCCAATGACATTGTTGATTATATTCACCGTGTTTTAATAAGTTTTCGTTGCATCCACTTAATGCTTCACATCTCAAGTCTGAAAAAATATTTTCAACTGTACTTCTAAAATCCAAATCATAAATGTAACCTTATTTAAATCAATGCTTTAAATAAAAACACCTGCCGATAACCTCTATTTCTAATGTGAATAGTTGTAAATATGATGTAGTAACATCCTATCAATATTATACAAATAAGGTACAATGAGACGTTTTTTTGCTTGGGCTCTGTTCACGCTGACTTCTAGCTTTGCAAGTTACGCATGAACAGTTGAACACATAAGGGTCAGGTCTTGCATCATGCAGACCTGACTCTTTCTTATAATTAAGGAAAAAAATGAAAAAATTATTATGTGCAGTAATGCTAACTCTTCTTTCTGCGCACTCTTTCGCGAATGCCAATTTTAGTGCAACAGGCAAAATCATAGAGCTATACGCTTCTGAATCTGGTGGCATAGCGATTAGATTAGATACGCACAAAAATTACGAGAGTCAGGCTAAAACAGGATGTCCTAATTACAATGGTTGGACTGGTAATATCAATGCAGATCCAATTTTAAAATCAGCACTTTTAGCTGCAAAAGCAAGTAAAGCAACTGTTCGCATTTCAGTCAGAGGTTGTGAAGCAGGTGGTGCATGGGCCAAAGCAGTTTCAGTTTACATTCTGAATAATTAAAAAGAGAGTTAAAAAATGAAAAAAATTATAATGCTACTAGTTTGCTTGTTTTTAAGTGACACGGCATCAGCGTATAACCGCGCATCAGACAAGTCGATTAAAAACATTCGTGTCAGACCAAATATTGCTTATGTGAAGTTTGAAGGATGTGCTAGGTATACCAGAATTTCCCTAATCAACGATTATTATAAGTCAATGCTATCTGTTGCATTAACGGCAGCGGCAGCTGGCAAAAAAGTAGAAGTGGTTTTTCAAAATAATGAAAGTTGTGCTAACACAGAGCCGTTAATTGAATTCATAGATGTAAAATTCTAAAAATATGATAAGTAGAGTTTGCAGTGCGAACTCTACTTTTTAGATTGATAATCTGGAGTTATCTTGAAAAAAATTATAACAGTCATTTTTTTATTACTAGCAGGTTGCGCTTATAATCCTCATGTTCATATTACTGAACATATTCCAAATTCAACATATACGGGCCGAGGCACCAATGCAGGCCCTATGTTAGTAGGTGCGTTGGGCGCAACTGGTCTAGCCGTTGGACTTGCGATCGATCAAGGTATAGCCAAAGACTTTGACGAGCAAATTCAAAAGTATAAAAGTGTGTATCTACCAACAGTAGCTGCGAAACTGTTGGTAAAACACGCAAATACAACACATGTTTCACTTCAAAGCATTAAGTTTACGGCAGTAAAAGGAAACGATGACTTAGTGAATGCAACAGTCACTTTTAAACTCGCAGAACAGTCGAGTACTTCACATACAGAACTTGATTTAAAAAAAATTGACTTTGAAGCGTTGAAAACATCACCAATTTTTTGGGAGGAGCTATTAAAAGTTAAAGTAAAATAGATTTACCGTATACAATTTAAGCACCTTTTATAAGAGTAAAAACAGAATTTAATCTAGTTAAAATAGTTGCATTCACCTTTTTACTCTCATCATTCAGTCTTTCTGCTTTAAGCAGCCTCTTATGACAACAGCCAGAGTCATCCCGTCAATATAACTAGAGTTTATTTATTTCGATGGTTAAGTTCATACGACTTGAAGTTAGCGTATCAACTTAATATTGGCCTTGCATCATCATTGTCCAATTATAATAACTTATAAATATTTATGGGGATAATTTATACCTGATTTCAGATAATAAGTGTGACACTCATAGAAAGGTGTAGAAGAGGAGGCCAACTGCCGAAAGTGGTACGCTCTTCTCGCCAAAGAAACAAGTGTACACACAATCACAGCAGATAATGGTAGAGAATTCGCGGGCCATGATCAGATTGGAGCAGCACTTGATGCTGACATATATTTTGCCCACCCATATAGTTCTTGGGAACGGGGAGCAAATGAAAACACGAATGGTCTGTTAAGACAATACGTGAAGAAAGGGTCAGACTTAAAACAGGTAACTGACGAATATATTCAGTTTGCTCAATCAAGGATAAATAACCGTCCAAGAAAGTGTTTGGGTTCAAGCAGCCAGCAGTTATTTTCAAAGAATTAGCTAAGGCTGCTTGATATTAGCGTGTGTCGCATTTCAAAGTTGCATTCGGGACTCAATTGAATATGCCATTTAATTTAAGATACATAACTATATTGATTTATATGCAATAATATTGCTTGTAAGTGTATGCCACACGTTATGTAAGAGATCTACCTGTAATTAAAAATTAATCATTTTTTGACCTAAAATCGTTTGACTTAGCTTGATAGGGCATTACTATGAAAGCAGACAAAAATTTGTCAGTGTTTATAAATTTCCACCACGTTATTGTATGAGTCATACTTGTAGTACCGTCCTGAAGTTTTTAAGTACCGTCTAGTTTTTGCTCTATGCGCCCACAAGGGCATAGTTAATTTTAAAGATCAGGATATACATATTATGTCTAATACAGTTACTGGTACCGTTAAGTGGTTTAACGAGTCAAAAGGTTTTGGTTTCATTGCACAAGAAAATGGTCCAGATGTTTTCGCACACTTCAGCGCTATCAAAGGTGACGGTTTCCGCACTCTAGTTGAAGGTCAGAAAGTAGAGTTCACATTAGCTACAGGTCAAAAAGGCCCACAAGCTGAGAACATCACTGTACTTTAAGTGTTAATCACTTAACAAGAAAGCAAGCACTAGCTTGCTTTTTTTATATTTGGTGCAAACTAGTGAACGAAGTTCGCGCTGTTTGCGCAAGGGCGACGAGTGACCGAAACGAAGTTTCGCAGCACGAGGAGGTGAGGGTATGGATACCCGATGGACGTAGCTACATAGATGTAAAACAATACAGCATCCAAAATTTTTCATTTATAGTGCGCGCAGCAAGACTATCGTTGAGCGTGAGGCCTTGGATGGCCGAATCGGACCCAAGCTACATGGAAGTATTACAACTCAATTCTTATTAAGATCGAGACGAAGTTTCGTAGCACGAGGAGGTGAGGGAATGGATACCCGATGGGCGTAGCTACATGGATGTAAAACAACACCGAGCCTAATTCCCCCTTATTTACAACACTAGAAAGCAACCATAATTAAAAAGTTATCCGTTTAATAAAAATCTCACTTTCAATATTTCACTCAATATCCCCTCCCCAATATTCACCAAACTTATAAACACTATATTTAAATATTGTCGACAATCTTGTCGTTTTCAGGTTGACGTGCACGTAAACCGCTACTATATTGTCTACAACTTACTAAACACGGCTTTAAGATTTACTATGTCGATTTTTCATGAAAATGCTGTAACAGCCTCAGATAAAGCGTTTTTTCGCTTAAGGAAAGAGATTGTAGAAGGTGAAATCCCAGCATCAGCAAAACTCAGTGAAACTGAGTTGTCGACAAAATATGAAGTGAGCCGTGCAGTAGTCCGAGAAGCAATTAACCGTCTAGAAAGCTGTAATTTGGTTGAGCGCAAGCCAAATGTGGGTGCACGTGTGGTGGCACTAAGCCCTGAGGGATTAATTGAACTTTACCAAGTGCGTGAGTCACTAGAAGGCATGGCGGCGCGTCTTGCTGCAACTAATATGTCTGATGACGAAGTGGCAGAGCTGAAAATGCTCCTAAATAGCCAATCAGAAAATATCAAAACTACTGAGCGCTATTATCAAGAAGCGGGCGATTTAGATTTTCATTACCGCATTATTCTCGGCAGCAAAAATAATCATTTAATTAATATGCTGGTTAATGGCCTATATCACCTAGTGCGTATGTATCGCGTGCAGTTAGGCATGGCAGGTCCTCGCGTAAGTACCGCCTTTGACGAGCATAAGCATATTGTGCAAGCCATCAGCAATCGCGACCCTGAATTGGCCGAAATGCTGATGCGCAGACACATTATGTATTCAAAAAATAATATAGAAGCCAAACTAAACCAGTGAGCTTTTTACACTCATTTTTAGGATAACCAGAGAGATCATCAAGATGACAATAGGATATACCAGTGCGGGTAAAAAATTCCGCGATGCATTAAAAGCCAATCAACCATTGCAGATCGTGGGAACAATTAATGCCTACAGCGCAATGATGGCGAAGAAAATCGGCCACCAAGCAATTTATTTATCAGGTGGCGGTGTTGCAAATGCCTCTTATGGTCTTCCTGACTTAGGTATGACTTCTTTAAACGACGTAATTGCTGATGTGCAGCGTATTACTTCAGCATGTGACTTACCTTTAATGGTTGATATCGACACAGGTTGGGGCGGTGCGTTCAATATCGCAAAAACAGTACGTGATATGGAAAAAGCTGGTGCTGCAGCTGTGCATATGGAAGACCAAGTTGCACAAAAACGTTGTGGCCACCGTCCAAACAAAGAAATCGTATCAACAGAAGAAATGGTTGACCGTATTAAAGCGGCAGTCGATGCACGTATTGATCCTGATTTCTTCATCATGGCGCGTACTGACTCATTCGCACAAGAAGGCCTAGAGGCTGCGATTGAACGTGCAAAAGCCTATGTTGCAGCGGGTGCTGATGGCATTTTTGCAGAAGCCGTTCAAACTGAAGAGCATTACCGTGCATTTAGCGAAGCGCTAGACGTGCCAATTTTAGCGAACATCACAGAATTTGGTAAAACAGAGCTTTGGAATAAAGAAGAACTTGGTGAGTGGGGCGTAGATATGGTGCTTTACCCGTTAAGTGCTTTCCGTGCAATGAACAAAGCAGCTGAACTGGTTTATCAAAGTATTTTACAAAACGGCGATCAAAAAGCTGTCATAGATACCATGCAAACTCGTATGGATCTTTATGATTACCTTGGCTATCACGACTACGAGCAGAAGCTTGATGCGTTGTTCGCAGAAGGCAAAAATAAGTAATAGCAGTAATTCTGAGGTGAGCACAATGAGGTTCGCCCAAAAAAATTAACCATTCGCAGGAAAAATTTCAGGAGACAACATCATGGCAAAAGTACTAAGCGGTGCCGGCCTACGTGGACAGGTAGCGGGTAAAACAGCATTATCAACAGTAGGCAAATCAGGTTCTGGCCTAACTTACCGTGGCTACGACGTAAAAGATTTAGCAGAAAAATGTCAGTTTGAAGAAGTGGCATACCTTATTTTAAAAGGTCACCTACCAACTCAAACCGAGCTAGATGCTTATAAAGATAAACTTCGTGCAATGCGTGGACTGCCACAAGCACTTAAAGATGTACTAGAGCGTATTCCAGCAGACGCACATCCTATGGATGTGTTACGTACGGGTTGTTCAATGCTAGGTAACCTTGAAGGTGAAGCAACATTTGATGAGCAAGACCAAGTAACAGATCGTATGCTAGCGGTTTTCCCAAGTATCATTTGTTATTGGTACCGCTTTAGCCATGATGGCGTGCGTGTTGACGTTGAAACAGAAGATGATTCAATCGGTGGTCACTTCCTGACAATGTTGCACGGCGAAAAAGCCAAAGAATTACATGAGCAAGTGATGCATGTGTCTTTAATTCTATATGCAGAGCATGAGTTTAATGCATCAACGTTCACAGCGCGCGTTTGTGCATCAACGCTTTCTGACATGCACTCATGTGTAACGGGTGCGATTGGTTCACTTCGTGGTCCACTACACGGTGGTGCTAACGAAGCAGCGATGGAACTGATCGAAGGCTTTACTTCACCAGATCATGCAGAAGCTGAAATGATGGGTAAACTTGAGCGTAAAGAAAAAATCATGGGCTTCGGTCACGCGATTTATTCAGAATCAGATCCTCGTAACGAAATCATCAAAGGCTGGTCTGAAAAGCTAGCGGCAGATGTAGGTGACGACGTACTTTACCCTGTATCAGTACGTTGTGAAGAGGTAATGTGGCGCGAGAAGAAGCTTTTCTGTAACGCTGACTTCTTCCATGCATCAGCTTATAACTTCATGGGTATTCCGACTAAGCTATTCACGCCTATCTTCGTAATGTCTCGTCTAACGGGCTGGGCTGCACACGTGATGGAACAACGTGCTGACAACCGTATTATTCGCCCTTCAGCGGAATATACAGGTGAAGAGCTACGTCCTGTAACGCCAATTTCAGAGCGTTAATTTAAATCGCATTTATAAAGTGTGGCGCTTTAACTTTATTAAAGGGCCACACTTTCAATTGAATCGATTTGAGCCTTTTCTACCCCGTCACCGAAGATAGAATTATGAACACCAAATACCGTAAAATCTTACCTAATTCTCAACTTGCTTATTACGATACCCGTGAAGCCGTTGATGCTATTAAACCTGGCGCATATGCCACACTTCCTTACACATCGCGTGTACTTGCAGAAAATCTAGTTCGCCGTTGTGAGCCTGATAAGCTAGATGCTAGCTTATCGCAGTTAATTGACCGCAAACGCGACTTAGATTTTCCTTGGTTCCCTGCACGTGTTGTGTGTCACGATATTTTGGGCCAAACCGCTCTTGTTGACCTGGCTGGCTTACGTGATGCGATTGCTGCAAAAGGTGGCGATCCGTCTAAAGTAAACCCAGTGGTTCCGACTCAGCTTATTGTTGATCACTCGCTTGCGGTTGAGCACGCTGGTTTTGAAAAAGATGCGTTCGAGAAAAACCGTGCCATTGAAGACCGTCGCAACGACGACCGCTTCCATTTTATTAACTGGACAAAAACAGCATTTAAAAACGTTGACGTTATCCAACCAGGTAACGGCATCATGCACCAAATCAACCTAGAGAAAATGTCGCCAGTTATCCATGCCCGTGACGGTGTAGCATTTCCTGATACATTGGTTGGTACTGATAGTCATACGCCACACGTTGACGCACTGGGTGTTATTGCAGTGGGTGTTGGTGGCCTTGAAGCCGAAAGCGTCATGCTAGGTCGTGCTTCTTATATGCGCCTACCAGATATTGTTGGTGTTGAACTGACAGGCAAAGCACAACCGGGCATTACCGCAACTGATATTGTTTTAGCAATCACAGAATTCTTAAGAGCTAAAAAAGTAGTTGGCGCTTACTTAGAGTTTTATGGTGAAGGTGCTGCAAGCTTAACACTTGGCGACCGTGCAACCATCTCAAATATGACGCCTGAGTATGGTGCAACAGCGGCGATGTTTTATATCGACCAGCACACCATCGATTACTTAAAAATCACAGGTCGTGACGACGAGCAAGTTCAGCTTGTTGAAAACTACGCAAAAGAAACAGGTCTTTGGGCCGACAGTTTGGAAACTGCAGAATACGAGCGCGTTTTAACTTTTGATTTATCAACGGTTGGCCGTAACATCGCAGGCCCTTCTAACCCACATCGCCGTGTATCTACTGCAGAACTTGCACAAGCGGGTATTGCTGGCACAGTTGAAAACGAAGAAGGCAAAATGCCAGATGGCGCGGTGATCATCGCAGCAATCACCAGCTGTACTAATACTTCTAACCCTCGCAACGTGATCGCCGCTGGTCTACTCGCACGTAATGCCAACGCGAAAGGGTTAACTCGTAAGCCTTGGGTTAAATCATCACTGGCACCGGGTTCAAAAACAGTAAAAATGTATCTTGAAGATGCCGAGTTATTACCAGAATTAGAGCAACTTGGTTTTGGTGTTGTGGCATTTGCTTGTACGACTTGTAACGGTATGAGTGGTGCGTTAGACCCGAAAATTCAACAAGAGATTATTGACCGCGATTTATATTCTACAGCGGTATTGTCTGGTAACCGTAACTTTGATGGTCGTATTCACCCTTATGCAAAGCAAGCCTTCTTAGCGTCTCCACCTTTGGTTGTGGCGTATGCGATTGCCGGAACCATTCGCTTTGACATCGAAAAAGATGTTCTTGGTCATGACCAAGACGGTAATCCAGTTACCCTGAAAGACTTGTGGCCAACCGATGAAGAGATCGACGCTGTTATCGCAAAAAGCGTGAAACCAGAGCAGTTCCGTCAAGTATACGAGCCGATGTTTGACTTAAACGTCGATTATGGCGAGAAGAACGATCCGCTTTATGACTGGCGTGAAATGAGTACCTACATTCGCCGCCCACCATATTGGGAAGGCGCACTAGCTGCTGAGCGCACCATGAAAGGCATGCGTCCACTTGCTGTACTAGGCGACAACATCACGACCGACCATTTATCACCTTCAAATGCGATCTTAGCAAGCAGTGCAGCAGGTGAGTATTTGGCTAAGATGGGTCTGCCAGAAGAAGACTTTAACTCATATGCAACCCACCGTGGTGACCACCTAACCGCGCAGCGTGCAACCTTTGCGAACCCGAAATTGTTTAACGAAATGGTGTTAGACGAAAACGGTGAGGTAAAACAAGGTTCACTGGCACGTATTGAGCCAGAGGGCAAAGTAACGCGTATGTGGGAAGCCATCGAAACCTACATGGAACGCAAGCAGCCGCTAATCATTGTTGCAGGTGCGGACTATGGTCAGGGGTCATCTCGTGACTGGGCGGCCAAAGGTGTGCGTTTAGCCGGTGTTGAAGTGATTGCAGCAGAAGGCTTTGAGCGTATTCACCGTACAAACTTAATCGGAATGGGTGTATTACCTCTGCAATTTGAAGCCGGTACAACCCGAAAAACACTGGGTCTTGACGGTACTGAAACCTATGACGTTATTGGTGAGCCAAGCCCGGGTGCAAGGTTAACCCTATTGATTAATCATCAAAATGGCGAGCGTGTAGAAGTGCCTATGCTATGTCGTCTTGATACAGCAGAAGAAGTATCAATTTACGCGGCAGGCGGTGTATTACAACGCTTTGCACAAGACTTTTTAGAAGCTAATAATTAATAAATAAGCGAATGAGGCTTTCTCATTCGCTTTTGAAGGATTTTTAAATGGCTTTCAAACCACAAATTAAAGTACCAGCAACTTATATGCGTGGCGGCACCAGTAAGGGGGTCTTTTTTAACCTTGCTGATCTCCCCCCAGCGGCACAAGTAGCAGGTGAGGTGCGTGATAATTTATTGCTACGCGTGATTGGCAGCCCAGATCCATACGCAAAACACACCGATGGTATGGGCGGTGCAACGTCAAGCACCAGTAAAACTGTGATTCTGGCAAAAAGTGATGTGCCTGATCACGATGTAGATTACCTATTTGGTCAGGTAGCAATTGATAAGCCTTTTATCGATTGGAGCGGAAATTGCGGCAACTTAACTGCAGCGGTAGGCGCATTTGCAATCAGCAACGGCTTAGTTGACGCTGAACGTGTGCCTGAAAACGGCATTGCGGTTGTACGCATTTGGCAAGCAAACATCAAAAAAACCATCATCGCGCACATTCCTATGGCCAATGGGGAAGTGCAAGAAACCGGTGATTTTGAGTTAGATGGCGTGACTTTTCCTGCAGCCGAAGTCGTGGTTGAGTTTATGGACCCAGCTGACGGTGAGGGCGATATGTTCCCATCAGGTAACTTGATTGACAGTCTTGAAGTGCCGGGTATTGGTACTTTCCCTGTGACCATGATCAACGCGGGTATTCCAACCTTATTTTTCAATGCAGAAGATTTGGGTTACACAGGCACAGAGTTACAAGAAGCTATTAACAGTGATGCTTCCGTGCTTGAGCGCTTTGAAACCATTCGCGCTCATGGTGCGGTGAAAATGGGTTTGATCAAAGATATCGAAGAAGCAAAAGTACGTCAGCATACGCCGAAAATCGCATTTGCTGCACCTGCTCAGGCTTACACCGCCTCAAGTGGTAAAGCGATTGCAGAGTCGGATATCGATGTGTGTGTTCGTGCGCTTTCTATGGGCAAGCTTCACCATGCCATGATGGGCACAGCGGCTGTTGCTATTGCGACCGCTGCTGCAATTCCTGGCACCATAGTAAACTTGGCTGCAGGTGGCACTGAGCGTGAAAGCGTCACCTTTGGTCATCCATCGGGCACATTAAAAGTCGGTGCAGCTGCAAAACTTGTTGATGGTAAATGGCAAGCTGAAAAAGCCGTGATGAGTCGCAGTGCACGGGTACTGATGGAAGGCTTAGTACGCGTTCCGCAGGGTTAATCCTAAAAAATGACAGTAATTAAGCAAATTATTCATGAGTTGTGATACTCCCAAGGCCCGAAAGGGCCTTTTTTGATGGTCTTTTTAAACAACTGATACTCCCAATAATTTTCAAATAATAGCAATTCGCTTAATTAAGAGGTCTATTTTGAGGTAAGAAAACCTTGTTGGTAGCACCGCTCACGCGTCCTGCTAACGCTGAGGCACCTACATCCATGTAGGCAAGGCAAAAATTTCGTTATTTAGTTGTTCTAAATGAGAAATCTTTAATGCAGCTATCATCAGGTTTAATCCCTCAAAATGATTAAGTGTTATTGCGGATTGGTATCATACGTAGGCGGCAAGCGAAGTCTCTTCTTAGCATAGTGTGTTATTTGATGAATTAGCTGAGCACAGCCAATACCCGTATGACTTGAAAAATGATAGTAAAAGGAATGAGAAATGACAGAAGCAATTACTACTCTCGCACTCACTACCGCACTTTTACTGGGCTCGCCCGGGCCTGCACCGCTCGCCCTAGCAGGTGTCGGTGCCAGTTTTGGTTTTAAGCAAGGTTTAGGGTTTCTTGCTGGTATTTTACTCGGCTTATTGGTGGTAATTAGCTTGGTAGCATTAGGGTTAGGTAGCTTGTTTGAGCAATTCCCGATGGTCAAACTAATCTGCCAAGGTATTGCAACCGCTTACTTAATTTACGTGGCTTACAAGATCGTGATTAATACCAACGGTATAGAGCAAAGAGCAGGTGCAGCGCCAAGCTTTAAAGATGGCTTTATATTAAATTTAATCAACCCCAAAGCCTATGCCGCGTTTTTAGCAATTTTTTCGAATTTTATGATACCCGCAACATCACCTGTTTACAGCGCTATGATAACGGTTATGGTGTGCTTTATTGTCGCCGTTATCGTTGATGGATTATGGATGGCAATTGGCAGTAAACTCAGGCCTTTTTTTGCAAAACCCAAGCAAGCAAAGTGGCTAAGAATAAGTTTTGCAAGTTTACTACTATTTAGTGTTATGTTTTCGAATTTCTTCTAAGACTTGCAAGCTGAAAAATGGAATAAGTTTCACTCTAGGTTCGTTATCAAAGAAAAGTCTCAAGTTTGCTTAATTAGTTCTTGCTGAGTTTCATTAATAAAAAGATGTACTATGCAAACAGAATTGAGAATCAGCAGCAAATGAAACCGTTCTCAACGAAGACTAGCCACATCTACCAATTTATTGTGATCTAGTGTGAGTAAATCAGTTATAGCCAAAGAGGCTTTACGTTATTCATTGCCGACTTTAGAGTGAACAAATTAATTTAATAGGTACACCTTGATAAAGAGAACAGGATGAAATTTTATCAAGTTTGTGATTTTTTTGTTTTTTATTGGTTGCCGGAATGTAAAGTGTAATTCTAAATTATTATGTTTAGGATTAAAAATTAAGGATGAAAAGGACATTAAAGTTTGTAATTCCTATGGTGGCTGCGTTTTCTACGCAAGCAATTGAACCTCTTTCTCAACAAACCGATAACGAATTAGCAGCAGCAAATCATTATAGTGCGTATGTATTTGGTGATTTTAGCGCTGGCAGCGGCAATACCAATGGCGCGCTTGGTGTAGGAGGAAACCTTTCTATTGGAGGTTATAGTGTCGCCACAGACAGTAAAACGCTTACATCAGGCTATGGACTAGTTGTAGAAGGCAGAGGCCACTTTAGTAGTGGTCGTTTATACGGCGGTAAAGTACGTGTGCAAGGTGAGGTTGATTTCTCTTATGCGGTTTTGGAGGGGTTGCCCAGCGGGACCGAAATAGAAAGCCAACCATTAGCCAGTTCAATTTCACAAACGAAAGCGTACTATCAAGATGTTTCAAAGCAATTAAGCGAAGCGCCTAGTAATGGCTCAACAGAGTTTAAATGGGGCGGTTTGTATTTTAAGGGCGATTGTAGCAGCCTCAATCAAGTCTTTAATGTAGATGGAGCGCAACTTGGACGTGCTCATACATTTGATGTGTCATGTATTCCGGAAAATGCCAATGTGATATTTAACATCACAGGTGACAGTTTGGTATTTCAAAACAAGAGCTTATCGACACTGTTCCCACATCGTGAAAACACCATTTTTAATTTTCACCAAGCAAACTTTATTCGCACAGCTGGGATCAGTATTGAGGGAGTTGTTTTAGCCCCTAATGCAGATATTGAAGCACCACATGGAGATGCCCAAGCAACGGTGATAGCACAAAGCTGGACTGGCTCAATGCATTTGGGCAGTGTGCGTTTTAAAGGTGATTTAAGTGACTTAGTGTCATTTAACGAGGCGCCGGTGATTGTTTCTGAGCCCCCATTGCAAATTGTTTGGCCAGATGATTACAGCTATGCAGTTGTTGCTGAAGATTTAGATCAAGACCCAATATCTTATGAGCTTCTCAGCGCCCCTGAAAAAGCCACTATTAATCAGTGGACTGGTTTAATATCTTGGTCTGCGAGTGAAGTTGAACCGGGGCAGTATGCGTTTTTTGTTAAGGCGTCGGATGATGAAGGCGCGTTTGATACGCAAAATTTTGTAGTGACAGTGAATGCGCCTGATAACTATGCACCTGAAATTATCTCTACTCCTGTGTTTAATGCAGAGATATATACCCAGTATCAATATTTAGTTGAAGCAATTGATCGTGATAACGATAAGTTGACATTTAGCTTAGAGCAAGCACCAAACAGTATGATTATTGACCCAGTTAGTGGCGTAATTGATTGGCCAGTAGGTGCAGACCAAACAGGCCAACAGCTGGTGGTGGTGACGGTTACAGATGGTAAAATAAGCGATAAACAAAGCTTTAACATTGCAGTGAGTGCCCCGAATAATGAAGCGCCCACAATCACCTCAACCCCTGTATTAGAAACCGTTGTAAGTGAATACTATCAATACCCGGTGACAGCCACAGATCCAAATTCGGATCCTTTGAGCTTTTCTTTAATTGAGGCACCAGTGGGAATGCAAATCAATGCTCAAACAGGACTGATTGACTTTGTATCAGACACTGCTCAGCTTGGCACCCATACGGTCACTGTAAAAGTAACTGACGCGCCTGGGTTAAGCGATACGCAAAGCTTTCAATTATCAGTCGTAGAGCAAGGCAATCTAGCGCCTGTCATTACTTCTCCTGCAGTTAATTTAGTAGATGAACAGCAAGCATATCAATACCAAGTCGTGGCAACAGACGACCGAGATATGGTTTTAAATTATAGTTTGACACATGCACCTCAAGGGATGGTGATTGACCCCGCTTCGGGCCTAATAACGTGGCAAGCTGTAGACCTTGCCCCACAAGGACGCATATTAGAAAATAATTATTGCAGAATTGTACAAGACTCCACCACACGAGTAAGTGGTGCTGCAGATGTTTACTTGGTAGTTGATGAGTCAGGTTCAATGAGTGGTGAGCACCGCTGGATGAATGACTTAGTGCCCGCCTTAGAGTCGGGCCTACAAAGCGCAGGTGTGGGTAATGAGTTGAGCAATTTATATGGCTTAGTTGGCTACGAGCGCAACCCAGATTATAAGCGTTTTCAAGATCAATTAATGGTTGGCGCAGCAGATTTTACTCAACTTTCAAACCAATTACGTTTATATGGTGGCACAGAAGATGGTTATCACGCCATGATGAGCACCTTAATCGACTATCCGTTGCGTGATAAAACTGCGCATAACTTAATTTTAGTAACCGATGAAGACCGTGACGTAACGCGTTCTATTAGTGCTGAGATGATGTTTAATGGCTTATTCGAGCGCAATGTGATTTTGAACTCAGTGGTTAATGCCACTTTCCGCTGTGGTGATGGCACGTCTGCAATTGGCATGACCGCAGATGGACTGGGCTTTGTGGCTGATGGAAAAGGGGGTTATTACACGTGCAATGGCACTACGGCAGTGAGAGGGTCGGGCCGAACCATTACCGACTATGTTAATTTGGCAATCTCGACAGGCGGTGCAGCATGGGATCTAAACTTTTTAAGATCAGGTGGTTTACGTGCGCAATCCTTCTCAAAGGCTTTGGTTGATATTAAGGTACAAGAAATCATCGACCAACTGCCACCTATTTTACAAGCAGACTTACAGTTAAATACGCTGAGCTTGAAAGCAACTGAAAATGGCCAAGTAACGGTTAATGTTGAACTACGAAATCGCGGACTTGAAGCGAGTTTAGCTGATTTAAACGTGGCATTTTACAGTGATGGTCGTTTATTAGGGCAACAACCAATCGATGCATTAACGCCAAGCGAAATACGTACTGTGAGTTTAGCGGGTGTTAATGCACAGGCGCTTGGTGAGCATATTTCGGCCTTTGTCGTCACTGCAAGCGACGAATGTATCAGTGATAACAATATGATAAAGGCTGTGGTTGTCCAAGTTAAAGTTGCCGACTCTGTTGGTGCAAGCGATGCTCAGTGGTTGACAGTCAATGTCACAGATATTAATGAAGCGCCAGTACTCGCGCCTGTAAAAGCTGTTACTTTAGAAGTGGGTGAAGCGTATAGCTATGCACTAGAAGTGAGTGAACAAGACCCAGGCGATGGTCTTAGCTTTGGCTTAATTGATGGGCCTGCGACCATGGCGATTAATGAGTCAAGCGGAGTGTTAACTTGGCGCCCAACGCAGTCTGATGTCGGTCAATTTATCGCCACCGTAGGTGTTGTTGATTTACAAGGCGAACTGGCCAGTACGCAAATTGAGTTTAATGTCAGTGACTTCTTACGAGCGCCGATTATTGAGAGTACAGCAGTACTCGAGGCAAGAGTTGGCGCAAGTTATTATTACCATGTAGTTGCCAGCAGTGATCGCGGTGCAAGCTTGACTTATAAGCTAGTACAAGCCCCCACGGGTATGTCGATTAATCAACAGACGGGTGAAATCGTATGGCGTCCAGATATGCCTACCAAAGATGGTGGTCATGCTGTGATTGTTGAAGTCATAGATGATAAAAATCTAACCGCTATTCAATCATTCTCTGTTAAAGTTCTGGCAAGTGGTGCAGCCCCTGAGTTTAACTCTGTGCCAAATATCTACCTGCAACTTGGTAGTACATTTGAGTATATAGTACAAGTCAGCACCTCTGATGGCAGCCCCGCAACTTTATCTTTGACAGCAGCACCTACAGGAATGACTCTTGATACTGCCACTAATACGGTGACTTGGCAGCCTTCAAGTACTGGAGTATTCGCTGTGGCAATTACGGCAACAAGCCAAGGTGGGATGTCAACTACCCAGGGCTTTGACCTGCAAGTGGCTGATAGCCAAAACCTGCCCCCTCAAATTACCAGCACAGCTAGTTTTACTAAGCAAGCTGATAACAGCTTAGTTTATCGTGTAGAAGCGTCCGACCCAGAAGGAACGCTATTGACATATCAATTGTTAGATGCGCCGACAGGTATGGTGATATCGCAATCGGGAGTGATTTCTTGGCCTGCAGCTGAACAGGTTGATGGTAAGCACAATGTACGTATTCGGGTAACCGATGCCGATGGTGTATTTGCTGAGCAAGCCTTTAGTTTTAGTTATTACCCTAGCAATGCTGCGCCACTGATTGATAGCACGCCGTTGGGTGTTGCTGCGGTGGATAGTCAATATATTTACCAATTGACGGCATCAGATTCTAATGGCGATCCTATATACTTTAGCTTAAAAGCCGCGCCACAAGGCGCAGTGTTAGATGCTAATAACCAAGTACTTTGGACACCGACCGCGAGTCAATTAGGGACACATAACTTTGAGATAGTGGTTGAAGATGCACTCGGCGCATCAAGCTCACAAAGCTTTTCGGTACTTGTGCGTGAGATTCTTAACAACACAGCACCGCAGATCCAATCAACATCAAGCTTTAGCGCATTTGTTGGGCAAAGTTATCAATACCAGATGGTTGCCAGCGATGCTGAAGGCCATAACATTATTTACCGGTTAGGTAGTGTGCCAGCTGGTGTGAGCCTAAGCGAACAAGGTTTATTAACTTGGACGCCCAGTATTTCACAACAAGGTGCGCAAGCGTTTGTAGTTCGTGCATTTGATAGCTATGGTGCATACAGCGAGCAGCAGTATAACGTAACTGTAAATGCAGGTGATAAACCTGTTATTACCAGTACGCCAGTGCTGAGCGCATACACAGACTTACCTTACCAATATCAAGTGGCAGTCACCGATTTAGATGGCGATAGCATTAGCTATCAACTGCTCTCTGCGCCTTCGGGTATGACTGTAGATGCTGCGGGGTTGATCACTTGGTCACCGACAACGCAAGTATTGGGTGTGCATCCAATCGAAATACAAGCAAACGACCCTGTTGGCAATATAGATACTCAACAATTTAACTTAACGGTGAAATTTCAGGGCAGCAGTTTGGCGCCTGAGATCATCAGTGAAGCGAACTTACGCGCTAAAACTGGACAAGTTTATCGTTATCAAGTGGTCGCCAAAGACCCTGATGGAGATGCATTGAGCTATCAGGTAGGTAACGTACCTAACGGAGTTAGTATTGATAGTAATGGTTTACTAACATGGCAGCCAACTGAGGCGCAAGTGGGGCTACATTCACTGAGCGTGGTGGTTAAAGATGTTACAGGTAAGTCAGTTACTCAGCAGTTTAATGTTGCAGTTACAGCACCCGGTCCATTCAACCGTCGTGTGTGCAGATAACAAGGAATAAATGATGAAAGATACTCAAATACAACTAGACGACTTTAGAGAAAGTAAAGGGCTATTGGCGTTTATTACATACAGCTTACTTGCCTGTATGCTATTTGTGTTTTATTCACCATCGGCGTTGGCGTTTAAGCAGGCAATGGATCACATGCCTGCGCCAAAAAGCCATGCCGATCAGCTCATGGTTGAGCTGGCAGAACTCAAAGACACAACCAATATTGCTTTACATCTTTCAAGCGGTGAACAAAACCGTGGTAAAGCGTTGGTAATTTATCAAAACAAACTGGCGGCGCTGCAAGCAGACCTTAATGCGCTGGCACAGCATACTAAACAAGATTTACAGCGAGAATTTGAGCAAGCGACAGCGTCACAAAACGTAGCGCAAATGCAATTATACAAACAAGTACTTGCAGCTTATGATACACATTGGCCAGAAATTGCAGGCTATATGGCTGCGATGACTGCTAAAAGCCAAGTCTCTAGAGCAGAAGTTAAGCAGCTTTATAGCAAGCTAGATACAATTAAGTTTGGTCAGTCACATCATCAATACGATAACGAACAAATGCCATTTGGCCCCTTGCCTAATGTGGCTTATAAGCCTTCTTTTGATTTACAAGCACTGCAAGCGCGTTTAGGCATTATAGAACAACCTGAGAGCATGTCGGTGTCACGAAGCGCTGATGATTTATCGCAATACTTGGAGTTAAATGTTGATACAGCCAGCACAGATAGATTGGTGCAACTAGCAACCAACTTGAATGGTGATGCCACCAGTATTTATCAATATGTCTATAATAATATTGAATATATTCCTGCTTTTGGCTCTATTCAGGGCGCTGATTACACAGATCAGACACAGCGCGGTAATGCATTTGACCAATCGAGTTTAATGATTGCATTGTTACGTTTATCTGGCATACCAGCACGTTATGTTTATGGCTCTGTTGAGGTATCACCTGAGCAAGTGAAAAACTGGGTTGGTGGTGTTGAAGCCATAGAAGCGGCGCAAAACCTATTAGGCCAAGGTGGCGTACCAAATGTAATAATTAATAACCAGCAAGGTGAAGTCGCCTCGTTTGGTTTGGAGCATGTTTGGGTTGAGTATCACCAAAATGGTCAATGGCAAGCTGTTGATCCAAGCTTTAAGCAATATCAATACAGCAAAGGTTTAGATGTGAATCAAGCGGTTAATTTAGATGGTCAAAGCTTTCTTAACGCGCTGACACATAACGCCTCTTCTGATAGAAATGAAGGTTGGGTACAAGGCTTAGATACACAAGCTGCAACCGAGCAATTTGATAGTGTTCAATCTCAATTAGAAGCATACATAACACAGCAATACCCAAATGCGACGGCAAAAGACTTATTAGGTACTAAGGAAATAATTGTATCTACCTCTTCAGCAGTTTCATTCAAAAAGGTGCTTGCTAGTCAACCTCTAACGCATATTCCTGATAACTTAAGGCATAAATTCGGTTTTGAGCTGCTATCTCCAGCTGGTAGTGTTGCGAGCACAGTATTCAAAGTTGAACAGCCAATTCCTGCATTAGCAGGGAAGCGTTTAGCATTGAGTTTTGTGCCTGCTACTGAGCAAGATAATGCCAAGTTGGCTAGTTTGCTCCCTGAAAATATGCAGAATATTAATGATTTACCAAGTACTATGAGCTATGGTGCATTTAATATGCAGGCTCGTTTTTCGATCAATGAAGTGACATTAAAAGCAGCTGGCAATTTTCCTTTAGGGCAGGAACTCAAAACTAGAAAAGGTTTTTGGACCCCAAGATTTGGTTGGGATAAAGGTGAAAATCCAATTAATGTCGGTGAATATAGGGCTATTGGTATTGATACTCATGGAATGAGTAAATCAAGATATGATGAGTTGCACTCACTTGCTCAGCAACAGCGTATTCAGCTTGAGCAAAATGATTTATCTGGATTGTCAGCTCATTCGACAACAGGTATCGCTCTTCAAGCAGGTATTACAGATTACCTTTCTAGTACAGCAGGCTATGCGCATTTGGCTGCCAAAGTAAATGATGTTGTGCATTATAGACAACCTTCATATGGTACTTTCTCAACAGCTGTAGACATTTCATATGTATTTGGCATACCTATGCGGGTGAGCTTTGGCAATGTGGTGATGGATGTAGATAGATTGTCAGATAATGCGGAGTCGCAAAGCAACTGTTGGAATACATGGCAAGAGTTTAATTACCAAACAGGGTTAGTTTCGTCATATTTAGAAAATGCCGTACCTGAACAAATATTTGCAGGCCGAACTCAAAGTGAGGGAGGAATGAGTGCAACAAAGGCAATGGCAGTTGCGATGCAAAAAGGCCAAAAGGTTTATCAGTTAGACAGTAATAATGCAGAGATGCTCAATGCTATTTCAATTGACATAGATGCCAGAAATGAAATCCGTCAGGCTTTGTTACAGGGTAAGAAAGTGGTTGTACATGAGCGCCCTGTCAGTATTAAAGGCTGGACTGGTAGTGGCTATATTATCAAGTCTACCGACTCTGGAGCTGGTGCATATAAAATATCTGGTGGAGCAAACGGTGGTGTGATCGGACTAACCGATTCAATGAATGGCATTTTGGGTCTAGTAGATGGATTAAATAACGACCTCGTAAAAAGCCCATTTGCAAAAATTGCCAAAGGGATTGCATCATGGCTCGGCATAATTGAGGATACGCTTACTATACTTGCCAATTGTGGTGGACTGAAAGGGCTTATCTTAGGTGTAATGTTTGCTTTTTTAATGGCCTGGTTATTGACCCAAATAATGACCTTTTTACTTGCCGGTTTTACCACGTTATTACTTTCATTTGTAGCGGGCGTAACAATAGGGCATGTTATTGGTTACTGGTTTAGTAAGTATATTTCTGGTCCATTACGAGGGTTGATTATTCGAACATGCTAAAAGTTGAGCTTACCCCTAGTTTTAAGCTCGTTGGTATAGTCGTGCTGCTACTTTGGGTGGCAGCATTACTTGATCCAGTTTTGACCGAGCAGCTAAAAAGTGCCAATTTATTTGACCCCGCTCGTTCTTCTGACTCGGGTATGATTATGTATTTTGCTAGTGCATGGAGTGTATTCTCAATAGCATACTTAGTTATTTGGAAGTTTAAATGGCTTACGCTTACATGTACGAAGCAGGCAATACAGTATCGCTTCTTTGGCTCTTGTACTGAGATTAAAGCAGCGCAAATTGTTGCCGTAAAGCATAAAAAGTATCGTTTAGCATGGAGCCTAGAGATCGTGTCATTACATGGTAAGGATTTATCTTTTTCAGACATCAAGATTTCAGAGCAACAATGGCAACAATTAAAAAAGTTGTACGGAGACTCTGTTAAGTTCGAAAAAGATCATAGAACTCAGTCGTTATAATAGGCTTTGTGACATTAGAATTTACTAAAGTTCGGGTTTTTACTTAGATGCTTTTTCATTGCGTTCATCAACTCGAGTGTTGTATGAATGTCTACAGACTCATTAGCAGAAAATAAACCATTAGCTTGCAAATAGCGCAGCCTGTAGAAATTAAAGTAAGGTGATTAAATGGCAGCCCTAGATTTGTTCATTCTATTAATCCAACTAATTTTTGCTTTGTCAGTCAGTGTTGCACTTATTTTTGGTAAAGTATTTATGAAAGGACGTTGGATATACCGTGATGAAGGAATGGATTACTGGGCTGCTACGCTAACTCAAGCATTTGCGTTAGTAGTATTTATATACTTTTTTTGAGTTTTATCATTAATAAAATGGTTAAATGTATCATTTTTATTTTTACTTTAGTACTTATTTTTTTACTTTATTAAAGAGGATATGTTGCCTTCATTTAATATGTTGATAAATAATTTGGATGAAAGTAAACCTGAGTCATTAAAAGCGCTTAAAGTCGGTTTTAATATATATTTATCTCTTTTTTTTGTTTTTTTATTATCTTTATATTTGTATGTATTTAATGTTTTTTTAAAAGAAAAAAGCCTAAGCTTTTATTATTTTTAATTTCTTTAGCCTTTTTTGCTTGTGTAGCCATTATTTTTCAAGCTGCGTTTATTTTTTAGAACCTTTATTTTCAATAGAGAATTTTTTGTCTTATCTCTAGTAACGGAAATTGACTTAAATTAGCGAGGTCTATATTTGGTTGCATGATAAAAATAAAATTAGCAAGTTAAGGTGGATAATATTTGAACATATCAATGCGTTATTTGTGGCTTAGTTTAGTCGGTGTGTGTATCGGTTATTTTTTAGCGAGACAATGTGAAGGAGTACATACTTTTTTGCTATCATCACTGCCTTTGTTAAAAGATAAAAACACCTTATTTATTAGTTTAATGTTGGTCACTGGGCCACTTTTAATCATTGAAAATAAGTATTTTTGGGGCCACTTTATAAGGTTAAAAACCCCTTGTGATATTTGGGGCGTTGCGATTGGGTTTCAAATAGGCTTTTTTACTTTAAGTATATATTAAAACCATTCTTTTGAAGAATGTGGGAGTTGAAAGGCTCTTCCTTTTTTAAATCATCGATGCTTCTGAGTAACATCTAAAAAGTAGCTATTTAAGTAAAAGAAAAAAGGTAGATTAATAAATCTACCTTTGGTCCATCTAGAAGTCGAAAATATTAAAACTCTTTAAACCAAGATAATGTGTAATAACGGCCTCTTGGATTTGGTCCACGATCGTATCCTCTTGCTGTATCAAAGAATGGAGGTGTTTCACCAAATGGGTTTTGTATTGTTAAATTAAAACGACCATACTCGTCAGCATCATACCCAAGATTAAAAGTTTTTAGGTCATAAGACGGTGACCAATCTCTTGCATAGTCTCTTGCGGTTCTATATTTGTCTTTCTCTGGCACATCTGATAAATCTAATTCGATATCTTCACTTGAATTGAAGGCCGCACTGCCATAAGCCACCGTAAAGGATGAGGACCAATTGTCCATATTCCAGTAAATGCCGTAAGACTGCTTTGTTTCCAAGTTATTATATCGACCAATCGACGGTGTCCATTCATCATCGCCTAAGTACTGATCATCACCGAGTGTGATTTCAGCTAAAGAATAAGTTAAGTTAAATTGTCCAAATTGTGTCTCTGGAAAAGTATAGTTAAGGTCCAAGTCATAGCCTTGTGAGCGGGTTTTTCCTATGTTGATTATGATACTTTTATAGTACTCAAGGACATGAGTTTCGGGATTACGCTGAATTAGATCACCAAATAGCTCGCCATTTGTTCGAGCGTTCTCTCTAAGCATGACACGAGTTAAACGTTCAGGTGCATTTTCGATGTCAACTTTCCAAAAGTCTAAAGTTGCGGTAAAGCCATTTATGTAATCAGGTGTCCAAACTAGCCCTAGATTCCGCGATGTTGATGTCTCTGGAAGTAAGTTTTCATTTCCACCCATTTCAAAGCCCCATTCATAGGGACCGGCCTTGGCAACTTTAGCGCCGAAGCTCTTGCATAATGGCAGTTCGTCCCAACCTGTTTTACTACATGGATCTGACGAATTTGAATACCATCTGTCAGTGAATACTTCTTTACCACGATATAAGTCAAATAAGGTCGGTGCTCTAAATCCTTCTGAATAATTTGCTCTCACCAGAAGTTCATCAATTGGTTTCCAATATGCATTAAATGACGGTGTACTTGAAGAGCCTGAATCACTGTAACTTGAATACCGAACAGCCATATCAATACTAAGGTGTTTCGCTAAATAGGCATCTTGAAGAATTGGAAAACTCGCTTCAAAATAGGCTTCTTTAATTTTACGTTTAGGAGGTAAGTTACTGTCCTCTTGCCCTAAATTTCCAACTAATTTGTACTGGCCTCGAACTTCGTCATACTCATTACTGGCTATTTCTGTCCTATATTCTGCGCCAACCGCTAATTGAATAGCACCTGCCGGTAACTCATATACCTCGCCGACAGCGCTGACGTTAATGGTGTTTGTGACTGCCTCATGCTCAGTCCAAATACCATCAATCATAATATCATCAGGTAGTTGCTCGTTGAGTGCCTCAAGATCTAAGAAAGGATTCAGCTCTGTGCAATTATTTTCTGGTAAGCACACCTCTGGACCACTTAAGCTGTCTTGCAATAATGTTCTGTTCAATGCGGCAGGATAATCTGTTCTAGCCTTATAGCTGCTGTGAACAATATCAGCAGACCATGACCAATCTTCTGACAATTCCCCCTTTAGTCCCAAGCGGATATGAAGCGGCGTTATTTGAGTTGTGGTATTACGTTTATTGATGTCAGTTAAACGGCGGTTCATCCGAACATCACGGCCAAATGGATTGTATTTGTTATTTTCACTGACAAATAAGCGAGAAACAACGGCGGCGGCTTCTTGTGCATAATTATCTTTGTTTGCATAAAGGAGTTGGAATGTCCCTTCTAAGGTATCTGAAAAGTCATAATAAGAATTGAGCAAGATGCTATATTCTGTTCTTTCAGATGCATCGAGGGTTTCGCTTTGAAAGTTATAACCGTGCGCATCCTTATAAATTTTCTCTACCTCTTCTTGCGCAAGATCTTCTAGTTCCCAACAAGCTTGTCCAGATTCCCCTGTGTATGTTGCTGAATATGGTATGAAATCAGAAGTGCTATTTCCTTGGGTGCCATTATTTCTATGCAACATATGATATGTAGCTGTTGCCGTATCTTCGTTACATTCCGCATAGGTAAAATTGCCATCAGGTCCATAGATACTATTCCAGTTTGTTCCCTCGAATATTCCATGTATTTTCTGATCACGACGATCTGGGTCATAAAAGCTGCGATTTCCTCTATTAAATGTATTAACCTTCTTAGCCTCTACACCTAAAGTAAATCCGCTTCTATCAAAGCTTTTGCCACCGACAAAACTGAAAGTATGCGTAGGGGCGTCGTTATATTCACTTATTCCCGTAGACGCATTCAGTTTTACACCATCAAAATCTTTCAATAATTGATAGTTAATGACACCGGCAATAGCATCTGAGCCGTATATTGCAGAAGCTGAACCTTTTTTAATGTCAACACGTTGTAGCATGGTAGTCGGTATAACTGAAATATCCACTGAACCGTCGGTGTCTGCTGCCATTCGCACACCATCTAACAGGTTAAGCGTACGCGCATAGCCTAATCCTCTTAATTGTACTTTCTGTCTGCCATCATTATTTCTAGCATCAGCGCCAAAGTTTTCATCAATGGATACCTGATTACCATTCATAGCGGGTAGTCTTGTGAACACATCTGTAATAGAGGTAAGTCCACTTAAGGCTATATCTTCACTACTCACGCTAGTTATGGGTAGTGATGAGGTTAGTTCTGGTCTGATTAAGCGAGAGCCAGTCACTGTAACCCGTTCTATTTCTTCTACATTATTTTTTTTAACAGCACTTTCATCGGCTGCAAAGTTTGCAAATGGCAGTGTAATTAAGGCTATATAAATCGCTTTATGAACGGGAGAAAGTTTAAAATGCATAGTGATCCTGTCTTTAATTTTAGTAATTTTTATAAATATTTTTTGTTGGTTAAATAACCAACAAAGAGTGTACCTAATGTGAATACTGTGTAAATTGAGAAAATATCAAGATGTCAAATACTGTTTTGCTATTTAATATTTCTTAATGGAATACTAAAGTTTAATTTGTTATTAGGTAGTTTTACTGTATTAAAGTGAGGATTTTAGATATTTGATAAATATCTTTATGGATGGTTTACATAATTTGGGCTGTGCGAGATGCTAGCTACTGAACTTTCTAGGGATCACTTATGTCGAATTTAAAATCTAGTCTACAAGTCATTGCATTTGCAGCCGTCATGTCTTTCTCGGGTGCAAGCAGTGCAAAAGCCACCTTTAATGCTGAACATAACGATATCGTTAAAACCGTAAACAGTTACTTCAAAGGCGTCGCAGAATCAGACGAAGCCTTAATGGCACAAGCTTTTGAGCTAGAAAATGGTCATATTAAGTCTATCGTGACAGATAAAGAAACGGGTAAGCAAAGTGTTCGCAGTCAAGCCTTAGGTGACTTTGCCAAGATATTTAAGCAGCCAACCAAAGATCACTGGCAAGCCCATATTCTATCGATTGATGTTGTTGATGAACAAATGGCCATGGTTAAGTTGAATTTTGAGACGTCAAAAACCCATTACATAGATTACTTAGTGTTATATAAATTTAATGATGCTTGGCGGATCGTGAATAAGACTTTTGTGGCTAAACCTAAAACTTAACAATTAAAAGTAAAAGCTTATTTATAAATGAGTTAGTTTAGCGAGTAGTCATAAAACTACTCGCAGATTATCTCAGAATATGGACTTTTTAGCGTGCGAAGCTTGTTTCATTTTTAAACTTGTTTAATTTACCTAGCGTCATCATCTAGGGAACAAAAATGAAATCACTTATTTCAGCTGCCGTATTATCTACGGTGGCATTAACCAATGTATCTTTATCTAGTAAAGTTTATGCTTCATCAAGTGTAAACTCGCACAAATCTTTACATAGCCAATATAATTTTTCGTCATTAGCCGATTGCATTCGTATCGTGAACCAGCTCAAAATGGGTATAAGTCCATCGGAACAAGCGTGGCTGCAACTTTTTTCCCATAATGCCTATCAGTTGGTGTTCAGTATTTCAGATCTGACGCAAGAAAAATTAAAGAATCGTTTCGAAGTAGCTTTTTTACCAATAAAAGCTGCGCAATTTGATGCATTAAATACATCAGAAAAACATGAAGTTAAACATTTAAGGGCGGCTTTAAATAACTTAGATTGGATCAATGAATATAAAAATATGCTGATTAGCTCAAACGCCGTTGCGCGCTCATTGGCACTCGCCAATCAATGGATCCCAAAGGATTTTCAATCAGATCAAGCAACACAATATGTATTTGGTTTCTTTGGACAAAATGCCCACGCGAGTGCAGTGGGTGTAGTACTCGACCCTTACCTTGGATATTTATCATACTTACATGCACCTTTTGAACTAGGGGCCCATGAGTTGCACCATAATTTACGTGCAAAAATTAAACTAGCAAAGCCGCTAGATAGAGAAAATGGCTTCGATAGAGCCATTGACCACCTTCAACACGAAGGGGTCGCTAACCAAATAGATAAATCACGTTTTTTAGAAGCGCAGTCACCATTTTCTGATGAAATTAAAAACTACTTTGCGAGTGAATTAGAAAAAGCGCCCAATTATATAATTGCGTTAAATAAAGTCATGAGTGAAGCGGCAAGTGATCATGAAAATGCTGATTTTATGACTTTTCAAAAGGCAGGCTTACCCTTATGGGGTCACGTTGTCGGCTGGTATATGACACAAACCATAGTAAAAGCAGGCATGAAGGAACAACTTGTTGAATCTATGGTGACACCGAGAGCATTTCCGCACCTATATAATCAAGCTGTCGAACGACTTGATACTCAACAACCCCAGTTTTCGCAATCAGTCATTGATGTGTATCGTCAACGTGCAACGCTATCGCTTTAAAAAGTTCACATAAAATCATGCTGATAAGATGACTTATCAGGTTAAACTAATGCTATATTGCGCTTAATTTCAAATGTTATGAGAATATTTTGATGCGCATATTAATTGTTGGAGCGGGTATTGCTGGTTGTGCTCTGTATCGTCGTTTAAAGCCACTCGGTTACGAGATTGATATTATTGAAAAGTCTTCAGCGTTAGATTCTGAAGGCGCAGCGATTTGTTTGCCTGCCAACGCCATGCTAGCGCTAGAGCAATTAGATTTAGCCGAGCAGGTTAAACAGGTTGCTTTTCAAGTCGATCACATCGAATATGCGCTGTCATCTGGCAAGACCTTGGCTTCTGCTTCATTACATGAAGCACCTTTAAATAAAGCGCCTTTTGTCGCTTTGAAGCGCGATGCGCTGATGTCTATTTTAAGAGCTGGTATGGCTGCTGATGTGCAATTAAGTGCTTGGCCAAGCGCATTAAGCCAAGAGAACAACGAAGTTTCTGTGACATTAAATACAGGCGTGAGTAAAACGTATGACCTTGTCGTTGCGGCCGATGGAATTAACTCAGCCACAAGAGGTATGGTTCAACCAAATACATCATTGCTAACTCACCAAGTTACTAACTGGCGTTTTATCACTAAAAAGCCTAAAGCCAATATACAACCGACTTACTATGTGGGTAATGACTCTGCATTTATGATTTACCCAATCAGTGACAGTGAGGTGTATTGTTATGGTCAAATTATCGATGAGCAAGGTCAGTATGCAGCATTACCGAGTGATAAAGCACTGCAAGATATCTTCTCAGAGTATGATGTGCCTGTTGCGCAATGTGTAGAGGGGTTAACAGAACAGCAGCATATAGTGCTCGGACAGCTTAAAAGTGTAGAGCAAACAGAATCAGTGTTCGATCGTGTGGCTTTAGTTGGAGATGCGCTGCATGGTTGCCCACCAAGTCTTCAGCAAGGTGCTGGCATGTCTTTAGAAGATATAAACTGTCTTGCAGATAACTTGAGTAACAAGCCTGTCGATGAAGCGCTAGAGGCCTTTAAAACTGCTAGGGCGGAGCGAGTCGCTTGGACTGTATCTGAGTCTAATAAAATCATTAAGTTAACAGGGTTGGGACGCTCTCCAATCGGTCGATTTATTCGCAATAGTATCATTCGATTCAAAGGCCCGGCTAATGTTGTGGGCTGGCGAAAGTTGTTAAATTAACTTGATTAGAGCCATAGTTTAATTTTGAAAAACGCGGTTAAAGTTACACCGCGTTTTATTCGCTTTACTGACTTTTTAACTCACTGACTTCAACAACTGAACTGGTATTCAGCGGGCCATAAATATGTGGAAATAGCCCCAGTTCAGGGTTGTTCGTGGCACCTTCATACTTCACCTCAGCAGTGATCAAATCAGGGTCAAGTTTTAAAAGAGCAAGCGGCCCTTTGTCTTTATAAAATCGAACAACTACATAGTCGATTTGTAATTCACTACACGCGTGAATAAACCCCTCAGACTCAATTGAAGGGGTGATATAAAAAGGCTGAGCGAGTACATCTGTAACCTGTGCTCTAGGTAAAATTAAATAAATGGCACTTTTCATAATAGAATCCAACAAATCTTATATTGAGTATTATAAAGACGTGCCTTAAAAGCGTTAATTAAAAACTTTTGCAGATTGCAGTTTTTTATCGAGTACTTTTATGCCTTCACTTGTTTAGACGTTTCTTCAAGGCGAACTGTAAAGGGGTTTTACAATGAGTTAATTTGATTATTATGTTTGTGAGTGTAATGACTATGTCAGCCATTAATTCGTAATTATGCAGACTGAGTTGTCAAAATCACCGAGCTTTAACTAGTCTTTAGTAATCAATGATTAGACGCATTAAGCTTCTCTAAATCTGAAGGCTATGTTACTGATCTAGTTACACCCTTGAATGGTATAATTGAAAGAACATTTTTTAAGGAATGTACATGCAACAATTATCTGCTGGAATGATTAATTTTGTTTTTCTGATTTTGTTTAGTTTCAATTCTGTGGCTAAAGAGAAGGTTGTCGATACTTTAGAGCAGACTGATATGAAGCAAGTTTGGCAACCTGCCCCAGATCTTCCTGTTGCTATACAAGAGATTTACCCAGCGGTGTTTTTAGATCGTATATTTGTTGGAGGTGGCTTCACACCATCAAAGTCTGAGAGCTTTTATGGCCTTGGGCCAACTAGAAAGATTTTTATTTTAAACCCTGCAGAACAGTTTTGGGAAAAAGCGCCTGATTTACCTGAGTCTCGGCATCATTTAGGGATGACGAGCAATATTCATTATGTGTATGCAATTGGGGGGTTCTCCGGCCCTAAAGAAGATGCGTGGCAACCACAACGTTCAGTGTATCGTTTAGACAGCAGAAAGAGTCGCTGGATGAGTGCATCATCTTTACCAATTCCTTTAGCCGAGTCTGTTTATGCAAGCGTCGGTAAAAGCATACATGTGGTTGGCGGAAAAACGCGAAAGCGTGGTGAGACACAAAACAGCGACACCAATGCCCACTATGTGTTAGTAAATAATGCGTACTGGCGAAAAGCAAAGCCTGCACCGACTGCCCGGGCCTCAGCGGCTGGCGCGGTGATTGGGAATAACATTTATGTTATTGGCGGGCGAACTGGCGGTGAAAACCGACAAAACTTAAATACCGTTGAAGTATATGATACCCAAACTGAAACTTGGCAAACTCGCGCTTCTTTACCGATTGCCGCGGCAGGCCTTGCTGCTGCCGTGATTGACGGCAAAATTATCGTTTCAGGCGGCGAAGCTTTTTCCAATACAGGCAATTGGCAAGATGGCAAAGTATTTAACTCGGTCTTTTTGTATGACCCTAACATTGATGAGTGGCAAGAGCTTGAACCTTTACCGACTCCGCGTCATGGTCACGGTAAAGTGAGCTTAAACGGAGAAGTATATGTGCTCGGTGGCGCTGCTAAAATTGGTCCGCAAGAGACTTTATCATCAGTGATTACTTTTGCGGAAAATGACAATTAAAAAGTGAACTATGTTAGTGTTTCAATATCCATGTTAAGTTTATTTTTAACTTTATAATTGGATAAAACAATGAAAATTGGACTTAAACTTTTTACTGCTGTAATTGTAACTTTTTTTGCTTTTAACAGTCTTGCCGATGTCATTTCTAAAACTGCTTTTAAAAAGCATATGTTAAAGAAGCTAAAAATCATTTCAAGGACGCTAAATTTGAAATAAAAGATGATTTAAACATAAATGTAATCTATTCCGATGGTACATCATCAAGTACTCACTTAGGAAATATTTATCTGCGTTATAGTGAACAAGGCGAGTCAATTGACGATGTATTCTCAGATTTCATTTCATCTATGAAGTCATACACATTACTCACTGAGAAACAGCAAATTCAGCTGAGTCAGTTAATGCCTGTCGTTAAACCTAAATCTTATATTGATAAAGTTATGGCTCAAATAAGTCAGTCAGGGGATGAAATCCCATTTCCGTTTTATCATGAAGTTCTTAATGATGAGCTTATTCTTCTATTGGCACTAGATACACCAACCAGTATTCAATACTTAAGTAAGTCTGCATTTTCTGATTTTAATTTATCTAAAGCCCAACTTAAATCTATAGCATTTGAAAATTTCAATAAATATTTAGAAAAAGCTGATGCTTCTATAAAGAAAATGGAGTTGGATGGTGATATAAATTTGTATATGTTTGTCGTAGATGAAACCTACGAGGCAAGCGGAGTATTTTCGTCTTATTTTCAAAAGAAAATAGCTGAAAAGTTTAATGGGCCAGTTGGTATTGTTATGCCCAGTCGACAATTTGTTTTGATTGCTGAGCTTAACGATCAAAAATCTCTTCATCAAATGGCACTTATTGCTTACAACGAGTTCCCTAATTTACCTTACAACATCTCACCATTCGCATATAAATATGACTCGGGAAAACTTGAGAAAATTAAGTTTTAGCTTTGTTTTCGAGTTTTGAATAGATAATTAAGTCATAACATCAAGGTGAAGTTTGCCCCTTCACCTACCTCAGAGGCCACTTTTATACGTCCTTTATGGCGATGAATAATTTGCTGACTTAGCGCTAAGCCTATGCCTGAGCCCTTAGGTTTAGTGGTAAAGAAGGGCACGAAGATCTTCTCAAGTGCACTGGGTTCTATGCCATCGCCGTTATCTTGTATGGCAATTTCGCATTTTCCATATCGGTTAATACTCGAAGTGATATTCACTGCTTTCTCAGCTTGTTGGCTCAACTTTAAGGCATCTATGGCATTTGTGATTAAGTTAACCAGTACCTGTTCAAGCATCTTTTTATCGCCTGAGATAGTTAAGTTATCGGGCTCAATCGAAATCGTTAAAGTGATATTAGCTTCTTCAAATTGTGGTTTCACGAGTGGCTGTAAATCATCAAACAGGCTTCGCACTATAATTGGCTGAAGCTCTAAATGGGGTATGTGTGTGAGCTTACGGTAGTCTTCAATAAACCCAAGTAAGGACTGACTTCGAATACCAATAGCGTTCAGGCTTTGTAGGTAATCTTCGACTAAATCTTTGTCATTTATTTGGTTTGCAAGTTGCTGCTCTGTGATGGTCGCTAGGGTGTTTGAGAGCGAATAAATTGGGGCGACAGAGTTACCAATTTCGTGAATTAATACACGAATAAGCTTTTGCCATGAATCCATTTGCGTACCTTCTATTTGCTCTGAAATAGCAGTAAACAGCCAAAGCTCGTAGCGATTATTATGATAATTAAAGGCAAAGTATTTAAACAGCATGTCGTCTTCGACACTGGCACCTTGTTTGGTTTGTTCAAGAATGGGTTTTGCGTTAAAGAGCTCTTTCGCGTCGCTAAACGTTCGAATGTCTAGGCTTCGCTTAGCAGTATTGTTACACACCACTACGTCTTGCTGATTTTTGATGAGGATAACTCCTGCATCAATGTGCTGTAGCATGGTCTCAAAAATAGCGACTTGCTCGGCTTGCTTGAATTTATCGTCTTGTACTTTCTTGATCAGGTCATTGCAGATCTGCTGCTCTTTAGCACCTAGAGTGTGGGTTTTACTGAGGCGAAAACTACTGTCTTGATATTTCAGTGCGTTGATGACTTCGTTGAACTGCTGTTGCTGTTTGGCAAAAAGTTTGAGTGTTAGGGCCGCAAATAGGGCAGAGCCAAATAAAGCCAAAATACTGAGCAAAGTGGCATGGCTGAATGCAACACCATAGAGTCCAATACAAGCAAAACCAACCGCCGAGACAAAGTAACCTAACACCGCCGCGCTGTTTTTATTAAACACCGTACTTCTCCATTTTGCGATATAACGACGCACGGGTGATACCGAGTGCTTTAGCTGCATGGCTGATGTTACCTTTAAAGTCTGCAATAGCACGCTCTATGGTCATTTGTTCAATGTCAGCAAGGTTATAGGTGTCGAACTGCGCAGTACCGCTTTGCGTCTCTTGGCTGGGCATGAGCTGAAATTGCAATTGTTCACCATCAGATAAAATCACTGAGCGTTCTACTAAATGCTGTAGTTCACGAATATTGCCCGGCCAATCATAAGCAAGTAACTGAGCCATGGTCTTATCGCTTACTGTTTTATGGCCTAGCTTGTATTTTTTGCAGTAAAGGTCGGCATAAAATTCTATCAGTAAAGGAATATCTTGCGGTCTATCTCGCAGTGCCGGCAGTGTGATCTCGACGGTATTGATACGATACAACAAGTCTTGTCTGAACGAGCCTTCACGCACCATGTCGTATAGATTCATGTTGGTCGCTGTGATCAAGCGAATATCAACCGAGGTTTCTTTGCTGCCGCCAACTGGGGTGATCACGCGGTTTTGAATAGCAGTTAACAGCTTGCCTTGTAATTCGAGTGGAATATTCCCGATTTCATCTAAAAAGAGGGTGCCTGTGTCTGCCAACTCAAAGCGACCTTGCTTGTTTTCTTTGGCATCGGTGAATGCGCCTTTGGCATGACCAAACAGCTCACTTTCAAATAACGAGCTGGCAATGGTGCCCATATCAACCGATAAAAAGGTATCATTGGCACGCAGTGATTGCTTATGAAACTCTCGGGCGATGACCTCTTTACCAGTGCCACTTTCACCTAATATCAATACATTGGCATCGGTTTTTGCGGCTTTTTCAAGAGTTGTAAACACCTGCTCCATGGCAGGGCTTTTAGCAATGAGATTCTCAAATGGGCGATTTTGATCTGCCAAAGACAGCGCCGCGATTTGGTTCAGCTTTTTGCTTTTTTGGCGCTGCGCGCTCAAGTCGATACAGTTCGCCACGGTTGCCAGTAGTTTTTCGTTCTGCCAAGGTTTGAGCACAAAATCGCTGGCACCTTGTTTAATGGCATCCACTGCCATCGACATATCACCAAAAGCTGTAAATTGCACCACAACAGCGTCTTCGTCGATGGCTTTGATTTGCTTTAACCAGTAAAAGCCCTCGGCTCCTGAGGTCGATTCTCGGGTGAAATTCATATCGAGTAAGATAAGAGAAAAAGACTCTTTCTCCATGGCGTCATTGATTTTATGCGGGTTATCTAGGGTGACAACACGTTTATAGTGTTGTTTTAATAACATCTTAGTGGCAATTAATATCTCGGCGTTGTCATCAACCACTAGAATCGACTTATTAATTACAGCCATGGCGCATTTCCTTACTTTCAAAGTGTACGATATCGTACACCAAGTGTTTTAAAGTTTTACACTTTTATCTGTATAAAATTTCTATGAAAAACATAACTGCATGTTATTTATTGATTTTTTGTTTTGGCATAGTAATTGTCTTATATCTAACAAATCTAAACGATTAGGATGTTAGAAATGGACAAAGTGATCAGCAAAAAACGCACATTTAAAGCATGGTGGTTAGCAGTGCCAGTAATTGCCATCGCGTATTTTTTGATAAGCAATACCGCAAACAGTAGTGGCAGTCGTTACAACCTAGAAATGGAAAAAATAAAGGTAAGCACAGTCACTGGTGGTGAATTCACAGATATGATCCCACTTCGTGGCAATGTTACCCCGAGTAAATCAGTGTATTTAGACGCCATTGAGGGGGGACGTGTAGAGCAGCGCTTTGTAGAAGAAGGCGCGATGGTTAAAAAGGGCGATAAGATTTTAGCTTTGAGTAACACAGGATTACAGCTTGATGTTATCTCTCGTGAGGCGCAAATTTCTGAGCAGTTAAATAACCTACACAACACCCGTCTGGCCATCGATCAAAATCGTTTAAACCTAAAGCGTAACTTATTAGAGCTAGATTTTGAGATTAAACAGAGTGAACGAAAGCTGGCACAACATAAAAAGCTGGTGGCAAACAGCTTGGTGTCACAAAACGAATTAAAAGCTGTGATCGACCGCACACAATATTTAAAAGCTCGCCGCACGCTGGTGATTGAACAGCAAGAGCAAGATGAGCTTGTTCGTACCGCCCAAATTGCTCAGCTTGAAGACAGTGTCGCGCAGCTAAATAAGAACTTAAATTTTGCCCGCAAGAACCTTGAAAACTTAGTGATCAAAGCGCCAATCGACGGCCAGCTAACCGCATTTAATGCTGAGCTGGGTGAGTCTAAGTCGCGTGGCTCACGTTTGGGTCAGGTTGATATTGTCGATGAGTACAAGGTCAGCGCGTTAATTGATGAATTTTATTTAGGCCGTGTATTTGCTGGGCAAACCGCAAAAATCACCCACCAAGGTCAAGATTACACACTGACACTTGCAAAAGTTTATGCCGAGGTAAGCAATGGTCGCTTTGAAGTTGACTTAACTTTTAACGATGCCTTACCTGAGCGTATTCGTCGTGGCCAAACCCTACAAATGGAGTTGCTACTAGCTGATGCAAAACCCGCTAAGCTGATCCCAAATGGCGGCTTCTTTCAAGATACAGCAGGTAAATGGGTGTTTGTAATCGAGCCAGGTAGCGATGTTGCTGTTCGCAAGCAAGTTCGCCTAGGCCAGCGCAATAACAAATTCATTGAAGTACTAGAAGGGTTAAATGAGGGCGACAGAGTCATCACCTCAAGCTATAGCACTTTTATCGATATGCAGACTTTAAAGCTGACGCAGTAAAAGCCCGTCAGCAATGAATAATTAAATAGATTTAAAAAGAATTAGGACTAAACAGATGATCAACCTAACCAACATTAGCAAAATATTCCGCACAGAATCAGTCGAAACACATGCACTTCATGGCGTCACATTGCACGTAGAGCGTGGTGAGTTTGTGGCCATTATGGGTCAGTCTGGCTCGGGTAAATCGACGCTACTGAATATCGTCGGCATGCTTGATCACATCGATCAAGGTGAATATATCTTTGATGGCCAAGATATCAGTGGCTTCACCGAAAATAAGCTGGCCGACATTCGTAAAGACAACATTGGCTTTATCTTCCAAAGCTTTAATTTGATAGATGAGCTAACCGTTTTTGAAAATGTTGAGCTGCCATTGGTTTACCAAGGCATAGCAAAAAAAGAGCGTGAGCAGCGCGTATTGGCAATTTTAGAAAAGGTCGACATTGCGCACCGTAAAGATCACTACCCACAGCAACTGTCGGGCGGTCAGCAGCAAAGGGTGGCAGTTGGGCGTGCCATAGTCGCAGAGCCAAAAATGCTCTTGGCCGATGAGCCAACAGGTAACCTAGATTCTAAAAATGGTGAAGAGGTTATGAAGCTACTTGCGCAATTAAATCGTGAAGGGGTCACCATAGTGATGGTTACTCACTCAGATCACCATGCCAATTACGCACACCGCGTTATCAATGTATTAGACGGCCATATCGTGTCTCAAAATATGCAGGAGGTGCGTTGTGCTTAATAACTATTTAGTCATTGCCTATCGCAATCTGTTAAAACAAAAGCTTTACTCAGGTATTAATATTCTTGGTTTAGCCATTGGCTTGGCGATTTGTATCAGCATGGCAATCTTTGTCGAGTCTGAGCTAGGTTACGACAAGCATATTAATGATCACCAAAACATTTACCGTACGTCATTAAAAATGACTGTGCCAGGCTCGCCTGCTCAGAGTTTTGCTCAAGGCTCTGTATATAACGCGGAGCGGTTTACGAATTATTTTGATGAAATCACTGAAGCTACCCGTCTTCGGTCAATGGGGGCTACTTTGGGTTTTGGTGATACGCACTTTAGTGATGTAGGGCTAACATTAGCTGATGCCAATGTGTTCAATTTTATGTCTCTTGAGATGATAAAGGGAGATAAGCAAAGCGCTTTAGTCCAGCCCAATACTGTTGTATTAACAGAGTCTGCAGCACGTCGTTATTTTTCGAGTACAGACGTACTCGATAAGACGCTTATTTTAGCGAATCGTATTCCTTTAAAAGTCACTGGTATTATCAAAGATCTTCCAAAGCGAACGCATTTAGAGTTTTCAGCAATAGTGAGTATGGGCACGGCTGCTGAGTTTCTTCAAAACCCTAATTGGGATACAGATCAGAGTTTCAATTATTCAACCTACTTCAAATTGAAGCCAAATACGGACATTAAAGCACTTGAAGCACGCTTTCCTGAGTTTTTAGAAAATCATATCGGAGAAGGCCTCGGAGATATTTTCCATTACACTCTGATCAATATTACTGATATATATTTAAATTCACACCTTTATGGTGAAATGAAAAAGAATGGTGACATTAATATTGTATTCTCATTCAGTATCATTGCTGCGCTGATCCTATTAATTGCATGCGTTAATTTTATGAATTTATCGACAGCAACCGCAACTAAACGGGCTAAGGAAGTTGGAGTACGTAAAACACTGGGTGCGAAGAAGTATAGTCTTGTTACTCAGTTTATGATTGAAGCCATCATGCTTTGCTATATTGCCCTGTTTATCGCGATTGCGTTGGTTGAAGCAACTTTACCTATTTTTGCCGATTTTATTGGTAAGACGCTGAGTTTTAGCTATTTAGACTTAAATACTCTGAGTATTTTATTGTCGTTAGGGCTAGTGGTTGGTTTAATTTCGGGTATATATCCAGCATTTTATTTGAGCGCCTTCAAGCCTGCCAGAGTGTTAAAAGGCGAAGTCACGCAAGGTAAAACCGGAGCGTTATTGCGAAAAGGTCTGGTGGTATTCCAGTTTAGTGTGGCAATTATCTTAATTGTGGCAACCGTGATTGCAAGTATGCAGTTAAATTATGCGAGAAATATTGAGCTTGGCTATGACAAATCGAATACCTTTGTTTTGCGAGGTTTGTGGACCACTGAAGCTAGCCCACAACGCGATGCCATTAAAACTCAGTTGCTGGCAAATCCTGATATCACCAGCGTCACTATGACATCACGCTTTCCTACGGGTTCGCTGACGGATTCAATGGGCTTACTTCACCCTGCAACGAAAGAGATGCAGCTTATGCCAGTGCTGGCAGTCGATGAAGATTATTTCTCGTCTTACAACATTAAGCTACTGAGTGGTAGAGGTTTTAGCCGCGACTTTACCGCAGATGCAATTTCTCAACCTTCAGAAGAAAACCCTAACCCAGAGTTTAGCGTGGTCATTAATAGCGTAGCCGCAAAAACATTGGGCTACTCGCCTGAAGAAGCGGTAGGTAAGCAGTTTAAAGTGTTATTTACTCGTACCTCTGAAGGCACAGCGACCATCGTGGGTGTAACAGAAGACTATTATTTCTCATCACTTAAAACGGAAGTGGCACCAACCTATCATTTGCTTAACCATAATAATGGTAGCAACATGTCGATTAAATACTCGGGCAACACCGCACAAGTGCGCGACTACATTGAGCAAACATGGAGTAAATTTGTACCTGAGCAGCCGATTGCATTGGACTACCTAGACGATAGATTCAACCAAATGTATCAGCAAGAAGACAGAGAATTCATTGTGTTTAACCTGTTCTCATTGCTGGCTATTTTTATTGCATGTTTAGGGTTATTTGGCCTTGCATCTTTCACTACACAGCGTCGCACTAAAGAGATTGGCATACGTAAGGTGTTAGGCGCATCGGTGTTAGATATTGTTATTTTGATCAATAAAGAGTTCTCAAAGCAGGTGTTGATCGCCAATATCATAGCTTGGCCTGCTGCATACTTCATTATGCAAGAATGGCTGAACAGCTTTGTGTATCGCATTGATTTATCTATATTACCGTTTGCTGTTGCAACGACTTTGGCCTTTGTGATTGCGTGGGTAACAGTTGGATCGCTGTCGGCTATTGCAGCGAAAGAGCGGCCTATAACTGCGTTGCGATACGAGTAAGCCAAATTAACTCTTTTATTCCCCACAATAAAAAACGCGGCCATGGCCGCGTGTTTCATTTTCACATTTCCCTCACATAGCTTGCGATACGATTTACTTCATTGAAGTATTTATATTTTAGAGAGATAGATGTTCAAGCTATTTGTAATAAATTGTTTGGTGTTATTGTTGAGTTTTTCAACGGCTGCTAATACGCACACAACACTAGAACAGCAAATACAAACAGTGTTAGATGACATGTCGTTAGCAGGCATTAGTTGGGCAACCGTTGATGGTCAACAGAGTAAGATTGGCAGTGCTGGCTTTGCCAATTTAAAGCAACAATTACCGATGCAAAATACCGTCAAAGTACATGTTGGGTCGGTGTCAAAATCTGTTTTGGCAATGGGTGTATTACGTCTAATCACAATCGGTGAGTTGTCTTTGTATACGCCCATCGCTAATTTATTACCAGAGCTCGCGTTCAACAATCCTTGGCGAGAAAATGCACCTATCACGGTCGAGCATTTATTAGCACACACAGCGGGTTTAGAAAATATTCGAATCTGGCAGATGCTTAGTGTTACACCCACACCGAATACGCCATTAATTGAGGCGTTTAAAAGTCGTAATACATTACTGAATATTCGCACCCAGCCTGGCAGTCAATATCTATATTCAAATATAGGTTACCAACTACTGGCAATGGTTATTGAGGCGGTGACGAAACAGAGGTATGAAACCTATCTCGACCAAGCGTTACTAAAACCATTGGGAATGTTAGACAGTACTTTTCATTTTGTGAGCCAAGAAGGCGAAAACGCCGACCCTCGTTTAGCAATGGGCTATCATGAAAGTGCTATGCCTCAACCAGCGGTAGCCATGTTCTTGAGAGCGCCGGGTCAATTTACAACCACCGCCGCTGATATGGTGAAATTTATGATGTTCACTATGGGAGAGGGCAAACTAAATAGTGAAGTATTTATTCATTCAGATTTATTCTCAGCGCTGTCATATCCTGAAAATACAAAAGCGGCAAAGGTTGGATTAAAGGTAGGCCATGGCTTGGCGTTAGCGAATCGTGATAGACATGGCGTAATAGCTGAATGTCATCCAGGTTCTACTTTTGGTTTTAACGCAAATTTTTGTTTGTTCCCTAAGCAAAAGAAAGGTTTTTTCTTTGCCGTTAATACAGATAATGAATCTCGATATATTGAGCGCTTTAACAAGCTATTCATAAAAAGTTTATCGGTAACCTCTGCTCCTCAGGCTCAACCAGAAATAAAGGCAGCTGCATTATCAAGCCCGTCACTTGCTAAAAGTGGTGTATATTTTCTCGCCCCAAACAGCATGGCAGAATTTTCGCTCGTAGATCGTGTATTCCATTTTGTCTGGGTATCACAAGCACAGTCTCAACTGACTTTACGCTCTTTACAAAGTGCCGATGTAACACTGCAAGCTGTGAGTCAGAATTTATACAAAGCCAATGAACGAGTCACTCCTTCACATGTATTTTATCAAAATGCTCAGGGCGACATGATGCTAAGCAGTGGTTATAAAACGTATCAGCAAGGCAGCATACTTGAACTTTTATTTTATTGGTCCAGTTTACTGTTTGGCTTAATCGGACTGGTTTATATTTTATTGGTAGGTTCTGTAAGGTGGATGTTCTGGCGTCAATGTGCGTTAACATTGAGCCCGATAGTAGCAAACTTAGTTCTTTTTGTTGTGCCAGCGGTATTATACTCGACACAAAGTTTTTTAATGTTTTCAGAAGTGACAGCAGCGTCGATATCACTGGCAATTTTATCGGGTTTACTGCCATTTAGCTTACTTGGTACATTGTGGCTAAACTATAAATGTACAGCTAAAAACGTCTGGCAGCGAATTGACCGCGTATTCATTTTAATGGCATTACAGCTGTGTATTTTATTGCTCTTAGCAGGTCAACTTCCGGTAATATTTTGGCGATGAAGTCACGCGGTTAGAGTTACATTTTGCAATTTTTAAAAGATTTTTTTAGCTTAAAGCATGAAGTTTGACTGCGGTAGTGTATATCAGCCCAACCTCAGCGCATTTTTTAAATGAGCAAATATAAATACGGAGTCGTAACCTCACGCTTTACTGGCATTGAGAGCTTTGGTGCTAAAAAAATGGCCTCTCCTTGAAGCCATTTTGCGTTGCACTATTGTGGGAGAGTACTTTAGTTACATTACCAGCACCCGTTTGCACAGTTTACATTGTGATGATTGTGAATTTGAGATTTGTGACCTGTATGAACATTTACGGTCACGCCGTTATAAGTCAGTGTTGCCCAAGCCACCGTGCCATTATTCATCCACCAAGTGCTTTGGCTGTCTCCGGCATAAGCAAAGCTTCCAGACAGTGTTTTAGTTGCTATCTT
>Ga0209992_10000599_pt1 | contig 46838 bp, 51 predicted proteins | sample 2SBtaG_2_FD_182564 | JGI IMG/M metagenome (GOLD analysis project Ga0209992, IMG submission 182564) | Deep subsurface microbial communities from Kolumbo volcano to uncover new lineages of life (NeLLi) - 2SBTROV12_ACTIVE470 metaG (SPAdes)... | ecosystem: Environmental > Aquatic > Marine >... | reverse complement strand
CAGTTGGAAAAGTAAATGAATTGATTAATGAAATTAAAGGTCTAAGATCAATTTACTTGGGACCAATAGAATTATCTTATCTTGCAGAAATGTCTACACCATTGTTACTAAATGCAATGATTAGAAATAAGATAAAAAATCCTGGAATCAAAATCATTTAAGAATATTTTTTCCATCATGAGTTCTGAGTATTATAGACGAGGTAGAAATTGGTTTTCAGCTATAGGTGTAATGTTTTGTGTAATGGCTGGAATTGTTCTTGGGAGACAATTATTAATTTGGGGAATAGATTTTGTTGAAGAATTTTTATTTAATGCAGAAATTACCAATGAAAAAGTTTCAATGGCAATGTTAGGTTTTGGGATTTTTATGATAGCATTAGGATTTAGAAAACATGGATAAAAAAGATGATTTTTTAAAATCACAAAAGGTACTAAGATTAGCAACTATTGGAAAAAATAAGATACCTCACATTGCTCCTGTATGGTATAGATATGTTAGTAATAAAATCCAAATTGGAACAAATACAAAAACACAAAAAGCAAAAAATGTAATAAAAAATAACAAAGTCTCATTTTGTGTAGATGTAGGAATTAATGCTCCAAATATTTATGGAGTAATGGGACAGGGAGAAGCTAGTTTAATTTTAGAAAAATCCAAAGTAAAGACCATTGCTAAAAAAATTCTTTTACGATATTTTAAAACATTAGAAAATAAATCAGCGCAAGAATTACTAGAGGATACTGACTGTATAATAGAAATTATTTCAAAAAAATATTCAGTTTGGAATTATTGAGAAACAAATTCTTCAATTTTGTTCATTGCAGAATCCAAAACTTGTATATCAGGAAGATAAACTAGTCTAAAATGTCCACTACCATATTTTTCTCCAAATCCTGAACCATGTACTGTAAGTACTCCTTTTGTTTCTAATAATTTTGTAACAAATTCTTTATCAGTTCCAAATCTATTGTCTTCAATTTTTGGAAATGCATAAAATGCACCTTTTGGGTTAGGACAAGACAATCCAGGCATTTCATTTAGACGTTTTACTACCAAATCTCTACGTTTTTTGATTTCTGAAACAAAATTACCAATATAGTCTTGAGGTCCACGTAATGATTCAAGTGCTGCATATTGTACTGGAAGACTAGTTGCAATACGTACTCTAGCAAGTTTAGGTAAATTTTCTCGTAATGCATCAAGCTTTGATGATTGATTAAATGCAATGTATCCAATTCTCCAACCAGACATTAGATGAACTTTAGAAAAACCATTAAGAATAATTACTGGTGAATCACCTGCAACTTTACCAATTCCCACAAATTTTTCATCAAAAATAATTTGATCATAAATTTCATCACAAATAATGTAAAGATTATGTTGATTTGCAACATCTACTAGTTCTTTGAGTGATTTTTCATTAAACACAACACCTGTAGGATTATTTGGACTAATCAAACAAATAGCAACAGTCTTTGAAGTGATTTTTGATTTTATATCCTCAATGTCAGGTGTAGAATTATTCAAATCAACTGCAAACTCTACAGGAATCCCACCATGTAATCTAACATAGGATGCATAAGGGGGATAATAGGGACCGGGTAGTAATACTTCATCTCCATCTTCTACTATTGATGAGATTACCATATCAAGTCCTTCAGAAACCCCATTTGTAACTAGAATTTCTTCAGAGGAAATAGATAATCCCTTAGCATTTTCTTTTTTTGCAATTTCTTGCCTTAATTCTAAAAGACCTTCAGATGATGAATAGTAATTTTCACCTTTGTTAATTGCATCAATCAAAGCTTGTCGTACATTATCAGGAGGCTGAAAACCAAATTGAACAGGATCACCAATGTTTAGGTAATCTACTTGCATTCCTTTTTGTTGCACTTTTCTTGCAGATTCTACTATATCTCTAATTGCATATTCAACACCTGCTACTTTTTTTGATACTTTCAAAGTATCTAGACAGATATTTAGGCCCGTTAAAATCTTACTTGTTTGGACTCGTTGCACAGTCTGGATAGTGCGAGCGGCTTCGAACCGCTAGGTCGAGGGATCGAAGCCCTCCGAGCCCTTTAGATTATTTTATTAAACAAAAATTTTCAAAGTCATTAAATTGAAAATATCTCTATTTAAAATTGGAATAATTCTAAGTATTGTAGGAATGATTTGGATTTCTCTTGTATTCCTAGAAGGAGAGAAAATTTCAGATGAATTTCAATTAGAATCATCTGATTCTCATAGTGTAAGTTTGTATTTTGAGGGTTCAGGAATAGGATTTTACAAAATTTTTATGCCTGAATATTTAGGACATGCGATATTTGTTCAAGTAAGAGATTTCAATAAGAATATAATTTCAGAGCAAAACGTTCATACAAAAATGTCAGTGGGATATTTCAAATTTGAAAAGAGTGGGAAATATACAATAAATCTTTCAAATGTTTCAAAAGACCAAATTAATTTACAAGTTGAAGTAGGTGAAACAAATTCTCAAAATTTGATTCCATCAGGTATGATAATTCTAATTGGAGCAATTATAATTATTACAACATCATTTCTAAAATTAAAAAATTATAAAATTGAACATCCAGATGAAAATATTTCATAAACTGGAATACATTGAATTGTATGTCCAAAAATTAAAACTAAATTAAAGACAAGCCAAGTTGTAAAGAAAATAAATGATATTATTGAAAATGGAATCAAAACTTTGAGTTTTGTGTGTTCTCTATTTTTTAATATTAGTAATCCACCTAAAGATGCTAAAACTAAACCTAATTCAAGTGGTTGATGTGACCAAGAAATTAATCCATCAATACCATAAAGATCATGAGATAAGGAATCAGCGAATCCTGAAACCAATTGAATGCCTGCACCAATAATTACAAGTATGATTCCAGTTTTTAGAGAATTTTTTACAGAATTTCTAATTAAAAGAATGATACTCAAAATTCCTGCAGCAGAAATTAAAGAGACACCAGAATAAACAGTAATGTGTTGTATAGTCCAAAAGAATTCAGGTTCTTTGAGTAAATGAGATACTGCATCCCAAAATCCCCCTGAAACTGTAATTACAGGACCCAATACTGCAAGGATTGAAACAAATGAAATTAAAGTCGTTGATTCAAGAATCATAGAATTTGAAAATCTAGAGATTAGATTCATTGAATCATCTTTTTAAGAGGAGTATTTGAAATCTTGGAAATTTATCAGATTGAAAAATTGGACTTTGTGAGTAATTTTTCCAATTAACTATATTAGAACATTAAATCTACAGAAAATATGAGTCCTGGAATTGGATTAATGAAAAGAAGGTTAGAAAAAGAAAAAGATGCAATAGCTCTTGCAGTATCAGGAATTGCAAAAAAATATGATGTGAAACCAGATATCATCAAAACTTTAGAGACAAAATATCACGATGATGCTGGAGACTGGTATGTTGCATTAGGATGGGATGAAAAAAAGGCAATAGTTCAAATGGATTCAGTTTTAGGAACAATAACTGAAATTAAAGAAATCTAATCAGTAAAAATACTTAATGATTTATTGTGATTTATTTTTAAGGATTAAAAATGGTTAAAAAAATTATTTTTTCTATTATTATTAGTTTTATAATCTCTTTTACAATTTTTTTAGGAATAATGTATATTCCTGAAAAAAATCAGGGAGAGGTAATAGGACGATTAAATTATGTTGAAATTCAAAAAGAGTTTTTTTTAAAAGATTTTAAAATTAATGAAAAAAAAATATTCATTCTTGGTTCAAGTTATACTCAAGCACTCAACACAACTCAAATTAATTTAAAAATAAAACCAGAATGTCAAAATTGTCAGACATATAATTTATCAATACAAGGCGATAGTATTGATAAAAGGAAAAAAGTTATTGATTCTATTATTGCAGCAAAACCTGAAATGATAATTTATGGGATTTCTGAAATGGATTTTGTGAATCCAATAAAATCTGAATTCAATATTTCAAATTCAGTTTTACCAGATTTACAATATATAATATCTACAGAATTAAATCCATCACAATATTTTAAATTTTTTGAGATTTCTGCATCACCTAAAGATAAGACATGGAATGTTATTAGACAAATTAACAAAGATGAATCTATTAATACAAGATTTAATCCATTTCCCAATACACCTTTTTTAAAAATTCTAAAATCAAATACAATAATTGTTTCAGAACTAGAATTAAAGAGCATTAGAACAAATATTCAACAATTAGGGAACATAAATGAGCCTGAAAAAAATATAACATTAAAAAATTTGAAACAAATGATTAAAGATTTTCAAGATAATGACATCAAAATTTCTTTGTTTATTGTTCCACATCATAATTATTTAACATCCATAGAATCAAAAGAATTCAAAAAATCATTTGAAAGTATAAAAAATGATCTTGAAAAAACAACAGGAAAAAACATCTATCCAAGAATAGAATCATATAGTGAAATGCCCATTTGGCATGATCTTTATCATATTGCAGTAAATGATAAAACTTTGATTTATTCTGATGACATATCAAAAATTATTCTAAAGGAGTTAAACAATTAATGCTGTTTAATACAATAGATTTTCTAATTTTCTTTATTCTTATTGTAGGATTTATGGGGATTTTTAAATATAAAAAATTTCAACACATTTTTTTACTAATTGCCAGTTACTTTTTCTTTTATTATACTAGTAATTATCTTGTAATTTTACTAATTTATTCAACATTAATGGATTATTTTATAGGGAAACAAATTTGGAAGATCGAAAATATTAGAAATAAAAAAATTCTGTTGATTTTGAGCCTAATTGGTAATTTAGGATTATTAGGATTTTTCAAATATGCTGATTTTGCAATATTACAATTCAATATCTTAGGTGAACAGTTTAATCTAAATTCTGAAATTCCATTTCTTAATTTAGCATTACCAATAGGAATTTCATTTTATACATTCCAAACAATTAGTTATACAGTAGATATCTATCGGGGAAAGTTAAAACCTGCTGAAAGTCTAAAAGAATTTGCACTTTTTGTAGCATTTTTCCCACAATTAGTAGCAGGACCAATAGTTCGTGCTTCAGAATTCTTACCTCAATTACGAGAAAAAATTCAAGAATATGAAACAACAGGAAAACTCAGACAAATTATTCTTGATAATTCGAATTTGAAGTTAGGAATTACCTTAATGGTTATTGGGTTTTTCAAAAAAATGTTTTTTGCAGATAATATTGCACCACTTGTTAATGAGATTTTTTCAAATCCATATGGATTTGAATCATTTACAATAATTTTAGGAGCAATAGCATTTGGTTTTCAAATCTATGGTGATTTTTCAGGATATACAGATATTGCAATTGGAACTGCATTAATTTTAGGATTCAAACTTCCAATAAATTTTAACAAACCATACTTTGCTATATCACCATCTGATTTTTGGAAAAGATGGCACATTTCACTTTCATCATGGTTGAGAGACTATCTATACATACCACTAGGAGGTAATAAAAAATCCAATACAAGAACATATGTAAATTTAACAACAGTAATGTTTCTTGGCGGATTATGGCATGGGGCATCTTGGAATTTTGTGATTTGGGGATTATTACATGGAATGTATCTTGCAATACACAAAATCATAAGCGATAAATTTCCTGATTTAAAAGAAAATAAATTTTTGAAAAGTAAATCTGGAAAACTGATTTCAATATTTATTACTCAATATTTTATATTTTTAGCATGGATTGCATTTAGAGTTCAAGATACTAATGCAATGATATATGCAATGCAAAAATATGTATTTTTAGATTTAGAAACTTCAAATACAATTGAATTTATTTTGATCCATAAGATTTCAGTTGGAATATTGGGATTGTTTATAATTTTGAATTTTATTTTATACAAGAAAAATATTAAAGAAATAATTTCAAATCTTAAACTCAGGTATTGGATATTAATTTTATCAATTCCAATATCATTAATTTTACTGTTTTATGATGCTACGCCTAATGATTTCATATATTTTCAATTTTAGATAATAAATTCATAGGAAAAATTTAAAGAAATTTAATTATGAGATTTTTTTTAAATTAATATGACTAAAGCTATAGTTCTTGGAGGTTCAAGAGGAATCGGTAAAGCAATTTCTGATACACTCAAATCAATTGAAATTGATGTTTTTGCAACATCAAAATGTGATATTGACACATCAAATTTGGAAAGTGTCAAAAAATTTCTAGAAAATCATAATCAAACAGATATTTTAGTTCTAAACACAGGTGGCCCTCAACCAAAACAATTTCAAACAATAACAGAAGATGATTGGAAATTATATCATAATCAATTATTTTTAGGATTTTGTATTATTTTACAAAAGATGGAAATTAATGATAATGGATATATTTTTTTGATTAGTTCTAGTGTTATCAAAGAACCAAATTCAAAATTAATAATTTCATCAGCATATCGTGCAGCATTTAGTGAAGTTTTTAAAGTATTAAGTAAAAATTATGCTCAAAAAAATATTAGTTGTATAAACATTGCACCAGGCCCAATAAATACAGATAGAACAAAAGAATTAATTGAAAATGTTCAAGAATATGAAAAATCTTTACCAATGAAAAGATTAGGAGAACCCAAAGAAATAGGTAATTTTGTAAAATCAATAATTGAAAATAAAATAAAATATTTATCTGGCGTTACAATAAACTTTGATGGTGCAAATTCAAACTATATTTTTTAAAATTATTTTTTAAATTCCACATTTGGAGTATTTGGTTGTCCTGCAATTGCTATTAATCCACCATCACGTAGTTGTTGTAATAATTGCATAACTTCTTTTTCAACTTGTTTTCTTTGTAATCCTGTTTGTTGAGCAAAAACTTCTACTAATTCTGTAACTTTACGTTGTCCGTTACATGATTTCCAAAAATCAACGATTGCTTGATTTACCATAAATCCTTGTTCATGTTCATTTGCTAAAACCATAGAACCATCTTCTTGTTGAACTAGTTTACCAACACCCTGAGGTAGTGCAGTTTCATAGTTTATTGGTGCAGGAGTATTCATTGCAGCACCCATATTTTTAATTTTTAATTTTCCTTCTTCAGACATCTTATCCATTGACCATGCAGGTTCCCAAACAATGTCTATTTTGACATTATTTACTCCAGGTACTTTTTTTGCAAATCTAGTCGCATCTTCAACCAAAGTTTCATGAAGAGGGCAACCTTGCGTAGTCATGGTCATTTTAATATTTACATCATTATTTTCAGTAACATCAATTCCATAAATTAGTCCCATTTCTACAATATTTAATGGGACTTCAGGATCCATACATTGTTTTAATGATTCTTCAATTGCTTGTGCAGAAACAGTACTCATATTCATATCAAGAATTTGAAAAACAATAAAAACTTTCTATAAATTAGCTTCAAATAATTTTGTTATAGACTCCTCATATGGTGCAGTAACCACACCTTTCTCGGTAATTATTCCCGAAATGAATTCAGGTGGAGTTATATCAAATGCGGGATTTATTACATTGATATCATTAGGTGCAGTTTTTTTATCACCAATTCCTGTAACTTCACTTTCTTTTCGCATTTCAATGATTACATTCTCTGCTTTTGTTTCCAGATCAATTGTAGATAATGGGGCTGCAACATAAAATGGAATTCCATGTTGCTTTGCCATAGTTGCCACTTGATAAGTCCCAATTTTGTTAAAAACATGACCAGTTTTTACTATCCTATCAGCACCAACTACTACTTTACTAACTAATCCATTTGCCATAGAATAACCAACTGCAGTGTCTGGAATTAAACTAACATCAAAACCATCATGTTTTAGTTCAAAGGCAGTTAATCTTGAACCTTGTTGAATTGGTCTAGTCTCAGTAGCAATTACTTTTACATTTTTACCACTTTCTCTTGTTGCTCTAATTACACCTAAAGCAGTACCATATGCAACGGTAGCTAATGCTCCTGCATTACAATGAGTCATAACCGTATCATTATTATCAAAAAGAATTGAACCATTTTTACCCATAGTTTTGTTAATTTCTATATCTTCTTCGGCCATTTTTTTAGCTGTAGAAATAATTAATTCTTTGATTTGTTCAATAGAGTTTCCAGATTTTGCAACATTCATAATTTTTTCTAATCCCCATCCCAAATTTACTGCAGTAGGCCTAGTTGCAAATAGAATTTCTCTTGCTTTTTCTAAATCAGATAATAATTCAATTGTATTTGAAGCATTACTTTGTAATACTGCTAAAGCTAATCCAAATGCACCAGACACACCAATAGCTGGGGCACCTCTAACAACAAGAGTACTAATTGCATCAGCTACTTGATTAAAATCATCAAATTCAACAAAAATAAGTTCATTTGGTAACTTCGTTTGATCAATCATTACAACTTTATTATTTTTCCACTCTACTGTTCTTAATGAAGTATCAATTGATATTGAATCAGGCATGTATAATTAAATTTTATACCATATTTAAAATAAATTAAATTAAATTCTAATCAAATGTTATATTTATCATAATATCTTGAAGTGCAACTTGCTTGAAATAAACACTATAAAACAATTTGATAGAAGTAGAATGATTGAAGTGTATAAAAAATGGCCAGAAATAGCAAAAAATTCTTTTGAATCATGTAACAAAATTTCAGAAATCAAAAATATCGAACACATAATTTTTGCAGGAATGGGAGGTTCAGGAGCAATTGGAGATGTTTTTGAAGCAATTCTCTCAAAAACAGATATCCATGTATCTGTGATTAAAGGATATTTACTTCCAAAAACAGTTAATGAAAAAACATTAATCATTATTACAAGTGTCTCAGGAAATACAGTGGAAACATTAAAGGTGTTAGAAAAATCACAGGAATCAAAAGCCAGAGTATTGACATTCGCATCAGGCGGAAAATGTGAAGAATTTTGTATGAAAAATGGTTTAGAATTTTTTAATATTAAGAAAATTCATTCCCCAAGAGCATCTTTTGTATCATTTCTTTTTTCAATGTTAAAAATTTTACAATTAACCATACCATTAAAAATTAAAGATGTTGATGAAGCAATTAATGAATTAAAAAAATTGAAAAGTATGATTTCTTCAGATAATTTAACTCATACAAATCTAGCTTTAAAATTAGCTGAAAATATTACTAAAATACCTGTAATATATTACCCTCATGGGCTTGAAGCAGCCACAATACGTTTTAAAAATTCACTGCAAGAAAATGCAAAGATGCATGTAATTACAGAAGATGTTGTAGAAGCTTCACATAATGGAATTGTTGCATGGGAGAAATTATCAAATGCAATTCCTATTTTAATTCAAGGTAAAGATGATTATGAAAAAACTAAAGAACGGTGGTCTATTCTTAAAGAATATTTTAATTCTAAAAATATTCAATTTGATGAAGTATTTGTTAAAAGTAATAGTATTTTATCAAAGATCGTATACTTAATTTATTTTCTTGATTTTGTTTCAATATATACAGCAATTTTAACAAATAGTGATCCTACTCCAGTAGAATCAATTGATTACATAAAAAAACGATTGTAGATAGATATTTTTTACTTGTAACTTAAATAGCTAAATGAAAACTTTCAATAGACTTGAAAATTGCGATTGGTATTCCAGCTTATAATGAAGGAAAAAATATAGCATCAGTAATTATTCAACTACAAAAAATTACTAAAAATATTATTGTTTGCGATGATGGATCTCAAGACATGACATCAGAAATTGTAATGAATTTAGGAACAGAAGTTATTAAACATAAAAAAAATTTAGGGTATGGTGCAGCAATTAGATCTATTTTTCTAAAAGCAAGAGAAATGGATATTGATGCTCTTGTTACTTTTGATGCAGATGGACAACATAGAATCGAAGATATAGAAAAAGTTTTGAAACCTATTGAAGATAAAAATTCAGATATTGTAATTGGTTCAAGATTTTTAAATAAATCAGAAAATGTTCCGAAATATAGAGAAGTTGGTATTAAGGCAATTACTAGTTTAACAAATGCTATAACAGGTTCTAAAATTACTGATTCTCAAAGTGGGTTTAGATGTTATAATAAAGAAGTTTTACAAAAATTAAATCCATCTGAATATGGAATGGGGATTTCAACAGAGATTTTGATTAAAGCTTCAAAATTAAAATTTAAGATTTCAGAGATTCCCATCACAGTATTATATGATGGGGATACTTCCACTCACAATCCAGTATCTCATGGTGCTTCAGTAATTTTAAGTACAATGAAATATGTCTCAATCGAACGACCTTTAGTTTTTTATGGGATTCCAGGAGTTGTGTTATTTGGAATTGGATTATTTTTTCTATTATGGACATTACAAATTTTTGCAGAATTTGGTCAAATAATGACAAATATTGCATTAGCAGCAATTAGTGGAATTTTTCTTGGTTCATTATTGATGTTAACATCCATCATTTTATTTTCTACTGTAAGTGTAATTAGAGAGAGAAATTAATTTTTAATACAATCAATTACTATATCTTGTTCTTTTTTAGTTATATTTTGATATAATGGTAAGGATAGCATTTCACCATATAGTTTTTTACTAATTTTTAATTTATCCTTAATTTTTCCTTTTGTTTTTAAAATTGTGAATTCATGAAGTGGTTTATAATGAACAGACGTTCTAATTCCATCATCAAGTAATTTTTTAAAAAGTTGATTTCTAGATGTTTTAAAATTATTTGTAATTTTAATGATATAAAGATGGTATGAAGAAAGAGATTTTGTTGGGTAATCAGGTGTAATTATTCCTTCAATGTTTTTTAATTTAGAATTATAATATTCACATGCATTTTTTCGATCCAAATTAATTTTCTTGATCCTTTTTAATTGATTCATTCCCAAAGCTGAACGTATTTCATCTAAACGATAATTGTATCCTGCTTCAATCACATCATAATCCCATGGTTTCCCTTGAGAAAATCGTTTACTCAATGATTTTGTCAAACCATGATTTCTAGCAGAAATTACATATTCAGCAATCTTTTTGGAATTTGTAATTATCATTCCTCCTTCTATAGTGGTAATATTTTTTGTAGGATAAAAGCTAAAGCAACCAACATTTCCAAATGTTCCTACATGTTTATTTTCAAATTTTGTTCCTAAAGCATGTGCACAATCTTCAATTAATAATAAATTATTTGAACTTGCAAGTTTTTTGATTTTTTTAATATCACAAGGCTGTCCTGCAAAATGAACAGGAAGTATTGCTTTAGTTTTAGATGTAATATTTTTCTTAATTGAATTAATTGAAATATTAAAATCATTTTCATTAACATCAGCTAATACAGGTGTTGCACCAGTTAACATGATTGCACTAGATGTAGCAATAAATGTCATGTTAGGTATAATCACTTCATCACCAGTTTTAATTCCCAAAGATTTTAACGATAAATGTAATGCAGAAGTTGCATTAGAAACACCAATTGCATATTTTGCTCCTGTAAAATTTGAAAATGATAATTCAAATTTTCTTAAAATAGGACCATCTGTAAGAAGAGTATTTTTAAGAGTATTTTGAATTATTTTTCTATCATCGTTAGTTATTTGTGGTGAAAAGAATGGAACTTTAATAGATTTATTTTTAAAAGCATCTTTATTTTTATTTTTCAATATGACAAATGAAAAAAATAAGAATTTATCTGTTGATTATTTTTTTATAAAGATCTAATGTTTTCTCACACATGGTTTTTGAATTACATTCATTTTGAACCAAATTAAATCCATTTAATCCAAATTCTACACATTTTTGTTTATTTTCAAGTAAGTGAATAATAGATTCTGCAAGTTCCTTATAATTTTCAGACTCTACTAAAAGTCCATTTTCTCCATGATTAATAGTATAAGGTATTCCATGAGACTTAGTACTAATTACAGTTTTTTTAAATGCAAATCCTTCTAGAGGTGTTAATGGAGATAGTTCCCATCTAGATGGCAATACTAAAAATTCACTTTCTTTGTAAGCTGCTAAAACATCCTCTCGTGGTGGATTCTTAATTACAATTACTTTATCAGAAATTTTTAACTCTTCAATCATCCTAATCATTTTTGATTGAAATCCAAAATCCACACCCATGATAACTAATTGTACATCTACAAATTCAGAATGATTTTTAATTAATTGAATTGATTTTAATAAAATATCTATTCCTTTTACAGTATGAAATCTTCCAAGAAATAAAATAAAGGAGTTTTTTATATCATATTTTTTCTTAAAATTGTCAATTGGGTGATTTTGAATTTCTAAATCAATTCCATTTCGAATAATATTAATTTTTGTTGAATCACAAAAAGTTTCAAAAATCTTTTTTTCATATTCATTTGCCACACTTATTTTTGTAGCTTGATTCACAATGAATTTAATCATAGGTTTTTGAATAGAATACAAAAAATTTTTGATAATTCCAGAATTTTTTAAATCTGGATGTGTAGTTAATCCACCTTGATCAGAGATAATTAATGGAATTTTAGTTTTTTTTGATACAAAAGCAGCCATTAATGTTTGAAAACTTCTAGCACCAATAGAATGAATAACATCTGGATGGAATTTTTTAATTTGAAAATATATTCCAGGATTGATAAAAAATAGATTAAATGAAAACCAAGTATGAGTACGATTAATTTTAAATTTTTCAAATGTTTCAATTCTAGGTAATTTTTTGTTGAAAGTTTTTGGATTATTTGCAAAATCTAAATCAGTAGTAAAAATTATTGTTTCATGCCCTTGTTTTGAGGATTCTTTGGCAATATCCACACACAAAAACATTATCCCACCAAATTGAGTTGCAGGGAGTGATGCAGGGCAAACTAGAGCTATTTTCATTTTACAAATGAGTATATTTTCAAGTATTTATTATTCCTTAAGAAATAACAAAAATCTATTAATCCTAAGAAAAAAATTAAATTGTTGAATAAATTATTAAGGTATTTTTCATTATTAAAATTTTCATTAACGAATCCAAAAGCAGGAATACAAATAATGCAAACTGAAAAACAAGTAAGAACTGATTTAAAAAAATCAATACAAAAATTTGATGTAAAATCAGAAAATTTAGAACAAATAATTAATTCATTATTTCCTACAGTAGAATTTTCTAAAAAAGATGTTTATAAAAAAACAGAAACATTAAGACATCAAATTAATTCATTTTTGCAAGAATTAGAAAATAAGGAATTCCCCTCAAAAGAAAAACCATATCCAACGGATTATTCAGTTCCAATAAATTCAGGATTATTGTTATATAGTATCTGTAAATTACTAAAGCCTGAAAAAGTTTTTGAAACAGGTGTTGCATATGGACATAGTTCTTGTTTCATTCTTGAAGCATTATATGAAAATGATCAAGGAAAACTATTCTCTATAGATTCAGTTTTTAGGCCTTGGGAAACAAAAGAAAAAATCGGTTCCATGATTCCAAAAAAGTTAAGAACAAATTGGGAAATGAATTTTGGGGAATCTAAAAAGAATTTAAAAAAATTACTAGACAGAGAGAGAAATATAGATATTTTCATTCACGATAGTTTACATACATATGAAAATATGATGTTTGAATTTGAAATTGCATGGAAATATATTAAAAAAAATGGTTTTCTATTATCAGATGATATTTCAGGGAATAATGCATTTTATGATTTTTGTAAAAAACATAACTTAAAACCATTAATTCTAAAACAAGATGATGGAAAAAAATTAGAAATGGGAATACTGCAAAAAATATAATTTTTATTTTATAAGTGCAAATAGAAAACCAATATCAGAAAACAGTTTTCTAGTTTTTATTTCAAAAGAATTATCTTTTAAAATATTTTGAAGATTTTTGAGTAAATCAGGTTTAATATCAGCCATATGATATTCAATGACAGTTTTTTTAATTCTTTTCAAATAGTTTTTAGATAATAATTCCACTATTGCATATTCAGCACCTTCACAATCTAATTTTAAAAAATCACATTTTTCAATTGAATTGTTTTCAAAAATATCCACAATAGAAATAGAATCTACTTCCACATAATTTGAATTTTCTAGAAACATACTGTGACCAGATTCATCATCATTTAGATAGATCTTAATTTTTTCAGTTTTATCAGAAACAGCATAATTAAAAGGAATTATGTTTTTTATATTATTAATTTTTATATTTTCCAACAATTGATTATAGTTTTCTTTAATTGGTTCAAAACAAAAAATTTTTCCAGTTTTACAAAACTGTGATGCAAACAAAGAAAATAAACCAATATGAGCACCAACATCTAAAACAACATCATCATCATGAATTTCAAATCCAGGAGAAGAATATTCTTGAATTAACCAAACATGGGTTAATGCCATTAAATCAGTTGAATTAACTCTAAGTTTAATTTTCAAACCAGTTTTAGTTTCGAAAGTCACATCATTCTTTCTTATTAGTTTAAAATATACTAAAGGATACAAATACCAATTCTGAAATATTCTTTTCGCGATTAATAGAATTTTTATCTTTTCTGCAAAATTATTCAGAAACATATAGAATTAAAATAATATTCCTTTAATAAATATCGAAGAATTCACTTTTATCTTGTCATTTTTTGATAGTAATATGAAAATTTTGATTACTGGAGGAATGGGATTTATAGGAAGTCATCTTTCAGAAGAATTACTAAAAAATAATCATAAAGTAATTATTGTTTCAAAAAGCAATAAAAAGAAAGAAAATTTGAAAAAAATTTTAAAACAAATTACATTAGAAGAAATTGATATAACAAATTTTTCAAAAATGGAAAAATGTATAAAAAAATACAAACCTGAAATAATAATTCATTTGGCAGGAGAAACATCACATTCAAAATCATTTGAAAATCCATTGAAAGATATTGATTCTAATGCAAAATCAACATTATTTTTATTAGAAAAAATTAGAGAAATGAAGCTCAAGTGTAAATTTATTCTTGGAAGTACTTTCATAGTAATTGGGAAACCAAAAAAATTACCTGTTAATGAAAATTCATCATGTAATCCCACAACAATTTATGGAATCAACAGATTAACAAGTGAACAATATTGTAAAATATATCACGATGTTCACGGTCTAGATACAATATCATTTAGAATTACTAATTCATTTGGACCAAGAGAACAAATAATTTCAAAGAAGAATGCAGTAAATTTTTTAATTCATCAAGCATATCAAGGAAAAGAAATTACCATATTTAATGAGGGCAAATTCTTTCGTGATCTGATTTATGTTTCTGATGTGGTTTCAGCAATTAAAATCATTATAAAAAAAGGAAAATCTGGAGAATTGTATTGGATTTCATCAAATAAAAAAACTTGGTTCAATAAACTAGGGAAAATATTAGAAAATTTAACCAATGCAAAAGTAAAATTTGTTGAAACTCCTAAATATACAAAAAAGGTGGATGTAGGAAATTTTATTGTAAATAATTCAAAATTAAAAGCATTAGGATGGAAGCCAAAAGTCTCATTAGAAGATGGAATTAAAAAAACAATGAGATATTTTACAGATGAAAAAATTTAAAACATTAATTTATAAAAATTTTTAAATGTCCAAAAAATATTTTGAATATGACTGATTTTGATTATCAATGGGAAAATTTACTAGGAAAAGAAGTTTTAACAACTGAAGAAGAAAAATTTGAATGTAATGAAAAACGAGTAAAAGAATTTCTTAAATTAACTGGAATAAAACCATGGTATAAGAAAGAATCATTCATCAAAGGCAAAAATTGTTTGGATGCAGGATGTGGTCCTGGAAGATGGACTTGTGCAATGAAATTACTAGGAGCAAATAAAATAGAAAGTTTTGATTTAAGTAAACAAGCAATTAAAAGATGTAAAGAAATCAATTCTGAGGCATATGTTTTTGACATTTGGGAATTAAAACCAAATCCTGTTTTTGATTTTGTTCTTTCTTGGGGAGTGTTACATCACACAAAAAATACCAGAGAAGCATTTTCAAAAGTTGTATCTCAAGTCAAAAAAGGAGGAATGCTACATGTAATGATCTACAATAAAGAAAATGATTGGGCATATGATGGATTTCGTGGAGAGACATGTGTAGAAAAACACAAGTATTGGATTACACTAACAAATGAAGAAAAAATTGAGATGTGTAAAAAAATGGTACAAAAATATAATGGTAATATTCATGGATGGTTTGATGCATTAAATCCAACTTTCAATTGGAGTCATTCAGCTGATGAAGTTAGACAATGGTTTGAAGAAGAAGGTTTTTCAGATATTAAATTACGGATGGTAAAACAAAATATCAACATGAATGGAGTTTTAAAATGAAGTTGTTGATAAATAATTTTGAAAGGAAGTAAATTTAAAATTAGATAATAGAAAATCAAGTTTTTGATAAGTTTTTTGGAGATTATGATATGTGATAAAATTTTCTTTAAAAGGTAATGATATTTTAGGCATATATTCAGGAGTCAATTCCCATGAATGAACATAAAAAGTTCCAGGAATTTGTTTTGATTCATAGTTTTGAATTGCTTTTTTTATCATCATCATGGGTAACGTTCTAAGATAAAATCCTCCCGAAGCAGGGATTTTTTTTCCAAAAAAAGAAGAAACTAACAAAGGGAATTCAACTATTTTTGCATGAGGATTATTTTGCTCTAAAGAATCACCAGATATTTTGAATGGTTTTATTTCTGCATTTGGTAAGCCATACATACTTGTTTTTGCAGGCATAATACTACTGTCATACTCATATCCATGTTTTTCTAAAATTTCTATAGCCCAATTACTAGAATAATTTAATGAGAATGTGGGAGCTCGAAAACCTTTAGATTTATTATTTGTAAGTTTTGCAAAAGCGTTTAATTCATCTGAAAATTCTTCAGAAGTCATTTGATCTAATTTTTTATGGGTCATAGTATGAAAACCGATTTCATGACCAGAAGAAATAATTTTATCAATTAAATCAGGTTGAAATTCTAATAATTCTCCAACAACAAAAAATGTTGCTGTTGTTTCATGTTTTTGTAAAAGATTTAAGATTTTATCAATGCCGTTAATGACTGTAGGAATTTTTTTTTCATTAATTACTGATTTTTGAATTAATTCAGGATGATACCAATCTTCAAAATCAATTCCTAAAATATTCAAGATATTTCACTTTATTTAATCAGTTTAAAAAAATTTTAAAAAAAATCTAAGTGTTAATGATCAATTTTTTTAACAATACGTGCAGGATTGCCAACTACTACGCAGTAATCAGGAACATTTTGTGTTACAACACTTCCTGGAGATACAATAGAGTTTTCTCCAATAGTTATCCCAGCCATAATAATAGAACCAGGAGTAATAACAGCTCCAGATTTTATAGTGACAGATTCTACTTTACGTTTGTAATCTCCAGTTTTAAGAAAAATATTAGCAGTTGGATTTGTATGTGCAAAAATCATACAATTAGATCCTAAAGTGACATTATCACCAATATTCACTAAATGTGGATAAATAAGATCAATCTGAACATAAGGGCAAAAATGACAATTATTACCTATACTGATACCTCGAAATTTTTGCATTTTAATAGAAAATCCTGAATGAGGTGAAAAATAAGATAGTGAATGAAAAATCCAGTTTTTGAGAATAAATAATCTTAGTTTAAACTTGCCAGAAATTCCTTTCAAATGATAAAATTCCATTAATTCAGCCTCATTCATAGAAAAAGCATCAGAGTATTTAGTATCCATTTAATTCAAAATGGAAAGAGTTCCCTTTAACCTTTAAGAACAAAAAATTTGATCATTTTATTGAGAGAAAGAAATATTCATCCATAGAGTTTTTATCATTAAATAGAATTTTATTGAAATATGGAAATAAAAGAATTATCTTATTACATAAATCAAGCAAAAATTATCAACCCAACAATTCATCATAATAAAATACGAATTGCATTTATTGGGAGTTTTACATTAAATGGATTTGAAGAAACAATTAAAGTTCAATGTGATGAAGAAAAAATTAATTGTATAACATATAATGCACCATATGATCAATTTAATCAAGAAATTTTAAATGAAAATAGTGGATTATATAAATTCAAACCAGATTTAATTTTTTTCATAGTAGATAATAAAACAATTTTAGATAATTTATTTTATGATCCATACGAATGTTCCAATAAAGAAAGAAAGAAATTTGTTGATAAAAAATATGTAGAACTTGAAAATTTAATTAAAATAATTACAAATAAAATTCAAACAAAGATTGTCATAACAAATTTTGTAATTCCAACATATAGTCCATTTGGAATATATGAATCTAAAATGGAATTTGGTTTAAGAGATATCATTTTAGATTTAAATAAAAAAATACAAAAATATTGTAAAAATCAAAATTCAGTATATTTATTTGATTTTAATTCATTTGTTACAAAATTTGGAGAACAAAATGTTTTAGATTATAAAAAAATGTTTTTTGGAGATATCAAAATTTCATTTAAAATAATTCCACATTTAATTTATGAATTTTTGGGGTACGTTAAACCAATTTTAGGATTAAATAAAAAATGTATTGTTCTTGATTTGGATAATACGTTATGGGGGAATATAGTAGGAGAAGATGGATATGAAGGAATAAAAATAGGTCCAGATCCTTCAGGTAGACCATTTATAGAATTTCAAAAAATTCTCAAATCATTATCAAAACGTGGAATCATTTTAGCGATAAATAGTAAAAATAACCTTGAAGATGCAATGGAGGTTATTAAAAAACACCCTTACATGATTCTCAAAGAGGAGGATTTTGCTTGTATGAAAATTAATTGGAATGATAAAATAGCTAACATGAGAGATATTTCAAAAGAATTGAACATAGGATTAGACAGTATGGTATATTTTGATGATGACCCAGTAAATAGAGAATTAATTAGAATGAGTATACCTGAAATTAAAACAATAGAATTACCAAAAGATTCATCATATTATTCATTGATTTTAAGAAATCTGAATGATTTTAATGTATTAAAAATTACTGATGATGATTCTAAAAGGGCAATAATGTATAGGCAAGATCATGATAGACGTGCATTAGAATCAACAACAAAAAATATAGATGAATATCTTGAAAAATTAAATATTAAAGTTAAAGTTAGATTTGCAGATAAATTTTCAATCCCTCGAATTTCTCAATTAACATTAAAAACAAATCAATTTAATCTTACAACAAAAAGATATCAAGAAGAAGAAATTAAAAAATTTGTCGAGGATGATAAAATGATTGTAGGATGTGCTGAAGTAGAAGATAAATTTGGAGAAAATGGAATTACAAATACTTTCATTATTAAAAAAAAATCAGAAGAATGGATTATTGATACTTTTCTTCTTAGTTGTAGAATAATGGGAAGAGGGATAGAAAATGCAATTCTTGGAAAAATATTAGAATTTGCAAAAGATGAAGGAGTCAAAGTAATTAAAACACAATTTATTTCAACACAAAAAAATAAACCAGCAGAGAATTTTCTTTTGGATTATGGATTTCAAAAAGAAGGTGGAGATTGGATATTTTCACTACAAAATCCTATCAAAATTCCAAATCATTTAACGGTGAAATTTGATTGAATAAAATGAAATTATTTGAAATTGTTTCTAGAGTTTTTAACATACCAATTGATCAAATTGATGAAGAATCAAACCCTCAAACAATTGATGAATGGGATTCATTTACGGGATATGTTCTATTAGATGAAATTGAAACAATTTTTAATGTAAGTATTTCAATGGATGAATCATTAAAAATTACAAGTGTTGGAGATTTTAAAAATATTTTGAATGAAAAGGGGATCAATTTTGAGTGAGATGAAAATTCATCATATAGGAATTGTAGTAAAAAATATTCAAGATTCATTAGGAGAATTTTCAAAATTTATAAATTTTGATGAAACCACAATTCCTACATCAATAGGTTCTCAAAAAGTTAATGTTTGTTTTATGAAATTAGGGGAATTTAATATTGAATTAATTGAACCAGTTAATGATGATTCACCAGTCACAAATTTTCTAGAAAAAGGCGGGGGATTCAATCATATTTGTTTTGAAGTTGAAAATTTATCAGAAACAATTGATGAAATGAAACATAATGGAGGTAGATTAATTGTTTCTCCAGTAGAAGGGTTTGAAGGGAGACAAACAGCATTTATTTTTCTAAATATGAAAAAAACTAATTTTAATTTAATAGAGTTAGCTGAAATAAAAAATGATTGAGGGAATAGGAATAGACATTGTAGATGTTAACAGGTTTAAAGATATGCCATTTGAAACAAAAACTTCATTTTACAAAAATATTTTTCATCAAAACGAAATTGAATATTGCTTAAAATTTAAAGATCCTTATACTCATTTTGCCGGAAAATTTGCCATAAAAGAAGCAGTCATTAAATCAATTAATGAAAAAGAAAGCCTCTTGAGAATTATCACAGATCATGTTAACGAAAAACCATCAGTAGTTATTTCTGGAAAAAATGAATACAAATTCATTGTGTCAATTTCACATGAAGAGAATTATGCTATAGGGGTAGTTGTTTCCGAAAAACTATCTTAAAATTCATATAAATTTTCTAGCCATTTTACTTAATTTTAAAATGAAATTATTAAATAAATTATTATAAAATTCATTAGCCACATCTACCGGAACAAAAATTTCATCATCAAAAGATTTGATTATTTCTTTATCACTTTTAGTTCTAGATTTTTGAATTTCTGAATATTTTTCATTTATTTTTTTCCAATTTTTCAAAATATCCCAACTAGCTTTAATTTTAAATCTCAATATTCCTTTTTTCATATAAAAAATTAAAACCAAAATTTCAACTATTGTAAGATATGGTAGTAATTTTAAAAAAGTGGATCTAGAATAATGGGTTAAAATACAATATTGTCTATTACGTTCTAACAAATAAAATTTAAAATTACTCCATTTGAAAGAAAACCCCTCTGGTGGATGAAATACAATTGACTTTGGAATATAGTGAGAAGGAATTCCAATCATAGATGCACGCCAACCTAGATCAAGATCATCATGATATGCAAAAAGAAAAGAATCAAACATGTTTAATTTTTTTAATATTTTTGATGTTGTAAAAAGACAAGTTCCAGATGCATAGCCAATCATTTCATTATTATTAAATTTCCCAGTATCTAATTTTCCTTTACTTCGTGAAAATCCAAAACCAAAAAGATGAATCATATTTCCGGTACTCATGATGGTATTATGATCTGTAGTGGTAAGAAATTTTGGTTGATACAAACCATCACCAAATTTTTTATATGCAAAAATTAATTCTTTGATCCAATTAGGATCAACAAGTGTATCTGGATTTAAAATTATAATATATTCACCATCGGCTTTTCTAATACCAACATTATTTCCTTCACAGTATCCTAAATTATCAGTGTTTTCTATTAAACGAATTTCGGGGAATTTTTCAATACATTTTATGTGACTAAGATCTTTAGATGCATTATCAACAACTATAATTTCATAATTTTCATAATTACTTTTTAAAATTGAATCAACACAATCAAGAAGTAAATTACCAGCATTGTAATTTAAAATGATTATACTTACTAATGGAGTTAAGCTATTTTTTTCAGGATTTTTCATATTATTTTTAATCATTTTCTCTCAATATATTGGGAATGTGTTTAATTCGTAATCATAGTATTAAATTATCAACAAGCATGACTAGAGATATGTCAAATAATACCCGTAAATTGGTTTATAGATCTAATATTTTTGGAAGTATTTTAGGCAAAATTAATACAAAATTTCAATTTAAATTATTATCATTTTACAAAGATAAAAAATCTGTAGATTTGATTAAAAATATTAAAAATGATGTAGATTTTGCTTTTTATCCATTAGAAGCATATCATGTTTATTCAATTGCAAAATCTCAAAGTAGACTAGATGGAGATATGGCAGAAGTTGGGGTGTATCAAGGAGGTTCTGCTAAATTAATTAGTGAAGCAAAAAATGATAAAGTATTACATTTGTTTGATACTTTTGAAGGACTTCCATCAGTTTCTGACAATGATACTCATTTTGGAACAAAATATTGGAAAACGGGTGAATTCAATGATACCAGTTTAGATAATGTAAAAAAATATTTGTCAAAATATAAAAAAATTAATTTCCATAAAGGAAAATTTCCGGAAACTTCAGAGCCAATAAAAGATAAAAAATTTTCATTTGTTCATTTAGATGTAGATTTGTTTCAAAGTACTAAAGATTGTTTGGAAATTTTTTTCCCTAAAATGATAAATGGTGGAATAATTTTAACACATGATTATCATACAGATGGGGTAAAAAAAGCATTTAATGAATTTTGTAAAGATAAAAAAATCCCATGTGTTGAATTATCAGGTTCACAGTGTATGATTGTTAAATTATAAAAAACTAAAGAATAAGTTTTGTACCTTCACCTAAAAGAAAAGTTTTTTCAATATCATCAATACTTGTTTGTATAGATGCATTGTATGAAATTATACTATTTTTAATTTTCAGATCGCCTATAATTTTACATTCAGACATGATAATTGAATCATGTAAATTACATTTTGATAATGTTGAATTATCACCAATACTTGTATGAGGTCCTATTGATGCACCATCAATAATACAATTTTTACCAATAATTATTGGTCCTTCTAATGATGAATGATTTTTAATTATGGTACCTTCACCAACCATGATTTTACCATGAATTGTATTGCTTCCATCATTTTCTCCTTTGAAATAAGAAGACATATTTTCTAAAATGATTCCATTTGCATGAATAATATCATCAGGAGTTCCAGTATCTTTCCAATAATCAGTAATCATATGATATGTGATTAAGTGGTTTTCATTCAAGAGCATATCTAATGCATCTGTAATTTCTAGTTCATTTCTCCATGATGGTTTCAATCTTTTAATAATTTCAAAAATAATAGGTGTTAAAAAATAAATTCCAGTTACTGCTAAATTTGTGGGAGGAGTTTTTGGCTTTTCTATAATTTTTATAATTTTTCCATTTTGAATGTCTGCAATTCCAAATCTACTGGGATTATCTACCTCACATAAGAGAATTGATGCTGCAGCGTCAGATTTTTCAAAATCAATACCAAATTCTTGTATAGGTTTTTGAATAATATTATCTCCTAAAAAAACAAGAAATTTTTCATTTCCTATAAAATCTTCACATAAACTAATTGCATGTGAAATTCCTCGTGGAAAATCTTGATGAAAATAACTAATATTTACACCAAAATTTTTTCCATTACCAAAATAATCTTTGACTTTTTGAGCACCAATTCCACCGATTATGATAGCAATTTCAGTTATTCCCACTTCTTTCATAGATTCAATACAATATTCAGACATGGGTTTGTTTGCAATAGGAAGTAATTGTTTTGGCCCAGTATGAGTTAATGGTCTTAACCTAGTTCCATGTCCAGCATGAAGTAATATTCCTTTCAAGTTGTTAAATAATCTCCATAGTTCATCAACAGTATCTAATTTTTCCAAGGAGTAGCATTAAAAGTATTTTCTGCTATATCTTCCCACCATTTTTGATTGGATTGATACCATTGAATTGTTTTTTCTATACCGTTTTCAAAATTGGTTTTTTGAGACCAATTAAGTTCTGTTCTAATTTTTGATGAATCTAAACTGTATCTAAAATCATGTCCAGGTCTATCTTCAACAAATTCAATCAAATCTAAAGGTTTGTTCATTATTGTTAAAATTTTTTTAATAATTGTAAGGTTATCTATTTCATTATCAGCTGAAATATTATATGATTCCCCAGATTTACCTTTTAGTAAAACATCTAAAATTGCTTGACAGTGATCAGTAACATATATCCAATCACGTATATTTTTTCCATTTCCGTATACAGGTATTTTTTGATTTTTTTGTGCAAGAAGAATTGTTTTTGGTATTAATTTCTCAGGAAATTGTCTAGGACCATAATTGTTTGTACATCTGGTAATCATGCAATCTTGATCATAAGTTGTAATAAAGGAATTTATCAAAAGTTCTCCTGCGGCTTTAGTAGCAGCATATGGACTTGATGGATTAAATCTTGAATTTTCTTTTGCACTATTATTTTTTAGACTTCCAAATACTTCATCTGTGGATACATGGAGAAATTTTTTTTTATTTTTATTGACAGAATTTAATAAATTAGAAACACCCAAAATATTTGAGTCGATAAATGGATTCATATTTGCAATACTTCTATCCACATGAGATTCTGCTGCAAAATTAATTACAACATCACAATCAGAAATTAGTTTTTTAATTAATTCAACATTTGTAATGTTACCTTTGACAAATTGATAATTTTTTGAATTTTCAACATCTAAAAGATTTTGTGGATTTGAACCATAAAGATTATCATCAACATTAGTAATTTGGAATTCATCATAGTTTTGAATTATATTCAAAATGAAATTACTTCCTATGAATCCAAGACCTCCAGTTATTAGTAATTTCATTAAAAATTCTCACTATATTTTCTTAATAAAACCTTGGAAGAAATTCTCTATTTTCATTAAAAATAACTATAGATGTGAAACTTTTATTGTCAACTTTTGTAGTAAAGTCATGAATGATATCAATCACACTAAATTAGAAAAACATGAAACAAAAGATATCAATGATCAACATGTTAATGGTGCTTTAACAGTAATTTGGAGAGATTGGGATAAAATAATAGAACCAGAACCAAAAATGGTTTATATCTCAACGGTTAATCCGGGAGAGATTAAAGGTCCACACATACATCTTAAAAGAAATAGCTATTTTGTGTGTATTCATGGAAAAGTTGTTTTCATAATTAAAAATGAAAATGGGGAATATGAAGAAATTATATCTAGTGAGGAAAATCCTATTTTAGTGCATGTTCCAAAAAATATTTCTTCAGCTCACATTAATTTAGATAATAAACCATCCAAAATTTTAGCATTGGCAGACATAGCATGGAGACCAAATGATAATGAAATGGAAAATATTTTATTTGAAAATTATGACTGGGAAAAATGGAAAAAATAAAAATTGAAAATTCAAATGGGATAGGTAAAGAAATCTATGAATTAATTCAAGAGTTATTCCCAATTTGTAGAAGTATAACAGGTGATGGAGTTAGAGAAACACTCAAAATAATAAAAAAACACATTCCATTAGAGATTGTAGAAGTTCCAACAGGTACAAAAGTTTTTGATTGGGAAATTCCTAAAGAATGGAACATTAGTGATGCATATATTAAAAATTCAAAAGGCGAGAAAATTATTGATTTTAAAAAATCAAATCTTCATGTGTTAAATTACAGTATTCCAATTCATAAAAAAATTTCATTGACAGAACTAAAAGATCATATTTTTACATTACCTGAACATCCAGACTGGATTCCATATAGAACAAGTTACTATAAAGAGAATTGGGGATTTTGTATGACTCATAATCAATTTCAAAACTTAAAAGATGAACAATATGAAGTCTGTATTGATTCTAGTTTAATCAACGGTAATCTTACTTATGGTGAAATTTTTCTAGAAGGAGAGAGAAAAGATGAGGTATTATTTTCTTGTTATGTATGTCATCCTTCCATGTGTAATGATAATTTAAGTGGGGTTGCATTATTGACTCATCTTGCAAAAGAGATAATCAAAACTAAACAAAATTTATCTTATCGATTCTTATTCATTCCAGAAACCATAGGGGCAATTACATGGCTGAGTAAAAATGAGGAAAAAACTAAGAATATCAAACATGGATTAGTTGCTACTTGTTTAGGTGATTCTGGAATAACAACGTACAAGAAAACTAGAGATGGAGATAATATCATTGACATAATTGCTACTAAAGTATTAACAGAATCTAAAGAACCATATGAGATTATTGATTTCTTTCCAACAGGTAGTGATGAGAGACAATTTTGTTCTCCTGGATTTAATCTGCCAATAGGATCTTTAATGAAGACAATTTATGATAGATTTAAAGAGTATCATACATCTGCAGATAATTTGAGTTATGTAAATCCAAAATCTTTAGGAAATTCTTTTGAAACATACTTGAAAATAATAAAAGAATTAGAAGTGGTTAATGTAAAGAATGGGTTAAAACAAAAAATGGTAGAAAATAAAACATCAACCAAAATAAATGAGGAAATATACTATGAGAATCTTAATCCAAAGTGTGAACCACAATTAGGTCGAAGAGGAATATACAATTTGATAGGTGCGCAAAAAAATAACATACAAAATATGTTACCTATTTTCTGGGTCCTTAATTTATCTGATGGAACAAATTCTATTTCAGATATTGTCAATAAATCCAATCTTGGAATCCAAGACATTAAAAATGCAATAGATATTTTAATGAAAAATAATTTGATAAAAAATAATAATGATAATACATTTATGGAAAAAAGTTTTAAAAATAGATAAATAGAATCTAAAGAATGACTGAAAAAATATGTATATTATGTAAAGAAAAAAAAGTGAAATCAATTAATCTAAAAAATACTAAAATAAATCATTGTAAAAATTGTGATATTCAATTTCTTGATAAAAAAAATATTAGTAAAAATTATTTTCAGAAATATTCAAAATTTAGAAATAAAAATACAAAATTAGGGAAATTACGCAAGAAACAATACTCTATAGATGCCCAACATTTTCAAAAATACATTAAAAAAGGAAAAATTTTAGATATTGGTTGTTCAACGGGAGAGTTTGTTAATGAGCTTAGTAAAAATATCAAACTTGATTTATTTGGAATAGATCCTGATGAAAATGCAATAAAAGAAGCACATTCAAAATCAAAAAAAAATTCTCAATTTTTTTGTTCGGATTTGATAAATTTTAAAGATGAAAATAAATTTGATGTCACAATATTCCGAGGTTCATTTCAATTCTTAGGAGATGATGTAAATAAAACAATGAAAAAAATCTCAAAAATCACTCATAAAGGTTCTAAATTATTTATATATAGTCTACCAAATTCGGATTGTTTTTTATATTATTTTCTTAAAGATGATTGGAATCTATTTGATGAATCACATAAATTAATTTTTAACAAAAAATCAATCTCTCATCTATGTAAAATTTTTAATTATGATTTAATTGAAATTTCTTATCCATATATAGAAACACCATATGCTGATTTAAACAAAAATTATGAAAATTTAATTAATAATATTAAAAACAATGAAAAACAAAGTTTCCCATTTTGGGGAAATATAATTCAAGTAGTTTTAGAAAAAAAATAACCCCAATTAAAAAGTTGTAAATGATTCTTTAGTTATAATTAAATAATTAGATAGAAATAATTTGTAATTGTCAAAAAAAATTTTTTTATTAGATACATCGTATATTTTTAATAAAGATGAGTTATACAATGAAGATATTTCAAAATCAGATTTATTTAGTTTTGATGCAGAAATATATAAAAAATTATTAGAAAATGATATTGAAAGTTTTATTGCAGATGATTTTTTAAACCAAGATGATAGGAAAAAACTTTTTGATCAGGTAACTTTATGGTATAATTGGTATGAAAAAAATAATTTTTCAAAAAAATTTGAATTAAATGGAGTGAATTTATTAAGTATAACTAATCCATTTGAATTTCATTTAATAGTTTTACCAGAATTAATTAAAATTTCTTTAATTAAAAAAATTATTGAACAGAATTCACCTGAAACAATAGTAACGACAAATTATTTATCAAAATATCTAAATGAAATTATAAAAGGAAAAAATATTTCAATCAAAATATTATCAAGTGAACAAACAAAAGAAATCAAGGATAATGTAAATATTAAATTTAATTTGGGAAAAATTCCAATTTCAATTAAATTATCTAGAAATAATTATTCCAGAATTAGAAAATTGTATGAATCAATTCTATGTACGATGTTAAATCTTTGGCATAATAATTCAAAAAATTCAGAAACAATTCTGTTATTAGAATTTGATCCAGAAAACTATGAAGAATTAATGAATGAGTTGGGAAAAACCAGTAAAAATATTGTGTTATTAAATTGGAGAAAATCAGCCATTTGGAACAGTGAATCCATAAAAATATTAAAAAAAACAGATTGTAAAATATTAGATATAAAAAAAATATTAAGTTCAAAAGATTCAAAAATTATTTCAGAATTAAGTATAGAATATTCAAAAAAATTAGAAAAATTATGGGATCAAGAGGCATTTTTGAATGAATTATTTTCTATTAATGGAATTTCAATTTGGGATTGTATAAAAAATGAAATTATAAATTTATACAAAAAAAGAATTTCAGATTATGTGCAATTTCTCTATATGGGAGAAAAGATCTTTGAATCACTAAATGTTAAAAGTATTTTAGCATTAAATGAAGTAGGAGAAACAGAAAGGGTAGTTCTCAATATGAAAGATGTCAAAATTCCTTCATTACTGTTAAAACATGATTTTTCAAACTATTTTTTAGAATCAGAAAAAATACTTTGGGAGCATGAAGGTATAAGATTAATTCCATTTGTGAGTAAAAAATTTCTAATTTGGGGTAATGCAAATTTTGAATATTATACTAAACATAAAATCGACAAAAATAGATTAATCATTACTGGTAGTCCTAGATATGATAAATTCTTTAAAATTAAACACATTCAAAAAAATGAAAAAGTTGTATTAATCACTCCAGAACCAATGACTGAATTTTCAGGATTAGCAAATACAAATTTGGCTATCAGATATGAAAATGTGATTAATAAAATTATTAAGACTATAAAAAAAATACCAGATACAAAAATTATTGTCAAATTACATCCTGGAGATGATAAGCATAATGAAATACTACTAAAAATTTTTAAAAAAATTGATTCATCAATTCCCATATTTCATATAAAAAAAACATCAGAACTTTTAGAAGAGTGTAATATATTACTAAATATCACATGTGAAATTAATGATCCTTCAACTGTTATGCTTGAAGGAATGATTTTTGAAAAACCAGTAATTGAAATATCATTAGATGAAAAAACAAAGAAATTTGAATATCAAGAAAATTTACCAATCTTAAGCTTGTCATATAATGCAGAAATAGATAATTATTTAACAAAAATTATACAAGATTCAAAATTTCAAAATAAATTATTATTAAATCAAAAAAAACACTTAGAGAATTTTCTTACAAATAAAGGAAATGCATCAAAAGAAGTAGCCAAAATATTGAATTCTTTTTAATTTTTATTAGATTCTTAAGGAAGGTTTTTTAGAATAATACAAAGATGAGTTCTGTGTTTAAAGGTAAAAAAATCTTAATTACTGGAGGTACAGGTTCACTCGGACAGGCACTTTCTAAAAAATTGTTAACTTTAGGAGTAGACATTATCAGAATTTACAGTAGAAATGAAAGTAAACAAATTGAGATGGAATCAAAATTCAAAGATAATAGACTTCGTTTTTTATTGGGAGATGTAAGAGACTTACAACGTTTGACTCGTGCATTAGAGGACATAGATTATGTTTTTCATGCTGCTGCCTTAAAACATGTTCCAAAAATTGAATATAATCCCTTTGAGGCAATTAATACAAATGTTTTAGGTTCTCAAAATGTTATAGAAGCATGTCTGCATGAAAATGTAGAAAAAGCAATTTGTATAGGTACTGATAAAGCAGTATCACCACTAAATACATACGGTGCTACAAAACTTTTAATGGAAAAATTATTTGTTACTGCAAATAATTATCTAGATCCTGAAAAACACAAAACAAAATTTATAGCAGTTAGATATGGTAATGTATTTGGAAGTAGTGGTTCAGTAATTCCAAAATTTATTGAGCAAATAAAAAATAATCAAAAGATTACAATCACAGATCCTAATATGACTAGATTTAGTATTACTATGGAACAAGCATTAGATTTTATTCTAAATGCAGCCAAATCAGGAAAAGGTTCTGAAATTTTTGTTCCAGATATTAAATCATATTCAATCTTAACTGTAAGAGATGCTTTATCAGAAATTTTTACCAAAATTGATGATGAAATTATTGGAATTAGACCTGGAGAAAAATTACATGAAGTATTGATAAATAAAGAAGAGATGCGTTATACTTGGAAATTTAACGATATGTATATGATAACAAATCCATTGTACCCATTGTTTAATGTAGAAAGTATAGAAAAATTATATAATGGAATTAAAAAGGTACAGGGTTCAGAAATCTATTCATCAGATATTGTAGAAAAAATATCTAAAGAAGAGATGGTAAATACGATGAATAAATCAGGTTTGCTATAAAGAATCAATTTTCTTTAATCAATTCAAATGTATGTTGAATAATTTTAAATCCATTGTTTTTAAAAAATTCAAGTGACTTTTTATTTTTTGGATTTACATTTGCAAGATATCTGGATTCATTTGTTTTTTTAATTAATAATTCAAGAGCAGTATGCCCAATATTTTTTCCTTGAAAGGACTTTTTAAGAAATATTCCAATTTCATTGTTTTTTGAAAGATAAACTGAGCCTGATTTTTTTCCATTATATTCAATTACATACCAATAGGCATAAGGTTTTGAGGAAACAAAATCTACATGTTCATCAAAAGTGGGCATTCTCTTATGAGAAATATTTGCTTTAGGATCTCTTTCTTTAAGTAAATTATACAAAAAGTGATGATCAAGTTTTGAAACAATTCTAAGTTTTATCATAAAAACACCGATAATATTAGGTTAAAAAATTAAAACAGTTAAATTTTTCTCAATTAGATCATATTCATTGAAGACATTCATAGTTGCCGAAATTGCATCAAATTGGGAAGGAAGTTTAACAAAAGCTAGAAAACTAATTCAAAAATCAAAAAAAGCAGGAGCAAATGCAGTTAAATTTCAAATGTGGAGGGCAACAGATCTTTACACAAAGAATCATCCAGAATGGAAATTCATTAAAAAATCAGAATTAACTTTTGAAAAAGCAAGAAAAATTAAAAAAATGGCAGATATCGAAAATATTGAATTTTTTTGTAGTGCATTTTATCCAGAAGCAATTTCATTTTTAGAATCTATTAAAGTAAAAAAATATAAAATTGCATCAAGAACTTGTTTGAGAAAAGATCCAGGTTCAACTGAAACATTATTAGAAAAAGCAAAAACAGGTAAACCAACATTCATCAGTATGGGTATGGGAGGAAATAAAAAATATCTAAAAAAGATTTTTTCAAAAAATAAACCTATTTTCTGTTATTGTATTTCAGATTATCCAACAAAAATAGAGAAAATAAATTGGAAAAAAGCAATTAAATTTGATGGTTTTTCAGATCATTCATTAGGCATTACAGCTCCTATTTTATTTACAGCATTAAAAAATCAAATAAATTCAAAAGAAATAATGATTGAAAAACATGTAAAATTAAAAAATTCACATGGACCCGATGCATCTACATCAATAGATACTGATGAATTGGCAGATTTAGTATCACATGTAAGAATTATTGAAAAATTGAAGTTTTAATTCAAAAAGAAAAATTAATTAAAATTTTATTTTATTATTAAGACAGAACAAGACGAATAATCAGATATTTTATTAGAAATACTTCCAAGTAAAAGTTTCTTAAATTTACCTAAACCCCGTACTCCTACAATTATCAAATCTATTTTTACTTTATTGGCATAATTGACTATTTCATTTGATACATCACCGATCAAGATTTTTTCAGAGTATTCAACATTCAGAGGAATTTTTTTAGAGTATTTTTTTAACATTTTTTCTGTATCTAACATAATCTTAGAATTTTTTTTAATATGAATTTGAGGATTTTTAGTCCCAACAGAATATTCTGTTTCACTCCAAAAATCAATCAAATGTTCATCAATAACATTAACTAGAAATAATTTTGAACCATATTTTTCTGACAAAGAAATTGCTTTAGATAATGCCAATTTAGAATATTTTGAACCATCAATACATACCAAAATTTTAGAGAAATCATTTTTTGCCATTTTTTCTCATCAGTTAAATAAATTGGATGTAATAAATCATTTTTGATTATTTTGGACAATAAAAAATATGATTAAGAAAATTCATTAATATTTTTGATAATTTTATCTGTATCTTGTTCAGAAAGATTTGGATGAATGGGAATTGAAACAATATCTTTTCCAATTTCTTCAGTAAGAGGTAATTTTGTCCTATTTTGATACATTGTCATTGTATGAATTGGTCTATAATGAATTCCTGTCTCTATATTTTTCTCAAATAATTTTTTACGAAATTTAGTTCTATTTTTTACTCGGATCCAGAATAAATGATAAGAGCAGTCAGAAGAATAAGGAATTTTTTCATCTAGATTAATTTCTTTAGAGTATTTTTTTGCTATGACTTTTCGCTTGTTGTTAAAAGTTTGAAGTTTTTTTAATTGTTCCAATCCTATTGCAGCAGAAAATTCATCCATATAGTAATTCCACCCTATTTCTTTGACATCATATTGTGCATCTTTTCGATCTGTAATTCCACACCAACGCTTAGAAGTTAGATTTTTTCTTATTTTTTTATGATTCATGTGATTAATGGAAATTAAGCCACCAGTAGGCATTGAGAGATTTTTTACTGGATGAAAACTGAAGCATACTGCCATTCCATGTTTTCCTATTTTTTGGTTTTTGTAAATACTGCCTGTAGCATGAGCAGCATCCTCAATTAGAACTAAATTATTTTCATTACAAATATCCATTATTTTATCAAGTTCACATGACATTCCACCAAAATGTACTGGTAAAATAGCAGCTGTTTTTTTTGTAATGAAGTTTTTTATTTTTTCTGGATCAATACATAATGAAACAGGATCAACATCAACAAAAATTGGTTTAGCACCATTAAGAATTACAGCATGTGCAGTAGAAACAAAAGACATTGAGGGTAAAATTACTTCTTTGTTTTTTAAATCAAAAATAGAGAGTGCAAGATTAAGTGCAGATGTACCACTGTTTACAGCAATGCATTCATCGGAATTTACATAATTCTTGAAATTCTTTTCAAATTTTTCTACATTGCCGGTACCTGCACCAGATGCCCAAAAATGACTATCTAGAACTTCAAGAATTTTTTTACGTTCATTATCATCTATTGTTGGATCAAATAGTTTGATTATTTTTTTCATTTTGCTTATAATTTATCTAATTTCTAGATTTTAAAAACTCTTCATCTTCTTTTAGAGACTCCAAATAACCTTCATTTGGTTTAATGTCTTTATTGATGTTTTGCAAATGTGGGAATTTTGAAAAGAGATCTATAACATCAGACATTAAAATTGGTCTTTTAGGAATTTTATCAACTATTTCTTTAATTAAATCTAAATCTTCTTTATGATCAACAGTCCAACGGAGATTTGAAAGATCATTTGAATTTTTTATATTTCCTAAGATGAATTTTTTGCTATTGTAGATATATGGTGTAACATGTTCACGTTCAGATGGTTTTTTTGCTTCATTCCAAGCTTTTTCTAATGTTTTGAAACTAAAAATCTCCACATCTGTCCCATCAGGATATGTAGTAACAGGATGTACATTACTAACATAATCAAATTTATTATTTTTTAAAAAATAAGACACCACATCATCTATTATCAAAGGATCAATTAATGGGCAATCAGATGTAATTCGAACAATGGTAGATAAATCAAATTTTTTTGCACATTGATAATATCTATCTAAAACATCCTTTGATTTTCCACGAAAACAGGGAATGTTTAATTTTTCCATATAATCAAATATCAAATCATCTTCATGTAGATCTGTTGTAGCTATAACAATTTTTTCAATTGTTTTACTTGATTTTACTTGATTAATACCAAAAGATAATACAGTATCAATCTCATTGAGTTTTTTCATGGTTTTTCCAGGTAATCTTGTAGAACCAGTTCGTGCTTGAATAATACATCCAATCATGGTTAAATTCATCATTTTGTTATGTATTGTATATTTTAAACATAGTTACATGACATTTTAAAAAAATAATGGTTTATTTCTTGGAAGATTTAATTTTGTGTATGAAGCAAAAGATTCTTTTTTGGTTAGATGCAGATCTTACTCAATTTTGTATCGCATATTATTTACAAAAAAAAATAGATTGTGAGTTATATGCAGTAATAGATATTACAAATAGACCAAAAGAATTTTTTAAAGAACAAAATTTGATAAAATTTGAAAAAATTTGGTTTTATCATGATAATATTGATAAAAATAAAAAACCAGACATGGATTTTTTAAAAAAATTTGAAGTAAATGAAAATATAGATTTATGGCAGTTAACACTTAATGAAAGGATTTTCTATAGATTCAATGACTATCATAAGTTTACAAAAGACGAGATTTTATCAATTCTTTCACAAGAATGTTTATTTTATGAACAGATTTTAGATTCCCATGATTTTGATTATTTTCTAACTAAAGAAACAGCTCTACATCACCATCATTTATTTTATGAAATGGTAAGAGCAAGAAAAATTAGAACATCAATACTAAATATATCACCATTAGGAAACAGATGTTTTCTTTCACAAGAATATATGAAAATAGATTTTCCCGAAAAACATCAATTTACCTTACAAAATAAAACATTTGAAGAAATACAGAATTTTAGAAAGAAAGGTGCATTATCAAAACAACATGCAAATTACACTGAAAAACATGGTAGTTCAAAAATAGAAAGAGTCAAAGCAGCAATACAATTTCTTTTGATTTCAAATAATAGTAATGTTGATACACATTTTACATATTATGGTAGAAAAAAATTAAAAGTGTTATTCAATGAAATATTGTTAAGTAAAGAAAAAAAGAAAAGAAAGAAATTTCTGGATAAAAATTCACAATACAAAATAAATCAAAAAAATCCTTTTGTGTATTTTCCTATGCATGTAGAACCAGAAAGATCAACATTGCTTGCAGCTCCATTTTATACAAATCAAATAGAAGTAATAAGACACATTGCAAAATCAATTCCCATAGATCACACATTGCTTGTAAAAGAACATCCATCTCAAGAATTACGTGAATGGCGAAAAATTTCAGAGTATAAACAAATTATTGATATTCCCAATGTAAAATTAATTCATCCTACCGTAAAATCAGATGAATTAATGAAAATGTCATCACTAATAATATCAATAGGTGGAACTAGTGCATTTGAAGCAGTATTTTACAGAAAACCTTCAATAGTTTTTACAGACGTAGGATATGAGCAACTTCCATCTGTAATTAGAGTATCAAATATTGAAGATCTCCCCAAAAAAATCAAAGAGGCATTAAAAGTTCAAGTTTTAGTCTCAGATTTAGAGAGATATGTAGATTTGGTTGAATCAAATTCTTTTGATTTTGACATTATTGGATTTGAATTAAAGTACCATGATTTTTTTTATTTTGGAGCCCATTTAGCGGATGTCGACATATCAATAACTAAAATGAAAGAATTCTTAGAAATAAACAAAAATGAGTTAGAAAAAGTTATTTTTCAATATATCAAAAAAATCAAACAATTTGAAAATTAATAATTAATATAGAAAATTAAATTCGTTTAAGTTTTAAAATAATTTCATTTGATAATAAACTAGTATCAAAATCTTTAATATCAAAATTCTCATGTTTGTTAATTTTATTAATAAATGATTTTACAGATTCTTTTAGAGAATTTTCATAATCAGAAAACAATGAAAATGGTTGCATTTTATAAATTGGAGGAATTGTAAAGAAACCATCTTTAGTAAATGTGTCACGAGGGGAAAAAATTTTCAATTCATCATTATTGATTTGTATGTATCCATTAGTTCCAAGAATCAAAAGATTTTCAAGATATGGTGTTGCATATGAATTTAGAATAGAAAGGTTAATTCCATTAGAATAGGATAGAAATAAATTTGAAGTATCAAATGATGTTCCATTTTTAGAAACTAAACTTGGAATATATTTAGATGACTTAATTTTTCCAAACAAGGAATTAAATAAATCAATATAATGTATTGAGACAGTTTCAAGAATATTATGCATATTTGTTTTCCCATCAGCACGCCAAGATTTTTTATATTGATCTTTAAAGGCAAGGCCATGAGTTGAAATAAAATTTATTTGTACAATTTTTCCAAGTTGCTTTGAATTTAAATTTTTTCTAAGTAGTTTAGATAAATTACTGAATCTATAATTAAAATTAAAATAAATTCGTGATTTATTTTTTTTTGAAAGTTTTTTTAAAAAGTTAATTTGTTTAATTGTTGTAACTGGTGGTTTTTCACAAAATATGTATCCATTATATGATGAAATGAGTTTTTTCAAATACTCAAAATGAGTTGGATTAGGAGATGAGATAAAAATAGCATCACATGTAAGAAGTTTTGAAAAATCATTTGTAAAGCGTTTATCAGTTAAATTTTTTGTTGGATGATAAATGAACTTTAGATTACAGTTAGAAAAATTTTCTAGAATTGAAATTAATCGATAGGCGTGATTTTTGTAGCCTATAATACCAATTTCAGCTTTCAATGGGGCACCTATCACAAGGATAACAAAGATTTCGTTTTGAATCTAGATGTAATGAACGTAATTTTGAAAATTTTTCCCCATGCCAAATTTCCCGTAAGGAGTTTTGAGGAAAAATTCCTACAGATAATTCACTTTTATAATCAGCGTCACATGGGTTACAGATACCATCATACCAAATGTACATACGTTCCCACAAATAATTACATGCATCAGTTCCAGCTATTTCTTTAGGATTATGATATGTATCCCATCTGTTTTCCATTTCAACCATAACCACATGATCAACATATTCTTCCCAAAAATTTTTGAATTTTATAATATCTTGATCTTTGTTAATTTTCACTCCACTAATTCTTGTTGCACATCTTGAATTTGGATAATGTTCATCTCTAATTTCTTTGAATCTCTTAATATTATTTAGGACGGTTTCAAAAACTCCTTTAACTCTGATTTTTTCATATTCAGATTTTTCATAAGAATCAACAGAAAATACCACATCAGTAATATCGTTTTGAAGAATTTGATGGATTAATTTGTCGTTTAATCTTGTGGCATTAGTATTAATTTTTAATTCAAAGAATTTACCTTTGCAATATTCCAGCATTTCTCCTAATTTTGGATGTAATGTTGGTTCTCCACGTGATGCAAGTGTAATTGCTTGTGTTCCACCTTTAACAGATTCATCAATAATTTTTTTAAAAAGTTCAAAGTTCATTTGACCCATAAAATCTTGATTTTTTGTAAAAGTTTCATCAATTTGAAAACACATTACACATCTAAGATTACAAGCTGAAACTGGTTCTATAAGGAGATAATTAGGAAAATCTGAAACTATTCTATCTTTAGGAAATTCTAAAAATTTATAACGAAAAAGCAAGTATTTACTCCATAATTCAGATTCATTATTTTCTAAGAAATGGATTTCCTGAGGTGAAAATAAATCAAAATTATTTTGTTCTAAATCAGAAATTATTTTTTCAAGTATTTTTTTATCAGAATCAATAAAATTGGTTTTTTGTTGTATAAGAATCTCAATAATAGGTTTTTTTTCAAAAGATTTTTTTGTTAAAAAAGATACATTTTTGTCCATACGATCACTTATCGTTTAATCAAAAAATATATAGTTTTTAACTTAACTAACAGGCAACCAATTTAATACTAGAATTATTGTTTAAACAATATCTATGAAACGAATAATGTCACTAGGTTTTAAAGTGAGTAAATCATGAAACGCGAAGAAAATAAACCATATCTTTCTAATCAATATAAAAAACGTGCTGAAAAAGTAATTCCTCATTTAACTGGTACTTTTAGCAGAGCAGCAACTGCATTCGTTGATGGCGTTTATCCATCATACATTCAATCTGGTAATGGTTCTCATTTTACAGATGTTGATGGAAATGAATATTTAGATTATTTGATGGGTTTAGGTCCAATCACTTTAGGTTATAATTATGATGTTGTAAATCAGGCAATAAAAAAACAGTTAGATCAAGGAATTTTATTCTCATTACCTCATATAGTTGAAGTAGAACTATCAGAGTTGATAAGCCAAACAATTCCTTTTGCTGACATGGTAAAATTTGAAAAATCAGGATCTAATGCGGTTACAGCTGCAGTTAGAGTTGCAAGAGCATTTACAAAAAAAGACACCATTGCATATTGTGGAACTGGGGGAGTTTGGCATGATTGGCAAGCAGCTATGGTTAGTAGAGATGGAGGAGTTCCTAAATTTAATGATGATTTAATCAAAATTTTTGATTATAATGATTCTGATGGATTGGAACAAATTTTTGAAGATAATCCAAACAAAATTGCAGCAATTGTTTTAGAACCAACTCAATTTGAAGAACCTAAAGATAATTTTTTACAAAAAGTAAGAAAAATAGCTAACGAAAATGATTCATTATTAATTTTAGATGAAATAGTAACTGGTTTTAGATTTGATTTAGCTGGAGCACAAAAATATTTTGGGATTAAAGGTGATTTAGTATGTTTTGGTAAAGGAATGGCAAATGGATTGCCTCTTTCAGCTATTACAGGTCCTAATGAATTTATGAAAACATTTGATGATTTGTGGGTTTCTTCTACAAATAATAGTGAGACATTATCATTAGCAGGTACCAAAGCTGTAATAACAGAAATGAAAGAAAAAAATACTATCCAATATTGTTGGGACATAGGGAATATTCTATTTGAAGGATGGAATAAAATTGCAGATAAAAATAATATTAATGCAAAAATGACAGGATATCCAATTCGTATGGATTTAAAATGTTTTGATTCATCAGGTATTGAGTCTTTACCAATGAAATCTTTTATTTTACAAGAAATGGTAAAACAAAATATTTTCATGTCTATTTTAGGTGCATCTTACATTTGTTATTCACATTCAAAATACGATATAGAAAAAACTATTCATTCATTTGAAAATGTTTGTAATATTATAAACAATAAAATTGAAAATGAAAATTATGAAAAATTATTAGAGGGACCACTTCCTAAAACTATTTGGTCAATGAAATTACCCTCAATCAAAAAACATAATTAAACAAAATATTAAAAAAACAAAAAAGATGGAGAAAAAATTGGAATATCAAAATGAAATTAAAATCAAGAATAAAATAATAGGAATTAATCAACCGTGTTATATTATTGCAGAAATTGGTGTAAATCATAATGGGAACTTAGATCTTGCAAAAAAATTAATTGATGCATCTATTGAAGCAGGTGCTGATGCAGTAAAATTTCAAAAAAGAAATATTCAAAGTTTATACAAAAAAGAAGCATTAGAAAATCCCAATTCTGAAAGTCAAGGTTTTGAAATATTACTTGCTGAGCTTAAAGAAATAGAATTAAGTAAAGAAGATTATGTTGATATTGTAAATTATTGTAAAAAGAAAGAAATTACATTTTTGTGTACTCCATGGGATACTCCAAGTGTAGATTTTTTGGAAGAACTTCAAACACCTGCTTACAAGATTGCATCTGGGGATATGACAAATTTTCCTCTAATCAAATACATATCTCATACTAAGAAACCAATTATCATATCTACTGGAATGTCAAAAATAGAAGAAATTGAAAAAATGGTTAATTTTGTTAAGACACTAAATGTTGAATTTGTATTACTTCATGCAAATAGTACATATCCATCACCAATAGAATCATTGAATGTGAGTCTGATTCCTGAATATAAAATGAAATTTGGGGTTCAAATAGGATTTAGTGATCATGAAATTGGAATTATTGGAAGTTTGACAGCAGTGAATTTAGGAGCTGTGATTATTGAAAGACATATCACTATAGATAAAAAAATGAAAGGATTAGATCATTCATCATCTTTGGAACCTGATGAATTCAAGGAATTAGTGAATATGATCAGATTATCAGAAAAAGCTAAAGGTAAACCAATTAAGAAAATGACACGTGCAGAAGTTTTACAAAGAGAAATAGTATCAAAGAGTATAATTTGTATGTCAGATATTGATGAAGGTGAACTTTTTTCAGATAAAAATATGGAAGTTAAAGGTCCTGAAAAAGGACTATCAGCACAGTATTTTTTTGATATGATTGGTAGAAAATCACCACGAAAAATTAAGGCAGGAGATTATCTATTAGAAGAAGATATGGATTATATCAAAACAGATTAACGAGTATTAAAAAAATAGAATAAGAAATGGAAAAAACTAATTGTAGAATGTGTAAAAGTAATAATATACAAAAATTTTTAGATTTAGGGTTTTCCGCTCTTTCAGATAACTTTCTAACAACAGAACAATTAGAAGAAGTGGAAAAACAATTTCCATTAACAGTACATTTATGCTCAAATTGTGGTTTATGTCAACTTGGATATGTAGTTCCTCCAGAACTGATGTTCAACAAAGATTATCCTTATGATTCATCAACAACAAAATCAGGAAGAGACCATTTCACAAAAATGGGTATTGATATATGCGAGAAATTTAATCTAAAACAAAACTCGCTAATTATAGATGTAGGAAGTAATTCGGGTGTTTTATTATCTGCATTTAAATCAAAAGGAATGAAAGTTTTAGGAATAGAACCATCTTCAAAATTAGCAAATATAGCAATTGAAAAAGGTATAGATAGTATTATAGAATTTTTTTCAAATAAACTTGTAAAAAAAATTCTTGATGATTATGGAAAAGTTTCAGTAATTACTGGTACGAATGTATTTGCTCACATAGATAATCTTGATGATTTTATGACAACAGCTAATTCGTTATTAGTTGATGATGGAATAATTGTTATTGAGGCACCATATCTATTACATTTAATTGAAAATATGGAATATGATACGATATATCATGAACATCTTTCATATTTATCAGTAAAACCAATGGTGAAATTTTTCGAAAAATTTGGTTTTGAGATTTTTGATATTAAAGAACAAATAATTCATGGCGGTACGTTACGTTATTTCATTAGTAGAAAAAATAAAAAAGAAATAACAGAAGAAGTATCTAATTATCTACACAATGAGGATGAAAAAGAATTGTATTCAGGGGAAAAATTAAATGAATTTGCAAATTTAGTAAAAAATCATCGTAGTACATTGTTACAGTTATTGAATGATCTAAAAAATGATGGAAAAAAAATTGTTGCAATTAGTGCACCTGCTAAGGGAAATACGCTTTTGAATTATTGTAAAATAGATTCTAAAATATTGGATTATGTCACTGAAAGAAATCCATTAAAAATAGGTAAATTTACACCAGGAATGCATATTCCAGTATATTCTGATGAAAAATTGTTAGAAGATCAACCAGATTACGCTTTAATTTTAGCATGGAATTTTGCAGAAGAAATAATACGAAATAATTCAAATTATCAAGAAAGAGGTGGTAAATTTATCATTCCTATACCAAAACTAAGAATTGTTTAAGATTTTATTTTAATGAGTGAATTTTGTGTAAATGATTTTCTTACAGCATTCATAATTAACGCTTGATTAAGAAAATCTTTTTCAAAATCATTATTTGAATTATTCTTGATCTTTGTAGAAAAATCTTCAATTGCCAATTTAAATTGATTTGCAGATGAAATCAAGATTTTTTTGGTTTTATCATTTTTGTTTAAAGAGATTATGGTGTTCATGTTTTTAGGTACATTAAAAGCTCTTTCGATTTTGATTAATCCTTTAGTTCCCCATACATCATAAGTAGATTGAAAATAATCATCATATCCAAATGATACTAATGCAGATCTATTTTTTGAAAAAGTTAGTAATATACTTCCTCTAATATCAATATTTAATTTCTTATTTATTTCTAAATTACAAAATACAGATGTTGGAATATCTTTAAAGATAAATGTACTAGCAGAAATTAGATAACATCCAACATCATTTAATGCACCACCTCCAAGTTTTTTATTAAATCTAAAATTTTTGTTAGAGTGAGATAAATTGAATCCATATTTTGAAGAAAAAACATGTATGTTTCCGATTGTATTTTGTTTAATAATATCTAAGAATTTTTTGTGTTGAGGATGATATTTAAAAACAAAATTTTCCATAATTTGAACATTGTTTTTCTTACATTCTTTGATAATTTTTTTTGCAGAATCATATGATAATGTTGCAGATTTTTCACATAGTACATGTTTACCTGATTTTGCTGCTTTTATTGCCCATTTTTCATGCATGCTTATTGGTAATGAAATGTAAACAGCATCAATATTTTCATTGTTTAATACATCGTCATAATTTCCAAATTCATTACAAGTGAATTCTTTGGCAAATTTTTTTGCTTTTACGATTGATCTACTTCCAATCATTTCTAAAACAGAATTTTTACCAGTTAAAATTGCAGGAATGATTGATTTCTTAGCTATAGATGAACAACCTATTATTCCAAATTTTATTTTAGATTTCATTATATCTTCAATAACTAAGAATTATTACTATATCAACTAAATTAAAGACTAAATGAGGTGATATTTTCTATTCTAAATGTATCTTCTTCATAACCAGAACCCTTTCTGCTTTTAGAAGTGAAGATTAAGCATTCAGAGTCTTCAAGTGCTTCAATTGAATGATACGTGTAAGGTGGAAAAAATACCATATCCATTTTATTCAATTCTTTTGTTTCAACCTCAGAATTATCATCTTGTAAATTTTTTACAGTAACTTTGATTTTGCCATTTTGTACTAGTGTGTATTGTTTTTGTTCTTTGTGAAAGTGTTTTCCTCTAATTGCCCCTTTTTTACTAACTAAATATCCAATATGATGAACAGTTTCATCCGTTAAAAAGTCCCAAATTGAACCTCGTTCATCTTCAAAAGCAGGTATAATTTTTGTGATTTCCATATTTTATAATTCTGAATATATCCTCATAAAAATTTTTTAATATAATCTTAAGTCTAGGCATATAGAAAATTTTGGTAACATTCAATAAAATGTGATTTGTTGAATTTTTGTTAAAATGATCTTAGGAATGAAGGTTAGAAAACATGACGTAATGGAAATGATGAAATTTAATCCAAAAATATTAGAATTTCATTTCTCAGATAGTGACTTAAATCTTGAATTAAATACAAATTTTGATCAAGAATTAATTGTACATTGTTATGAATATTTTGATAGAAAGATTGTGGATTTGGTAGCTTTGGCAGAAACAAATCAAATTCATTCAAAAGAGACTAGTATAGAATTAGTTCAAAAAGCAATTGATAAAACAGTTCAATTATCAGAAAATTTTAAAGGAAAACCAAGTATAATTGTTCATCCTGGAGGATATTCACTTGAAGAATTATCATTAGAAAAAATTCAAAAGATGAAAGACATGGTTGTCGATTCAGTTAAACAATTAGATATTTCAGGAGTAAATTTTCTCCTTGAGAATATGCCACCTTATGGATGGTTTTATGGGGGTAGATGGAATAGTAATATATTTTTAGAATCTAAGGATTTGGTAAAATATTGTAATGAAACAAATCTAAATGTCTGTTTTGATTTATGTCATTCACAATTATACTGTAATAAAATAAATTTGTCTTTGATAGATGAACTAGATAAAATCAAAGATTTTGCGGTACATTATCATTTATCAGATGCTGAAGGTCCAGAAGGAGAGGGATTACAATTTGGAGAAGGGGATTTACCGTTTGACAAAGTAATCCCAATATTGAATAAACTTGAAGATAGAAGTTTTGCTATAGAGGTATGGAAGGGTCATGAACATGGTGGAAAAGGTTTCAGATACTTTTTAGATAAGCTAATTGAGAATGGATTATTAGTGAAATGAAATCTGCACTTATTTTAGGCGTAACTGGACAGGATGGGAGTTATTTAGCAGACTTTTTACTTAAAAAAGGTTACAAGGTATACGGAAGTTTTCGTAGAACTAGTCATCGTTTGTTTGAACGATTAGAATATTTTGATATTTTAGACAAAATTGAACTTGTTAAATTAGATATGACGGATCAAATCTCAATTAATAAAGCAATTAACAACATCCAACCAGATGAATTGTATAATCTTGCAGCACAATCATTTGTTGGTGTTTCTTTTGATCAGCCTACTCTTACATCAAATGTAAATGCATTAGGTGCTTTGAGTGTTTTTGAAACAATCAAAGAACTAAGTTCTCATACCAAGATATATCAAGCTTCATCAAGTGAAATGTTTGGCAATTCCAATGAAATAAAAAATGAGTTTTCTCGAATGTATCCTGCAAGTCCATATGGTGTTTCTAAGGTTTTTGCACATAAAACTGCTCAACACTATAGAGAAGCATATGATATGTTCATTTCTTGTGGAATTTTATTTAATCATGAAAGTCCACTAAGAGGATTGGAATTTGTTACAAAAAAAATTACACATACGATTGCTAGAATAAAATATGGATTTGATAAAAAATTATTTTTGGGAAATATTAATGCAAAAAGAGATTGGGGGTATGCAGGGGACTATATTAAAGCCATGTGGTTAATGTTACAACAAGATAAATCATCTGATTATGTAATTGCTACTGGAAAATCTCATTCTGTTAAAGATTTTTTGGAATATGCTTTCAGATACTCTGAATTAGGAGATTGGGAAAATTATGTTGAAATTGACAAAAAGTATTTTCGGCCTCAAGATATTGATAACTTGATTGGTGACGCAACAAAAGCAAAAAATGAATTAGATTGGGAACCAACTATGTCTTATCATGAATTGATTGAATTAATGGTTGATAGCGATCTAAAATTGATGGAAAAACATTCTTAATTGAGACTAGATAATCTTACTCAAATTTTTTTATTAAATCTCTATTAGATAATTAATGATGAATTACGATATTTTCTTGTTAGTTAGATTGGATAGTTCTAGATTGCCAAAGAAAGCAATGAAAGAAATCAACAAAAAACCCATAATAAAATATTTGATAAATCGTCTTAACAGATCTAAAAAAGTTCGAAATTTGGTCGTATGTACTACCAATAAACAAAGTGATGATCAATTAGTAAATTTCCTAGAGGAAGAAAATATTAAATATTTTAGAGGAAGTGAACATGATATTTTAGTACGTTTACGTGATGCAACAATTTTTTTTAAAAGTGATTTTGTGGTAGTTGTTGATGGTGATGATATTTACACTGATCCATATTTTGTAGATATGATTATTGATGAATATGAAAAAACTCGTGCAGATTATATAGCTGATGATGGATTTCCACATGGTTTTGTCCCTGTTGGTATAACTAAAAATGCATTAGAAAAAATTTGTGAAGTTAAAATTTCTAAAAATACTGAAACAGGCTATAGGGAATTCTTTACGCAAACCAATCTTTTTAATTGTAGATATTTAAAACCAAAAAATAACATCATGATTCCTAAAAAACTACGTTTAACATTAGATTATGAAGAAGATTTTATGTTGGCTAAAGAAATTTACAAGATTTTAGGAAATTATTTTCATTTAGAAGATATCATTACATTATTTAAAAAACAACCTAAATTAATAGAAATAATTGAAGGTATTGATGAACGATGGAAACTAAATTTTGATAAAAATATTACTGATTTGACACTAAAATCCTTAGAGGAAAAGAAATAATATTGAAAGTTCTAGTTGTTGGACTTGGATCTATGGGTAAACGAAGAATAAGAAATTTACAGAAACTGGGTTATGATGACATATTAGGATTTGATATGCAGAAAGAAAGAAGGAGGGAATCTTCTAATAAATATAAAATTAAAACTTTTGAAAAAATTGGAGATGCATTGAAATGTTATCCTAAAGCAATGATAATTTCAACTCCACCAGATTTACATTTGAAATATGCAAAATTTGCTATATCCAATAATATTGATTTTTTTATGGAACTAAATCATTCTTCTAGTCATGTTAAACAAATTATAAATAAAATTAAAAGAAAGAAAATCATTGCAGCACCATCATGTACAATGCGATATCATCCAGTAGTTTTAGAATTAAAAAAATTATTAGAAAAGGAAAAAATTGGAGATGTATTACAGGTTCACCATTATAATGGACAAAATTTGAAATCATGGCATCCATGGGAAGATTATAAGAAATTTTTTGTATCTAAAAGAGAAACTGGTGGAGCAAAAGAGTTAGTTCCATTTGAATTAAATTGGATGATTTATCTTTTCTCCAAAATAGAATCAGTATCAGCAAATGTAGAAAAAATTTCTGATCTAGATGTAGATATTGATGATGTATATCAAGTTCAAATAAAATTCAAAAATGGTATAATGGGTAATCTAATTTGTGATGTAATATCCAATCCAAGTTTTCGTGAAACAAAAGTAATTGGCAGTAAAGGAGTAATTCTGTGTGATTTTAAAAAAGGAATTGTTCAAATTAATACGGGGGGGAAATGGCGAGTAAAGAAAATAGGAATGGATGAAGTTGCGTCTGGATATATAGGAAATACCCCGCCAGAAAATGTGTATGAAAAAGAACTGAAAAATTTCTTGTTTGCAGTAAAACACAAAAAAAAATACCCATTCAGTTTAAATCAAGATCTTCAAATTCTCAAAGTCTTAGATATAATTGAATTAAGTAGCAAAAAAGGGAAAAAAATTACAATTAGTGAGAAAAATTGAGGCAATGTAGATGATCTGGGATAAAATCACATGTATTCCCGGTCTAAGAAATGTTACAATTTTAGGATTTGCAAATATTTCAGGAAATGCAATTTCAGCAATATTTTGGTTGTTTCTTGCAAATATTATGGGTGCTAAAAGTTATGGAGAGATAGGTTATCTTATATCCATTGCT
>Ga0209992_10000598_pt1 | contig 46857 bp, 58 predicted proteins | sample 2SBtaG_2_FD_182564 | JGI IMG/M metagenome (GOLD analysis project Ga0209992, IMG submission 182564) | Deep subsurface microbial communities from Kolumbo volcano to uncover new lineages of life (NeLLi) - 2SBTROV12_ACTIVE470 metaG (SPAdes)... | ecosystem: Environmental > Aquatic > Marine >... | reverse complement strand
TCCGGCTCAGGCAACGGCTCAGGCCTCGGCCTCGGCTCAGGCTCAGGCTCAGGCGACGGCTTCGGCAACGGCTCAGGCTCAGGCAACGGCTACGGCGACGGCTTCGGCTCCGGCTTCGGCTTCGGCGACGGCCTCGGCCTCGGCTCAGGCTCAGGCTCCGGCTCCGGCAACGGCTCAGGCCTCGGCTTCGGCTCAGGCTCAGGCTCCGGCTTCGGCTCAGGCTCCGGCTTTTGACTGTGTCGGCTAGGACCTTCATTCCCTGCTCCATTCCCGAGTTTCGGCTAGAACCTAACAACAACGGAGAGATAGTAATGGACAGCTACGTGATCATCGGGAACCTGCCTTCCGCGCTGGATACGTTCCGTTGATCGGCGACGGCTCCGGCGACGGCTCAGGCTCCGGCTTCGGCTCCGGCGACGGCCTCGGCTCAGGCTCAGGCTCAGGCTCAGGCTCCGGCTCCGGCAACGGCTCAGGCCTCGGCTTCGGCTCAGGCGACGGCTCCGGCTCAGGCGACGGCTCAGGCCTCGGCTTCGGCGACGGCTCGGGCGACGGCTCAGGCGACGGCTCCGGCTACGGATTTTGACTGTGTCGGCTAGGACCTTCATTCCCTGCTCCATTCCCGAGTGCGATGGTCACCTGCACTACGTAAAGGAGACAAGGGATCACGATGCTGACGTGTCGTCGAGGCTCGCCAAGATCGTAGCCGGTGAAATGCCGAACGCTTCGTATGTGTTCCGAACACGAGCATGTACGAAGTGTGACGCGCTCACCCCTACGGTCGAGGTAGCCTTCTTCTGCAACGGTCGGCCAGTGGTCTCGGTACAGCAGGAGAATAAGCACACACGCAAGGTCGTGGAGCGACCAGCGCCAGTTATCTCGCTCGGGACGCTCGCATCAGGTGAGCAGTGTGCCAACTGCTTCTCGTGGAACACGCAACGGAATGGTACGTGTATCACGTGTTGTGACTGCTACTGGTCAGGAGAGTGTGGATGACCATAGAATACTTCATCAAGAAAGCAGGCGACCCTGTTGCCCCGTCTAAAGACGTGGAGGGGATGGCGATCGCCATGGACTATTCCGCTCCAGACGTAATCAGACTGCCAAGAGACCTCGGTGGTCACATCGAAGCTGTCACGGGATGGGGTATGGCTCAGTGCCCTTGCGGCGAACATGAAGCCTGGACTCTCAAAACAAAGAGTCATCTTCTGGTCGCAGAATGCGGCTCCCGCTTCCTCTGGTACAAGGAATGCCAGAAAGCCGAGTGATTACGCTAGCTTACGAAGGGGCTTGACACGCGCGCGCGAGGGGTTTACCCTGGGGTACGTGGGGCGCGAGCCCCGGGTCACTCTGGTCGGTGATCGGGTGCAGGGTCCGCCGCCGCTGGTTGCTCGCAGCGGCGGACCCGAACACCCCACTGGAGCGCGTAGATGCGGATCGACATCGATATCCCCTCCGGCGACTACAGGACGACGACTCCGTTCCTCCATGAGCACGTAGAGCAGCCCGGCCCCTACAACCTGAAGCGACAGCTTGTTCACCTGAACAACGTTGCAGCCGTGGACGTCAGCGTTCATGTAGCCGCTTCAGGAATCGCTCCAGCCGCGTTCACTGACGCTATCCGTGCTGCCTCTGAGGTCGACCGAGTGGCGGCTCTCGCCGCCGCTGCCGACCCAGCTCCAGAGCGCAACGTGATCGGCACCCCCATTCCGATGACCGTCAAGGAGGGTGAAAGCATCTACTTCTTCATGCGAACTGGCGACGCCGCAGTCGCAGGCTCGGCGAAGTTGTTTATCGATGCCGACTAGCTGGAACACGGACGGAAGTCACGACACTTTCGAACCTACTGCCGCAGCATCGAAGGCTGCACAGTGGGAAGACATATGTACGTTCGCGTACGATGGCCTGGGACCAGCGGCCTGGACCGAGCTTGGCGACCCGTACGCTGTCACTGCTGACTCTGGCTCCGTCGGTGGTGAGATCGACCATGTCATTCAAGACGGGCTCAACAGTCTGCATGGCCCTGACGGATCGAAGGGTATCGCACAGACCAGTACAACGGGCAGCCTCAAGTTCTTCGGGAGCGCGGACGCGGTCGAGACAAAGGTGTACGTCGCCGACCTTCTAGGTCGTGCCCCGACTGCGGACGATCTGCTAGCGTTCACCGTAGCTGCTGACGGAGCGATCCCTGCTACGAACTATGAAGCCTGGGGCCTGTACGTAGGTGACGACTCAGGTAACGGCTTCTGTACTAGAGCAATCTACATCGGACCGAACGAGAAGGTCCGATTCGGTCGCGTGCTAGCCAATGTACAGACCGGGTCCGATGTGATCCAGGCTGGCGTTCGGTTGCTTCAGATCGTCATCGGACTAGAGGGTGCTCGGTTCGGATACGAAACGTCGAACGAACTACTCGCGGTCGGTACGAAGGCTACACAGTTCGACACAACGAAGGACTATGGCACGCTACAGACCCGCTCGCCTGGGTCTACGGTCCACAAGATCGATTACTCAACCCTTCATGTATCAATGTTCTCTGAGTGTCAGGGTGATGTTGAGTTCGTTCACATCTTCAAGAGCCTACAAGCCTGGAAGGGCGTACCGCAATGACCCGTCGTGGTTCCAGAGTCCGCACTAAGAGCCGAGTCCGCGCGAAGAAGTTCCGCTCCACCTGGGATATCGCCCTTCGTGAAGGGCACAAGCTCGCGCTCGAGCATCCGAGCATGTCGAATGCCACGTTCCGCGTGACGCTCCGTGGTATCATCGACAATATTTTCGAGCTTCCCCCTATCGCTGAGGAGATCAGCGACATCGTGATCGCGGTCGTGGTCGATGCTGTCGTCTGGCGCATCCGAGCGTCCGAGTCGAAGTGGGTCCTCGTGGACCGCAAGTGGGTCAAGTACGCGAAGGAGTGCGTAGCCTACGCGGAGAAGGCTCGAAATGGCAAGTAAAGACACCAAGCTCGGACCCTACTGGTGGCTCGACTCCGAGACCGGGATGCAGGAGTCCAGGTCTATCGGCGATCAAGCTCTCCACTCCTCTGCTGCGGAGGGCTCCCGTATCGTAGTTAAGACCGTAGGCGGCAAGCATCAGCTTGACATGGTCCCGAGGTCTGTGACTGCTGAGTATACGTCCCCTCTACAGGGGTGGATGATCGGTGGAGCGCTCGTCGCGTCTGACGTTACGCCCGGCGGCATGTACAACGTAAGGAACCTCACAGGCAAGAACCTGTGGATGGACTACAACACGATCAACGTGACGACCAACCCGGCAGCCGCGTGTACTGTCGAGGTCGGCATCAGTCCAGACCCGCTCGCCGCGGCAACTACGTTCTGGACTGCACTCGATGTTCGGAACGGCGGCACTCCGAAGTACTGGGACACTCGTGTCGCTGCTGATGGTGGTAACTCTCTGTCTGCAAAGTTTGATAACGGTTCGTGGTACTCGATCTCGGTCATCGCAGGTGGCGCGAGCGCGGGTATCGTGGGGTGGTGGTCTGCATACGTATACGAAGCGGCTACGCTTGACGCAGTCGTACTGGCGAGCTAACTAACCGGGTGGGGGACACGGGGAGATCGTGCCCGCACTAGCGATAAGAGTAGAAGACGAGCGGATGCCGACGACTGGCAACGAGATTCTAGACCTAGCTATCGCCCTACTTACGGGCGTGGCTACAGTACTAGGAGGTCAGAAGATCGGTCCTGCGCTACTCGCTCGCCTAATCCCATCCCCGAGCGAAGAGGCTGAAGCAGACCTTAAGCATGCCGCCGCCGACGCTAAGCGGTCCACTGCCGCCCTCGGTGTTGCGGAAAAGGTCTCTGATATCTTCTCGGAACTAGTAGACAATGCCGAGGCTCGGAACGCACAACTAATGAAGGACCTTAAGAGCACCAGGGAGTCCGAAAGGTCCCTATCTCGGAGGGTAGCAGAGCTTGAGGGTATGGTCGATAGCCTCCGGCGGGAGGTAGAGAGCCTGAGGCGAGGCGGAAAACCTGAGTGATATCAACCACTTAGAAAAGGGTTGACAGGGGGATGACGGGGGTTTACACTCCTCTTACCACCTAACGCGACCTCATGACCAGGGAGGCGGCGCGAGAGCAGCATGAACGAACAACCGCCGATTCGCCTAAGCGAGATCATTGCTTACATGGGCTGCCCGGAGTACGCTCGACGCAATGTGAGCGAGCCTTCGGACGGAAACATCTACACGGTCGGTGGAGTAGCAATCGCGCTCGCGATGGAGTCACAATTCAAGGGTGACTCTCGCGACGAAGACTCGATCGCTAAAGATGCTCTAGCAGCCGCCGTAACAGAGGAGCAGCGAAGGACTGGTAAGGTCTGGCTCAGCGCGAAGGATGCTGGCATCCTCGTGGACCGCATTGGAACGGTCCTATTCCACTTCCGTACGTGGTTCCCTACCACCGGCATTACGATCGTAGCATCCGAAGTAGAGATTCGATCGACGCACGACGTTGAGCGTGGCGGTCGAATGGATTTCCTAGCGATGCTCGACGGCAAGCTCGGCATCCTAGACGGTAAGGCCTTCGGCCTGTTCGGTAAATCAGTATCCGCTCAGTCCGTCGTGCCAGATATGCACGAAGAGAACCAGTGCGGGTGGTACGGAGCCATTCTAGACCAAGGGTGCTACGGGTTCCTAGACGTACCCAACCGCGAGCGCCACACGCTGACGAGCATACTGCGTGAACGATACGCAGGTAAGTACGTTGAGATCAAGCCCGAGTGGTATGGGCAGATCCAGTATGGTCACCTTTTTCCTTTTAGTAGGAACTCGTACCACAAGGACGGATCGATCAAGAACGCGAAGGGCGACTTTCGTGGCGAGATCCTGTTCACGACACCGTTTCATAACCACCTCATTCGTAACGCCGACCGCCTTGCTGCGTGGTACGACAACGCGCGTAGTGGACCTTACCCGTCCGTAAAGCGTTACGAAGGGCAAGGTAAGAACAATTGTGACACCTGTAGGTTCAGGACTTCCTGCTGGCCTACTGACTCAACCCCAGAGCCGGTCATGGAGATACCGGACTTCGTAAAGGAATACATGTAATGCCCGACCTCCCCCCTCCTCCAGGCGCCAACGACAACCTTCCGGTAGCGACCGGTCGAACCGACCTTCCGGCGATGCCCGACTTCCTGTCCCAGTTCGCGGACATGTTCCAGCTTCCGGCCGCTGCCGAACTGTCCACGGGGTCTCAGTTCCCCATGATCATCCTCAGCGCGACGCGTGACGGCGACGTCAAGGTCAAGCGCAAGAAGGACGTCATCGCCCGCCTCCCGTCCAACGGGTCCATCATCGCCACGGTCGTCAACGTCGCCATGCCGAACGCGTGGTTCGAGAACGCTCAGGCTGACAAGCCTTCGTGTAAGTCGAACGACGGCGTGATCGGGATCGGCGATATCAAGGATGGAAACGGGGTTCAGACGCGCAAGTGCGCGAAGTGCTCGAAGTTCCAGTGGGGGACCGCCATCGGCCAGGACGGGCAGCCGCGCGCTGGTAAGGCGTGCAACCAGACCATCAGCATCGCAATCTCCTGCGCTGGCGTGGCAAAGGTCGCCAACGATAACGGCGAGTACGTCGTGATCTCCGACAAGGACCCGGTCGACCACCGGTGGTGGTACGAGACGTACGAGCTTCCGGTCGGTACCACGTGGTACGGCAAGCCCGCTGATGCGAACGGCTACACCCACCCGGGTCCCGTCATCCTTAGGCTGACCACGTCGTCGTTCCCCGAGTGGGAGAAGGCTCTCGCTGATATCAAGAAGATTCACCCGAGCGGGAACTGGCCGATCGAGGCGTGCCTCTGGCACATTTCGTGGACGACCGCGAACAAGGGCGGCAACAACGTCGGCATCTTCCAGTTCAAGGTGGCCCCCATCGCCGCCCAGGAGCAGGCGTGGCTGCTGACCGAGGCGAAGAACCTCCGCGACCACGACTCCATCAAGGTCCTGGGAGAAGCGGGGCACGAGGCGGAAGGTGTGATTCGTCATGTATGAATACATGCTGGATGAATACATGATCGCTCGGCGAAGGAACGAGTAGTAACAGGGACAGAATAAGCCAATGCGAGGTGGTAGTAAAAGTCTGCTGACTAGTGAGCGGGGTATGGGTGACCCCAGGATACATAAACCAAATTGACCTACGAATGGGTGCAAGGCCCAGGAGGTATCATGAAATGTAGACATATTAATACAGGTGAGGAATGCGAGTCTAGTACGTTCAACACATCCTCGGTTTCCGAGGTCATTATATACACCGATGGCTGGATGGATACAGACTATCCGTCTCGTTACGAGTGGTTCATCGAAAAGACTGGAGAGTGGATGTCGTGGAAGGACGCCTGGGCGGGCAAATATATCATAAACGACAACTACAACACGTTCTTCTTCGAACCTGATAACGATGAAGATCGAAAGAGAGGTTACACGCTATGAAGAAAAAGCGCGTGTACATCGCCGCTCCGATCTCGGGTAACCCGGAAGCAAACTGCGTCGAGGCGCTCAAGTTCTCGGAAACTGTCCGCGATTGGTTCGACTGCTACACGGTAGACTTCCCGTTCTACTGCGTCCTTCGTGGCTGGTTGGACGAGGGCGACCCTGATGAACGGCGTATTGGGATCCAGATCGATCAGAAGTTGCTCCTTAAGTGTGACGAGCTTCGCTTCCTTCCGGGTCGTATCAGTAATGGCATGCGTAACGAGATCGACTACGCTATGTTTCACAAGATCCCCGTGTACGAAGGCATGTCCGACGTGGAGTTCACTGACTAGTGGATTTGGATTTTGTCCAACGTCTTCTCGGGAAGACTACAACGGCGGCTTCACTCGCTGCGCCTACCAGACCGCAAGCTCCACGGCTTGACGCGAAGGATATCAAGGCGCGCGTTCTGGACCGTGGCGTTAATGTATTCTACGATGAACTATCTGGACAGGAGGGTAAGCGCGTCTCTGATACCTGGCTTTACCGATGCTGGCACCACGATGACGAACACGCAAGCCTCTGTATCGGTGCGAAGCACGGCGGGTACGAATGCAAGGGATGTGGTCAGACTGCGGACCTTATCGGAGCATGGCAGCACTTACGCTCCGTAGATTTCCGAGAAGCGTTACGGCAAATCGCAGAGTGGCTCGGCGGATCTTTCCACCTACCTCCTCCAGTATTTCGCAATGAAAAGTCTGATAGAAAGAAGCGGGCAGAGGAGCGCATTGAGTCTCGGTACGAGCAGATTCCTCAGAAGTACCTAGATCGAATTCCATACTGGCAGTCACGACTAGAGGGTAACTCTTCTGTACTTACAAAGCTTCGTGAGCACTACGGAGTTACGCTTGAAGCAGTCCGCACATTCAAGCTCGGATGGAGCAGCCAGGAGCAACGTCTGATGATTCCCGTCTCAGTGGCGGGTCGAGTCGTTAACGTACGTAAGCACGATATAATGCGCGCAAACTGTGCGTGGAGGAACGAAGCTGGTAGCGTATTCAAGGTCGGTGGATTCGGCCGCACTGAGGTATGGGACGTTGGTACCTGCCGCAAGGTAGGAAAGCGCGGGTCCAAGGTCACTGGCATATCGAAGCACAATAAGAACAATCTATACCCAAGCCAGTCGGTCGAGAATTTCGCAGTAACGGCAATTGAAGATGTTGGAGCGCCTAACCCATGGATCTGCATAACTGGCGGGGAACTGAAAGCGATTCTACTCAACTCCAACGGTATCTCCGCTGTTACATTTACTGGTGGCGAATCATCATTCGTGCGTGGGTGGCTCAGCAAGTTCAAAGGTCTCAGCGTGGACATCGCGCTGGATGCGGACCAAGCCGGTCGAAAGGGAGCCGTAAAGCTTGCAGACGCACTGTACGGAGTCGCAGGGGAAGTGCGAATCGTACGACTTCCGTTCGGGGACGTAAATGACTACTACAGGAGTCGTAACTTCGACTTCTCTGACTGGTGGTCACTGCCGCGTGACGGACATGTCACCTCCCCTGGCGACCAGGAGATTACCAATATTTCATTCAGTCAAGTGCATGATGTAGAGCTTGCCGAACGACCAGTTCAGATGCATGCTGTAGTAGCGGGCGGGACCAGTAGTGCAAAGTTTGTCATTAGTGGGTGTACAGTTAAGTGTGACTTTGGGGTAGATAACAAGATCCCAAACTGCTCTAAGTGCCAGCTTCCTAGCTTTGGATTCGAGCGAGCGGTAAAGGTGCCGCCACATGAGATCATCACACTTTCAGGAAACGCGCCGTCCAGGCAGGAGAAGCGCCTGAGAGACGACCTGTTGGGTATCCCTCCACGCTGCCCGCACCCTGAGTTTGAGTACACGCGGTCTCGTGTTATGCCTGTACTGCTGGCCCCGGATAGCGAGGCAAAGGGTATCGACTGGTCTGATTCACGACACTTCATCTTCCCGGTTCATTACCTGGGAGACGACATCCCTAGAGACAATGAAGCTGTTACGGTAAGCGGTAAGATTTGTGCGGACCCGATGAATTCGCAAGCTACCATGATCGCTACACGTATCAGACCAGCTAAGCGATCAATCCACTCAGCTACCATGTCGGCCTCCACAATTTCCTTTCTCGAAAAGAATAGTGAAAACGGGACAGAGGCAGCAGTCTCAGGTATCCTTAGAGATATGGAGTTTGGCGTCACTAGGATCTACGACCAGCGGACAATGCTGCTCGCGTACCTGCTCCTGTTCTTTATGCCAATCAGATTCAAGATGTTCGGGGGAGACAATCAAAAGATTTCACCCGAGCTTCTAGTTGTGGGAGATTCACGTCAGGGCAAGACCACTGCTGCTAGTCTGATGATCAAGCACTTCGGCGCAGGCTCAATGATCGATGCTGAGGGAGCGTCGTATGTTGGACTGGTCGGAGGTAAGAGTGACTATGGCTCAGCGGGTAAGGTCTTCGCGTGGGGATCACTGCCTATGCAGAATGGCGGGCTCGCGTTCCTTGACGAGATTGATGAACTGATCGAGACGGGGATCTTCGGTAAGCTCACAGGTATCCGCTCCTCTGGCGTAGCGCAGCGATCGATCGCTGGCGGCACTAGGCGAACTTCTGCCGCACTCCGGATGATCATGGCGACCAACCCGAAGGGGAGTAGACGACTATCGCAGTATGACTCGCTCCTGTACGCCATCCGGGAGCTTATCAAGAAGCCTGCGGACCTTGCTCGCTTCGAGTCCGTGATCGGTGTATATAAGCTTGAGTCACCCAACTTCGACCATACTCCTGAGCCGATCACTTACACACAGGAGATCGCTCAGGAGCACATTCGTTGGGCATGGACACAGAAGCCTGATCTGAGCATTGAGGTTTCACAGGCAGCCGCAGACGCTGGTCAAAGACTCGCTAAGATGTTTAAGAATCTACCAACCCTAGAGCCTACTGAGGCTCGGTGGAAGGTAGGAAGGTTTGCATCAGCGTTTGCTGCATTGAGCTTCTCTCGCAAGGATGATAAGGTTCTCGTGACCATGGACCACGTAAAGGTGGCTGAAAACTACATCAAGGACCTGTACTCTACTCCAGAGTGGAAGATAGCCAGCGCGATCGGACACGGGAACATTAAGAGTGACGATGTCAAGATTGCGCTTCATGCGCTCGGCGGCCCAGCCTTCGCTCGTATCCTCATTAACCGCGGCTCAGTCCGTCGCAACGATCTGCTTACCGCATGGCAGGTAACGAAGGACGTGCAGAATAAGCCTTCGTTTGAGGAGGTGATGGCGACACTTACGCTGTACTCTGATTGCCTTATCGAGCGGCGAGGATCTTTTATCAAGACTGACCAATTTCGACGATGGCTTGAAGCTACGTACCAACCTGAGGAGGCGGCATGAGGGTTCTCAGGGATGGTAGTAGAATAAAGTGCTACATATGCACCAGCCGACATACCCTTAGGGCGGCGCATAAGAATAGTTTGCTAGGTGTAATCAAGTGTAATAATATTGCTTATATAGCAGCGATCGACGGCAGGCGCGTTGCGTATGGACCAGGATCGAAGGATGGAGTGTGGCGACGATGACTAAGACCGACTGGATGATCCTGATTACGCTGATCGCTATCCTGTGGATGGTCTTTTCGATCAGTAACCACAACCAAATCGATAGCAAGCGTGATTCCGAGCTTAGAATGTGCCTGGAGCGACCTCATGTCGTGTGCATGAAGGAAACTCCAGAAGGCCCGCTTCAGGTTGACTGCCACCCGAACATGCGGATCTGGATTCGATGAATTTCAAAGAATCATTATGGATCAATGCCGAAAGTGGCAAAGTACCATATAAGCCAATGTGGTGGAGAAGTTCTAAAGTGAAAACGCCAGTATTTCTTCCCGCTAGGTATGCAGGTGTTGAAAACATATTTGCGAGTAAGGGCTTTCAGTGGTACGACGGAGATCCTATACAATGAAGTGCATGCTCCGAGACGGGTCTAAGAAGTTCAACAGCTATACGGCTGCTAAGAACATTGGATACATGAGGTCTGAGCTTATACCACAGCAAGGATGTCATATTCGATGTCACCCTCCCAGGCTCAGGATCCTAGGTCAATCGGTCTTTCTTGACTATATTCTTTTCCGTAAGGCAGTAATGGTCGAGTCGTTGATGAACCATATGGATCTATTAAATGCTTGAAGCTGAAATCGTAGCATACGTTTCCGACGGTAACGAGTACTCCGCGGAAGCGATCTCCTCTGCTATGGGGGTCCCGTCCTTCCTGCTACAGACCAGTATCGATGGTCTCGTACCACACAAGCTCTCGTGCCGTGCTGGCAGTCCTCGTCTTTATAGCTCGCGGACCGTCAAGTCGAAAATGCCTGATCTTGACGAGAAGATCGACAGCATGAAGGACCGTCGTGAGCCTGGGTTTCGACCCACGGATCCGACTGCCATCATCGCGCCACGCGGTACACCCGCTGAGTCCTTCTCGGTCGATGTCACGATCGGGGAGTCGAAGTGGGGGATCGTTATTCCAGATGGTATCTCAGACCTTCCGCACTGGACACTGGCGGGTCTCGGGTGGGAGGTTCTTCCTCAGGAAAAAGATCCCGAGCCTCCGTGCGCTTCCCCGATCCGCTGGATGGGTGGCAAGTCGAAGATGCTTGAGTGGCTCCTTGCTCGGTTTCCTGAGCACCACACCTACGTCGAAGTGTTCGGCGGATCGATGAAGCCTCTATTCGGTAAGAAGCCCTCTAAGGTCGAGGTCGTAAACGACAAGTACGAGGCGCTGATCAACTTCTGGCGCGTGTGCTCACAGTGGCCTAACGAGCTTGCTGACGCAATCAACGCACTGCCATCCTCGCGTATTTATCAGCGGTGGTTCCAGAGGGAGTATGCTCACCGCAACGAGTTTGAGTGGGCCGTCATGTTCGGCTACCTCTCCTTGAATAGCTACAATGGGTTGGTCTGGAAGCCATACGCCGGGTCCGCTCACTCCTCCCCGGGCAAGGCGAGCCCTGAGACCTTCAAGCGGGCAGCACGTAGGCTTCGAGGGGTCTGGATCGAGTGCGCCGACTTCCGAGACATCATCACCCGATACTCGCTCAAGCGTGTGGCCGCTGGTGATGTGTTCACCTACCTTGATCCTCCATACCTAGAAACAGAAGGCTACGCCCTGAAGTTCCCAGACGAGTGGCACATGGAACTCGCTGAGGCCATGGTCAAGATCAACGAGGCTGGCAACAAGGTCCTCATGACCAACAGCAATAAGGCTGGCGATAAGTACATGAAATGGTTCGGGCCTGCAAAGGGAGACTTCCAAGTCAATTACGTAGACGTGGACTACACGCTCGGCCACGCTGAGTCTCGGGGAGCACGACAGGAGTCAGTGATCTCGAACTTCCCGCTTGTTACCCCGAAGCAGAAGGGCCTGTTCTCATGATGGATGACATCGTCTAAGGGATCTTGCTTTCCTATGGAATAGATACGCATACCGCGTATGTTCCATCGGGGCAATTCGTCTTAGTTGTTGAGTTCTCTATAGATAACGTAGACTGTAAGGTCGAAATCGACTACATGGTACGTATTGAAAAGGACTGGCTGTGTAATGTAAAGAAACTGTTCGAGCACGCAATTGATGGAGCTACTAGTGTTTGATTTCCTGAAGTGCAATTGCACCTTGTATCATCGGGACCTAGGAATGTTCTGGTGTGATAGATTCCGCTGGCATATCGGTAGGCACCGGTCTAAGGACCATGGCGATGGCCTATACATGGCATGGAGTGACGATGAAGAATGAAAGCAAGTTCGGATACACGAAGCCAAACCCTCGGTACATCCTCTCGGATGGGACTGAGATCATCAACATGATGGCTAGCAAGCTCGGTCCGATCGGGCTAGCGTTTCATTCGATCGGGACCGCGATGATGTACCTCTCGCGCAACGACCGAGAGATCCTTCGTACTACTCCCATCGGTCTCGACTCCGATAACATGAAGAGTGCTGTATGGTGGATCATGATCGCGGCGCACTGCCTCAACCCGAAGGCCATGGACCCGCGCTCAGGGCGCAAGGCATTCACCGCCCTCTTCCGTGAAGACGTCCATGCTCAGTTCGTGCAGAATGCTCCGGGGCCGCTCGTTATGCAGATGCAGATGTGCATCGCTGAGCTTCAGGCTGACATAGACAGACGGCGGAAAGTTTCATGAAGTTCAACAGGCCTGCCAGGAAGCAGGGCGAGTCAGTACACACTAAACTTCTGAGGCACGACCTACAGAGGACGTACCCTGGGTCGTACTGGTGGAAGAACGTTGGCTCCGAGTATGGGGTGGTCGGTCTGCCCGATCTAATGGGCGTGGTGGATGGGATTCTTTACGGGATCGAAGTCAAGTTGGACCCAAACTGGTTCAGCCTGATCCAGATCAAACGACTCCGGCAACTACATGCTGCGGGTGCTGCTGCTGGTGGTGTTATTCTCAGTAAGGGGATCTGGTATTGGGTCAACGTCGAAGACATGGGACATACTGGCGATCGTAGGCGAGCGAACTGGATCGAGTTCAGGCTGGAGGACTTGAGATTCTACCGCTCCGAATAATCCTATGGCGGACTATGGTCCGTTTGTGCGGGACGGAGCTTCCCGCTGTAGACCATCTGCCTACGCATGAGCCGAGGCATGGAGGGTTTTATCTGGGATATAAGTACAACTCATATGAAATCGGTGTGTTTACGGACGGGTTCGACTACAAGCGTGGGTGGATTCGATTGGGTCCAACGCCATCCAACTTCAGCGTAGCTACTCATATTGCTTATACATACATAGAATCTGTCGGAAAGCTAAAAGATGACGCATTTAAGGCAACCATCCTGACAGCGGTGGATAGGTGGGAGCCTGTAACCGAGCAAGACGACGCTTTCATTTTCGAGAATAGATACGGAACTATAGCACTAGCTGTTCGGGACTCTGATGGTGACCTTGTCTCTGGCGATGACTGGGTTCTAACTACAGCAATCACGACCGGGGTACCACTGGTCATAGGGAAGACTGATGATTAAGATCCACCGATTCGACGGAACGTTCGTAGAGCTTACTATCAACGGTAGTCGGGTTGTCGGCGCGGTAGTAAAGACATTCGACGAGGCTGAGATCGTTGAGTACGTGTTGCAGGGTCTATATCTAGAGCATGACTCGTGGGTTCCGACCACCGATGGCATAGTCCGGGCCGATCTCCTCCCCCCTGGGGAGGATGACGTCACAATCCCCCCGGATCGGGCCCTAGCAGCCCCGGAGACAGCCCCTCAGGCAGCGACAGGGGACAGGCAAAGCAAGGCGCCCCTGAGGCCTGAGACGCCTAAGGAGGCAAGCCAGCCCCCTTCTAGCCCGTCGGCCCCATGGCCCGGAATCACCCCTGAACAGTTCGCTTACTACGAACTAACCGGGTGGTTCGTGAAGGGAAGAAAAAAAGGTGGCAAGCTCCAGTACGCGACCGCAGAGACCCTTATCCTAGGTAGCCGCAAGATCCCCGAGGAGATCAGGGTCAAGCTCTTTAAGAAGATTTCCACCGAGAGGTGGACCCAGATTCGTGGAAGTGTCGGCGGGCACCTGAGCGAAGAGAACCTAAATGAGATCGATAACAAGCATTACGAAGTGACCGACATCGAGCGCGGGTTAACCGAGAAGGCTGGTATGTCATTTTCTGATCCTCGTGCAGAGGCTAAGCCGATCGATATCAACTTGCCGGAGCCTGCGCCTCGTGTAGAGTTGACCGAAGAAGAAGCCCTAGCTGCGGCGTTCGATTGATAGCCTATATCCCAGGTGCGATGCCATCGACCGACATCGGTGACATGCTACTTCCAGACCTAGTATCGTACATCATGGAGAGCCTTTACCCATGGTGGAAGTATAAGTACTCTCCGATTGAGTTCGAGAGGTACGGCAAGACTCAGCGTCATGCTATGATTGTGGTCATAAGAGACCCTAATCATCCCGACTTCCTAATGCGGCTCGCGCCGACCGTTAATCGCCTATGGAAAGAGTCGCTACCCGGGGTCCGGATCCATCACAAGGGGTGGGGTGGGCAGCCCACAGAGGTAGATATAACCCTACCTACCATGGCGCAGTGGGCCGTTTCCGAACCGATTCTGAATTGGGCATTGCGGACGGATGCCGGAGACGCTACAGTAGAGCTAGCAGGGTTGCACGGCCAGATCAACTTTGCATACCAGTGGAGCAATCATGCAAGTACTCGGACGACCATTTGAGTTGATCACGCAAGGCGAGGATCCTATCTGCGGTCAATGCTGCGTGTCTATGATCACCGGAGAATCTCTGGAAGAGATAATCGAAACCATCGGCGCTGGCCCTACTGGACCGTACGAACGTCGAAACGTGCTCAACAGGTACGGCATCGCGCAGACTAGGCGATACAGGTTCCACCAAAGGATCCTCTGCCAACCCGGGATCATCCACGTATACAACGGGTCCCGTGGAAACCGTCCAGACTTCAGGCATGTCGCGGTCCTGTCGGACGAGGGGATCGTAGCAGATCCGGTTGGGGTCGTTCTTCCGTGGCAAGAGTACCTTGTAGGCCGTGATGCTATCGCGATCTGGCACCTAAGGAGAATGTGATGAACAGATACGACATTATCAGATTCACTCGATTCCCATGCGGAAAGGAATGTTGTCTGATCAAGATGAAGATCGAATGGTTCGAATCAATTCAGGATGACGTGACTCGTGTTCACCTAGGCTCAGGTCGAGTGATGGACGCTCACGTTCCTGAGGCGGACTTCATTCGCCTTCTTGTCGAACGTCCTTCAAAGTCCGAGGCTTATACACGATCCCGTGTTTCTGGTAGTAACCGCTCTGAAGCAAGAGATTCTGAGCGGTCTGAATAAGGTCCCTGCGGTAGTAAACCTTATTCCTCTGTGGATCGTATGCGTACGCCCTAGTCCCTAGAGCTTCTAGTGCGACCTCGTGAGCAACCCTGCCCTGCTCTCCAGTCTCGAACGACTGTATGATGTTCTTATTATGTCGCTCGTAGGTAGACACGAAGCGAGACGCGGGCGACTTACCGAGCAGCCAGCGTACTGTTGCGTTCGCCCGCGCCTTCTTAGGGTCCCCATCGGCGGTCTCCTGAACCATCAAGATCCCACGAAGGAAGGTCGCACCCTTTGACTCCCGAACCGCTGGATGCACGAGAGCCCTAGCAGACTCATACCTACTGTAGCCAGCATCCTGAAGTACGGACTCCTGAGTACCGGTCGGCGCCCCAGAGAAGAAGTCCCTACCCCTGATCCCTTCGACCAGCGAAGTGGTCATGAAGTCCATCTGTGCTAGGAACCGAAGGTCGTTTGCTGGATTTGCGTCTGGGGCGAATACACTCCACGCGAGCCCCTCGGTCTTAGATGACAGTCTAGAGATCCTATGTGCAGCAGCGTTAGCGAACTCAGTAAGCGCGCTCACCTGCCGCAGCGCCTCGTCAGCATTCAGTCCGTTCAAGAGGTAACGCTTATACAGCCCCTCCCCCTGCTCGCTCCAGATACCAATACGCTCAGCCATCCAGTCTGACTGATACTGAGCGTCTGGAGGAGTCGCACCCATGGACTCCTGCGCGGCGCGCACCATCCTGAGTGGGTTCTGAATAGACGACGGGTTAGTTGTAAGGTCTTTGAAGAACCTTTCCATCGAGAACTGAATCCACGAGTAGAACGGAATGAGTGTTCGCGCGTACTTCTTCTCGAAGGTAGAGAGTCGCGACCAGTCATTAAGATGACGTCGAACTTCCTCAGCGGCTTCATCGAAGGTCTTGCCACGCTTAACGGCATCAGTGAACAGCGCCAACCGGAACGGAACATCTACAGCATGCTCAGACTTGCGGCTCACCCACCTCGCTGAGTTGAACATTGCCCCACGCATGGCGTCTAGGGTGGCGCCTGTGACCTTACCAGCGGTTATCGCTGACCCTCCGACTAGGCCCTCTTCCTTCACGGTCTTAGGAAAGTCTGCGATGCCCGTCTTCTTCTTGAGAACCTTAGCTGCTTCTGCGAGCGAGCCTAGGTTCGGCTGAAGCCTACCGTGCATGAGGTCGCCGAACAGTCCAGCAACACCATCCACCTCAGATGCAACGAACCCGTGGGTGATCGATCGGATAGTGGCCTGCTTGAAGATTTCACGAGAAGTATAGGTGACTCCTGTTGCGGTCTTGACCTTATGGTCTCCCCATAGGCCACGTAGATCAGGCTCAGCAAGCCCTTTAATCTTATTCCTTCTAGCTCCGGCGCGAGCAACCTGACTCTTGCCAGTGGCCCCTCGGTGTATACCCATAGCCACTACGGAGGCTGCGTCGACCCAGTTCGAAGGGTTCAGCATTCTTCCGCCTAGGTGGCCTGATACTAGAAATGCGTTAGTGATAGCGTTTCGGCCATGATGCTCAGCGAATGGCAGCGTGAGCGGAATCTTCCAAAGCAGTTGGAACCGCTGGTATCCGCTCAGCCACCTGTCGATAATGTTCGACGGATTCCACGTATGACCGAATGCTTCATCGATAGCGTCAAGCCATACCTCTGGAACGTAGTACTTGCCGTCGAGGACCTGATCGCCGCGGGCCCCAATCTTCTGCTCAGCCTTGATTACGTTCGTTAGCCTTTCCGCTGCCAGCCTGTGCTGTGCGGCAGTAGCGGTCAGGTCTCTAGCTCGGATCCAGTTGACGATGTCAGTCTTATTATCCTTTAGTGCGTCCGCAAGGTCCGCCTGCTCCTTGGTCAGCCTCTCGACCGCCTTCTCAAGCTTAGTCAACTCTCCTCGCGGCTTCATCGCAGCCTTACGCATGTCGATCTTAGCAGCCTTGAGGTCCTTAGTCTTCTCGGCTACAGTTGCGCTGAGCGAGCGAATGCTCTCACGAGAGGTCTTAAGCGCCTCGCCTTCGAGGCCCCTGGAAACCTGACGCTCCACTGCTAGGTCTCGCCTGAGGATGGCTGACTCAAGTTGAGACTCGACCCGCTTGACGATCTCTAGCTTCGGCTTCTGAGCTAGATTAACGGCAGCGCGCCGGTCACCTAGAGCCTTCTTAGCTCCAAAGAGACGCTCCTCGATAGAGGCAGCAGCGGCGACCTTGCGTCGGAGTTCCTTGGGCACGTTGCCCCTGAGCGACTTCGCGCTCGCCTTAGCAGCAGCAGCGGCCGATAGGGAACTCTTCTTCGATCTCTGTAGACCCTCTTCCACCACATTTCTAAGAAGCTTAGCCTCTTGAGTGGGTCGACTAGCGAGCTCCTCGCGGGCTATAGCTCGATACTTGCGATCGATACCACCCTGGACCCCACCAAACTCCTCAGCGATCTCGTCTACCTGTCCGCGAGACTGAGCGAGCTTCTTGCCCATCCTTGCAAGCTCAGCGTCTGAGACCTCAGGGGCTTCTCGTCCGAGCCTATGCGCGACAGATGCTCCTCGGATGCCACGCGGAATATCTCCAGTAGTAGTGACCTTCTCGCCTGCCTTCTTGCCTGCCCTAACTGGCTGACCAATCTGAACCAGAGCCATGCGATGTCGGTTACTCATTTCACCGACCTTGACGAAGCTAGCCACCGCTCCTTCGTTCTTCAGTACGGTGAGGTTCAAGTAATCGCGGAGCGCGGCCAACTCCCCTGAGCTAAGCTTTCGAATGGGCTTGCCGAACGCAGACTTAGAAACCTTATCCAGAGCCTTCAGGTTCTTATTCCTGGCGTACTTTAGCACGACATACCTATCGACTATCGCATCATTAGCCTTTCGGGCGGCTGCCTTCCTAGCCTTACCCTTGAGTCCTGTGGTTGCCTTGCGTACCTTTTCTGCGCGAATAGCTTTCTCAAGGTCTCCGGTGGTAGCGAACCAGTCAACGCCAGGGACCACACGAGCGTCAGTCACCATGTCCGCTAGCCGTGCAATCTCCTCATGGGATGCAGGGTGCGGAGGACCAAGGTCTACGAAGTTCCTGGTGAGTGTTCCTAGCTTGCCGCCGATCTGACTTAGCGCGCCGTGTGCGTTCTTGAAACCCTCTCCGAGCGCGCTGATGCCGTGACGATTAATCATCGCCTGCTTAGCCTGCATGCTCGCTTGCATGCGCATGGATGCAGACCATCGTCGACCTAGGATTGAGCCGATATCAGTATCAAGCTCCATGCCGAGTCGTTCAGCGTCGTCGAAGGTTGCGATCACGCGATGCAACGAGAAGGAATTAGTGTTGGAGACGGACTCTTTACTTAGTTCAGCGACCAGTCTCTTCGTACGGTTCGAGTTCTTGAAGAACTTAGTTACGGCTCCAGCTTGACGCGAGCCGTAGAAGTGGGTGACGTAGTGTTCCCAGCTTGCTCCGAGAAGACCTGCCTCTCTCTCCTGCTCTCCGATGTGCTTGAACTGATTCTGGATCCACTTCATCGGCTCATAGAGCGGTGAGCCATCTTCGATCAGCTTGAGGTCCGGATTGTCCATGTGACGGGCGATCGTCTGACGGTCGCTCCTAGACAGTGCTCTAGATGTATCCTTCCAGTGGACCACCGGCGACGAGAAGAACTCCACAAGTTCCTGTCGCTTGCCCTCGACTGCGACATCCATTCCGCTCTTGATCTTCTGGAAAATCTCAGCGTCTTCAACTGGCATACGCTCTACACCAGAGGAGAACGCCTTCTCGATGTGACGAACTGCTGAAGTCGGCAGAGCCTTGCTCGCGGTCTTCTTGGCAAGAGCCGGAACCTCTGCCAGCAGAGCTCCAGCAAGGGAGGCGCTTACAAGCCCTGCATCACCGAGCGCAAGACCACCTGCGACCTGTCCTGCTACGGTAGCGCGGCTCAGTCCGCGTAGACCTAGCTCTCTCGTGCCTAGCTGTGCGGTCTCTCCGAACATTGTGCGGGCGCCACCGGCTATCAATGCAGCCTGCGCTCCTGCGTCACGCGCCTTGCCGATCGGATTCAGTAGGCCCCCGATTGCCTTGCCGCTCCACTCCCAGAACATAGCTCCAGGGCCACGTCTAATCATCGACCGTGAGGTGCCGTCAACTGCCTTGCCAGCTAGGTCGTTACCAATGTCGTTCCATGAGCTTAGGCGCATCGCTAGGCGATCGTAGTTCCTTACCGCGTACTCTGTCACTGCTGTACGGAAAGCAGGGTTGGACGCTGCCCTGCTAAGATCCGAAGGCGACAGTGTCTTGAGTCCGCCTTGAGCGAACTCCTCTGATCCGTCATCTAGATGCTTGATGATCTTACGAAGGTGCTCCGGTTGTGCTTCTACAAGCTCCTTCGATGCGACCTGATAGACCTGATGTCCCCACTCGCTTAGTGTCAGGCTCGAAGGTAGGGCCTTAGAGCCGGTCGACTCCTTGAGGATCTCAGTCGCAGTACGTCCGAGCTTTCCAGCCGCAGTCCTCCGTGAAGCCTTAGTGGTCTGGTTCAGTACAACTTTGGTCCCAGCGGATGCTCCAAGAGTTAGGTATGTCGCAGGGTCCAGCGCGATGTCGAATACCACTGACTTCGCGAACCCGCCTACGCCATCAACGTTCGACCCGCCCTTCATCAGAACGTCGCGATACGAAGTCCGACCACCCTCTACACCCTCGCCAGTCCAGGCACGCTTGAACTCCTTCGTTGAGAATGCAAGCCCCCACCCGCCTTTTTCCTTCAGGCCCTCGGTCACCGCCATCGAGGCAGACACGAACAGTCTGTATCCTGATACCGTTTCGAGAATGCCGAAGATGTCGTCAAGCCTACCTAATACACCCCCGGTGTTCTGTGCGTACCCTAGGATCTTCTCTACGGTTGATCGCTTCTCCTTGTCGTCAGTGACAGAGATCAGCCAGTCGAACTCGGACTGGTTGATGTAGCCCATCCTCTGTGCGTTCTTCGCAGCGCGCACTTCCTTCGACAGCGCAGCGTCATCGTATCTTCTCGCGCCGGACCCGCCGAAACGACCAATAGTGGACGCGTATGCATACGGAGGCGCAGACGCTACAGAAGTACTGTCGTTCTCAGTGAACGCAGACCCTTCAGCAATCGCCTCAGCGAATGACTTTTCGAACTCGTCAGCCACGGAGCGCAGCCTTCTTGCGCTTTGCCCTGTCGATGATGTCGGTATCGACCTCAGCCGCTTCAAGCGCATTAATCAAGTTACCTAGTTCAGATGCTCGATCAGCGTCATCGACCCAACCATCAGCCATTCTCCTGATTTGACTGATCGGATAGTCTGCGTCAGCGATACCGGCGCCACGGATAGCTACGTGTGTGCTCTTTATTTCCTTGCGCTCTCGCTCCCTAGGCTCCTCCGGTGCGGGTGGAGGCTTAGAAAGCGCGTTGACTAGGTCCGAGTTCGCGTCCTTCTCCATCTTTTTCCACGATGCCTTAACAGCATCGCTCATGCTCTCGTCGTTTTCGTTCTTAACGATCTGTTCGCGAATCTCAGCGAGCACGTTCATGAGCGCGCTGCCGGACGGGTCCGCACTTGCACGTGCGGACGTGTACCGATTGTGCATGTCGGACAGTCTGCCGTAGGAGGTCGCGAGGGAGGCTACGTTCCTGTTCTCTGATGTAACCTCCTGGTCGAACGGATCCTCAACGCGTCCTGATTCCTGACCCAGTGAACCCTTCAGGCGTTGCGACGCAGAGAAGAATACATCAGGATCGGACTGACTGAAACGAGAGTAAGCTCCTTCGTTCTTGAAGAAGTAGAGGTCTAGCTCCTCAGCAGCCTGCCCCCACATGGTCTGAGGAACCTGTAGGTCCATCATCAAGTTCTGGAACTTAGCATCCCTCTCGATTGGACCGTTCCCGCCTGCTGAAATCTCCTTTGCGAACGCTTCCATGCGCGCCACTTTTGCCTCGTCTCCAGCGAACGTGATCCTGTCGTCCTTGCCGTTGTACTGAACCCCTGTAATAGACTGACCGTCAACGATGTTGATGTGCAGCCTCGATGCGGAATTATCCCACCTCGTTTTATTCTGCTCCTCGCGCTTGATCTCAAGAGACCGGCGAAATGCTTCTTCCTGATCTTTTCGGCCAGTTACTACACTCTTTAGGTACATCGAAAACGATTTGTCCCCGATAAGCTCTCCGATGTTCACGTCAGAGTTTCGGAACTGCGGAAGATCCTTGATGGTCTCCAGCCACTCTTTTCTCCAAAGATTTGTTATTTCATCTGGATGCAGAATGGAGTCGTCCTGATCGAATATCTCCGTCAGTGCGTTTCTATTGAAGTTCCCTTTGCCGTCGTCGAAGACGTTCTGGCGAGCCCAGAGTCGAAGAGAGTTTATGATCTCCTCGTTCTCAGCCATCTGTTCTTTGCGAATGTCTGACTTCGCTCGAAGCATTGCGGGTGCCGTGCGGAGCTTCGCGATGGCATATCGGTTCGCGCGGTCAGCAGAGCCCTCTTCGCGCTGTAGCTGACGATCCTTCTCGCTCTCACCAGAGCGGAACGTCATTTCGATGTCGGCCATGTCGCGATCGTGCTGCTGTCGCTCTCCCTCTATCTTCAGTTGGGCGGCTTCAGCTCGGTCTTGAAGATCGACCTCGTGCTCCATCTTCAATTGCTGTAGTCTCTGGCGCTGCTCATGACCACGAATATTCTGATGCTCCAGCATGTTCAACTGAGTAAGAGTCAACCGAGCCTTACGGCGGGACTCTCTCTCTTGCTGAGCAAGTTGCTCCACGCCTAGAGAGAGCTTCTGAATATGCATCATGCGTTCGATGCGTTGCTTGCGGCGCAACTCCATCGTCTGCTGCATGCTCATGCCCTGCTTCTCGAAGCCCTGGGCGAACCCGGCAGACTGGCCGAGTGAGCGAATGTCTAGTGTCGTATCGTTAGCCATTACGCGATGTTCTCCATCCCGGATGGTCCGCCGGTTGCCTGGTCAGGCATCTCGAACGGATCTTCCTCAGCGGGAGGCGGCTGGTCCTGCCCGGTCTCGGTCGACCCCTGGCCGGTCTCGGTCGGCCCCTGGCTCTGGTTCTGGTCGATCGCCTCGTCGATAAGCGTACCGAACGCTCCTGCTATAGCACCGATTCCACCCTGGATACTGCTCTGCTGACCAGCCTTCAGTTGTGCAACCTGCTGTGACTGCAAGAGTTCGGCACGCTGCTGGTTCAGGATGATGCCGTACTTCGACTCGACCGCCTGGAGCCTTGCCATCGCATCTGCGCGCGCAGCGGTAGACGCTTCACCGATCGCACGAGTTATGTTCGGTCCGACAGTCTCTCGGTATTGGCGCTCAGCAGTAAGTTGTGCTGCGATCAACTGAGGACCACTAATGCCCTGCGCTCGGAGGCCGAGACCATGTGCCTTAGCCCTCTCGCGTAGAGCCTGCTCCATCGGTGTCGTGTACTGAGCCATCTTGTTTTCGATGTCGGCTCGGAAGTTCATGACCTCTTCGATGTCGCGCTCGATGTTCTCTCGTCGCTCCTTCGCTTCCTCGATAGACGCATCGATGGCTGCATCGAACGCGATACCGTCTACGAGTCCGTAGATTGCACCAACCGCGATCCCAACGATCCCGAACGCGAGCCCACCGAACTGACCAGATCCCTGGCCCATGTTGTCAAACATGACCTGGGTCTTGATCTCGTCCTTCGTCTTCTGAAGGTCCTGATCCAATGCTGCTGGGTTCTCTTCGTAGTAAGCGTCGAAGTCGAAACGCTCAGACGCGAGAAATCCGCTAGGGTTCCCACTTCCGCCCGTGATTCCATCTGCCATCGAACTACTCCAGAGCGCTCAAGTAACGCTTGTCGTCAAACCCATGGTAAACACCGGACTCATAGCTGTCAAGCCCCTCGCTAAGTGCCTTAGATGACGCGTCTTTTACCTCTTCGCCTCTCGCGTCTGCCCCTTCCTTGATTTCCTTAGGGGTCAGTTTTGCAGTCAAGACCCCATCTTCATCGATGCGATGCTCCAGTGGAGTCGACACCATCATGAAGTCTGGAGAGAGGTTGAGGTCGGTCATGGTGTGACGAACTGTGAATCGGACGCGTCTCGGGACTGCGCGGTCCTTCCGAGTTGTGCTATGGCTTGAATACCAGAAGCCTCCCAGCGAGAGACTAGTGGTAGCCCCCATGTAGGTCCATTTGGTCCAGACCCGGTCGTACTGGCTTCGCTGGGAGCGCACTCTTTCTTCCAGTGGTAAACGCCTGGAGACTGGTACTCTGCCCAGCCGGCAAAGTACAATGAGTTGAACCGTAGGGAGAGTGTGTAGTACCCGGCTGCCGGGATGAATATTTCGCTAGCGATCCTGACCGTATTCCTGGGCCACGTGGAGCACTGAACTTCGTGCCCAACAGGTCCGAATACTCCACTGCGAGTACCTAGTCCGACCTCTTGTGCGGTCTGGATGGGAGCCCAGTTCGCCTTGTACTCATTCCCGTTTGAGAACCAGTTGAAGGGACGATCGTTCTTCTTGTGCGCCTGATCTACGAAAAGGCGGAAAAGGACCGGTGGATCAAACTTAGCCTCTGTGCCGCCGGGAACACCTGGTCCGATCTTAAGATCCCAGTTCTTGTCAATGGGACCGTTTAGATGACCGACTCCGTTCCATGTCCCACGTGCCCACCCCTGTACGAACAGCATGCATGGGCCAGGGACGTAAATCTTAGTTGACGCGTTCGGGACTGTCTTCCACGAGTCCCAGTACTCGTCGTCAGGGAACCTCTGGTAGAAGAGGTTAAGGTATGCGTGAATACCAGCAGGGGTCGGAAATGCTGGGGCCGGGAAATTCCATCGCCAGTTATTCCACGAGTAGACCATTCTCTTAAGGTCTTGAATGTGCCCAACAGACTCAGGTACGTTACCCAGTCTTTCGAATACGTACTTATCTTGCCACCGGCCTACGTTGTTCGTGCCGCATGGGTCTACAATGTTGCTAGCTCCAACGCCGCCTACTGTGACTCGCTCTCCATTGAAAAACGGGGAGCCGTAGTACTGGAAGTCTACCAGACCCTCGTCATCTAGGTCGAGCCTGTGGTTCAGTCTACCGGAGTGGACAGACCATTCCTTAGACGGACCGATTTCATACGCCTTAGGTGCGTACACGATCATGTTCTGCTCGTTGACTCTGCCAGATGCTCCGATCAGTGCAGACAGATCAGCAGCGTCTACGTTTCCGCGTAAGTAGTTCTCGATAGCGGAAAGGTTCGCCTCGATAGCAGAGCGAGACATTGCTGTCGCGGTCGTCACTGGCGTCTGCACGATAGGCATTAACCGTTATCCTCCGCGAGAACGAGCATTAGAGCAGTACCCTTCATCAATGGTGTGAAGAACGCGATCTCGTCATGCGCTAGATTCCACGTATCGATCACACTGGTAGTCATCATGAGCTTGCCGCCGCCAGTTCGCATGATCGGTTGACCACTCCCGCCACCCCACGGATCAAATGCCGGAGTCGTCCAACCAAAGATAGGCTGTGGATACTTATCACCTTCGTAAGTGCGGTCGTAAGCTGCTCCGTCTCCTGTAGTGATAAGCATTTCCCAGTCCCCAGGGACGGCGCTCATGTTCGGGACAGGGTAGTGTGGCCAAAAAAATCCTACACAGAAAGCAACTGGACCCTTAGTCCCGCTCGGTGTGAACGCTACAGTACACGTAGGCATCGTGGTCAGTATAGCAAGAGGGTCGTTATTGAAGTCAGTGAGTAGGAAGCTCGGAGGCTTTTCGAAGTGCCTCTCAAGTAGGGAGTGATGATCAACTTCTTCTGGTCGCCACGCTGCGATAGCTGCAACTAGAGCGTTGTACACAGTAGAGTCAGACTGAACCCATCGCCAGAAATCTGACAGCCTGAACGACATCAGTGGATCTCCCCGAAGGAAATCTCTATACGAAGAACCCTGGTAAGGAATGCTGTGTGAAGCATGACTTCTACCTGATGCGTACCTTCGATCAAGTTAACAAACGCAAACCCATTGAGCCTGTCGCCGTTAAGTTCACTCCTCTTGTTGTCGTAGTCTGTCGCCTCGTCGATTCTCCTGCCGTCAATATGTAGAGTGGAGTACACGCCCCTTCGTTGACTTACGTTCCCGCTGATACCAACGCCTAACTCTGGGACTCTAATTGAGTAAGCAACAGCAAATGATCCGGTCGCAGAAGAGTTTAGCGTAACTCTATTCTTACGAACGGAAACAGTTACGATTTCCCCAATACCCTCTTCACCACCGTACTCATTCTTGTGTAGATTCCACGTGTCGAAAAGTGATGTTGGATCTGGGGTTACGCGGACCCCTTCAGCGCGAACCCAGAACCCAGGCTCGAGCATTTGTCTTGTAACAGTACCAGCTTTGATATTGTCGGGTCCAACCCTGTTCAAGCCTCTTGCGAGTCGCCTAAGCGCACCAAAGAACCACGCCCAGTTCGGAACTCCTGCTGGTTGAGTCCTGTCGTAGATCGGGAACATTAGCGACCGCTCAGTTCTTGCTTGCGATACTCCATCGCAAGGCCACCTAGGCTGATGTCTCCGGTCCACGTGATAGAGATCGAGGCGGACTCAAAGTTCGCCCCACCGTACCCTACCTCAAGTGAGCGCCACTTGAATGACGGTGCGTCCCATCGAGCAAACACGCTGTCCCAGAGTGCTCGAGCGTCATCCCAGAACGTGTCATCCTTATCAGCGGCGAGGATCTTGCCTGAGAAGAACGGGTCCCTGGAATACCGCTCGTCACCATGCATGTTTACGGTGTAGTTCCAGTTTCCTGTCGACCCGAAGTAGAAGAAGAGGCGGAGGATCTCCTTGCTCATCCACGAGAGATCCCGACCACCCTCCTCAAAGCCGCCTAGTCGGAACTCGATGACCCCGGAACCAGTTGCAGACTTATTAAATGCTCTGAGCGTATCCGCCGCGCCGACGAACACGTCGTCGTCCTCGATCCATGCGCAGAATACGTTGTCTCCGTCTAGTCTGAACCATGCATTGAAGGCGAAGTGGTACACTAGAATCTGCGGACCGCGCCCACGAGTCTGCGTCCTGATGAACAACATCGAGTCGTGGACCCAAGAGAAGGCCCCGCTATCGGGCTCGATCTCGTCGATCAGATGCCCTGTTGTGTTGTTCATTTGCTTAAAGGTGAAACCGTCAAACACTCCGAAGCCAGAATTCCAGATCCCGACCACGTTGTCCTTGTATTGGATCAGGGTCTCGCCGTAGATCGAACCCTTTGTCGCCTCCACCCTTGCCCTTACGAATATGCCAGCATCGTTCAGTGCGATCGTCTCTATGGAAGACCGAGTGACTACGACAACACTCTTGCTGAGCGACACAAGTGCAGTGATCTCGTCCTGTGCCTGATAAGCGTTCAGGATCGGCCAGTCCTCTGGGAACCCTCCGGTACACCACCTGACGATGCGAGGGTTCTCCGGGTCGCCTGCAATCAGCACGTTATCTCTGAACGTGGTAGCGATCAAGCCCTGTGGTCCAGGGTATCCAGAGCCCTCGTCGTACGCCACGGTCAGCGCGCCGTCTGCTTTACGGTCAGTCACACGAGTAAGAGGCAACGGGAACGCGTACGCGAGTTGAAGTAGGCCAGCTTCCTCTGCAACGAATTGGTTGATTGTTCGCCAGACGATCACTCCGGCTATGTCTTCCTGCTCGAAGTCAGTTGCCCACTCTACGATCGGGTACAGGAAGTTGTAATTATTCCTGTCCCACGCAGGTGTCCACTGTGATCTATCTAGAAGTATGTCCCCAGCAGCGGCGACTACGAATGTGGTCGCCTTGCTTCGTCGTCCAATCTGGCCCCTCGTGTTGTAGAACGAGATCGCCCAATCGTACATCCTCTGAAGCTGGTCATCTTCAATAGGGTTTCGGTCCTGTGTAGCGCACGATGGTACGTACGCGTTAGCCATCGGTTCGCTCTCGTTATTGATTCCCCAACTTATGTATTTACGGAAATACTTAGCCCACTGGTTATGGGCCACGCCCGCAACGCGGACCGTAGGCGCTTGTGGGATCTCGCGTACGCCTAGGTATGTAACGGCTTCAATGCCATCCCACTTACGGGGGGCCTGTGTCTTAGACAGGAAAATAACTAGGTCCTGAAACTGGACCATCCGAACCTTGTCGGTGAACTGGAAGAGAAGGTTTGGTACCTGGTCATCCAGGCTCCATGCGCCCCAATCGTCAGTTATGAACACGCGTCGCTTCACGCCTAAGCGATTAACAAAGACCTGCGCTTCTACGATGTTCTTACCAGCCCACGCTGCTGGCTCCGGGCTAAGTAGTGCCTGATTCCCTCTATACCCTCGAAGCCATCCACGATGGTCTGGGTACACGTTAATTGTGTTCGGGCCTAGATAGCCAGTGTTAGGGAATCTACGATCATCTTCACCCCTGACGGGGTTCAGGATGGTCATCCTGTGCGATCGGCTTGCCACTACAGAATCGACCCACCTGAGATTGCCATGATTGCCGCACGTGCGGCCATGAAGTGCTTACCGTCGCCAGTCTCCATGTTCTTCGTGTACTCTCGCCACGCGATCAAGAATCGCTCGTCGAGCACCAAATGGTCGTAGTAGGAGTGAATCTTCTGGAAGTGCGGGTAGCCAGTCACACTAACGTTCCGTCGCTCGTCTGGCTGCCCACCGTAAGAGATACTTAGCGACCCGTTCGTAGGCGAGAAGATCGGAAGTCGCATGATCCATGCTTCGTCGAACTCAAAGTTAGCTACGAGTGCGCTGGTCTCAGATACTACTCTGAGCCCTGTTCGTGACTGCTTGCCGTCGATACCGTCTACATCCTGTAGTGGTCCCTCGACCAGGAAGACCTTCTCTTCGAAACCTAGGTTCTGCGTCGTAATTACCCCCTGCTGTGTACCGGGAACAGCGCCCGCGAAGTTCAGTGTGTTGCTTGCTGGGCTGAGCGGGGAGTAGAACGGGCCGATCTTGTTTACCATGTACGCGCGGTAATTGCCCTGGTCTACTGATGAACCTCCAGCGGGATTCTGTGTCACGACAGGGGCGAGTAGTGGTGGCCTGACGTGCTCACATGGCATGTATGTGAAGAGGCTAGTTCCTAGCAGTGACGCGCTCCCGTGAAGCGATCCTGCGATTGGCGGCATTCGTACTGGAGTCCTGAGTGCCAGTCTTCCTGGCCGAGCGTATGTTGGGTCGGAACGAACCTTGCCGAGTCGAAGGCCCTGGTCGTTGGTAGGTACGTATGTCCGCCTGAAGAACTCGACCGCAGTACCGGCTGCTATAGCGGTCTGGAGAGGCTGGTTCAGGTGTAGTACGTTGAGAGTAGTATCTACGCCGACGACCTTGATCGGTCCGTCGTCGTTGAGGAACTCTCGTCCTAGGTACACATCAGCGTTTTCTGAGAACGCTCCGGACGCAGTAATGATTGTAGCACCGGCTACGCCAGTGTACGTCTCTGTTGGAGTTACTGCTGCTTCAACTTGAAAAAAGAAACTTCCGCGCAACTGGTCCCATACCAGGGCCATGATGCGCGTGTATACGGAATTGAGTACCGTCAGGTCGCTAGCGTAGCCTGGAGCTACTCCATTGCCCTTCAGGAAATTTACTACATCGAGGACCCGCATCATGCCCTCCAGGGCAGACGACAGCAGCGACCCTGCCCGAGCTGCTGCTGTCGTCCTAGTAGCCCTAGAACTGGGCCGTGTCGACGAACCCGTTCCGTCCGAGCGTCAGGTTGCACCGACCGAAGGCGTCTGCGCCACCAGGGTCGAGAGTGCAGTACCCGACCGCCTCGTCGGTCCCGAGTCCGACGACTGCCGAGTGGTCCTCGAGCTGACCCTCCTGGGCGACAGCACCGAGTCCGAGCGGTCGACCAGCGGCGCAGGCGGCGGCGCCGTAGTACTCGTAAGGTCCCTCCACGATGACCCAGTACCAGTCGCCGTTAGCGAGCGACTGAGCCTTGACCGGCGTCGGGGCGATCCGGTTCGGGAGCGCGTCCGCTTCGACGAAGTAGTCGGCGAAGAGGCCGCCCTTGACGAGCGGGGCGATGGTCGCAGCGACCGACATGGTACCGTCGGACACGACGAACCGACCTTCGGTCTTACCGGACTGCGTTCCGCGGGCGGCCGCGTCGATGGTCGTCCACGCGCCACCGTTGTGCGCCACCAGCTTCAGAAGAAGCTCCTGACGGATGTCGTTGTCCGGATCGTCGTAGAGGACCCAGCGGTAGGTGCCAGGAACCTCGTAGCGATCCGCTCCGAGGTCGACCTGCGGGACCTTGTTGTTCGTGACCCGCTCCGCCTGCGTCGAGATATCGAGCGGGTGAAGCCGGTACGGGATGTTCGGGTAGAGGGGCTTGAAGAACTTGCGAACGTGCTGCACAGCCGTCTCCTAGTAGGTGTCCACGGAACCACCACCGGTGGCGCCGAGTCGGCCGAGAGCCGAGTTGTTCGTGTACATGTTGACCTGGGAGACGAGGGCGTGGGTGACGTCGGCGAACTGGGTCTCGGAGTACCGCTTGGGACCGTCGATGACGACGTCCACCTCTGGGTGGTGACCGAGGTACACGCCCTGAAGGTCTGCCGCCGAGACGGAGAGATCGGGATCCTCCGTACCGTCGCCAGCGAGGTTCGCGTAGAGCGAGGACTGCGCGACCGAGGTCAGGCACAGGCCACACTCAGCCGGAAGGTCCGACTCTTCGATGATCGGGACACCGAGAAGCTGAACCTGATGGGGAGCGCCAGCGTTGACGCTCTGGTCGGCACCGCCAGCGGCTCGGAATGCGAACATCGCCATCATCGCGCGGAGCACGTTCAGGTGGATGCTCGTGTTCACGAGGAAACCGTTGGGGAAGAGCCGACCCTGCTTGCAGTCGGTGATCAGTTGGAGGATCAGGAAGATCCCGCGGACCAGGTTCCCGCCGAGGACATCACCGAACGCCTGTCCGGCGGTCGCCTGACGGCTCTGGTTCCGCCAGTACGCCTTCGACGCCTTCGCGATACGACCGACGGTCTGGGTCTGAGCGGCCGGGGCCGCGTCTTCGATCGCCAGCAGGAGGCCGAGAGGCTCCTTGCCACCCGTGCCGTTCAGCGTGTAGTGCGCCAGACGGTTGCGTAGGGTGATCATCATCTGGCGGAATCGTCGCTCCTCGATGGACATGATGCGGTCCGAGCCGGAGTTCGTCCACTTCTTCGTCCACTCCAGGGTCATGGGGATCGCGCCCCACTTCCACGTGTACTCCGCCGCCGTGTCACCGGGGGTGAAGCTGCGGTTCACCGGATCGAGATCCGTGAACCACGTGATGTCGCCGCTCTCCTGAACGAAGAGGGGCTGGCTGATGGTGTGACCGCCAGGGACGGGCTGGATCGCGTTGTTACGCTTGAACCATCCGTTCGTGACGTTTGCCCCGGAAACGAGGTCGATGAACGAGCCCATACGCGAGATCATGGTCGCGAGGAGGGCTTCGTCGGCGCGCGGGTCGCCTGAGAAGAAAGTCGGCATCTACTGTCCTTTTACCTCGCGGCGAGCTTCAACTCTTCCTTGAGGTATGCTGCGTTCTTTGGGTCGCTCCTCCACTTGAGCGCCTGAGAGAAGGTCATCTTGCGGAGCGCCTTTCTTTGCTCCATAACCTTCTCCTCGCTCCAGTCTCCTTCTGCGGGCGGAGGTCCTGCCCCTGGAGTCTGTTGGAGGGATGCGGGATCTTTGACTTTCGGCTTGCCGCCGAGTTCATGAGTCTGGGATTCCCCGACAGGGAAGTAGAGCTTGGATGCATCCTCGATCGAAACACCGCCCTTTTCGACAGCGTTTCGGAACTTAGCGGAAGCTGCTTCGAACTTATCTGCCGGGACGCGCGACCTCACGCTATCCAGATGCGAGGCGACACTCTTCTTTGAAAGGAACTTTTCGAAGGCCGCCTCTTGCGCTGCTTCCTTCTCCTCGCCGGTCATTTCTGCCGGCACGTCCTTATTCTTGAAGTAGTCACGAACGGAGTCCGGAAGAGTCTCTTCCTTGCCGTCCCACGATTCTGGATCCCAAAGCGCCATATTGAACTCCTACGCGATCTTTTCGAGTTTGGCGGACTTCTTCTTGTTCTTATCAAGAATCTTCTTCACGCGGTCAGGGCTCTGCCGAAGTTCGGCATACTCCTTCGCCATGTCGTAAGCTTCTTTATCAAGCTTCTTCCGCTTCTTCTCTGCCTGATCGCGCTTGAACGTACCCCCTTGAACGAGGTGGTCACCGGTTGTCTCTAGCTCAGTAAGGCCGTTCTTCTTCAGAACGTTGAGGAACTCCCTGCGGGAGTGTACCTCTACCTGCTGCATGACTACTTGCCCGTTGCGGTCCAGCTTGACGCTGCCGTCTTCATTCCTCTCGGGCGGGAGGGTCCACGGAGCAATCTTCAGACCATCTTCGTACTGACGATCGGGCCTCGCGGGCTTGCTAATGATCATCTTAGCTGGCTTGCCTTCGCATCCTTCGTGAAGACAATACACGGGTAGACGGCGGTCGGCCACGCGACGGATAAGCTCCGTAACGTGACCGTCTGCACATTCATACTCGTATCGGAAGGGCAATCCTACGTTCCTCGCTGCGCCGCACCCGCGGCTGCTTCTTCACTATTCTGCGCTCCGGATCCAGGGCTGTCAACCCCATCCCCGATTCTCGCCGAAGTGCCTGATTCTCCTGGGTTTTCCGTCCCAGGCGAGGGATGGGTGGGGGGTGCCTCGGGCGATGCCGTCATGAGCACGCTGCTCGGCCAGCCATTCAGACCGGCGATAAGCTTAGCGACCTCCGATGCGTTGAAGTGCTGAAGTAGTGTCGGGTTCGAGAACAGTTCCTTCAACTGCTGGACCATCATCAGTCTAGCAGAGAGCGGATCCTGAGCAGAGCGGTTCACTGCCTTGATCGAGTAGTCCGCAATGCCGCGGACCATGTCTCGATCCAGAGTGAATCGAACACCGTTTTTGCGTACAACGAACTTCGATGCGCCGTAGTTCAGAACCAGCCACGTAGCGATCAGCATCACCTGAATGTACGCGTTGTAGAGCTTGACCATCATGGCAGCGGCTCGCTTGTCCATGAATGCCTGCTCCTGGTTGAACGCGGTCGCCACCTTGTTTGAGGAGCCGTGTCCCTGAGCGGTACCCGTTGCGCCTGTGTTCCGGGCGAACGAAGAGTTCGCCAACTCCTCCATCTGGATCAATGCAGGAGGGATGGGTCGAGTATGAGACTTAGCGAAGTCGAACCGCGGACCTTCGTACTGTACGTACCGTCGAGTGAACCGACCTTCGTCGATCTCAGCGAGTACCTCAGCGGGGATCTTGACCTGCTTCGGGATCCACGCTGCGTCCTGCGCGGACCACCGAACGTGCTCACGAACCTGCTTACGAACCCATGCCAGATCCTCGATGTCATCGCGCGCCATGCTGATGTATGAGGGGCCTTCCCACACGCGAGGATGCGTCTGGTCTGCGCGGATCATGGTCCAACGGAGAGGGGTGTCCATCTGGATCGGCTCCTTGATCCAGCGTCCGGTCGAGAAGTCCATGAGTCCCCACATGTTCTCGATCTCAGGGTTCTTCGGGTCCTGTCGGATGTAGACCTCGGCGAAGACGCAGAGTTCCTGGTTCGTCATCGGGCGGAAGCTATGGGTCTTCACGCCGGCGATGGAGATTTCGTCCGTGACCTTCTTGATGATCTGGCGGTCTGGGTAGTCTGATGGCTGACCACCGAAGTCCATAGCAGCCTGCTGAGGGGTGCGAAGGATCAGGTGGGCGATGTAGTACGCCTCGTCGATCCCTCCAATCAGGGGATCAGTGACGACATGTCGAGGGTCGACCACCTCTGCGCGTGGCGTAGACATGGTCGCGAGCGTCGGCATGTCGTTGATCTTCGCCTTCGCGGCCACGTCTGGAGTGATCTGTGCCAACTCCTCCACGTTGAACGCAGGAATGTCCTCTTCAGGAACCTCCTCGAACTCAGGCTGGTTGGCGCCATCATCGAGAGCGTCTCTCGACGGGTCGACAGCGACCGATGCGATGTCTCGATACCCTCGGTGCCACGAGACGCTGAACGGCATGGCGGTCTTGAGCCACGAGACCGGAGAGTACACGCATTTCCTGTGCGCCTTCGCGATCAGGTCGTTCGCCCCCATTCGAGACCCGAGTTGCTCTTGGAACGCTTCGAGCGCCAGCGAGTTATCCTCACCGGACTTGTCGCCGTGCTCGATGTCAAGCCACGGCTGAACTCCGAGCCACGTAATCTCGCTCACAAAGCGGTCGATCCTACGGGCGTACGGAGCGATGTTCCTATTCGGGTCATCCTCCGCGAACGACTCCTGTCGGTTCAGTAGCTTCTCGTCCTGATCGATGTACTTGTACGCCGTCTCAGCGAGGATCTTGTGGTCGGCCTTGATGATGTCGAACCACGGAGTATCACTACCACCTGCGGTCTGGAAGTTCATCTTGTGGCCCTTTGGGTTCGTCGTCATCTTCGCTCCGATGATTTTCTAATGATCTTCTGTATGTTTGGAGATAGCGTACCTAGCAGTGTGCTAGGCATGACGCTTTCCTTGTCTGCCTGAATCTCTCGACCCATCCCCCGCTCACGCATCCACTGAATGAGTTCCCAGAGCATGGCAGCCATCATTATGTAGTCGTCCATGTACCGCTCCCCGGTACGTGGGGACTTGACTGCTTGAGCTTCGTACTTACCAGTCTTGCTCTTTACAAAGCCCTCTGCGTCCCACTCGAATCTCTCGTCTGGAATGAGTAGCTGGTCGAGGTGATAAGCCTTCCTGAGTGCGATCAGGATCGGGTCCCTACTCTTCGGAGATGTAAGGAACCAGATCATTTCAAGTTCTTCAGTGTATCCGCGTGGCTTGCGGTACTGCGTATAGTTAAGCCCGTGACCGTAAGTCTCCCATCGGTTTACAGCCAGTTTGCCTGGGTTGTTCAACTCGCCGATGACGTACGTTCTGCTTACGCCGAAATATGATACAGCCTTAGCAAGCTCGTCCGCTGACGACGTTGGGTCCAGTCGAGACCGCCTGCATGCACATAGGCGTCCATCGTTGACTCTGGCAACCCCGATCGGTGCATAGTCCGAATCCGGCAGACCGTCAGCAAAGTCAGACGCTACAGCATAGTATGGGTCCTCCCCTTCAGGGAGCGTTGGGAGGTCCCACATGTGCCACTCTCCACGAAGGGTTGGCACGAACTCCACTGGCGTCCAAACCGTTGGCTCTACTGCTGTGACCTCAGCCCACCTAAGCTCACCAATGTTATCCGGTGTACGTGAAGGCTGTACTCGCATGAAGAACCCGCCACTTACGAGCCCTAGAGACTCTGCGTACGTGTAGGGATACTCCATATGAACGAGCATCAACTCGCCCAACTCGTCGATCTTCCGCCTTCTGAACCCGCACTGCTCAGGAGTGAGCTTCAGCTTAGCTATATAGTCTCGCTCTGGTATGGACTTCGGCTCGCCGGAGTCGTCGATCTCGAAATCTGCGTATCGACCGGCAGGTGTTGACTCCTGCTCGTCAGGACTGATTGCACGTCCTACGTTTGAATGTAGCTCCGAGGCCCCAAAGAACTGGAAATCTACGTAGTCGAGAAGGGCGATCCTGTTGATCTCAGCAGCCTGAGCGTCGTTCGTTCCTTCCCAGAGGATTACGTTCCGCGTCGATGGATATACAGCGGGGAGGATCGCCTGGTTGATGTCGTCCCACGCCTGTGCTCCAGCCTTCCGCTCATACTTGCCAGCCTCACTTAAAATTACGAGATTGAAGCCAGTGTGACCGACCTTGATGACACCGACCGCATCCGAGTATCTGATCTCCCACTTCGACCCATTTGCCAGAACCAATCTACCTTCAGTGTAGTTCTCCTGAACGAGTGGCGGGTAGATATGCGGCCAGTTCTCGTGCAGATGCCTGAGGTCTTCTGCGATATCCCTTAGGTGCGCCTTCGCGTCCTCCTTGCCTGGGAAGTGTAGCAGCGTAGACCAGTTGTCGATATTCGCACCACACAGTACACTGAACTTCTTACCGAACGTGGTGCTGCCAACCTTGCGCGGCTTCATGCGAGCAATGTAGTGCTTGTTGGTCTTGAGGTATGTCTTCTTTACAATACGACCCTTACGTACGTAAATCTTAGTCTTCGGTACGTGTGGATCGTCGTTGGCCCACCTCTCTAGAAAGGGGCCGTAACACTTAAGCTGGTACCTTGAGCGAGGGTCGTTGTTGGTCAAGTCAAACGGCTTGATGCGTTTCTTGACTAACCCTCTGTCGTCGGTGTAAGTCTCCTCAGAGTTTACAACTGAGAATGTCTTGAACCACTTAATTGGCTCAAACAGGGCCATCTTGCGCGCTTCCTCGCGTGTGCCCTGTCTTGTGGTCAGTTGCGACCCATCCTCTTTGATGATATCATCCGCTATGGCTACATCGTTCTTCGACGCTGCAATCACATCCGCGGACGGTAGGAGCGCGTCTGGATTCTCTTTCGCGTACGCCTGAAGGATGACGTCCGAGAGCATTCCTCCACGTACTACACGGTATGCAAGCTGTACGTACCAGTGGTTAGCTGGAAGTAACGACCGCAGCAGGTCCATACCCGTACGAATACGACCGTCGATCTCCTCCCTCTCAACAGCACTAGTGTCCGTAGATGAACGCTTTATGACTGCTTTAGAGAGGTCTTCTAGCGACCAGCTTACCACTCAGTCTCCTCGATGTATCCCCTCTTGCTGCGCTTCGGCTTGGGTTCGAAGATTTCAAGAAGCTTAGCAGTAGCAGCTAGGCGAACGCCTGGGTCCTCTGAGATAACCTCCTTGACCACACTGCCTTGAGCGTCCTTAGTGATCACTCTTTTCGTTCCGGTCTGTGCTATATCTGCCAGATTCGCAAGCAGGCTCTCATGAGTGACGCCGATACTGCTGAGCATGTTTATGCGCTCGTCTGCCTTCGCCGGTAGGTTACTGTCCGCTCGTGGCGGGAACGCAAGGAGGTTTGATTCGTCGGCCATACGGAAAGGGTAGACATGCGCGAGGGGCTTGTCAAGTGGCTTGTAAGTGCCCGTTGTTACTGTGGAATCCAGACATGGTATGATTTTCCGCCAAATATGTAATATATAATTTTGGCTGAATTTTTGGAAAAAATGTGTTGGGTCTAGATAGTATTGAATTTAACACGTGGCGCCCGGTCGTCGAGCGTATTCGTGTGTATTCGTGTGTATTCGTGTGTGCTATGTGTATTTGAATATACCAATGCATAATCGTACATACGAACACACACCAATACACACATAGCACATTACACACTCGTATGTACTAACACATACCAATACATACCAACACACATTCATGTGGTCCGGGTGTATTGGTGTGTGTTCGTATGTATCGGTGCATACCTATACACTCGCTGCCCTCGCGCGCGTATCTACCTTTATGCGAGTACGTTCGCGTTACACACTCGTGTGTATATGCCAGCGCGTCGGGCAACGTGGTTCCCGTGCATTTTTGTTCACCACTGAACATATGTTTACAGCGCCGATCTGGGCCCCTCAGCGGCTTCCTAAGGCATTTCTCGATTTTTGGACATACCCCTATAGCTCAGAATGTTTTTAAATCGATCTGGGGGCATCCTGCGGATTCTCGATTCTAAGGCCCCTCAGCGGCTTCCTAATGGCTTTTGACCCCCTTGTGCGTAGGGTAGTGCCTTGACTCGACCGCGACATTTATGTCGCGGTTCTACTGTACATATGTACAGTAGTGCGGTGAATCCTTAATGATTACAGCTACTTACGTACAATCGGGCACGCAAGGTCCCGTGCAGGCACTTGCCCGATCGACCACGACATAAATGTCGCTGTGTAAGTCCTTGATTTCATTGGGTTCACGATTCTCTGCGCTCTCAACCACGACATACATGTCGCACTTCACGTATTTTTGCTGAAAATCGGGCACGTACGTTCACTGTACATATGTCCCGTTAAATTAAATTCCTCAATAATATCAAGCACTTAAAAGATAACGTTCGTTATGTTTACCAGGTGGCACGACACTGGCAATACCTAGCTGCGCTGACGCAAGGAAGCTTCCCAGGGCGAGAATCCTGGGAGCGGTAGCGCCGCAAGGTGCCTAATCCGCCTGGTTCATTGACAACTAGTGCCCGGATCCCTCCTCTTCAGAGGACCGCTCCATGCGGGGTAACGAGATTAAGGCCAATAAAGAAACGATCAAGGCATCAATGATGCGATCGGCGCAAGGATCCATGGGTTCGACCACTGGCTCGGCCTTTTGAATTATTGATTCATCCTACCAAATGCAGACGCGGCCTCTTGTGATCTTCTATCGAGGCAATAACGTAAGACGTAACGGAGCGCTCCGACGCAATAACGCTACAAAGCTGCGAGTACTGTAAACCGGTACATGGAATCGCCCAGAGGAATCGACAGTCAGTAGTGTCGATCGTATCATTGATGTCTTGATCCCCTCTAGAGTCTGAATGATGGGCCCGGTAGAAACGGAGCAACTATGTACCAGATCTTCAGTGCCCACGATTACCTCGCGATCTCCGCCGCCATGAGCGCAATTGCGCTCTTCGGATGGCTGCTGTGAGCGGGGCAGACCTCGCGTTGATGCGCCGCGAAAAGGCGGAGCGTCGGCGCAAGTACCGAAAGCTTGCGAAGCTGTACCGCAGTCTCGCTCAGACCTCTCCCGGCGGAAACATCGGTTTCCTTCCCATGGCGCTGCGCTACGAGCGCGCGATCGTCCTACTCGACCAGTGACCCATCGGGCCCATCATTCAGATTCTAGAGGACTTGCATAACCACAAGGGAGCGACATCATGAGCCGTCAATCGAAGAAACGGCGCAATAAGCGTCGCCGCGCCCGCAAGGTGAGCCTGAACGTCTGCATCGAGAACGAGCGTGATGCGGCCCGATATGACACGTCGGCGCCCGTGGCTCTGATCTCGGACCTCGATCGATCGTTCATGCGCGCTGAGCGGCTGTTCCGCATGTGCAAGGGTGTAGCCCACCGAAAGCCTAGCCGTACGAAGGTGCGACGTGCCGGTATCAAGCCGCTGCGCTCGCGTCTGCTGTCCTGGCAGGCCCCGAGCCCTGCTCACGGTGAGCTTCAGCAGTACCGACGCGATCGGCGTGTCAAGACGCCGTACGCTCGTGACTTCATCGGACCCCGTCCGGCCCGTGTCAAGAAGGATGAAGCGGTGACCGTCGGACAGTGCGTCAAGATCGACGAGTCGGAGCACTACTTCGATTCTTCGGACCTGCATACCGTTATTGCGCGCTGAGTGAGCGTGGAAGGGCTGGACTTGAGGTAAATAAATACCCACCCAGCCCTTCCACGATTGCTTGAAATCGCTAAACCCTTGATATCGTTGGCCTTTTAGGCCCGGCAAGTCCCCTGCAATCGCGGAAAACCCAATGATTTCAGGCTTCTAGAGGGTTTGGGCAATGATGGAAGTAGTGTTCATGGTTCAATAGAGACACAAAGGCTACTTATTGAATTCTGAACGTCCCCTCCATGATTGCGCGTTTTAACTCCCTCCACGATTGCGTGAAAAAATCTGCAAAGATGGAATCTCCGCACTCCTGCAACACTTCAGATAGCAAGGGGTGTTTTTTCAACATATACGGTAGTAGTTAGTAGCTAAGCTACTAGAATGATTAAGATTATTCATCCCCTCCCCCGTTTTCGTCCCATGGAAGGGGCCCCAGAGACGTCTAGCGTTTAGGCCCCCTCCATACTTTCATGCAATCATGGAGGATGGAAGGGATCCCCTCCATGTCCCTCCATGCCAAACACCCGTTTCCGTAGTGATATCGGCCCCTTCCATGATTACCGTTTCCGAAGCTACTCCGGCCCGGTTGCAAGCCCGGTGACATTCTGTCACACTGAGTTTCAAGCAATCACGGAGGGACTAGGTTCAAAACCCGCAAAGGAGCACTATGTCGTGGAACGAAGGATTCGGTTAACCCCTTGGATTGCAGGAGGTTGGCCCGGGAAAACACCGGGCAACCTCTCTGCGTATTTATAATACTTTCCCACCTCTAACCTACGGGTACAGACCGCTATGATAAAGAGAACAAAACAAGAAGTGTTCACCATCGCACGAGACGGCATGCTCAAACAAGGCATGCGCTCTATGAGTACACAGGAAGGTGAATCAAGCTGTGCATACCGTGGCGATAACGGCCTTAGGTGCGCGCTCGGGTTCTGTATCTCTGACAAAGACTACAGGCCCTCCATGGAGGGCTACGGTCCGGAGGAGGTTTACATCGCCAAGGCCATAGGTCTTCCCTACGAAGGGGAAGCAATCTCTTTCCTATCTGAACTGCAATCGATCCACGATAACAAGGACCCGGAGGCGTGGGACTTCCACCTTCGGATGTTCGCTCAAGTGCATGGACTGGAGTACTGATCCACCTCTCCTGCCTGAACGCGGTACACAACCGTATACCCCTTCTCGAATCTAATGATCTAGAGTCTATACGTATGTACATCAACCGGCCCGCGTTCACAGAATGGTACAACGCGACCTGCATCGAACCCGTGATTCTAACCCTGGATCATCCCTGGTTTGATGCGTTCATAAGGCAGGCGTGGACCACGGACCGCGTGGGTACCACGCTCCGCCGGGGCGGGCACCGCTTCCCGTACCCCCTGGGCCTCTCGCGCCCCCTGGGCCCCTGGGCCTCGCGTGCGCGCGCGTGCAGCCTAGGTACCGTGGCTCGCTGGGATGCCTCTCCGGGCGTCCTACGGGCTGGAGCGGGCATGCTTGACGCATGGACAGTGCAGGCTGAATGGAAAATTTAATTAGAAATACCTGTTGACATGCGGGCATCCCGTCCGCATACTCTTAGGACAGCGCGGGGATGAAGGCCAGCCATCCCGGATTGACCAACCCGCAGGAGTGAGCAGCAATCATGAGCGAAATCGACACCAATGAGTTCCTCAAGGGTCTCTCCCCCGAAGATCGTGCCGCGTTCGTCGCGGACATGTTCGCCAACATGGGTTCCGAGATCACCTCCCACCTCGCCGCGAGCCCGGCGTCCGTCGCGCTCGTCAGCACGGTCGTAAAGCCGAAGCGGACCGGATCCCGGGGCCCGAGCTTCTGGGACCTGCTGTTCATGGACGTGGATGTCCTCGACAGCATCGCGATCCACTGCGGCGTGGACGGGTTCCCGGAGGACTCCAGCGACGAGAAGGCGGACGCGACCGCGCTGAGCGAGCGCGTGTTCGGAGCGCTCGTCGGACGCCTGGAGAAGTCCAGCGTGACCGGCACCTTCGAGCGCCGGGACGAAGATGGGCGCGTCCACAAGGTTCGGCTCGTCCTGATCGACGAGACGGCGAAGACCACGGGCGCCATCCAGAACAAGATCAAGAACATCGCCGAGGCTGCCGACGAGAAGGCGCTCACCGCCTCCGTGACCGCGGCGCTGGACTCGATCAAGAAGGCCCGAGCGCTCCCCGAGCAGGAGAGCAAGGACCTGACCGCAGCCGTCGAGCAGACCCGAGCGCAGCGCGCCGAGGCGCTGGCGAAGGCGAACACGGAGCCCCCCGCCCCCCCGGCTCCCCCGGCCGAGTAGAGGGTGGTTGAGCGTCCGGTCCGGCCCTTCCTCTCGTGACCGGGCGCTCAATGGAGCGCATGACAGCAGCCGTGCCCTCCATTGAGCGCAACAAAACTAACGGCTTCTCCGCCATGACTGTTCAGGAGACAAATGAGACCCAAACACGAACTTGAGTGCGACTCTTGCGGGCGCAAGTTGGTCGAACTGACAACTTACAACGCAGTGCGACTCGCGATGGAGTGCAAGTGTGCTTCCCGCCTTTCGGTCGTGCCGTCGCAGGGTGGACAGATCGAACTTCGAGCGAAGCGTAGGGACCAACCCCCCGCGTACTTCGAAAGCATGCCTGACGAGGACTGCCTCCGCGAGACCAGCGTTGCGCTCCGCGCGCTCCGTGAGCAGAGAGACGGGGTCCTCTCGCGCATCGAAGCGATCGAAGAACTGCGAGCGCCCGTGGTGCAGCGTGAGCGCAAGCGTCTCGTGTCTGAAGCTGGTAGCCAGCGCATGATGGTCCGGTACGGGAACGATCCCGTCAAGGCACTGAACGCACTCCTGGCAGGACTCGACCCCGATACGGCCGAGGAGCTTCTCTCGAACGCGATGGCGAGGTGGTCGAATCGTGCCTGAGGAACGCTACAATAACATGCACGATGCGCGAGACTATACCTGCGGCAAGTGCGGGTATACGGTCGCCTCCGTCACCAACAAGGTCGATGAAGTCATCCTGATCTGCAAGCGGTGCTTCGATCGTGTCCGTGTCCCTCTAGTAGGCGCAGCCGAGCGCAAGATCGTCTACCAAACCGCCGTTTCCGATGTAGAGAGCTTCGACTACGGCAAGTCCGACTTCACCATAGATCACCTGAACATGATCACAGCCCCCCGCATGTGGACTGCGGCGAGCGGCTTCCTGCTCAGGCCCGAGAGTACGGGGTTCGTCTGCGCCTACGTGACTGCGGACAGGAACCACGTACGGTTCCCGGCGAACCACTATAACATTGACAAGCTCCTTGAGCACGGTATCGCAAAGAAGCACATGTCCGGAGCGGCCGGTGTTCGGCTCGCCACCTCCTTGCAGTACCGGATGGCTGAGCTTGACTTCCGACAGGCTCAGTTCGAACGTGCTGAGAAGATCAAGATCGGCGGTGGCAAGGAAGAGATCCCGACACCGTGGGGTGTGACCATGAAGCGTACCGCAGGGACCTGGGTCGATGCACACACATGTAAGGATCGTGCGTTCTACTACCAGCAGCGGGCCGGGGTCGAACTCGGAGTCGCAGTCAAGCGCGTCCTCTTCGCATACGAGCAGCGGACCGGTAAGACCCCAATGCTTAAGGCACTAGAGCAGGAGCTTAGGGACCAGGGAGAGATCGACGCGGTGTTTATCATCGCCCCGGTACGCCTGCTGAACACGGCATGGCGTGACGAGAACGACAGGTACACGCCCGGCAACCGATCGATCATCATGAACTCGGAGGCCACTCGGCTCGAAGCAATCAATTACGACTGGACCCACTACCTCTCCTCCTTCGAGTCAGCAGCGATCAACTGGCGCGTGATGCGTCAACTCTACGACCCGAAGCGTATCATGGTAATCATGGACGAGACGGTCAAGCTGAAGAACCCGAAGGCGAAGCGGACGCTCGGGAACATGGGTATCAGTCTTGAAGTCGAGTACCTGTACGAACTGTCAGGCGCACCCGTGAGCCGACTCCATCAGGACATCTGGCCGCAGGCATTCTGCATCGACCCAGGTATCCTCGGTGATAACATCGATGCGTTTGCTGCGTCCTTCTTCACGGACGACGGGCGAGGGAACGTCGGCTTCATGCGTCACAGGAAAGCGCTCTTTCACGACCTAAGCGGGTACTACATGCTCCGATGCACGAGAGGCGAGGCTGAACAGTTCACCGGGCGCGACACGTACACCATGAACGTCCGACTGAAGGCGGACCCGGTTCAGGCCGAGGTATACAAGCACATGCTGAACGCATACATGGCTGTGCTGGAGACCGCGGACGGGATGGAGCTAGAAAACGAGGCAGCGAACGTACTCGTGCAACTCCTTCGTCTCCGAGAGATCTGCTCAGGGTTCTTCTCGTTTGAGACCGGGCCAGGGGTCTTCGGGCGTGCGCGCCTGCCAGGGAACCCGAAGGTTGACTGGCTCAAGGACTTCATCGATACGCACCCCGGCCAGCAGATGATCATCTTCTGCGAGTTCAACGAAGGCGAGGCTATAGTAGCTGACACCCTTGATGAACTCGGAGTGTCGTGGGGGGGGCTCCTGAAGGCGAAGCGTGAGCGCACGGCGGGGCACTCGTACGGTACGGTGGATGACATCTTCGCCGACCACGTAACGGAGTTCCAGGATGGCAAGCGGACCTTCTTCGTGGGTAAGCACTCCAGCATCGGTCACGGGCTGACGCTCTCCTCTGCTGACGGAGCCATCTTCTGGAACATGGGGTTCAACTCTGACAACTACGATCAGGCGCGCATGAGGCCAGTGTCAGGCGGGACGTGCTCACTGATCTACCACCTCATGATCTCGGGGAGTCTGGAGACTGAACATATCTACCCCACCCTTCGTGGACGTGGCGACCTAAAGAAGACGATTATGCAGGACGCTGGCCGCAAGGGCTACTACTCCTTCTTTGAGGAAATGAGCAAGAGCGCACTGGAGGTAGCTGCCGCCACGACCTACGACGTGGATACGCTGGAGCTTGAGGCGCGCAAGGTGACCGGATACGACGGGCCGCTGAGTATAAACATGCTCGATAGGTGGTTGCGCGGAGATAACCCGTGGCTCGCCCGCCTCGACATGATCAGGTCGGCAGGCAGTACGATGAACGCTTACCGTAAGATCGTGTCCATCTACGAGCCCGGCACTCCCTTCTACAACAAGCTGTCTGATGACGACCGAGCCATCGCATCGACCATCCGACGCGTGGCTGAGCAAGCTACCGAGAAGCGACCTGAGTGGGAGAAGTTCATCACTGCCGTAGCCGAGCGCATTGAGACCAACGACTCGCCGACGCGTGCCGGGGGCAAGATGTTCGACCTCATGGTAGCCTACCTAAGGATGAAGAGCGCATGAAGCAGCTACAGCGAGACATTCAAGACCTACAAGACTGGCTGAGCGAGTCCTCTGTGTTCTTCCCTCCTCCTCAGATGGGACGCAGTAACTCCTTCATGAGAGGTAGCGCGACCGAGCTTCGTTTGGAGCGTGCATACGATGAAGCGTGCCATCGATGGCTTGCGGACCTCCTGGCTCGGCCTCCGGTACTGATCGGCAATGTGATCGATAAGCACTGCACGGTGCCCAGGGTCGCAATCTCTCGACTTATTCGCATGCTGATCTACCTTGACTCGAACATTATGGACGCCTATAAGATCGTACTCGACATGAAGCTGAACGCTCCGGGCGCAGGGGATCGGGCCGACGAGTGGCTCGCAAAGCAGCGACCGTGAGACCGAAGACCAGCCAACCCGAAGCAAGGGTAAGATGTTCGATCTTATGCTTGCTTACCTAAGGATGAAGAGCGCATGAAGTACTACGTAAAGATCGACAACAATCACCTTGGCAGCGGAGACGAACTTTGTGATGTGGTTCACATCTTGATGAAGAAGAAGTATCAGAAGGCGGAGGTGATCAAGAATACCAAGCTCGACGACGGCACGCCAGTCAAGGAGCGAGTACCTCGCAACCATATCTATGAAGCCATTAACCTTCGTCGAGCGACGAACAACGTGGTGAACAGTTTCAAGCTAAACCCTCGTCACCTGTTCTAATATGAGCGACAAGTGGAGACATCGACTGTTCGTCGTCCTGATGTTCGGGGCGTACATTCTAATCGTCTGCGCTTTCGGAGTGACAGGCCGATGAAACTAGGAGCATGCCACATCTGCCGAAGGGTCTTCATGACCTACGGAGACGGTCGCATGTACCGTCACGGGTGGGGTGCAGATAAACCCGCCTGCGCTATGTCCGGCGAGTATCCGATCAACGTGCCCCGCCCAGGAACACCCGTAACGCTGACGCTTGAGCAGGGTGCTCAGACTGACATGTTCGAGAGCAATGAAGTGTGGACGTACATTGGACAGGTTCAAGGTAGTAATCAGCACTTCGCGATGCGTCATAATGGAGACTACATAGGATTTAGAGCCCTATGGCCCCACGGTCCGTGGAGGATCCGTGGCTGACGTCCTGCCTCCAAATAAAGACTCCAGACCTCGACCAATAACGCAGGTGGAAGAGAGGATCATTCATGGCATCAACTGGATCAGAGAGGCGAGAAGTGTAGCGAAGGTTGCAAACGACCATGTACTAGCCTATCGTCTCGACTCTCTAGCGCACACGATGGCTGAGGTCAGGAAGCAGCACGTACGCGAAGAACTATATAGACGATCCCCTGCTGGGGTCATGGAGTCGATGGGATTGCCGAAATGAACCACTATAAGATCCACGTGTGGCTTACGAAGAAGCCCACCGAAGTGTGCGGGGTGTTCACCCAATGGGTCCGAACGAGGCAGGGACACCGTACGCTTCAGACGATCCTGAAGACAAACTCAGGATATGTCAAGTTCAACAGCCGACTAAACCCTTCCGTGGCTGAGAAGATCACGGATGACTGCGTACAGATCGTGGCCGGAGATCATTCTATCTGCGTCTGCAACGGAATGTCTGTCGCAGAGCAACTCAAGGAAAGAAGTGAAGTAGCATGACCATGATTAAGAAGGAACTATACCCGTCCCTGGCCGAAGCATTCTGCGATCGTCACGCGTTAGATATCCACATCACCTCGGTCGTGGAGAACTACAGCATCGAGCAGGCGCTCGGCCAGTGGTTCAACAAGAACCACATCACCCGCCGAGGCCAGTCCTCCGCTGCGTTCCAGAAGGCGATCGTCAAGCTGCTGGAGGAGCGACTCAAGGAGTACGAGCCCACCCCCGCGCCCCCGGTCATCAAGAAGTGAAGTGCCCGCACTGTAGCGGTCCGCTACGGATCGTCTCCGCTACGGAGACCGCCCCCGAGTGGCTAATCATCGCTCGGTCGTACATCGGACTGAAGGAGATCCCCGGCGACGAGGATCATCCGGACATCGTGATGTTCCATCAGTCAACGAGCCTCAAGGCGACCGACGACGAGACCCCGTGGTGCTCCTCCTTCGTGAACTACTGCCTGAGGGCGGCTGGAATGGAATTCACGGGCTCGGCGATGGCTAAGTCGTGGTCCAGCTACGGTGACGAAGTCAGTCTCACGGACGCTCGACCAGGAGACATCGTTGTCTTTGGTCGCGCAGGAGATATTCGACTGCACGTTGGACCGGGGCACGTCGGGTTCATCAACGAGGACGGGGATGGTGAGTTCACCGTACTCGCTGGGAACCAAAGCAACGCCGTCTCGCTCGTGAAGCGTAGTTGGAGCGACGTGCTCACCATTCGTAGGCCGAGTTTCGGCTAGAACCTAACAACAACGGAGAGATAGTAATGGACAGCTACGTGATCATCGCCGGAGACTCTGGCGTCTACAGCGGGAACCTTGTAAGCCTCGACGCGCCGAATGGTGTGGCGGTGCTGCGGGGTGCGCGCCACCTCCGGCGCTACTACGTCAAGGGTCGAGTCGGGGACGGGTCGGCGGCCGACTTGGCGATCCATGGGCTGGATCCGGCGTCCCCGTCCATCACCGATCCGGTCCGTGGCGAGTCCACCCTGATCGGAGTGCGTCGTGTGTTCCCGGTCGGGCCTTCCGCGCTGGATACGTTCCGTTGATCGGCGACGGCTCAGGCTCAGGCTCCGGCTCAGGCAACGGCTCAGGCCTCGGCCTCGGCTCAGGCTCAGGCTCAGGCGACGGCTTCGGCAACGGCTCAGGCTCAGGCAACGGCTACGGCGACGGCTTCGGCTCCGGCTTCGGCTTCGGCTTCGGCG
>Ga0209992_10000597_pt1 | contig 46857 bp, 62 predicted proteins | sample 2SBtaG_2_FD_182564 | JGI IMG/M metagenome (GOLD analysis project Ga0209992, IMG submission 182564) | Deep subsurface microbial communities from Kolumbo volcano to uncover new lineages of life (NeLLi) - 2SBTROV12_ACTIVE470 metaG (SPAdes)... | ecosystem: Environmental > Aquatic > Marine >... | reverse complement strand
AGATGTTCTGTATGCATCTTTTATTAACTCATTCCATCCATATGTTGCTTTTTCTGGATCTTTAAGTTTTTTATATAACTCAGCAAGTTCTTCATTAAAAAACCCGCTTGAATTTCCTGTTTGTGAGTCTATCACTTCAATGTCTTCAACTTTGTCTCCGTCTCCGCCCTCATAAGCACCAAGATATTGTGAATCGCTAATCCAATCTGGAGGATTTGATCCTGAAGAATATCCAGTTCGTTTCATACCAGAAAGAATACCAACTCCATCAGAGCTAGGTCCTCCTAATTTAAACATCGGTCTTTTTAAAACTGTTGCCATATTATTTTGGATTCCAAATTCCTTTTAAGTAGTCCATTACATTTAATGAACCAAGTCCTGTTTGAACTGCAGACATACCAGGGCTAGTTTGTTGCATCATAGGTCCTGAAGAGTAAGGAGTTGTTCCCATTCCTCCACCTAAACCAGCTAATAAATTAGCATACCAACTAACTCTATCTTTAGGTTCTTGGTATTGTCTTTGTGTTGATAGGGCAGATGTGTCTAAACCTGCTTGACCATATAACTGTCCAGCTTGACCTAGTGTACCTAGTTGTGAAATATCACCAGCTGCCATTAACTGTTGTTGTTTTGCTAGATCCATTAGTGCATCTCTGTCATCTGTTCTTGCTGCTCGTGCATCTGCAAATGCATCGGCATCAAATTTAGAAGCCAAAGCCGTTCTGTCTATTAAAGATTGTTGTAAGAAATCTGATTCTGCTAGGCCGTGTCTACCACCACCAAAAGCTCCTGATTGTAATGCATCAAATTGTAATTTTTGTTGGTCTCTTAATCTTTGATCATCAAATTGTTGTAAACCTGCGGTCTTAACAGCTGATTGATAAGGAGACATATATGTAGATAAAGATCCTACTCCTGTTCCTGCTCCAGTACCTGTTAATTGTGCCGCTCCAACTTGTGAACCAGCTCCTGTTAAGTATGGTGCATAACCTGCAACACCTGTACCTGCTCCTATACTTGTAACCGCTCCTGTAGTTGGGTCTCTAGTAAAAGAACCCAGTCCTAGTTGACTAGCTGCTAAATCTTGTGCCTGTTGTGTAAACTTATCTAACCCAGCTTGAGCGGGTAAGCCCATTTGCGCGGTCGTTAACGGTTGACCGGCAATTGTTGAAGCCATATCAATGGCTTTACCTGCACCTGCTTCTAACGCTGGAAATGGTTTATTTATTATTGTTTCTGCCATTATATCATTGCTCCTATTCCTTGTCCCATCTCTCCTTCTGATTCTTCAGAAAGTCTTCCACCTTGTTCTAAATTTTTCATTACATTATATAGACGTTCAGCCCCAACTTCAACATCTCCGTCACCTGCACCGGCTACTGCTTGATCTGTAAATACAAACTCATCTTTACTTAATCGAGCGGGTACATCATCTGCTTTAGGTTCTTCACCATAAGGCATAAAGCCTCCTTCATATCTCATGTCAGCTTCAACTTCTTGTCCACCAAGACCTTCACCTTGATCACTTCCCCATTTTAATCCTGTTCTTTTTTGCGGTGGAAACTGTGCACTACCCATAGCATATCTAGTTCTAGGTAAACCACCCATAGCATTGCCTTCATAGATAGTTCCTTCAGCCCAACCTTCTGTTGCGCCCCCAATTTTTTCTTTCCATGCTAAATATTCTGTTTCACTTCCAGGCATTTGTTCTAGTACACCTTGTTGACCTGCTAGTTCTAATGCTTCGGCATAAGAATTAGAACCCATTATAATAGTACCCATAACTTCTAATGTTTCTTTAGTTCCACCTTCGTTACCTCTAGCACCTGTCAAAGTTTTCATAACTTCTCCAAAACTTCCTTTGCCTGGTTCCAAAGCTCCACCTTTAAGATCCATGAAGAAACCTTTTTTACCTGGTCTAAATATTTGTTCTGTAGGATGTCCTCCTCCAGTCCACATATCTGGACTTCCAAATAATTTTTCATCTAACTTAGTTCCAAAGTTTCCAAACTTAGTATTTAAAATTCCTTTAGCATCTCCAACACCTTTTCCAGTTAACAATCTTCTAAGACTATTTCCTCCTCCCCATTCTCCATATCCCATACCTGAGCCACCCATACTAGTAGGCATACCAAATCTTGCGTGTGGAAGTAATGCTGCTGCCATGATCCGTGGATCAAGTTTGCCATGCATTTTTAATGAACCAAGACCACCCATTAATGGACCTGCAATAGGACCCATGAAAGGTGCAGCCCAAGTCATAGCCGGAGCTAATTCTTTGGGTACTAATTTTTGTGCAAATTTTTTAATAGGTTTTGTAATTTTTTTGACAGCTTTCTTTGCTGCTTTAAACGGATTCCAATATCCAGTTCTACTTCCCATTGGAGTCCCATGAATAATTCCACCACCAATAGATCCACCACCCATATAACCTCTACGAAGAGATGCAAGTCCACCCCCTCTAAATCCTTGTGGCATAACTCCTCCAGCTGGTTGGCTGTAGTTCATACCTTGTTGCATTCCTGCAATTAGTGCTGATTGTGGCATGTTTATACTCTGCATATTATTCCTTAACTACTATCTCTGCTACTGTCACAGCTACATCTTGTCTGAAGTCATCATCAATTGTATCTGTTTCTGGATTTGCTACGTCTGAATCAAAGTGTGCTTTGTCATTATAAGTTGCACCAGTTCTTTTATTTTTGATAGTTATAACAGATTTAGCCGGTAAAACCGGTACTTTTTTTCCATCTATCATTACGTATTCTTCGCTCATATTACCTTGTAATTTGCAGTACACTTACCGTGACGTCAATTGGTTGTACTGTTGTGTTGATTTTTAATATATCAGAATCTTCTAAAACCACAACATTTCCTGCACCTAAAACTGTATCTGTACCAGCTACAGCTAGGGAAGATTTGAAGTATATCTTAGACGAAGTCGACGCCGAAGTATCGTGTAAAGTTATAGTAAAATCAGCTGTTCCAGCCGCTCCATTGTACACGAATATAGTATTTACAATAGCTGTAGCATCTGAAGGACATGTATAAATTACCTCATCAGATCCTGTAGATGTTATAGTTACTATATTATTTTTATAAGTATTAGCCATTATTTAAAAAACCATGCTTGTTGTTCACTATTATTCTCTGGTATTTGATTAGAGAAAGTAGTGTTTAATTGTTGTACTAACTGCTCTAGTGTATCCACTAATTGATCTAGCTGAGCCGATGTATATTCAGGCTTAGCTTTTGGAAATCCGAGTCTAACTATTTTCTGTGCCATATTACATTCTTGGTAAAGTTTTTAAAAAATCACTCCAACTCCATCCTTCTTCTTCGGATCCCTTAAAGTTTCCTGGTGTATATTCATTTGATATAGTATCAATAGAACTTATACCTTGATTAGTAAAATTAGTTTGATCTTCTAAATACTCTTGATTTTTTGCATTCTCTATTAATTGTTTTACTTTTTCTATATCAACAATACCATCACTATCATCCACTTCTGTTGATAATGCCACTTCATTACCTAGATCATTATAAGCTGGGTTTATGCTTGGCTCATATAAACCTAAGTTATTAAATTCAGACATATCATACGTTGATTCATCCCATTTTTTTCCTAAACCAAACCTTTGTCCAAGACCTCTAATTAAATTTCCTAATAAGCCACCACTTCTAAGAAAGCCCATGATTCCACCTTGTCCAGTATTTCTATAAGCTTTTTTAGCAAAACGGTTATTTGGATCATTTCTAAATTCTTTAGCTAATTGTAGTTCATATGGACTTAAACGAGTTTTGCTATCAAAAAAACCTGGGTTAACTCTTTGACCAGCTCCCGCGTTTATTACTGAAGATCTAATATCTTGCTCTGCTTTTGTTTTAACTCCAGGTCCTGCAGCACTAGGTGCTCCATAATTACTTGCTTGAACTTCTTTTCTGTCTCTTGCATTTCTACTACCTGTTTCCATAGCACTCATTGCACTACCACTTGTATAATTACCATCTGCATCAAACGAATCATAGTTTGGAATACCCATTGGGCCCTCGTGAGGCGTACCAGGTTTTAAAGCTTTTAATATTCCAGCTTCGTCATCTGTAATGTAAGCTAAGTTAACTGGTGTTGAATGAGATCTTGCTTGAAAAGATGTAGGAACGTTCACACTTGTGCCTTTCTTAAAGTTTTTAAAATCATGTCTTGTATTTCCATCGGAAGCTATATCCATTATACCACCATTTGCAGCTCCATAACGATCGGTCCATTCTCTGGCAACCTTTGGTTCATTAGCCCATAAGTATTTTCTTTGTTTTTCTGATTTAAAAGGCATTAACGTCTCCCCGCTTTCTGAAGGTCAGCTCTGAATGTTCCAAATCTCCATGCATCATTGAGAGCATCACTCGCAATATATAAAGCTACTTGTCTTGCACGTGCTCTACAATCTCTTTTAGTTGTTGAATTTGTAATAGCAAAAGGTCCTAAAGGACTTCCTACTTTTGCTGCAGCTGGATAATTAGTTAATTGTAAAGTTACATTAACTGTACCATCTAAATTTTTAAAGTCAGGAATAAATCTTGAAATAGAAACTAAGTCTTCTCCTGCATCTAAATAAAAATCTCCTGATGTAAGGTTAGCTGGCAACGCAGTTCCATTAGCATTGTTTCCTGTTTCTTGTGCATATAAAAAACCTCTTCCAGAAGTTACTCCTTGAACTGTTGGAGTCGCTGTAGCTGTAGAAGTTTGATTATATTCTGTAGCATAAGGTTTAGCAAAGACTCCTTTGTCTGCCCATGTAGTTCTTGATAAAGTTCCAACCGACCACACTTTATCTAAGTGATTATAAGTTACTACTCTATCAATTGTATTCGCCCCTGAACTAGGATAGAACCAACTAATCTCATTGAACTCATCATTAACAGCAGTATATATTTCTGGTACCAATCTGATATCATTAAATACATAATCTTCTACTGTACATGGGATGGTTTGAACAGATCCGTCATACATTAAAAATCCACCTGAGGAACCCATCCAATAAGCTACACCATCCACATCTACTGCCGCATGCTGCCCAACGCATCCGCACTGTCTACCTTGTTGCTTGAATCCGAAAGTAAATGGAGGTCCAATAAATTGCATAGAATGCAATGAAGTGTCTGTCCAAATCAAAATTTGTCCTCTTGAACGAACCGCAGCTCTTATTTCTGACCCATCGGATAATCTTTGAAACCCCGCAGTGTTTGTTGACTTAGGGGTAAACTCTGTAATGTCTTCTTGGTTAGAAAATTTAACCATCATAGGATCTTGATTAGAATCTGATCCTACATCAGAAGCTCCAAACATAACTAAGTGTCTGTCTGGTGTTGAAATTAAACTAAATAAACTTTTATGTGGCATAGTTGCTGTGTTCTTATCTCTTGTAAAATAAGGAGCAGCTACTGATAAATCATAATCAATTAAATTAATCATTGGTAACATACTTGATTTGTATGCACTTGTATCCCAAATGTAAGTACCACCATTAAATTTGGTACCAATAATATCTTCTCCATATAAATCTAATGTCCAGTTTTCTGCATCAATGTCAACTGTACTTGGTCTAGCTGTACCCCATGTTGATTGACTCCATGTCCCTGCACTCCATCCAAAACCTAATACAGATGTTGCATCACCTGTGTTTAATTGAATTGTTGCTGTAGCTGAACCATTTGTAGCTACTGTAGCGGCTGCATTACTAGCCATTTCAATTGTAAAAGTATTAGTTGCAACTGATTGTATTTCAAATTCTTTTTCAAAATCACTGTTAACATAACCTGATCCTACGGGAGCTGTTACACTAGCAAAAGTTACAAAGTCTCCTGCTACTGCACCATTCGCGGTCCAGTGTACGGTAACCGTTGCATCATTAATCGCTGTAGTAAATGCAGAAGTTAAAGCTTGAGCAGCACCTGTATGACCATAAGCTCCATATCTTTGAGGGCTTACATCATAGAAAGTAGTATCATTTTCTTGAAATATATATTGTTTTTTATTTGTAGCTATTGAATCAAATTTTTCTGACTCTAATGATAAAAAAGTTTGTTGTGCTCTAGGTGCACCTATTAAAGCATTTGTTCCAACCTGTGTCCAACCACCAATTTTTTCTGGAAGGCCATATCTAAATCTAACCATATCACAGTCAACCCATTTACCATCGGCTCCTGTTTCAGTTAATTGTTTGTCTATTCCGGGTGCTAATTTGATAGCTGTTAGCGCCATTAAAATCTCCTAAGTCTTAATTATATAGTTAACAACTAGATAAGGTGATAATGTAGCAATACTTGCTGCATTCCCAGTAAACGTGTGAGTGTGTGTTGAACCTGATCCAGTTGATAATGTTCTTAAAGTTGATCCAGAAGCTGTAGAACCTGATGCTTGGTTTACTGCTGTCTGAGTTGTTCCAGTACCACCTGTCCATGATCCTGAAGGAAAACCTGTTCCCCAAGAGTCGTGAGTGTGGGCTGGTAATTGTGCTTCTGTTAACGCTGTTCCAGCATTTGTTCCTGCTGGTGTATAAGAAGCTGATGTAGCGCCGCCAGTCCCTGCTAAGTTATATGAAGATCCACCATCATAACCGATTGGGAATCTTGATTGTAAGTTTGGTACACCAAAAGTTGTTGCTCCATCTCCAGCTCCATAAGTTGTACTAATAGCAGAAAATAAATCTGCATAAGTTGATCTTGATACAGCTGAACCATCACATAATAAATAACCTGTGGGTGGTGTTGCTGCACCATACATAATAATAGAACCAGCTGGATTAATTGCACTTACTGTTTCAAATCCAGGAGTTCCACCAGAACCAGCTCTTAAAAATTGTCCTTGTGTACCAGCAGCTGTTGCTAAAATATTACTTGTTCCCTGACCATATAGAATTCCTTTGGAAGTGTGTGTTCCTACACCTGTTCCACCATCTATAACTGCAAGATCAGTTCCTAAAGCTAATGAACCCTGTATGTTTGCGTTTCCACTTGTATCAATAGACGTAAACTGTGGATTAGCCATAGCACTAATTACTTCATCACTACCATCTGCATATATTAAAGCAGACTTACCATTCGGTAATGTGTAAGTAACAGCATTAGTTCCTTGTTGAAAAGTTAAGGCTCTTCCACCACTTAAACCATTAACTACTACAAAATAAGCACTAACTGTGCTTGTTGAAATAGTAATAGTCGCAGTTCCACCTAGATCTCCTGCATCTATAAACTTAATAACTCTATACATACCAGTTTGAACATTACTTGCTCCTGAACTTGGTGCTGAAACTCTTACGTCTAAAGTATAGGAAGTTGATCCAAGAGTAATAGAACTGTATCCTATTATTCTATCTAAAATATCCCAGTTGAAATTGGTTGTATCACCCCATGTTCCGGACTGATCACCAGCTCCCATTTTTTCTATACCAAGCGTTGTACTATATGTTGACGCCATAATTTATCTCCTAATCTACTCTTGTCCAAGTATTTGCATTTGCATCATCTACTTGTGTCCAAGGTTGTGCTACTGCTTCTCCAGTAGCTACGCTTAATGCGTTGCCTGTAACGATGACTTTGGCATTACCCTGTATAGTAACACTTCCAGTCTGTGCTTGCAACTGCACACCAGTTACTGGCACGTTTGTTGTAACTTCTACAGTAACGGTTCCTAAGTCTAAACTTAAAACATTACCTGTTACAGAAACGTCTGCTCCACCCGCAATTGTTTGAGTTCCAAGAGCTACTTCTACTTGAACCCCAGTAACTGCGTGTATTTCACCAACAGAAACAGTCGCTGTTCCTGTTAGTATTGATAATGCATTACCTGTTAGAGTAACTGTAGCATTACCAGTTATTGTTGAGCTACCTAAAGCGGTGTTAACCTGAACACCTGTAACTTCAACAATTCGAATTCCTATATCTTGTGATGCAAAAGGCGCTTCACAAAAAGCTGTTATCCCAAACATGTCCTACCTCGCCGTCGCGGGCGTATTGTTTGTCCCTACCATGGTCTGCCCAAATGCAGCGTAGACGTATGAACCACTTGAATTATTGATAGCATTATCAGTAGTTATTATTTTAAAACCATTAGAATAAAAATTTAAATTATTAACTGTTCCTTCTGCATCACTTGATTGTGCATAGAGTCTTTTATCAACAACGTTTGATGGATTTCTTGCACTATCATACATACCCCACCAATCTGCACTATCTGTTCTTTTAAGCATAACCCAAGTTGGTTTAAAACCTGTGTAAACAAATGTTCCATCTGTACTAGAATTTCCTGTGTAGCCTCCGAATTTGCTATAACCGCGTACAGGAGCAAACGCGTAACAAATCATTGCTTCTCCACTTGCATTATATATTGACCAAGAATTAGGAAAAGTAATTGTACTTGTTGAAACTGTTAACCCACCTGACGCAGAAGTTGTAGTAGTATCTAATTCTAAATAATTATCACCTAAAGCTTGATTCCAAACATACCAAGACTGTGAACCTTCTAATCTTTTTATTATAACAAATTCAGGTTTAACACCTAATCCATGTCCAATACTAGAACCTCCTGTACCATCACCTGTCCATTTTATTATTGAAAATTTTGATGTAGTATCAACTGAAGTTGCTGTAGTAGTTATAGAACCATCTGCATTAGCTGAACCTGCACCATTTGCTTTCCAAGCCCAACCAACATTTGTCTCTCCACTTTGATTAATTCCTGTTGAAGTTCCTAAAGTAAATCCATCACTATCAAAAGATGTAAATTGAACACTTGTAGGACTAGTACCACTATTACTATTAGATGCTAAATAAACACTTAACCCTTGAACACTATCTTGTAAAATTGAACCTGAAGTAGAACTTCGTTCTTTTCCCCAACAGAAGTCAGGTTGAAATCCTAGACCAGTTCTTGCATTAGTTGCTCCTGTCCCAGTCCATAATAATTGATTTTGAAAACTAGTAGATTTATTGATTGTTGTAAATGCCATTATACGTTTAATCCTTTTGTTGATAGAGCCGTATATCCCGCGGGGACATCGTACTCAAATTTACCTATTCCTGAAGCATTAGTTCCTTCAGAAGAAATCGCCGTGGTTCCAAAGTAGCCATTTCCATAGTTCCAATTGTATTCTGTTGTTGTAGAACCACCTGTGCTGTTATCTCCACAAGCAAAGAAAAATACACCATCAACTGTATTAGATGGAGCTTCTATACTTAGAGCTCCGGTCCCTGTTGATCCGGACGTAGGGTCTCCTGAATCTTGCCAAACACCATTTTTTGCAAAATATAATTTATTATTATCTGCATCATAAGCTATCGAAATGATGTCTCCAGTAGTCCAACTATCTCCATAACCAGTTTCAGTTCCTTCTTCCATTTTTGCTCCATTTGAAGCATAAGAATAACTGTCTGTTGCTCCACCTGGATAATCATTTGTTCGTGACATTTTTCCTACATCACCACTAATACCAATTTCTCCCCTAGAACTAGCTTCAATTGTTCCACATTTAACTTCCGCATAAAATTTTCCTGCTTCTATACCTAAAGTTGAACTAGCACAAAACATTGCAGCATCTGATGTTCTACACCAAGTATTACAATACTGCATTGCATAACTAGTTTGCTGTTTTACTAAAGGATTATTAGTAGCGTATACATCAGAAGGGCAGTCTTTCATGTCCAATATAGCCCCACCACCTAAAGTAAAATCATTACCATTACCAGATTGGTCTGTTAATGAATTGCCATTTTTGAGAACAAAAAAACCATTATTTCCATAAGTGACACTTGGAGCCGTATTTATTTTCCATTGTCCCGTCGTGGCATCCGTAGATCCAAAATCTGAAGCTTGATATTGAGTCCCGTCTATGAAGTGCACGTGACTTAAGTACCCGTCAAAATAATAAGATATCCCTGCTCTATTACCAAGCATACATTGAATACCATTTTGATTCCAAGCTAAGTCTGTATCTTGACTTGCATCTGTATCTGCCGCCAAACTTGTAATTAGTTCTCCATTAACATAAAGTTTTTGTCTATCTCCTGCTGATGCTAAAGTTCCATCAACACCAAGTACAATATTATACCATCCGTTGACATCCGTAAATGTCATATTTGTGTCTTGTGCCATTGTTACGCTTCCAGCTGCGTTATATGTTTGACAAAGTAAAGTATCATCCCCACTAAATAGAAATTGACCCATATTTGTACTCATATAAGTTCCTGCTGTAAAAGGTGCTATATGTGAAACACTTAACTTACTTCTTTTTACCCAAAATGAAATTGTAAATTTATAAGGACTTGTTGGTGTCCCAAATGTACGTGTTGCGTATGTAGTAGCCATTAACTAAATCCTCCTGATCCAGTAGCTCCGAATGACCATGTAATTGAAAAGGCTCTTGCTGAAGTCTGCCCCTGTGCGTCAGTCGCAGTTACTGTAAAATTGTCCGTCGATGCAGTTGTATGTGCAGTCTGGGTTCCTGTTATTGTAGCAGATCCTACTCCTGTTGTAAATGTAAGACCAGCTGTGACTGCTCCTGTGGTTACTGCAAAAGATATAGCATCTGTACAAGTTAAAGTAATTGTAGAAATTGCTTGAGTACCATCTAAACTACCTAAAGATCCGGCAGCCGTGACCCATACAGGTTCATCCGAGACTGTAAGAATCGCGGTCCCTGATCTCACTGCTAATCCATCTGAATTCTCTACTCTTAAAAAATATGTTCCATCAACCGGTAAAGTAAATACGGCAGCAATTGATGTTGCTGAAGTATAAGTAATTGAATCAGCTACAACAATAGCACCAGTAGATGAATTTTGAGCATCTACTTGTGGAACTGATTGATAATTAGTTCCAGTAAATGTCACTGTTGTCTGTGCGTTTGTGATAACAGAAGGAGAAATAGATGTTATAGTTGGAAAAGTTTCCACTCCAACACCTGTAATAGAACCCCCTAAATTAACAGAACTTCCATTAATAGTTATAGAACTATTCTCAAGATCAGAATTTGATACTGCTCCTGTGTCTAGTCCGCCTGATGTTATCTTTGTCTTTGCCATAATTATCTTGCCGTTGCCGGTATACTTGATCCTACATTTGCTACTAGTGGTTCTTCTGCTATTGCTAGATATGTATATTGTCCTGATGAACTATTAACACTATCATTACTAGTTCTGCATTTAAAACCGTTAGATAAAATATCAATTCTGTTAGTTCCTGAAGAAATAGTTTCATCAGAATCACATTTTAAAAATTGATTAGAAGCGTTATAACCATCTAATTGACTATCAAACATAAACCAATGGTTTGCAAAATCAGCACCTGATGAAGCCCACATAACTTTAACTATTACAAATCTTGGTTTAAAACCAGTATATATAAAAGCACCATCGGTATCTCCAGTCCCACGAAATTCTCCTTGTGCTAAAAAACCTTTTTTACGTGCAAAACAGTAAGCTATATAGTCAAGACCACTACCATTAACACCATCATCATTACCCACATAAAAGAGAGAAGATGTTGGTGGTGTTTCTTGAAACAATGTAGAATTAGTTGCTTGAGCTGCTGTAGTATTTAATACTAAATATCTATTAGCTCCTTGTAACCAATCATTCCAAACAATCCATCCATTAGAACTATCTAGTCTTTTAACCCAAATCATTTCAGGTGCTACACCTAATCCATGTCCAACAGTGCTTGTAGTACCACCCCCAGTATATTTTACTATTGATATCCCCGTATCAGAGTCTGTAGAAACAGTGGAAGTTATACTTCCGTCACTATTTGATGAACCTGCGCCATTTGCTTTAAAATTCCAGCTTGCATAAGTATTAGTATTTTTATTAACTTCATTTGATGTACCCACTGTAAAACCATCAACTCCAAAGGTAGTTAAACTGTTTGCATCAGTTCCCTCTGCATCAGAATTATTTGAAGCTAGATATTTTGTTGTACCTCTTACTGCATCAAACAATCTATGGCTATGAGTTTCACCTCGGTCTTTAATCCAAACCAAGTCAGGTTGAAATCCTACTCCTGATACTCCTTGGGTAGAACCATCCCCCGTGTATAAAACGGTGTTCATCTTTAAACTAGGTTTCGTAATGTTTGCGTAAGCCATATTATTTTATCTCCTTATCCATAAGTATTTAAATTCTTTGTATTCATTCCATAGTATCCCGTTGGGCAATCATATTCCCAAACCGAGTCATCACCAGAACTAGATGTTCCTGCAGAAGCTACTTGAGTAGTTCCAAAATATCCGTTCCCAAAGTTAGCTGACCATGTATCTGTACCTGGATTAACCCAGTCCCCTGCTGCAAAATGATAAAAACCAGAGGATGTTGTATCTATAGCATCAATACTATAACCATTTGTCCCAGCAACTGGATCTGCTGAATTAAGCCAGGAACCATCATTTTTTCTAAAATAAATTTTTGAATTGGTAATATCTACTGCCACCGATATAATATCTCCGGACGTATAAGTTGCTTCACCTGAATCAACATTACTTCCATCTTTTCTAACTGACCCGTCATTAACATAACCAATAGAAGATGCATCTTGAGTTAATTCATCAGTACCATCCTTCATTTCATGGTCTGTTAGACCAACAATATCTGCTCCTGCTCCTGCACTTGAGTCCAGCTTACATTCAAAATAAAATTTTCCACTTGCTGCACCTAAAGTAGCTCTTAAATATCTATGACCAGCAGTTGGAGTTGCATATGTTGTATTGGCATTACTCATTGTTGATCCAGTCCATCCATAATATTCTAAACTGTTAAAAACCGGTAATACATTGGAAGGTGTATCGATCGATTGAATCGGTGTTCCTCCACCACTTGAAAAATTGTTGCTTGCTCCAGAATCTAAACCTAAATTACCTGAGTTTTCTCCTTTTAACCAACAACCATTTGTACCGAACGTAACACCTGAAGGTGGTTTATATTTCCAAATTCCTGACGTCGAATCTACTTCGCCAAATGTTGTGGCAGCTAACGCAGAACCATCGACTATTACCAAGTTTGAAACAGATCCATTAAAATAACGTTGAGCTCCACTTGTATTAGTAAATCTCCCAAAAGTTCTAATGTTTCCGTTTTTAGTTATTGGAAATGCCAAACTAGAAGAAGGATAAGAAGAAGCAGCCCAAGAAGTTTCTTGTACTCCGTTAACATATAATTTAATTCTATCTGACGAACTTCCTTCAGTGGAGTCAAATATCCAGCAGACGTGGTACCATCCGGAAATGTCCCGTGCTATTCTAGTTGATTCTAGATTATATGCACTTGAACCCCCGTCTTGGCCCCAACAATAAAATTGATCAGTACTATTAAAACCTATGTGAAAATTATCACTATTAGTTCCTGAAGCATTACTATAACCACCAAATACACCTCCGTTATCCGAAGCTGATAAACCTGATCTTTTTGCCCAATAAGATACTGTGCATTTTGTACCTAGTGTAGGTCCTGATCCTAAAGTTTGTGTTAAGTAACTTGTTGCCATAATAAATTCCTAGTTAAACTGAATCGAGTTAGCCGCTCCAAATGTAAATGTTAGAGTAAACGCTCGATCCGCTGTCTGGCCTTCTGCATCAGTGGCACGAATTGTAAACGAATACGTCGTATCAGCTGTTGCTCCAGACTCTGTTCCTGTTAATGTTGATGTACCTGCTGCACTGGTTAATGAAATACCACCTGGTAAAGAACCAGATTGTAAAGTCATACCAGTAGAATCAGTAGCTGTTAAATTTATAGTTCCAATACTGTCACCACCGGCAAATGAACCTAATGAGCCAGATCCTGTAACCCATGCTGGAACATCTGAAACTGTTAATGCTGCTGATCCTGATCTAACAGATAAACCATCATTGTTTTCTATTCTTATATAATATGTTCCATCAACTGGCAATGTAAAGGTTGCAGTAACACTGGCAGCGCTCGCAAAACTTACTGAATCTGCTGTAACAATAGCTCCAGTAGATGAATTAATTGCATCAACATAAGGTATTGATACGAAATTGGTCCCTGCAATTACGACTGCAGTTTGAGCATTCGTGATTACTGAAGGAGTAACAGATGTAAATGTAGGAAAGTTTAAAACTGCTTGAACAGTTGCTGATCCACCTAATGATACTGGGGAACCATTTAATGTAATAGCATTGTTAACTAACATATCGTTAGATACTTGAACCTCTTGAACTTCGCCTGCTGAAGCTCTTCCTAAAACTCTGTTAGCTGTAACAATGTCTTGGATCTTAGGATAAGTGACTGCATTGTTAGCAATCTTATCAGTTGTAACTGAACTATCAGAAGGAGTAGTCATAAGACCTACACCTATTTGATACATAAAATTCATTGTAGAAGTAGAAGCAATCGACGTATCAAAAGTTACTGTCGCTACTGAAAAAGAATAAGAAGAAGGAGATTGAACAACACCATCAATTGCAAGAACAACTGACTCTGGAGAAACCGGTACAAATGCATCACCACCTTTAGTAATGTTGTAAGGTCCTGCTGAATTAGTGAACGTTATATTGTCCAGTAACTCTACGTTGTTTATTTTATCGACGCCTCTTCCTATATATGCCATAATTATTTTGCCGTTCCTGGTGTATCATTTGTGCCGACAATTGTTTGCCCTATCGCAAGGTAGAAGTATGGATCTCCAGCACCGCCTAGCGCAGCATTATCTGTTCTAATTTTAAAACCATTAGATAATATGTCTAATGGATAACCACTTGATGTTGATTCAGTTTGATCTGTATTAGCTCTTAAACTTAAATTTGTGACATTATATCCTGGTCTTTTATTATCAAATACATACCAATCATAAGCAGATGTTGTTCTTTTTATTAAAATAAAAGAAGGTTTAAAACCGCAATACACGAAACTTGAATCTGCGTTTCCAACACCAATGTATTTACCTACTTTGCTGTAACCGGCTACATTTGCAAAACAGTAAGCTATGTAATCGTCTCCACTAAAATTAGTACCAGTGCCTAAAGCTGACCCTAATGTAAAAACACTTGAAGTAGGATTAGTATCATTGAAAGCATTACTATCAGTAGTTGATGCTGCAGAATCATTTAAAAACATAATTGATGTAAAACCATTTACCATATCTCCTGTAATCCAAGAATTAGTTGCATTTAATCTTTTAAATAATATTAATTGTGGAACAACACCTAAGCCATGACCTACAGTTGCGCCTGCTGTTGAGTTTCCAACATACTTAACAATACTAAATCCTGCTGTTGTATTAGCAGATACAGTTGATGTTATACTTCCATCTGAATTAGATGAACCTGCTCCATTTGCTTTCCAATTCCAAGATGCAAATGTATTTGAATTTTGATTAACTCTACCAGTTGAACCTAAAGTAAATCCATCACTATCAAAAGCTGTTAAACCAGTAGCATCAGTAGCTTCTGCGTTAGAATTGTTTGAAGAAATATATTTTGTTGTACCTCTTACAGCATCCCACAAAGAATGACTTTCTCCTGCGGCATCTCTAATTTTAATCCAAGTTAAATCTGGTTGAAAACCAACTCCTGTAATCGCATTTGTTGAACCGTTCCCTGTATAGAGTTTGGCACTCATGTTTAAACTGCTTTTATTTACTGTCGTGAAAGCCATTATACGTTTAATCCTTTTGTTGAAAGAGCTGTATAGTTAGTTGGAACATCATATTCAAATACTCCTATTCCTGATGCATTAGTTCCTGCACTAGATACTGCTGTTGTTTTAAATACTCCATTTCCAAAGTTATAATTAAATATTGCATTTGCACCATAAATTGAAACCGCAGGAGAACAGGTTGTAACACTTGTTGGTATGTCAATAGCACCGGTTTTAGATGCACCGGAAGTTGGGTCTCCTACGTCTCCACCTACTGTAATATAAGTTCCGTTTTTGTGAATATATAATGCTTTATTATCCATATCAGCTGCAAAACCAAGTATATCTCCATTAGAATAATCTATTCCTGTATCGCCTATATTTGAACCACCACTAAAAGTATTATTATTACTTCCACCTCTATAATCCATTTCCAAACCTGCACTTGCAGTGTTAGCTGTAAAATATGTAGTAGTGTTTCCTGTTGTTCCAATACCACTACCAAAAGCATTATCTAAACATTGTATTCCTGCATTTGCATAACCATTAGAAGCATTTAATGCTTCAACTTTTAATTCCCAATAAAACTTTCCTTTTGTAAAACCTAATGTTCCAAAACTACTTTCCCAAACAGTATCTGCATTAAACACAGTAGTGTTTCCATTAGCATATCTAATATCGCCACTTGCATCATATAATGTACTATTAAAAGTAGCATAAATTGAACTTGGGCAGTCCTCTGTATTCGTAAGAGTACCAGCACCTAAAGTCCAGTTATTAGAATTAGTTGATTGGTCTGTAATTGTGTTGCCATTTTTTAAAATTGAAAATCCATTTGTTCCTAATGTGAAAGTTGGATTTACATTAATTTTCCACTCACCTGTAGTTGCATCTTCGCTACCAAAAGTTGAAGCCGTATAAGCGGTTCCATCCGCAAAATTAATGCTCGACATTAAACCCTCAAAATAATAATTAGCATTAGTTCCATGACTTCCTATATAATGTGCAACGTTATTATTAATGCCCATAAGCTGATCCTGTGCCGGCCAGTTTGCACCTTGTGTTAAAGTAATAGAAACACCATTTACCCAAAGTTTTATTCTATCGGCAGTCGCCGCTTGAGTTGTGTCTAAAGCTAAAACAATATGGTACCATCCGCTGACGTCCCTTAGAAGTTGAGGTGTTGTAAAAACATCATTACCATAATTATGTAATCCAATACTATCAGTATCACCCGCAGTTCCACCACCACCATCTATTTGAAAAATAAAATTAGTATTTATATCACCACCTTCTGTATCAAATAAAGTTTGACCATTTGAAGCTGATGTTAAACTACTTCTTTTAACCCAAACACTATATGTCCAAGTTTTTCTATTAGTTGCAGTGGCTGGTGTGCGTGTTAAGTATGTTGTTGCCATTAGTTAAACTGTGCTCCTCCCGACGATCCGTGAGATATAATAATATTAAATGCTCGAGCAGACGTCTGCGCCTGGGCGTCTGTTGCTGTAATAGTAAATGAGTACGTTGTAGTTGTCGTTGATCCCGTTTCCGTACCCGAAATAACTCCAGTAGCCGAAGCAATTGTTACTCCACCAGGAAAAGATCCCGATGTTTTTGCATAAGTAATAGGTGTATCACCTGTTGCAGCCACTGTAAAGCTAACAGCTCCTGCCGCTGCAGTACTTCCTAAATTTCCTGAAGCAGTTGTCCAAGTTGGTGCATCGGAAACAGTTAGTAAAGCGCTTCCAGTTCTTGCTGCATAACCGTCATTGTTTTCTACTCTTAAAAAATAAGTACCATCAACCGATATTGTAAAGGTTGCTGTAACTGAAGTCGAACTTGTAAAAGCTACTGAATCAGCAGTTACAATTGCTCCAGTTGATGAATTGATAGCATCAACATATGGTGGAATTGAACTATCTTTAAAATTTGTTCCAGTCAGTACGACTGCTGTTTGTGTGTTCTCTATAGTAGAAGGTGATATAGATGCAATCGTTGGTAAAGAAACTACGTTAGTTAAGTTAGCTCCTGATACAGCTGGTAATGTAGCCGGGAATCGCGCATCAGGTAATGTACCTGCTGTCAATTTATCAGCTGATATATCAGTACCTAATTTAGAATTGGATACTGCACCATCTGTTATACTACGTTCGCCTATTTTACTGTTTGCCATTATCCGAACAATGCCTCTATTTCTTCATCAGTTAAAGCTTCTCCTGATTTAAGTTTAGCTTTGCCTGAAGTTTTGTTGTTTTCATTATTTGTTTGCTTTGCATCAAAATCTGATTGCATAGCAGCTAATCCATCATTACATTCTTGTTCAGTAGGTTTTGTTTTACTATTGTCATGTATAATTAGATTAGCATAAACTTTATTTTTAGAATCTGACCATCCGAACCATTGTCCAGTATAAAGTTGTGCTAAATAATTTTCTATGTGATCTGGTCTACCTGTTAGTCTATCCATTTTATGTATCTCCTAACTTAATAAATTTTGCGGAAGTTAAATCGTATGTACTTGTACCACAGGTTTGTGTAGTTGTAGTTTGAACACCTATATCAAATCTTACTTTACATTGTGTAGTATCTGTAACATCAAAAAGAGTTGCAACACAAGTTGCTGAGTAACTTGTTCCCCCTACATTACCTAGGTCATTGTCTTGTCCTGCTAAATTTGCGTATGTTGAATTGTTTGTAGTTCCTACAATATATCCACCATTATATTTTGAAGTATCACTTGCAAGTTTAAAACCTGCTTGAAAAATTATCAACCACCAACCTGTACTTGGAAATGTAAAAATTCCCGAAGACTCGGTCATACCTGTTCCCATATTACCTTGTCCTGCAGTATCAGAACGTTCCCAGTTTGAAGCTATTGGACTGGCATTTCCTGCAAAATCAGTAGTTAGTCTCCAACTATCTGCTTCAGTAAGACCACCTACAATTGCTGCCCATGCTTGGTCTCCTCTTAAGAAAGTAGAAGATGAAGCTGTACCTGTAGAAGCAAGTCTATTTGTTCCAACTGTACCTGTAGAAAGGTTCGTTGCATTTAAATTTGTTAAGTTAGCTCCACTCGCTGTTGGAAGTGTAGCTGGGAATCTACCATCTGGTAGAGTTCCTGATCCGATGTTTGATGCATCTGTAGTATCTGTTGTAGCTGAAGCAGCTAATCCAGTAATTTTACTTGTAGCTATTGCCGCTGAAGAATTAATATCTGCATTAACAATACTATCTGTTAGATTTAATTTTGAATATGCGACCGCTGCCGAAGCATCTACTTTCGCATTTGTTACAGCACCATCTGCAATTTCTGCTGTATTAACAGAAGCTGCTGGAGGATTAACTGTTTGAATTCCTTTTCCTAGATAGACACAGTACATTGCATCAGCCGTAGTAGTCGCCGTGCCCATGGTCAAAGTTGTACCTGTAGCTGTATATGTAGAAGGTTTTTGACGTACGTCATTTAAGAATAAAGCAATATCTTCTGAGTTTGTAACTTCAGATGATAATGTATATCCTGTTCCGTTTATTGTTGTAAACGTTTGTGATGAAAGGCTGATGTATGCTTCAGCCGGTATGTTGCCTACGTATGCCAATTTTAATCTCCTATGTACTAATCTCTTGAACCACGCTCACATAAGCATCTAAAGAAGAAGCAATATCACTTTTTACTTTAAGTATATCACTATCTTCCATAATAACCTTAGCTCCACCGTCTAAAATCTGCAATGCAGATCCATTTGGAAGGGGTGCATCCTTAATTAAATAAACTAAGTTTGTCCCAGCTCCTCCAACATCGACGTAAGCGCTAACATTGATTGCTGCTGTATGAACGTTTGCAAGAGATATACCAACGACTGCATTGTAAGTAGACGAGCCAGCTGTGTAAATAGTTGTAGCTCCTGTACCTACTGGCGCCGATGATTTATGTCTTCTAAAGTTCTGTGCCATATTTTTTCCTTATTATAACGCAACTCCCATTGCAGTTGCGAATCCTTTAGTTGCCAGACCTGTGTCTGTTCCTGCTCCATCAACAATGTTTCCACTGTCGTCAAACATGATCGCTTTACTTGATGGTAAAGAAACAAATACTATTGTTGTTCCAGCTGTAAAAGAAGTTTTAGCCCCACCATTGCTACTACCAATTACGGTATCTCTTGATAGTGAAGTACCTGAGTGAGTGTAAGTTCCAATACCTACTTCCCATTCGCTAGGATTATCTTCCCCAACGATAGTGTAGTAAGTAGTATTACTATTTCCTATACCTGCATTAAAAGTTATGAAACCTGTAACTGCACCAGCTAATGTAAACGAACCAGTACCTGTTGTTGTCGAGGTTTCTTTAACTCGATCATTTGTTTTAAAAGCCATTTAATCTCCTATGCTACTCTTATAATAGCTGTACTTGCACCGGCACTTGGGAACTGAATCGTAAAAGTTCCGCTAGTAGAGATTTGGTCTGAACCAAAATCAAGAACACAAACTGCTTTAGTAGGTGTGCCATCTCTATAGATTAATGCATATCTTGCATTAATTGTTGCGCTAGTGAAAGAAAGGTCATCAAAGTCAACGAGCGCAGTTGTACCATCAACCGATACTGCTTGGTTAGCTAAAGTTCCACCACCAGCGGTATAAGTACCACTGTTAGCTACTTCATTACCAGTAGTATAAATTGTAGTTGTTGCGACGTTTCCTGTATATGAGCTATTGTACAAAGCTAATTTATATGTGTCTCCACCTGAAGATAAATTTTGTTCTCCAGATAAAAGTTCTTCTTTAAAACTTGTACATACCGTATTTGCCATTTTTTTCCTCCGTTTTTATTATGGACTAGGTGGAACAGATCTTAGTTTTTGTCTAATTTCTCCGTCCACGTATTCGTCTCTTCTTCTTCTACCTTGTTGTTCGATACCTAACCCTGTTAAGGATTGTTGATAACGACCTTCATATGTATTTAGCAGGTCTTTATCTTTTAAGAAAGTGCATGCTTCGACCAGGCAAGCATACAAGAGCGTATTTGGAGCGTTTAAGCTTATATACGTAGTAGGGTTTGTAGACGTTAACTTTGTACCGTCTGTTGTATTAGGTCTTTTAACATAAGCGCACTCAACATTCAAGGCTGCATTAGGGGTTGGACCCAATAATAATTTTGTCTCATTCCAATAAGCATAGAACTTAGGTGTGCCTGTAGTTGTTCTATTTGCTGTATATTCATCAATAAAAGAGACATCTTTTTGCATTAAAGTCTCTCTAGCTCCTGTGGAGTTGTTATATATCTCCAGCCATCTTATTAATAATATACCATTTGGAAGGGTTAAAAATTCATTTCCGACTGATAAAGTAGAATAATCATTACGTCTGAAGACATCTAGGTCTACATCTGTCATTATTCTAAATTCAGCATCTTCTATAAAACCATTAACAATAGTAGATGTAAATACTGTAGAATCTACTTCACAATAATCTCTAATTTTTGTAACTAATTCATCATATGTCATGGTGTAATAGTAACAGGACCAGCTGAAACTGGAAACCCGCCTCCTTGTATTCCTCCTACTGTAGCATTAGTAGCTTGTGTAAATTGAAAATAATTATCTGGATCTTCAATTAATGTAACACTTGCTCCCGCGTTGTGAGTAGCTTTAGTTGTACCATAAGCTCCTCTAGTAACTACATTAGGATTAATTGATGTAGCTTCAGGACTTACTTGTCCTAAAGTATCGTCGCTTGCTATAGTTGTATATCTTATAAGTTCATTGTCAATTAAAATAGCCTGACGTAAAAAATCATTTGTAGTTACAGCTGAAAAAGCTGTAGAATTAGTTAATTTAATTCCTGTTGTTTGACTAGCATCTAATGCATCAACTAATGTAGTTTGTCTTAAAGGCATTCCTTTTCCTACATCAATTACATACCCTGCAGAATCACAAATACTGGACCCTGGAATTCCATCTATCTCTTTACAATTAGAAAAACCTGGTGCTCCATTATTAGTAGGTGGAAATTGTGAATTACCTGTACTTGTTGATTGATCAGGAGTTCCTCTAAATCTAACAGTGTCTCCTTCGTTTCTCATATGAGTAGGAGAATGAACAAAAATTAATCCACTTCCTGCTGTATAAGTTTCAAAAGGATTTTCAGGAAGCATTACAGGAACTGTAACTCTTCCTCTTTGTTCAGGTCTTGGATGTTCTAATCCAATTCCATCAGCACCTATTACAGCTAATTCCAATTGTGGTTGTTTAGGTTCGTATTCTGTATAATGTACCCACATACCATTCCATTCCTTAACCATTTCTCTGTAAGGAAATCTTAAACCACTTCTATCTGAAATGGCGATAGCGTGTTTTCCTGATGCAAATTTTCCCATAATTAACTAACCGATGGATAATAAGCTTTTGGTGTTACATATGAACTTGTTGGAGATCCATCTTCTGTTAAAGCTCTGTTAAGCTCATCTTCATAATATAACTTTAATGCTTGTGTTCTATCAGGAGCAACTTTTTGACTTAGATAAAAAGCTAAACCTGAAACCATACAAGGTAAAAATCTATATGGAGCATCTGCATTATTAGAATAAATACCCGAATCTTGAATTCGTTTAAGATAATAGAAATTTAAAAATTTATTGGTACTAGAACTTGGAGTCATATATACAGTTATGTCTGTATATTCTCTAAATCTTTGAATAAAAAATTGTGATGGAGTTCCTTCTGATTCTTTATTAGCTAAAGCTTGATAAGTAGACCTATCAATTTTAGTCATTGTAACATCTGTAGGTGTTGAAACTTGATTTCTATATACTACTTCTAAAATATCCGTAGCATTATAAATATAAGTACCATTATTATCTTTGGCAGGGTTATCTGTAGTTGAACCTCTAGCTGTTGCATCTTTATAAATTCTGTATTTATTCTGACCTTGATTTAAGGCCATGTTTACGTTTGCAACTTCCCAAAAATGCAATCCTCTATTGCCCCATTCAGACAATAAAATATTTAATGATCGTCTAGCGCTCTTAAGATCATATCCTGATCTACCTTGACCGCCGCAACGTTCAAATGCGTCTTCAATTATTTCTTCTATTGATAAGTCAAAACTTACCGAACCGGACGTCGCCATTATTGACCTCCTACTGCCAGATTACTTGAACAGAACTAGTTGCTCCTAAACCACCACCAGTTTGAAATTCAATATACATTCCGTTATCAAATTTAATTCCGGTTGCTGCGATATATTCTTGATAAATATCTCCAGCACCTGTTCCACCTCTAAATTGATATCTTAGAGTTCCAGTATTATCTGATCCATCAAAAATTTTAACAGAACAATCAGCAGCTCCTGCTGTAATTGTAACACCTTTTAGCATTACGATCTTATCTGGATAAGTAGAACCACCTGTTAGAGTAGCTAATCTTGAACTAGCTTCCGTATAAAATTGTTTTACTGGCGTTGCCATTCCATTATACATATTTGTTATCTCCTAAAAAGTGAGCTCCCGAAGGAGCTCACAAATTATTTATTATTGTAGGTTATTATTTTGTTGGTACAAAACAGTAACTCTAACTTCACCAGCGTCAGTAGCACCAGTACTTGTCCACGTAAGTTTTACGTCTGCAGTACCTGTATCAGCCCAAGCCAATGCACCACCTGATTCAGTTGTCGGGTATTTTCTTCCCGCACCTGAAGCAACTGATATTGAAAATGAATTAACAAAAGATGCATTACCACCTACTGTATCACCAACACTAAATACACATGTTGCATTTCCCATTGCTGTAGGACAGTCAAGAACTATGTCTATGATCTGTGAGTTAGCTGGAATAACGACAGTCGTAGCGTTTGCAGCAGAAGCACCACTAGCTAAAGTAGTTCCTGTTGAAAACGTCTGTGCCATTACTACTTGTCCTGTGTTTTTAACATCAGATCCAAGAGTTGTTCCAGTTGTTTCTTTAATCGTTCCCGCTTTTATCGGTCCCGAAAATGTAGTTGTTGCCATGATTATATCCTCCTAGTTTTCCGAACGCAGTCTCTAGGCCGTCGACTATACTCGTCTACGTTCTATAAAATAATTGTATAGTAAGATAGATATACTCCTTTTTTTCAAAGAGTGCAAGGTATCCTAGGGTGTTTTGTGTGATTTTTAAATAAGCCTTAAGTTGCTATTGATACTGAAGCTGCAGCTTCGTTTATTTTATTATGCCTATCTGCTATTTTAGCCTCTTCAGCTTTAATATCGGCAATAACTTCCTGCACTTTTTTATCAATCTGGACCATATTAAGAGTATATTTTCCATATTCATTATACTCCTGTTGCCAGTTCAACTCCAAGGACCTTTTTTGTTTGTATAGGTCTGTTACCATATTCTTGGACCTCCTCATAGGTAATATAGTTTGTGCCGCCAAAAAATTCTCCAGCACTGTCCCACTTTACAACATTTTGTCCCAGTTTGTCAACTATAGCTTTTTCAAGGTCTTCGGGAGTGTCCTTCGATTCTACCTTAAAATCGCAATAATAGCCGTATGCTCTAATCTGTATTCTAAATGTTTTCATTATTACCTTTTGATTTTCTACTCTTATCACAAAAAAAAGGGGCGGTCAAGCCGCCCCTTAATATTAGTTTAAAGACTTAATTAGTTAATTAAGCACCTTGGTTTCCGTAGATACCTCTCCAGTCAGACCAGCCGAAGCTGTATCTTTCTCTAGCTTTGTATCTTACGTTTCCAGTATCGAAGTCGCCTTCCATAGCTGTTTTTAATGGTGCTCTAACGAAGTGCTTCATTCCATTTGGTACATCAGTTTTAATAAACCAAGCGTCAATGTCAGATAAGTAGTGATTAACTACAAATCCCTGAGGAACCATACCCATGCTTTTAAGTGCATTGATATCGTTATCAGCAGTACCAGTTCTACCTTGAGACTTCATAATTCTCTCAGCAGTAAATTGAAGCTCTTTAGGGATGATCATTTTCATTCCTTGAGCTGCAACTTTAAGACCTCTTTCATCTTGGAAAGAAGCGATGTCAATCAAAGCTTGTTCCAAAGATACTTCAGATAAGTCTGCTGCAGTAGTTGGTATGTTAGTTTGGTTACCATTAAGTGTAGGGTGAGCGTTACCACATAAAGATTCACCGTCACCGCCATTATAGCCAGTTGCTGCGAATGCATTATTTAGTACGTTTGCACCTTTAACTTGTTTTGATGTCGCCATTGAACGAGCTAAAGCCTTTGTGTATCTAGAAGAGATTCTATCGTAAAGGTTGTCTTCGATAGCTTCTTCTGTCAACGCGAATGCTAATGCTACTGTTTCGTGAGTGTATCTAGCAGTGTATGTTTCCTGTGCATCGTCGTATTGAACGCCGCTACCTTCAGGTTTAACATCTGCAGTACCGAAACCAGATAACATTACTTCTTCTTCAAAAGCTCTGTCAGAAGATTCGTTGTCGAAAATCTGACTTGCTTCGTTTTCATAACGTTTGTATTCCAGGCCGAATAGTGCATTCAGACCGGGTTCTAGTTCTTTAACTAGCTGTGCTCGTGATATTGCCATGTCGTTATGCTCCTATTATACCCCAACCACAAGTGCATTATATTTGTTGTTAGAAACAACAATCATGTTTGCATATGCTGCGTTGAAGTCTGAGTTATCAGGATCTTCCGCTCTTCTCAGGATTCTCCATTGTTTGCCAGAAGTAGCTAAATCATTAGTAAGATCTAATGTAGTATTACTTCTACCAGACGTAGATTCACCTGAAGCTGTAGTGTCACACACTTGTCCAATAACTGCTTGAACAGTATGAAGTGTAGCACTAATAGCAGAGTCAGTTGCGATCTGATATTCCTGGAATGGGTTGTCATTTACAAAAGCAGTGATGTCTTCGCTATTTGCAGGTGTAGTTGAAGCAGGATAAGAATTGCTCCAAGTAGGTTTTTCAGTTGTAGAAGCGTTATAGAAACAACCGTTGAAAACTCCAACGATTAAATCTGTAGAAGCCGCTGCTGCACCTTCAACAAAACCACCAGTACCACTAGCCGCGTTAACGATTAGTTTTACAGGTTCACCATTATAAATAGCTGTACCATGCGCTGCTTTGATAGTGTATTTAGACTGGCCTGAAGTCGCAGGAGTATTTCCTAGCGTGTTAACAGGTTTAAGTCCATATCCACTAGCTTGTGTGTTTGCCATAGTATTACCTATTCCATTGTGTTCACATTTTTACATGTAAACGGGTTAATGTTAATTCGAAAGTTTTAAAAAGAATTATTCTTTTTTGCCACCGCCGAAACTATACGTAGTACGCCTTTGATTACTCATTGGCATACTTGGATGTTGATCCTTCAGAGGCTCGTTTTCAACAGCTTCCTGTTTGTCTTTTGTGAGCTTATTAAAATGAGCGTCACGTTGACGTGCGAGTTCTTCTGGTATTCTAGCCAACACTAGACCACCTACTCCGATGTAACCTTTGTATCTACCTTGCTCTATTGCGGGATAGTTTAGATCAGGATAGGCATCAGCTCTTACGAGTTCCCAACCCTGTCTTAACTTGGACGTGATATTTTTCGTATCATCTTGTCCCATCGTTTCATAACGAATCCAACGCTGTCTAAAGCCGTCTGGACACTTAGGTGCATCTAAGTGAGATGAGTTCACCCAAACTTTTGGACGTTCAGATGTCGTCCTAGTTTGTTGAGCACGAGGAGTTTTTTTGTCTTGTTTTTCCATATGCTTATACCTCCTTCATGGATAATTGTTTCGCATAATCTTCGAGTGGCACGTTTAATTTTTTAGCTATTGCTACTTGCGAAGGCGTGAGCTTCACAGTTTTGCGACCAGGTTTTATACTTCTTGCAGCTGATGAAGTCGCCGAAGCAACCGTCTGGACGGTTCTAGTCGTGTTATAATCACTCTTATCAAATTTATGAGGAAAGTCAACTCTTATTCTTTTGTCTATTTCCTTATAATATTCGTTAGATTTTGGATCGAAACCTTCTTTTTCCACGAGATCTTTGTGAATTTCAAAGGCAGTAAAAGTCATGGCTCTATCTTGACCAAACCAATTATTTTTTTCTGCCCAAGCTTCAGCTTGTGGATCAGGTGTTCCCCGAGCCGCATGCTCTCTTGGAAGGGTTGAAGGCGTTTCCCTATATCTAAGATGATCCTGCTCCTCAGGAGTCTTAGGTTTAGTGTCTGCTCTATACTTTTCAGCAGCAGATAATCTAGCTTCTTCTATAGATAAAGCAGCGATTTTTTTATTTGCTAAAACTTGTTTAGCAGCATCACCGGTTTCTATAGACTGAGCTAATTCTTCTTGTGCTGATTTAAGTTGTTCAGAGACTTTATCAGAGAAAGCTTTATCATACTTTTCTTCAGTAGTTCTAAACTTATCGGACATAATCTCGACTTCACGTTTAGCACCCTGTGCATAATCAAGCGCAGCTTTTTCTCTACGCTCAGCTTCTCTCATTTTTCTAGTTAGTTTAGCGATACGTTTATTAACGCCTTCACTATACTCTTCTAGTTTTTCTTCTTGTGGCTCTTGTTCCGTTTTTACTGGTTCTGCTGGTTCTGCTGGTACTTCAGTAACTATTGCTGGTTCTTGTTCCGGTTCCGTTTTAACTTCGGGTGCTGGTGCTTCGTCTTTTTTTACCGTATCATCCGGTAAATCGACCTCCGCTCCTGGACCTGTTGTATCAAGTGGAACTAACTTTTCTTCTTTAGTGTCTGATTGTTTTTCTTGATCAGGCATAGTTTCCTCCTATGTAAGAATTAGAACTCATGGACTATATCCTCTGGGTTCTTAATTGTTGCGATGATTTCATCATCGTTTAACAGTCGTACTTCTCCACCTTCTATTTTAAACCGAGATCCTGCATACCGAGCAAATATTACCCAGTCTCCCTTTTTGCACCACGGACCATCGGGATATCTTTCCTTATCTCTATAACAATCGGGACCCATCTCTAGTACGTTTCCACATACTGTAGCAAGTTGTTGTCTCTCGATTTGTTCGTCAGAAAAATAGACTCCTCCTTTACTTTTTTTCTTCCCTTTAAAAGGAAGAACTAAAATTCTCCAACCAGTTGGTTGTGGCAACTTAGCTGATTCGTCTTCGTATTTATCTAATAATGCTGATTTAATTTTTGGTGTGTCTGTCGTTGATGTCGATGACGTTTCCTGTGTGTTTTTCATATTGCTCCTTTTTTTCAAGCAGGTTGGAAATCTCCTGTAAGATTGCTTCGTAAGCGTTTATTTGTCCTAACATATACTTATAAGATTCAAAATTGTCAACCCCTGCACCTGAAGTTAAGGCCAGTGATACAGCTGATAATGTGTTCTTAATTTGTCTTTTTAATTTTAATATTTCTTCCATTAACCTTTTTTATTCATGGCTTTAAAAGTTTTTGCTAAATTGTATCTTTTAGAACCTGGCGGGCATGTTTTACTCCCGAATTTTTTACCTGTGCATGGCTTGTCTTTACGCATGTTTTTAGTGGCGTCTTGAATCCAATCCTCTTTTCCACCACCGCTTTTAGCTCCGACTCTTATTGGAACTCCACCACTTGGATAGTAGTCTTTATTAGCACTAAAATACTTAGGCATAGATTTAGCACTATTATCTTGATATCCTCTTCCAGAACCACCATGTCTATAGTTAGCTCTTTTGCTTCTTCCTTTAATTTCTATTCCAGGCATTAACTAGTCCAACCACCCTTAGGTCTTGTCGCCGAAGGGCCTGCTTTTCTTCTGTTCTCTGTTTTCTTAAATTTCATTTCAGAACCTTCAACTCTATGTCTTGATCCTGGTTTGTCGTCGTCTTCTTTTCCAGTTTGTTTGTCGACATATTTATCTACATCAACATGTGGATTTGGGTCTCTTACCCATTTACCATGTTTAAACCCAACACGACCACCTTTTTTATAGCCTTTGTTAAGTTCACCTACTACTCTTCTTTTTTCAGCTCTACGATTAGCATTAGGTTTTTCTGCATCGATACGACCTACTTCTTCAAGTAAATTTTCTCGTCCTGTGTTTTTTGCCATTTTAGCTCCTTATGATTTATCCATTGTAGACACAGAAGAATAAGCTCTTTTACCCATTGCTTTTTCCATGCCTTTAGACTCATCTCTTCTAGCTTTAAAGCTTTGAGATTTAGTCGACTCAGCACCGTCTCTTGCGCCTAATGATTCATCCAGTCTGTCATTGTAACCTTGAGATTTTCCACCACTAGATTTTTTAGTTCTACTTGCGTATGGAAACCTAACGTTACTTCTAACTCCGTTCTGTCTCATTATTTTTTTCCTCCGTTTTTAAATATCTGTGTTCCCTTTATACCATAAATGCTGGCAACTACAAGGATCCATAAATTTGTAAACCAGCTCGGCAATTGTTGAAATTGCTCAAAAAATTGCTTTATTTTCTCTGAAGCCCCCGGATCGTCCGAGAAAACCCCGTAAGCAATCACTAAAATTGGAAGCGTTAATATAACAAGTACCGCCTCGTCTTTCCAGTCTGATTGACGTGCTTCTAAAAGTTTGCCCTGGTAAGCTTCCTCACCTCGAGCCATACGTGAAGCATGCATATGCTGTGCGTCCGCCATAGCCATTTTAGTTTCTTGGCGTTTTTTAAATATATGTGTGCCTGCCTGTAAGGCTACTTTAGCTAAACTGAACCAAGCCATAAGTTAATACCATTTAACTTTTGACTTTTTTTCAGCAAGCATTCTTCTTTGACCACCAACTTTGTTTACTGTTGGGATCTCTTCAGGGATTTTAATCTCAACACCACCTTTTAGGTATCCATCTTTATTGATGAATTGTTTTTGATTAATTCCTTTGTAGAATGGTTCTTTACCGTTCTTTGCCATGTATCCTCCTAAGATTTTGGACCTTTTAAGGTTTTAACATCTCTACGTTTCATTTCAGCAATATCCATTTTAGTGACATCCGCCATATGTTGTTTAGTTAAAGATGTATCAGCTCTCATTATAGCTAATTCTTCGTTTTGATCAAGCTTATCATCTTCAATACCTTCTTTAGATAGTATTTTAGCTTGTTCTACTGCTTTTCTTTGCTCCATTTCTTCTTGTTTTCTGACCGTATCCATAGCTTTTAGATCAACTTCTCTTGATTTAAGTTTAAGCAATGGATCATGATCAAATTGAGAAGTAATTTTTTTCTCTTCCTTCATGAAGTCTTCTGTAATCTCAGCAATCAAAATAGCTTTTCTAGCTTCTATCTTTTGAGTAAGATCTTGAATTTGTGGTGCAAGTTGTTGTTGCATCTCTTGATTCTGTTGAGACATTTGTTGTAATTGAGTTAACATTTGCATTTCTTTTGGAAACTCCATTTGAACTTGTTCTTGAGCCATTAAAGAAATGTGCTCTAAAATATTTTTTTCTATTGCAGCCATGATAACAGGATTGTTTCTTACCATGTTCAAAGCCATAAAATGTAAGTGCGCGGTAACATGCGCTCTATGATCTTGACCTGAATATGCCTGAAAAGGTTTCTGTGCTAAAGCATCAATGTGTTCTAACGCAGGATCTTTTGGCATTGGCGGAGCAGGAGGTGGTAATATTGCATCAATATTCTTCACTCCTAAAGCCGTGTACATTTGTCTATAACATTCATATAAGTTGTGCATTTTTGGGTTTGACATAGCTAACTGTAATTCAGTTTGGGCTACACTTATACGCTGTGTCTGTGAAAATATATCCGGGTCCGCTACGGGTAAAATATCAATCCTATCATCAAAGTCTGCTGCTTTGATAGTTCTCTGTGCACCAACAACATCGTAAGGATATTCAGCTGGTAGAGAAGTAGCAAATATTTTTGCAAGTAATTGAAACTCTTCTTTAAGAGATGCAAACAATCTTTTATGTATTGCACTCATAACTCTAGAGCCTCTTTCCAATAAAGCTACAGTTGTTCCAACTGCAGCGCTTTGGTTTCCATCACCAACTTGTGCGTCAGCAATAGATGCAAATCTTTGTCCTGCCGCTACTACTGTTCCCAGTAATTGAAAAAGAACTGGAGAAGGTTCTTTGTACGGCAAGTTCATAAATGAATCTTTTAAACTTCCACCAGGAGCGTCAACGTCTCTCCATTCCCCTGGTTGTAAAGGAGCGGCATCATCTCTAATTCTGATACCTCTCATTTTAAATCCGGCTGGTAAATTAGATAGTGTACCAGCATCTAATAATTGGCGGAGAGCAACTGTTGCAGTTCTGCTCAATCCGCCAATCATATGTATTAATCCGAAACCATAAAACCCTAGTCCAGGCAGAAATTTGAAATGGACGAAATATTGGGTTTTTGTTTTAGTCGGATCGTTGGGCGCATAGTTCCTTCTTACAGAAAGAACTGTACGGCTACCTGCATCGATGGTTACGATATAAGGTAGTTTGATACCTGTTGGTTCTTGAGTTTGTGGATTAATGTCCTCAAAACCCTCCAGGTCCAAATTTGTATGACACTCTAACAGAGTGTAAATATCTTCAGGTTTAGTTTTCTTTTGCCCATCTAATTCTCTTTCTTTTTGTTTTAATGGGTCTTCAAACATTTGTGGTGATCCTAATTCAACATCTCTATAGAATCCTGCGTATTGTTGTTTTTTAATTTCATTACCAGACATTTTTAAAACGTGAATAACACATTCTGCATCTTCAATGTTAATTGCGCTATATGGTACTAATAAATCATCTGCTTGTACAAATTGAGAAACTGGTTTTTGTTTAACTGAATCAAAAAATACTTTTTTAAATGTAGAACCAGCTAATGGTAAATAGAATAACATTCTATCAAAATCTTCATCATAACCATGCATTTCATTCATCAACATATAGTTCATGTAATTTTTAACTCTTTTAGATTGTTGATCTTTTTGTGGTGTAGGCATACCCATAATTTGAGTTCTTACAGGTCCTTGTGCCGGTAATAATTCTTTATAAGCTTGTGCTTGAAATTGTGTAACTGCTTCGGCTAACACTGGGTGTGTTGCACCTGAAGCTCCTTGAAAAGGTTGTGTTCTTTGTTGATACTTAAATCCAAGTAAGTCAAGCCCTTCAATATAAGTACTTTCCCAATCTTTTCTGGACATTTTATAGTCCATTTGTTTTTCGTATAAATCTGATGCTAAAGGTCCTAAAACATTTTCAGGAAGCATGTCTGCTAAGTTAGCATAATGATCATTAGGATCACCTGCATTTAATTGTGTAGGATCAAAGTTAACTTCAACTCCTCCATCTGCCATTTCTGTAATTTCTGGTCCACCTTCTGGTGAAGGGGCTTGTCCTTCTATTTCTACGTTTACATCAGACGCAACATCGTCTTTGTCTAGGTCTACACCTGGTATACCTGGTAATGCCTTTTCCATAGGCGAAAATTTTCTATCTTCCGGAGTATCTGCCATTTTTTAATCCACTGTTGGTTTTTATAACAGGTTTTTTGCCATAAGGCAAACCTTGAGGAACTGGGCCTTTTAAAGGGGGAATTGTCTTAGTTAATCTCTTTGGTTTAGTCCGGGATGTAATCATCTGATTCCCTCCATTGATCAAAAGCTTGATCTGCTCTTACTTCATGTTCTATAACCTTATCTTCTCCTCTAGTTGTACCTTTTATTTTTTGTCCAATTGCAATTTCTTCCATTTCTTTAGTGTTACCTAAAACGTCATGAACCTCATCAACTACTTCACCATCAAAATCTACGTCTTCAGGTCTTGCTCCAACTGGAACAGAATCTTCAACTACAAAATCTCCCTGATTATAAAATGCTCCATCGCCATCACCTTCCCATCTAGGAGCATTATAGGTAATTTGGAAATCTTGCTCGTATTGATTTTTACCACTAATATAATAATCATCACCAACTCTTTCTATATGAAATCCTGGAAGAAAATCTTTGTCACCTTTAAATGTCCACATACCGTCTCCCTGCCATACCATTTTATCATTTATTTTATCAATAAACTTTGGAAACCATACTGGCATTTTACTAGTTGATCTTTCCAACATTTTAATTGAACCAGGGACCGGGTTACGTGAAAACCCTTTAAATAATTTATCTAAACCTAAAGTCTTAATAGCTGTTACAATTCCGCCGCTAACTAAAAGTTTATTAAAGTCTCTTCTAGACATTCCTTGATCAGTTAAAGCTTCTTCAACAACATTGTCCACACTTTTACCAGCAACCATAGGAGTTAACATTTTTTTAAGATTTTTATATTTATTAGCTGCTGCTACATAACCAAATGGTAGAGTTATATCTAAACCAAGTTCAACATTAGAACCAGCAATGACTGGCCACTTAGATTGACCTTTAGCTATCATTTTAGCTTCCATGTCATCAATTAAAGAATTTAATCCAGTCTTATCAGCAAAGGTACCTGGCATTAATTTGCCAAATGCTTCTTTGAATAAACCTTGTCCTTCTAATTTGTTATGGGGTCTATCTGTTATCCAACTATCATCCACTCCTTCCATATACTTTTCACCCATTCCTAGTTGAGCTGAAGAATAATCTGTATCTGCTGGAACCACTTTAAATGCAGGTTGAGTTGCTAATTTCTGTAATAACTCAATTCCAACAAATGGAAGTTTAGCAGAAACTTCAGCTACACTCATACCAGCTCTTAACATTCTAGCTGCGTAGTATGGCCAGTTATCTACTCTTGCTACATCCATAATTTTTCCTGGAACACTCTTACCGGTATTCCAACCTTGTTCTAATTCAAACATTTGACTTTTAATCCATTCTAAAATCTCTTCATCAGATTTATCATCATGAGGAGTACCATCTGCAAATCCAACACGACCACCTTTTGCCATAAACTCATCTCTAGCAAATCCTTCAGTAATACTTTTCATTGGAATCTGTGTTCCCCAAACATTTTCAGTTTCTTTAACTTCAACTTCTTCCTCCTCCTTAACCAAAGGATGATTGAGAGATAAACTATCTGCCCATGCTTTTTGTTCTAAAGCTTTTTGTATTCTTTTTTCAAGATTATCTTCAATTAACAATGGATCAAAAGCTTGTTGTCCATAAGCAATATCAGGTTCTTGAACTTGGTTTTTAATAGTTTCTATTATTTCTTCATTAGAAGTTTCTCTAAGTGCTTTTACAGTTGCTTTATCTCCCATTGTACTTGGTTCATAATCAAAAAATCTATCTTCTTCTTTTTTAGATCCAAAATCTTTCCAGGTTCCTTCACCTGCTACATAAGTTAAATCTTCAATCAATCTTGGAAGATTTAAATATCCTTGCGCTAAATTCTTTGCACCTACTTTTCCCCAATCCTTTATTCCTAAATCTCGAGATTGTGCAAATGGAATAACATCTAAAGGTAAAGTTGCAGCCCCTCCAATTTTTAAAATTTTACTTAATCCAGACATAACTTTTCCTACAGGAATTTTTACATCTTTCGATATCGTTAGAGCAATGTCATCAATGGGAATACCAGAATTTAATTTATTTCCTAAAGCAAGAGATATATTTTTGTTTTGATTTAAATACGCAATAATCTTTTTAACCTGAGGTTCAAATTTTTTAATATCAGATTTAATTTGTTTATTAGATTTTTTATTTATAATTTTATTTCTTAATTTTATTAACTTTTGTTTTTCAGCTTCATCTAAGTCCTGCAGAGTTTTTCCTTTAAACTGTCCTTTAGGATCTAATGTCATTTTTTTAACCACACCATGAGTGGTTGTTTTTCCTGTAACAGGATCCCATGAAGTGAACTGTTTATAACCTTTAGAAAGTTTAGCTAACTCTTTTCCTTCATTATTTAAAGCTCTGATTTTCGTTATAGCTTCATATGTATAAATAGGTTTGCCAGTTTTCAAATCAGTTCTTTTTATATTATCATAATTATTTTTTATCTTTTCTATCTCCTGATAAATTTCTCTCATTCGATAATCAATTGGCCAAATATATTGAGTGTTAATAATATCTGGCGTATAAACCAGATTACTTGGTCTAACAAATTCTCTAGAAATATCTCCCGCATGACCTAAGTGGAATTTTTTAGTTCCGGATAAAGTTCTTCCTGGTTTTCCTTTTTCAAGAGACAGGACAGACCATTTTTTTAACCAATCACTTCTTTGCTTATTAAAAAATCTTCGGCTCGCATCCATATTTAAAAACTTTCTCCATTTCTTTTTTTGAGCTTCAGTTCCAGTTCCACTTTTGACTCGTGCTTTTTCTATCTCGTCAAGTTTAATTCTATCAATATCGCCAATATAATATAAATTAGTATTTTTTTGATAAGGGTTAGGTTTAGTCTTAATTCCATGGTTATTTGCAAAACTTCCAGGGCTGCCTTTAATTGAAAGATCTTTCTTATCCAACCATTCCATAAACTGGTTAGGTGTTTTCCAATTTTTTGGATATTTTTTATTGTCTAAATCTCTCCCCATATTTTTCCACTTATCGGGACGATTTTTATAATCTGTTAATTCTTTATTTGCTGCATCATAAGCTGCTTTATCACTTTCATATTTTTTAGGATCAAAATATTTTTCTACTTTAGGGGACATAGAACTTCCTCCATATTGTATAAACCACTTTCCTTTATTTTTTCCCTGTAAAATTTTTACTGGTTCGTTAAAAGATTTAGTAGCAATTCTTTCAGATTGAGGTTGTCGAGTTCTTTTAAATTTCTTTTGATGTTTATTCCAAATTTTTCTTAAATAAGCTTTAGTACCTGTATAAGTCTTTTCAATTCTCTTGCCATTTTTATCCGTTCCTTCATACAGTCTCATACGAAATAAGTTAGCTGGTGCTTTAGGCCCCCATCTATTAGAAAGTCCTGGTTCATTCGCTGAACCCAGTGTTTTAACTTTTTTTAATGATGTTTCAAATTTAGGATTTTTTGAAAAAGCAAAACCTTCTCTCTGCAACCCACCATAAGCATTCGGTCTTCTGAACGTTACATCCCAATCTTCTAGAGTTTCACCAGGTTGTAAAAAGGAATCTGGAGATTGCTCCAAGTCAGGAGTGTTCATGTTAGTTAGTTCAGCAACTTGAAACTTTTCACCAAGTGTTTTAAGTGGTGAAGTTACATTATCAGCTGATTCTAAGTTTCCAGTAGAGGGATTAAATATAAATCTCATTAGCTTCCTAATAGCACGTTTATTCTATTTGTTAAACTTCTTTGCATTTGTTTTCTTTGAGTCTGTGTGTAATCGGAATATATACCCAAACCTTCAACGACCATTCTAAGTCTTTCCAGTAAATCATCTAAATCTGATGGAGTTGCATTTGTTACAGGTTGATAACCTACAGATCCAATAGTTTGAGGAGCTGTTTGGTCTTGATTCAACAATTTTAAGATTCCTTCCATGTCATCATGACCTTCATCCCATTCTTCATCTATAATATTACTATCTCCATGTCCCCATCCGCCACCGGAATAACCAACACGTCCACCTTTAGCAAATTCCTCTGGATCAAAATCAGGATCATCAGGATCAAAATTTGGATCTTCTCTAAAAGGTCTATTATTTTTATAATCCCATTTATCTGATGGATCGTTTTGCATAATCCAATCGTTAGTATCTTGCATAATTTGGTCTTGGTCTGCTTTGGATATACCTTTGTATCTTCCAGTTCCTTGTAACATCTTATTAGCTTCTTTCATCGCTTTAATCGGTTCTAAAGTTTTTATATATTCAATATGATCGGTAATCGTATAAGTTCCGGGAGCCGTTGTATCAGGAGTAGTTTTAAAAAATTTTTTTCTAGCCTGAAGCCAGAGTTGATAATCATACTCGAAGTTTCCAGTTGCGTCTCCTAAGTCTTCATATACTTTTTTAGCGTCAGCTAAGGCTTTGTTAATAGCTTCATTTCTTGCTTCTAATTTTTTAAACTCTTCATATCCTATTTTAGTACCACCAGTAGAATCTACTTCAGCCATCTTCCCTTGGTTCATGTTTAATTCATCAACTAACTTGTTTAAATCATCATTAGTCATTTTAGAAATATCTATTATCTCTGTTGTTTCTGCGACTGTTCCTTTAAGCGGTTTAGTACTTCCTTTCCACGGTCCTTGAATCACGTTGCTTTCTAATTCTAAATTGTCTCCTACTTTAGCAGTGATACCTAATTTTTTCATCATCTCATCATAACCTGGATCTCCAGGACTAAGAACTTTATATGACTCCTGCTCCATGGCTTCAGATATATTTTTAGGTTCTTTATTATATTTCTCATAAGCTTTAGGATAATTTTTTTTGAGAGCATCTAAATATTTTTTCTTGTTTTCTGCGTTTTGAACAATAGAGTTCATTCTATTGGTTGCTTTATCAGCGTCACTCATATCTAGATTACTATAAAAATCATCACCACTTTTAAAAATATCTATACTCTCTTGTGCCTCATCAGCATGAGCCATTAATTCTACTTCATCCATGTAATCTAACGCGTTCTTCGGTCCGTCAACCTTGATTGGTTTAATCTTGTTAGCTTTCATCCAATCGACCATCGCCGTTGGACCAACAAATACATCATCCATGCTTTCTAAGCCTTCATCAAGCTTATCAAAGATTTTATCACCAAAATGGTATCTCCAGATTCTTGGTGGATCAGGAGCAAACATATCGGCCCCAGCCCAGTGATATTTGCCTTCTTTTAACGCATCATAAATTTCATCATCAAGTTTAATGATCCCCGCTTCGTGGAGCTTGGTTAATTGATAAGATAAACCTCTATATTGGTCTGATCTTCCTTCATAAGCTCTACCGTGCCATTTTTTCTTAAACATTTTCTCTCTAGCAGCTTTTTCAATAGCTTCGTTCTTAGCAATGTTCTCTGGCTTCATTTCATCAGCTAATTTTACTAATTCATCCATTTTAGATTGTAATGAACCTAAAATTCCAGTGTCACCCACAAAATTTTCCTTTTCTTGAGTCTTCATAACTTTAGATGGGTTTTTTCCATCTTTTCTTAAAACATCAGCTGACTTAATGTTGTTAGCTTTTAACATTTTAAGAATTCCAACGTTATATTCTAAATTTTTTAATTGTTCTCTTCCTAACTTAATTCCTTCGTCATCAATCTTCTGTAAGATTTTCATAATGTCTTTCATTATGTCATCTTCGTAATTTTTAAAAAGATAATACTGTCTTTCTCTAGACATTCCTTTATTAGCAAGACTATATTGAGTTTCATTGATTGGATTTCTAAAACGAATTCCAATTGCTGGGTGATTACCAATTTGTTCTCGGGTTAAAAGTTTTAAAACTCCACCCTTCTCTTCATTTTTTCTTAAATATTTATTGATGAGTTTCATTAACTCATCGAAAGTGCCTTTACTAGCCATAATACTGCCTTTTTAAATCAGGAAGTTTTTCTTCAACGTAATCCTCAGGGTGTTGAATTAATCCACCTTGCCTGAATCTCATAACTGCTTGTGTTGTGCTGTCCACAAGGTCGTCATGATCTCCATGTGGAAAAGCTGCGCATTCCTCGATCACTTCATCCGCAAACTTTTGAGTGGGCGCCCATATCGTTCCGCTTTCAAATAGCGGTGCGACCGAGTTAACACGAACATGTTTATCATTTCCTTTGCTCGGTGTAAAGTTAACAACTGGAATATCCATCTGTCTTAATTCATAGGTTAATGGAAGCCCTGCGGCCTTTGCTTCTATCAAAACTGTCTCGGGATCCCAGTATTTATACGCTGCAAGGGCCCTTCTACGTAATTCTGGGAACTCCCAACGTCCTTTTATAGCGTCTAAAAGCATTAATGCTTGTTTTGGTTCGTTCGGATCAGGTCTAAATATGCCCCAAGTCGTAATTGCACTAAAATCGGCTGTTTCTTTTTTTAAATATGCGGTATCGTACGACTGAATTACGTGTTCTAGCGGTGGAACCCAGTCTTTTGTCCATTTTTGCCACCATTCTCGCTTAATTAAGGCTCCTTCTTCTGATGTTGGCTTTTGCATCCACTGCGCATTCCATTTTCCAACCGGTAAAGTTGCTTTTACTTTCTCTAATTCGTCTAATTTCCAATATTGAGGCCAAACTGCTTTAGCTTTTTTAGTACCATCATCCAAGATTGCCGGAAATTCTACAACTTCCCACTGATCGGACTTAACTTCACCCTGATTTTTTAATAAAATTCCAGTTAGGTCTTTTGTTGACCACCTTGTCATAACTAAAATTATTTTTCCACCTGGTTGAAGTCTTTGACGTGGTCCTGACGTGTACCATTCGTACGCATTCTCCATTGCGGTTTCAGATAGTGCATCTTGTTCCGAGTGCGGATCATCTATAATTAATAAATCAGCTCCACGGCCCGTGATTGCTCCTCCAACACCAGCGGCGAAATATTCACCACCCTGGGCTGTCTCCCAACGGCCCGCTGCTTTAGAGTCTTCTTGGAGTCTAGTTTTAAAAATTTTAGAATATTCTTGGGAGTCAATTAAATGTTTTGCTTTTCTACCAAAACGAATTGCGAGTTCCCCTGTGTGAGTTGCTTGAATTATTTTTAATTTTGGATTACGGCCCACCATCCACGCTGGAAGCAGGTAGGATGCAAATTCTGATTTTGTATGCCTAGGTGGCATATTCACAATTAGCCTGGTTATCTCGCCTGTGGCTAATTTATTAAATTTTTTTGCAATGTGCCTGTGATGGGGCCCCTCAATAAATTCTGGCCATACGCACTTAACAAAAGATAGAAAATCGTCTTTAGCTTTGTTCTGTATCTTTTTTTCAGCATGCATGACCTGATATCGTCTGAATTGCTTCCGGACATCTGCAGGTAACTTGCTAATATCAACATTATTCAAGTCCATGGTACCAAAATGTTTTTAGCATGATTGACTGTCTAAATCAAGCCATATATCTAAAAGCAGTGGGACCCCTTTTTTTTAATCCGGGATCGATGTTTATCTATATATAAGATTGAAGTTTCAAGCGGGTCCTACTTAATTTAATGACACGCGACCTGTAAAGGTCGCGTGTCTTGGACACTTAGTGTAGTTTGCCTTTGTGTTTATCTATCACTAATTCTTTTATCTCTTGTGTTTGTGGGTGTGTCCACATCATGTCGTGTACCATATCCATATTAGATAATAGTATGATGTGTGCTATCTCTTCTTTGCTAAAGTTAGAGTTCTTACAATCTCTCAATACTTCTACTCGTCTAGCAAACGCGGTCTTGTTGTCCTTATCTTGTCGTGCTTGTGATAAGAACGCAACTGCATTTAATATCTTTGGTTGAAGATAGTTAGGTAGATTGTCAAACATTTCTTCTAGTTTATCTAAGAAGAATAGTTTATCTTTCGTGCTTGGTTTTGTCATAGTGTCCTTTCATTTAATGTATAGTTTGTATCATTGTATTGTTCCTCGGTCAATGGTCTTTCTTCCTTGGTTACTTTATTAACAAATCTATAATTAGACCTTGTATCATCGCGCCAACTATAATCATAGTCTTTAACCCAGGCATTAGTAGGACCAAGAATAATAGGCTTATCTATTCTGCCAAAATGGTCTAAAGCCATTTCGCCAAACTGTAAAAACCAATCGCGTTCACATTGAGTTGAACACGCGTTCCCACCTAGATAATAAAACTGACTTCTTCTTCTAGTTTGATTTGTTTTATTTCCTTTAGGTCCTCTTATTCTATCTTGCGTATAATAAGTATGACACTTTGGACCTTGGCAATATTTTAATCTGCTCATAGTTTTTTTGCTTTCTCAAAAGCTTTAGACAAACCTATTTGTCTAATTTGCTCTTGTTTGTATTGTCTGTTTTTAAATTCCACAATCTCATTAGTTCCAAGAATACCAAGTATTGCTATTCCAATAAATCCGATTGCATAACCAATAAATATTAGTAGCCAAATTATATCTGTATCACTCATTTAATCCACCACATATCTGTTGCTTGTCTCCAACCATCTGCGTCTAAATCCCAATAAGTAAAACATTTAATCCCTTGCTTATCTGTTCTAGTTTGTGAACCTTGTCTATTGTCCCCATTTCTAGTTATAAACTTTCCATACTTCTTTGCGTAGTATGAAATCTTAAAAGTTATTGTATTATTATTATCTGTCATAGTGTCCTTTCTATTTATGTGTGGGATTATAACACGAAATCCCACACATTGTCAATCTATTAATTACCCATAGATTTGGCTTGATTATGCTCGTATAATAATCTCGCCTTTATTTTATCCTCTCTACTGATATTTTTGTTTTTCATACCCTTAATCCTATCAGCAAGATTTTTAGGATTATAAATAGTTAATCCAGTAGAATTAACTCTTATAATTTCTGCGTCATTGACCGACAAACCAAGTTCAGTACAAAGTTCTATTGCTTCATCTAAATAACGATAACCTTTTAAACCAAGTTTAATTTCTTTCATTTGATTTAAAATGCTCTCAATCCATTTTTGATGTGCAATTATTAATTGTCCTTTTGCTTGTTGCCAAAAAAGAAATACTTGAAATTCCTCTTTTGAAACTGCTATTTGTCTATCACGACAATACTCACGACCAATTAAATCTAGTTCATAATCATTATCCCATTGTGCAGAATAACTTGTAAGATTATCACTATTAGAATAACTACTATTCATACCAAGATACTTGTCATTTGCGTCTTGATATTTTTGTTCGTGGGGATTTCTGTCTTTACCTAACATTTCAACATTAATATCAGGATTACAACCCTCTTGTGCTTTAAGTTCATCACGAAAATAAGCATAAGCAAAGTTCTGTCCACTATCAGAAAGATTAGGTTTATTGCCCTCTCTTTCTTGTCTATCAATGCCATTAATGTCGCCACCGATTTTAAAGTCAAAGTGTTTAGTTTCATACTTATCATCTTCTTCAAGTATGTTGCCTTGTTCATCAACTTTTTCTTTTGTTTTCATATAACCAAAATGAAAACAACTGTCTTTGGCAATAGTATTAACATTAGCATATTTGTCTTGCAAATAATGTGCCATATCAACATCTTCTTTTGGATATTGTCTTGACACAACTTGTTTTGCAAGTTCCCAAGTTTTATCTTGTAATGCCTTAAAGTTTGCTTTAAGTTCTATATACTTTGATTTCTCTTGGGTATCTTCTTGTTCAAGATGAATACGCATACGATTTGCTATCTTATTTCTGTATTCTGTATTCAATCTTATTCTATGTTGTTTTTGCATATTGTCCTTTCTATTATTTAACATAATTTTATTCTTTTATACCTTGACAATAGGATTGTCAAGCACTATATATGATGAACCGAAATAAAAAAACAATAGTTTACTTTATTAGGTAGAGCAGGATACTGGTGGCTAACAGAAGTAGATTGAAAGAGATCCAAAATGTTGAGTTCATCAGTACCAGAGCTCTGGACCAATTTAGGTGGGGAAGATAAAACCCTATAGCTAAGGGAGACGCTTTCTGGGTGGCCTCCGGTAAAGGTGGGTAATAACACAGCGCCCGCACCCTCGCGCCTGGTCCATGAAAGGAATTATGAGATTAAAAAGAGTTTATAAAATGATAAGTGCTACAGCCCCTCCAGGCATGCCTATAGAGCGTGGTATGGTAGCCTCCTGGATCCCAGAGACTAGTCAACCTGGGTCCAGGGAGTATGACAAAAAAAATAATATATTACAGCTACAAGCAACAGGCGGCGGGCCGGCCCTGAGCCACAAGCAACAGGCAAAAGAAAGTTGTTGACGCCGGCTGTGGGACCTGGTAACGTAAGAGCTTAGAAAGGATACAAAATGAAAATAGTAAACTTAAGAAAAAAAGGACCGGTTGTTGAGCATGAAGGCAAAAAAATTCAAATGCCTTTTGAGTGTGAAATATATTCGGAAAAATCAGTAGAAGTAAAAAACAGATTCACAGGTGCAGCCTGCACAATGCCAGGTTTTGCGGTGAGTGTGTATGATACAATAATGGGAGCGGAGATGCTACAGGACTATCAGACAGTGAGAGATGGTCTTGATTGGTTTAGGAAATATTTCCCTTCTCAGTATATGACGGTGCTAGATTAATGGAAGATCATTTTAAAATAATTAACCAGGGCTCATTGGCCCTGGTTCTACCTGTTACAGAGACAGCCAAGAGCTGGTGGACTGATAACGTAGATCCTGAATGCATGCGCAGCGGGCCATTCTACGTAGTTGAGCCGCGATACCTCCAGGATATATTGGAAGGCTTTGCAGCAGATGCAGCATAAATTTACAGTCACGTACAGCGTGGATGACGATATACCTATATGTCCTGATCACCTGCACAAGCAGCTGGACCGAGCGGTCCAGATGCTGCAGGGAGATATCGACGCGAAGGAATTAATGGGTAATCACAGCCTCAAGCTTCAGGCCTGCGGGCCATGGTTCCCGGCTGAGATGAAGCCTATCTATTTTAAATTAGAGCCGCAAGCTTCAGGCGACAAGCAGCAAGCAGCAGGCGCCATGAAGTTGACACAATTAGATGGTATAGAAGAGATATGAAAGAAATAAATGAAGCAGCTATTATGTGGAATAAAACTAAAGATCCTAAATATAAAGAACTTTGGTATAAACTTATAAAAGAATATGTAGAAAGATATTTATGTTAGTAAAAGAAGCAGAAAAAATAGTAGGCGGTTTAAGCAAGCCCGGTAAAATGCCGGGCCCCGCAATCAACCTGCCGGCCTGGGCCTGTAAGACTGGCGCCAAGCTGGCCAAGATACCAGGCACTCCCTGCTTTGGCTGTTATGCCTTAAAGCTCCGGTACGTCTGGCCTAATACAATAAAAGCAATGAACAGGCGCCTGGCAGCTCTGGCCAACCCGCTGTGGGTCCAGGCCATGACAACGCTGGTGAAGCGCGCGAAGTGGTTCAGGTGGCACGACTCCGGAGATGTCCAGAGTCACAAACATATGAATGATATTTTAGAAGTTGCCCGCTCATCTCCAGGCACGAAGCACTGGATGCCAACACAGGAACGTCAGTTCCTGCCGGACCGCGCAGCTGTACCAGCTAACATGATTATAAGATTAAGCTCAAGCAAAGTGAATGCCGGACCATCTCAGGCGTGGCCGTGGACTTCATCAGTCACAACGGACCCCTCACAGGTGACATGTCCAGCCTCTAAGCAGGGCAATAAATGCAGAGACTGCAGAGCCTGCTGGGACCGCGACGTGGCCCACATCGTATACCCTAAACACTAAACCATCATGACCTTCTGCTGGCGACACCCCAAGTACTACAAAGAATTAAGAAAGATCCGAGCTACAAGCTTCAAGCAGCAAGCTACAAGCAAACCGGAACCAGAACCTAGTTCGGGTCCAGGTTCTCAAAAGCCTCAAGCAACAAGCTCCAAGCTTCAAGCTTCAAGCCACAAGCGTTGAAGCCGCAAGCTTCAAGCTCCATGATCATGGATCCTGGAAAAAGTTTCAGGCACCGTTGACCGAGGTGCCTGGCTAAGATGAAAGAATGTTTTGGATGCTTAATATGGAAGCTAATTTGGTGTGGACTGAAGCGTATAGTTTTACCCTTCGTTACTTTTAATTCTACTGTGAAAAAGTGGCCAGAAGTATTGTAGCCCAATAGATCAGGAGTACCGAGACCACTGAGATTTTCAAGCCTTGTCCAGCTAATTTGTGGAGTATGCTTGCGCAAATCTTGATATAATTTTCGCTCGGGCGCCATTTCATTTTTGAGGTAATCCTGTTGTTCTAAAGAATGATTTTCGGAGTCTCTTTAGCAGGAAATAATACTACGCGCAAGGATTCTTTTGTCCCTATAATATTATTATGTTGAACCTCAATTTTTTTTATCTCAGCAATTTGATTGTTGTGTAAGTGGACATATATCTTGGCATCTCGAATGTTATTTCCTTTCTTACCATCTGTGAACTCACCTAGAATATTCTGCAAATCTTTTATAAACATTACATTCCTGCTTGTCTTAATCTGTCAGTTAAGGTAGCATTATCATCAGCTAGAATCTTATTGTCTCTTCTTAAATCTCCATTAAGTTTTTGGTGAGAATTATTAATATCTTCTAACTCTTTGATTCTTTTCTTAAGAGTCTCACTAGTCTCATCAGTCTCACGAGTATCATTCTCAAATGATTTATCTGAATCGAAATCTTCAGGTCTTTCCATAACAATTTGTTTAAACCCATTAAGTCTTACATTCTCCTCAGTTTGCTCGGATAACTTCATTTTTAATTTCTGTATTTCTCTTTTTAATTCTTCTATTATAATAGACATATTTGACTTTTACCTTAAATTACTTTAATAGTCAATATATGGGAGTACCAAAAAGATTAACTGAAATGCAAAAGAGATTCTCTGAGTATCTTGTCTACAATGAAGGCAAGACTACAGCCAGAGAGGCAGCCATTGCGGCTGGCTACAGCAAAGATAGAGCTAGTGTTGAAGCTAGTGAATTGCAGAATCCTAAACTGTCTCCATTAGTAGTTAAATACATTGGAGAATTGAGAGAAGAGAATCAAAAGAAATATGCAATAGACTTTGAAAGACACATAGCTGAACTGGCTAAGATTAGAGAACTAGCTATTAAACGTGGTAGTTTCTCCTCAGCTGTAAATGCTGAAGTCAATAGAGGTAAAGCCGCTGGATTATATATTGAACAGAAAATAATTAAAACTGGTAAGCTTGAAGACATGAGTGAAATGGAATTAGAAGCTAAGATGAAACAGATTATAAGTGATTATGCACCTATACTTGATGCTAAGCCAATTGAAGAGATTAAGAAAGAAGTTAAGGCAATGCCTAAACCTAAAGATACTGAAGGATTAACAAGTCTTAAGAAAGTTTCACCAACTTCTTCACACAAGCAGTCGGAATCATAGTCCTATCCCCAAACGTAAACTCATTACTGTCCGGATCTTTATCGTAAGATGCAAACAATTTAATTGCGTCCTTGTCTTTTGAATATAACCAACCTTCATTCACAGGATATGCCAATTTCATTTTATTAAAACCTTTTTCATCAGCCCAACCCGAGTCACTCAAAATATCAATCCATTCTACACGTACTCGTTGATAAGGTATACTAGGAACTGGAGCAACTTCTACGCTTTTTCTTCTTGCTCTTGGTTTTCTTTTTTTTGGTTTTCTTTTTGGCATCTAAATGTGAATTGTGTTTGCGATTGAATGCAACCATCCAACCTTCTTTTTCTTTTCCCATATGCACATAACCCACCCCCTATATAGCATATGAAAACTTTTGAGCAACTTCAAAATAGTGAATCGCGCGCGTGTATTGTGCATAAAAGTAGAAAAGGTAAGTAAAAAGTAAGGTACTTTTGCTAGTAATATCAATGGTTTAAGACCATTCCTTACTATTCTACCTTTTTCAGAGGTGTTTTGTTTTTTGTTATGTATAAAAGTTTCTATATCCCTATATAGTCGTAAGAGTGTGGCATAAATGCCACACCCAACCAAGTCGATAGCAATTCGCGTATTGTGAGAAAGGGGTAAAACCGTCACACGAACTGCTTTTGAGGCTGTCGACACAACCCGAAAGGACTGACGGGCCCCAGCTTGTAATGAATTATGCGCCATTAAAGAAATCCTCAGGACTTACATTTACTTTTGCCTGCTCCTTCTCATCACGTTGCATTTCATAATATTGATCTAATCGCTTCAAGAAAGCATGACGCCATCTACGCATGTCATGGTCTTGAAACCTGAATTCTTGTAAATATAGGTCAGGAGTACATACCAATATTACTCCTTGTCTAATGCTCGAGCCATACATTTGGTCATGAGCCATAGCATATGCTGCTATTTGTAAATAATAATCTTCTATCCATTCTACTTTTTTAGGTCTATTCGCTTGTTTAAAATCAACTATTGTTTCCATGTCATTATGTAAACAAACTAAATCTGTACTGCCTGCGTATAATCCTGTATAGTGTACTGTAACTTCCGAGCCAAAATACTCTGTGACCGGAGTTAACCCAGTGTCAATAATTTTTTGAGCCATCGGTTTAGCCTCTTGCCCAATAGGTGTAAGGTCCTCGTAACCTTCACCGATGATGTGTTTTTCCAAGAACTTATGCATGGCAGTCCCTCGCTTCGAAGAATGATTCTTGATTTCCTCTGCTCTTTCACTGCCGACCTTTTTTATCCATGCGTCTAAATACTCTTGTTTCTTTGTCTTTGCAAGTATTGTTGTAACGCTCGGTGCTCTCATACCGTCAACCTCATAGATCCGTGATCCTTGGTCCGTTATCTGTGTACCTT
>Ga0209992_10000595_pt1 | contig 47126 bp, 38 predicted proteins | sample 2SBtaG_2_FD_182564 | JGI IMG/M metagenome (GOLD analysis project Ga0209992, IMG submission 182564) | Deep subsurface microbial communities from Kolumbo volcano to uncover new lineages of life (NeLLi) - 2SBTROV12_ACTIVE470 metaG (SPAdes)... | ecosystem: Environmental > Aquatic > Marine >... | reverse complement strand
CTCCGACGGCACGCTGCAGACCTGGGCCACCACGGGCCGCAAGTAGGAGATGACCATGAAGACCTTCAAGTTCCTCCTGCCTGTCCTGTCCATCATGGCGCTCGGTGTGGGTGCTGGCTGTGGCGACGACACCACGACCACCGACTCGGGCCCGACGGCTGACGCCGACGCGGACACCGACACCGACACCGACACCGACACGGACACCGACACGGACACCGACACCGACACCGACACGGACACGGACACGGACACGGACACGGACACCGACACCGACACGGACACCGACACGGACACCCCCGAGGATCCGTACGTGTTCGCGACGGACGGTCCCGAGGCCTACACCCGGGTCGACCGGATGGGCATGCCGGCGATCAACACGGCCGTGATCACGTCCAAGGACGACTACAACGCCGGCAGCCCAGCCGACGACGCAGCCGGCACCTTCGTGGGCGAGATCACGTCCAACGTGCTCGGTCTCCACCAGGCCCTGAACGACGACCTGACTGCCCTGGGGCTCACGCCTTGTGTGGTCGATGACTGTGTCGCGACCGCGGCGCCGTTTGTCGTGCCGGACACGATCAAGATCGACTCCAGCGGCGACGCGGGCTTCCCCAACGGCCGCCTGCTGAGCGATCCGGTCATGGACGTGACCCTGGCGCTGGTGCTCCTGGACCTCACGGTCCATGGGGTGACGGACCTGGTGGGTGTGAACCCCACGGCCAATGACCTGGACTTCAAGCCGGACTTCCCGTACCTGGCCGACCCTCACTAGCCCTGTGACGAGCGTAGGGGGCGTCCTGCTGCCGCAAGGGCGCCCCCTTCTCTGTGGAGCCGACATGACGATCCTGACCCTGCTGCTGGGCCTCGCCTGTGACGCCCAGCCCGACGCGACCCCAGCCAGCGAGCAGCCCGCCGCCGCTGTCATCGCGCCCGTCAGTCCCAAGGGGCGCAGCGAGACCTTCGACGCGACACTGGCGACGCTCGATGCCGCTCTCGCGGGCATGGAGGAGCGCAGCGCAGCACGACCCACCCAGTGGCTGCCCCAGGGCCAGCTGGCCGAAGGCCTGTTGCAGCGGGCCCGCCTGACCGGGTCCTACGACGACTATGCCCGGGCGAATCAAGCGGTCGATGCCGCCTTTGCCATCGCCCCCGAGGGCGCCGGCCCCTTCCTGACGCGGGCGTCTCTGAACTACAGCCTGCACCGCCTGGACCGGGTCGAGCCCGACCTGGCCCGGGCCGAAGGCGCGGTCCTGGTCGACGACGGCACCCGCGCCCGGATCCTGGGCATGCGGGCGGGCCTGCAGCTCCAGCAGGGACGCGCAGCAGACGCCGCCGCCCTGTACCGCCAGGCGCTGGACCTGGACCGGCCCCCCAGTCTGCTGAGCGCCCTGGCCATCGCCCAGGGCCGCCAGGGGGACTACACCGCCGCCGAGACCACGCTGCTCGAGGCCGCGGCGGCCTACCACGGGGCGTCCGTCGAGCCCCTGGCCTGGATCGCCCTGCATCGGGGCATCTTCGACCTGGACCGGGACAACCTGGACCAGGCGCTGGTGCACTACGACGAGGCCCTGGCCATCATGCCGGGGTGGTGGTTGGCCCAGGAACACGTGGCCGAGATCGACGTGCTCCAGGGCCGCGGTGACCAGGCGGTCGCGATGTACCAGGACATCGTCGACCGGACCGGGCTGCCGGAGTTCATGGACGCCATCGCCGGCGTGCGCCAGGACCAGGGCGACGACGAGAGCGCCCAGGCGTGGCGAGCCCGCGCCCGCCAGGCCTACGAGCGCCAGCTGGCGCTGTTCCCCGAGGCCGCCGCCGGCCACGCCCTGCAGCACTACCTGGACGCCGGAGACGCACCCGAGACCGCGGTCCAGCTGGCCGAAGCCAACGCGGAGATCCGGCCCAACGCCCAAGCGCTGGGGCTGCTGGCCCAGGCCTATGCAAGTGCCGGTCGGGACCAGGACGCCGCTCAGGCCCGCGCCCGGGCCGCCGGAGTCGACTGAGCGCCCTTCAGTGAGGGGGGTCGCCGGCCGATCCCGATCCCGAGGGACCCTCACGTGAAGCCACTCGGCTGGTTGGACAAGCTCAGCGCGGTGTTCGCCCCCAAGGCGAGCCCCGAGGTGGGCCGATCCGAGGCACCGGCTGCACGTAGCGAGCTCGACGACCTGGAGCTGCGGGTCCGGGAACGGCCAGGCGGCGTGCTCGTGCGACTGCGGTGGATCGCGGCCCCGGACGGGGTCGGGGTCGGCGTGCCAGCAGCGGTTCGGCTGCGCATCCTGGACCACACGGGCAATGACTACCTGACCGGCGCTTCGATGTTCCGGGACGGCGAGGGGGCCTTCACCCTGTTCGTGCCGCTGTCCGAGGGCCGCGGCGAGGCCTTCGTGCCCTTCGCCGCCCTGGACCACGCCATGGCGGGCATCTACATGCTCGAGGCGCGGGCGATGGTGCGCGGCCCTTCCGGCCACTACCCCATCGCCGAGATCGCCTGTGGCCTCTCGCTGCCCGCCCCCACGGTCTGGGCGTCGGTGATGCGGATCCAGCCCCTCGTCGGGCTGTGCATGGGCATGGTGCAGGCCGACGGCGACGTCGATCCGCGGGAACTCGCCTGCGTCCGGCGCGTCCTGGTCGAGCGCTGTCAGATCCCCGATGCCCAGCACGGGGGCCTCGATGCCCTGATGAGCTCGGAGCCCTCAGCGAGCTTGACCGAGCTCGCGCGGCGGCTGCGCCAGTTCCTGCCCGAGTTGAACAGTGAAGCCGTGCTGCGGGTGCTCGGCGAGATCGCCACTGCCAATGGCGCCGTGGATTCCCGCGAGCTGGCCGCGCTGAAGACCATCGCCGGTGCGTTCGGCGTGCATGGCGAGGCCTGGGACCGGCTGGCCCAGCCCCTGTCGATCTACGGCACCGAGGCCATCGAGGACTGCTACCGCATCCTGGGCCTGGAGCCAGGCTGCTCGGCCGACCAGGTCCGCCGGGCGTACATCAAGCAGGTCGAGGCCTACTCGCCGGACAAGGTCGCGGCGCTGCCCGACGAGTTCCAGGACCTGGCGGCGTCCCGGATCGAGGAATTCAGCAGGGCCCGTCGCGCTCTGCTGGCGGTGTTGAAGAAGCAGCAGGGGTAGGATTCCGGCATGTCCGTCGACGTGCTGACCGAGACCCTGATCGATGTGCCCCGCGAGCGGGTCGCCGCCTATGTGAGTGACCCCGACAACGCTCCCGAGTGGTACGTGAACATCAAGGAGGCCGTCTGGGAGACCGAGCCTCCGATGGCCCTGGGCTCTCGCATCGCCTTCGTGGCCCAGTTCCTGGGGCGCAAGCTCTCCTACACCTACGAGGTCCTGGAGCTCGTGCCCGGCGAGCGGGTGGTGATGAGCACCGCTCAGGGGCCGTTCCCCATGGAGACCACCTACACCTTCGAGGACGCCGAGGGGGGGCAGACCCGGATGACCCTGCGCAACCGGGGCCAGCCGGCGGGGTTCAGTAAGCTCATGGCCCCGTTGATGGTGCCGGCGATGCGCAAGGCCAACACCAAGGACCTGGCGAACCTGAAGCGCATCCTGGAGGGGTGATCAGCCCCCGCGGTGGGCCTGGAGCACGGTCGCCGGGTCGTCGCCTTCCGCCACGAACACCAGCGCGTACCCGTTCACGCAGTGCCGCGTGCCGGTGGGGGTCTGGGGCGCGTCCTGGAAGATGTGGCCCAGGTGCCCGTCGCAGCGGCCGCAGCGCATCTCCGTCCGCACCATGCCGTGGCTGGCGTCTCGGTAGATCGCCAGGGCGCCGTCTTCGGCCTCCTGGAAGAAGCTCGGCCAGCCGCAGCCGGAGTGGAACTTGGCGGCGCCGGTGTAGAGCTTCTGGCCGCAGCCGGCGCAGTGGTAGGCCCCGGCCCGCTCCTCCGCGAGGTAGCGCCCGGTGCCCGGCCGCTCGGTGGCGGACTCCCGCAGGATCGCGTGCTCCATGGGGCTCAGGAGCTGGCGCCAGTCGGCGTCGGACAGGGTCTTCACGTCGATCGACGTGTCCAGGGCGGGATCGCGGGACATCGGGTCCTCCATGGCTCAGGCGCGGGCGGCGGCGCGGGCGGCGGCCCAGGCACGGCGCAGCTCGGCGGGGCCGACCCCGACCAGGCTGTCGTAGACATGGTCCGCGTGGCGCTCCAGCTCGGCGCGGCTGGCGCTGCCCACCACGCCCACACAGACCATGCCCGCCCCATGGGCGGCGGCGATGCCGTGGGGGGCGTCTTCGAGCACCAGCCCGTCGTGGGGGTCGACCCCCAGGGCCGCGATGGTCTGTCGGTATCCGCTGGGGTGGGGCTTGCCTTCGGCGACCTCGTCGGCGGTCAGGACGAGCTGGAAGCAGTCTTCGAGCCCGGCCTGGGCCAGCACGGCCTCGATCTCCCGGCGCCGGGCCCCCGAACAGATCGCGATGGGCAGCTCGGCTGCCAGGGCGCGGACCAGGTCCAGGGCCCCCGGGCACAGGGGAGCGCCCTGGGCGATGCGGGCCAGGTAGGCGTCGGCCTTGTCCTCCATGAGCTGGCGGGTCCGCGCTTCGGTCAGCGGCGGGCGTCCGGACAGGTCGGCCCAGACCCGGGTCAGGCAGCCCCGGTCGTCCAGCCCCAGGTAGTCCCGGAAGTAGGCCTGGGACGTGAGGGTGATCCCTTCGATCGCCAACACGTCGGCAAAGGCCGCCTGGTGGACCGGCTCGTCGTCGGCGATCACGCCATTGAAGTCGAACACGACGGCCTTCACTCGGTCGCCTCCCAGCCGCAGCCCACGTCCCACATGTCGTCGGGGGCGTTGCCCAGCTCTTCCAGCCACGTGGCCCCGAAGTCCCGGGCCCTGTAGGCGAAGTCCGCCACGTCGGCGTCGGCTGCTTCGGCGTCGGCCATGGCCTGGCTGTCCAGGTCGATCCGCCCCTCGGGGTTGCCGAGGCCTGGGATCCGACCCGACAGACGAGTCACGCCGGTGCCCTGGGCCCAGGGGTCGCTGTCGGCGTCCATCGGCAAGAGATCCGGCTGGTCCGACCAGGCCTCGATCCAGGTCACCTGGCCCGCGTCGTTGAACACGAACTCCTCGTAGATCGGGCAGCCCCGCCCGTCGTGGGCGTCGTAGTAGAAGGTCACGCGGCAGCGGCCAAAGGGCTGCACGTCGAAGCCCCGACAGTCCCGGTCCACGACGATCGACGGGAACAGGGTCAGCAGGGCGTCGCTGTCCTCGATGCCCTCGGCCGTGAACCCGGTGAGCTTGAGCCAGGGGGGCCACTCCCAGCGGGCGACCAGCTCGCCGTAGGGCATGGGCTCGGCGTCGACCGTGTAGTCCATGGTGTCGAAGTACCGGCTGCTCACGTCGGCGTAGTACTCGGCGGTCTGGGTGGGCTCCAGACACGACATGGGCGGGTCGGCGGTCGCGCACACGTCGACCGCGGTGTCCGACGTGGTGCCGTTGCAGGCGACGAACAAGATGGCGAGCACGGGACCTCCGCCCCTTCCCTATTGGATTCACAGGCCCCCCTGCTACTGGCCGGACGCTGCAACAGATAGGGTGATCCCGGCACAGGACGACCCCCTCGGAGTTCCATGACGGAGATCCCCTTCCACCACGACCCGGTCGAGCCGCTGGAATTCGTCCCAGTCAAGCGACAGGGCCGCAGCCGCCCCCGGTTCCCCGCCGCGTACCGGCCGCTGCTGATGATCGACGTCATCCACGACGGCCGCTACCTGCCGCCGGAGTTCCTGCTGGACGAGGACGGCGAGCCCCACCCGCGGGACGACTACTTCGACGACTACGTGCGGGAGCGGGACTGGGGGGCCAGCGTCGTGGCGGGTCGGCTGGCCGACCAGCTCGGCCTGAACGGCTACTACAAGGTCAACACCGCCCGCGTGCTGCTGGACTTCGGGCGCTTCCCCGGCAGCACCACCCACCACGCCGCACACCTGCAGCGCTTCGCGATCAACTACCCCTTCTGCGACCTGCTGGGCTTCCGGCAGAAGAAGCGGCTGCTCGAAGAGCACTACGACGTCATCAGCCAGCGCATGGACCAGGCGCTCGAGGGCAAGCTGCTCAAGATCGCCGTGCACACCTATGACAAGCACAACCCGTCGGGCACCGCCCGGCCCCACGTCTCGCTGGTCACCCGCTCGGTGGGCTTTCGCATCGACTCCGAGACCCCCCTGGGCCTGCACGACCCGATGTTCCCCCAGGTCCTGGGCGAGTTCACCGCCGACCGCATGCTCCGGGACCGGGTCAGCCTGACCCTCGAGAAGCACGGCATCCCGGTGGGCCACGACTACCCCTACCTCTTGCCCGAGGGCAGCCCCGAGGTGCGCTCCCAGGTCTGGTCCTTCTTCCGCTTCCTGCAGCAGCGCTTCGAGGACGCCCACCCCGACACCGCCGAGCGCTCCGAGTACCAGCTGGTCTGGGAGATGCTGCTGGACACCAACCTGCGGGACAGCGAGTCCGAGACCCTGCGGAGCTACATCCACACCTTCCGCCGGGCCCCCCGGGGCCGGGTCCGTGAGTTCGCCCGGGCCCAGGTCGCCTACCGGGAGATCGACGCCTTCTGTCGGGCCGACGACCACAGCATCGTGCGGGACTACCGCTACTCGGACACCCGCCACAGCTCTCTGGGCATCGAGGTGCGCAAGGATCTGGTGTGGGACTTCGACGACGCGGGGCACCCGGTCCGGCCCAACCCGGACAACGCGCTGGCCATCGCCAACGTGATCGCCGAGGGCCTGGCGACCTACCTGCGCGAGGACCGCAAGGCCATCCCGGAGATCCGGGAGACCCGGTTCCCGCGGGACGAGGCCTGGGGCACGCCGGCGAGCACGGCGGACTCGGTGGTGGTGTCGCGGTGACGCTGTTGTGGCTCGCCATGGCGGCCTGTGACGACGGGTCCAGACCGACGCCGCCCACCGCGGTCACGTCCCCCTTGCACGACACGGGCGCCCCGCTGTCCCCGGGCACACGGCCCCTCCATCGGCTGAACCGGGCCGAGTACGACAACACGGTCCGGGACCTGCTGGGCACGACGCTCCGGCCCGGCCAGGACTTTCCCCCGGACGACCACGGTCACGGCTTCGACAACATCGCGTCGGTGCTGGCGGTCTCGCCGCTGTTGGTCGAGCTGTGGGAGCGGGCCGCCGGGGACCTGGCGGCCGAAGCTCTGTGGCTGCCAGCCCAGGAGCCCTGGGACACCACCTGGCTCATGGACGACCCGGACCTGCAGTTCGGCACGGGGGATCCCTACCTGGACGGCCACGGGTTCTGGTCCGAAGGCGCCGTCACCTGGGTCTTCGACGTGCCCAGCGCGGGCACCTGGACCTTCGAGCTCCAGGCCAGCGGCAGCCAGGCCGGTCCGGATCCAGTGCAGTTCGAGGTCCAGGTCGATGGACGGGGCGAGGCGGTGGTCGACGTTACCGCCCAGCTCCCAGGGGTGGAGCTGGTGACCGCCGACGTGGTCCTGGAGGCCGGCGAACACACCCTGGGCGTGGCGTTCGTCAACGACTTCTACGTCGAGAACGTCGCCGACCGAAACGGCTGGCTGGGGTCCATCCGGCTCAGTGGCCCGGCGGAGTTCGAGCCCGAGGTGAACCCGGTACGCGAGCAGATCCTGCTGTGCGAGCCCAGCGCAGAGGACCCCCAGGCGTGCATCCAGGAGATCCTCGAAGCGCTGGCGCTGCGGGCCTATCGCCGCCCGGCGACCGCCGAACAGATCGCTGGCCTGAGCGAGCTGGTCCAGCTGGCTCTGGACGAAGGCGACGACCTGGGCACCGGGGTCGAGCTGGCGCTCCAGGCCCTGCTGCTGTCGCCGTCCTTCCTGTTCCGGCCCGAGCTGGACCCCGTCCCCGAGAGCGACGAGGTCCGGGATCTGGACGCCTGGGAGCTGGCCAGCCGGCTGAGCTACTTCCTGTGGTCGTCGATGCCCGACGACACCTTGTTCGAGCTGGCGGCGTCCGGAGAGCTGCTGGAGCCCCAGGTGCTCGAAGACCAGGCCCGCCGAATGCTCCTGGACCCGCGGTCCCAGGCCCTGGTCGACAACTTCGCCGGGCAGTGGCTCTACATCCGCGCCATCGACAATGCGCGGCCGGACCCCTGGGTCTTCGCCGACTTCGACACCACGCTGCAGGCGTCGATGGCCGCCGAGATGTCCCTGGTCTTCGGGGCCCTGATCGCCCAGGACCGGGACCTACAAGACCTGCTCACCGCCACCGACACCTACGTCGACGAGCGCCTGGCCCAGCACTACGGCATCGAAGGGGTCGACGGCCCCCGCTGGATGGACGTCTCCGGGGTCGACCGGGGGGGCGTGCTGACCCAGGCGGGGCTGTTGATGGCGCTGTCCCACCCGGACCGCACCAGCCCGGTCAAGCGCGGCAAGTGGATCCTGGAGCAGCTGCTGTGCAGTCCGCCGGCAGACCCGCCCCCGGATGCCGACGCCTTTGCGCCATCGGTCGACGCCGATGCGTCGCTGCGGGACCAGATGGCCCAGCACCGGGCCGACCCGGCCTGCGCGGCCTGCCACGACGTCATGGACCCGCTGGGTTTCGGCCTGGACGACTTCGACGGCATCGGCGCCTGGCGCACGGTCGACGAGTACGGCTTCGACGTGGACTCGTCGGGCGAGCTGCCCGACGGCCGGAGCTTCCACGGCGCCACCGAGCTGGCCGCGCTGCTGGCGGAAGACCCCCTGTACCCGGAGTGCATCGCCCGTCAGGGCCTGACCTATGCCCTGGGCCGCGGCCTCACCCAGCCGGGGGACAGCCTGCTGGTCGACGACATCCACGCCCAGTTCACCGCGGCGGGGTGGCGCTTCTCGGACCTGGTGGTCGCCATCGTGCAGAGCCCTGCCTTTCGGAGTCGCGGTGTCCTCTGACCGTCGCCATGCGCTGTCCGGCCAGCGCCGGCTCTCCCGGCGTCACTTCCTGGGGGGAGCCGCGGTGTGTCTGGGCCTGCCCTGGCTGCCTTCTCTGGGACCCGCCCGGGCCAGCGGCATCGCCCCGCCCCTCCGCAACGTGTTCTGGTTCGTGCCCAATGGCGTGAACATGGACGCCTGGCGCATCGACGGCTTCGGGGACCTGGCCGACCTGGTCCTGCCCCCCACCCTGGCCCCGCTGACGGCCCACCAGCAGTCCCTGCTCGTGCTGACCGGGCTCGACAACCTGGCGGCGGTGGTCGACATCGCCGGGGACCACGCCCGGGGCACCGGGTCATTTCTGACCTGCACGACGGTGAACCACTCCGAGTCCGACGTGGTCAACGGGGTGAGCATCGACCAGCTCATCGCCGAGCACCTGGCGGGCCAGACGTCACGGAGCTCGCTCCAGCTGGGCATCGAGGGCGGTGACGGCGTGGGCGACTGCGACTCTGGCTACAGCTGCAGCTACGTGCACAACATCTCCTGGTCCGGGGCGTCGACGCCGCTGCCCCAGATCACCGATCCCGCCCTGGTGTTCGATCTGTTGTTCGGAGGCGACGACCCCGACGCGTCGGACGAGGACAAGGCCCGACGCCAGCACTACCGCCTGAGCGTCTTGGACACGGTGCTCGACGAGATCCACGCCCTGCAGCCCCAGCTCTCCAGCACCGACAACGCCAAGCTCGACGAGTACCTGACCGGCGTGCGGGAGCTCGAGGGGCGCATCGCCGAGGGCACCTCCCTCGTCTGCACGCCGCCGGAGCGCCCCCAGGACCCCGACGGCGTGCCCCAGGCCACCCAGGCGATGGTCCAGCTGATGGCGACGGCGTTGGAGTGCGACGCCACCCGGGTCATCTCGTTCATGCAGGGCAACGGCGGCAGCGGGCTGGCCCACGACCACCTGGGCATCTCGTCGTCCCACCACGACCTGTCCCACCACCTGGACGACCCCGACAACCTGGCCAAGCTGGCCACCATCGACGCCTGGGAGGTCTCTCAGCTGGCCCTGTTCCTGGACGAGCTGGCCGCGCGGACCGACGTGTCGGGGGAGTCACTCCTGGACCACACCTTGGTGATGTTCTCCAGCGAGCTGTCCGACGGCGACGGGCACGACCACACGGACCTGCCGGTGCTGCTGGCCGGCGGCGGGTCGGGGACCGTGCGGCCTGGGCGGCACGTCGACGTGGGCAACACGCCGATCGCCGACCTCTACATCACGCTTGCCGCGGCCCAGGGCCTGGCGCTGCCGACCTTTGGCCTGGACGGCTCGCGGGTGTTGACCGAGCTCAGCTGACCCGCTCTCTCCTCAGGGCGACACCCTCACCTGCTGGTCCACCTCAAAGGGGCCCCGCAGCTCTTCGGTGCCGTCGGGCCACCGGATCTGCAGGGTCGCGTCGCCCGCCGCCACCCCCAGCCCGAAGTCCGCCACCGCGGCGTGCGGCCCGGACAGTCCCTGGCCCGAGCGGATCTCGTCGACCCGGTCCCCGTCCACGCCCTCCTGGGACAGCACGATCCGTGCGCCCAGGGCGGGCAGGCCGTGGTCGTCGAGCACCGCGACGCCCAGGTAGTGGCCGTCGGTCTCGGTGGTGTTCCACCAGACGCCCACCCCGGCCTCGGTGCCCACGACCAGGTCCACGTCGCCGTCGTCGTCCAGGTCGCCGTGCACCACGGCCTGGGGCTCGAAGCCCATGCGCTCGGGATCGGGAAAGGGGTCGAAGTCCACCCGGGAGAAGCCGCCGGTGCCATCGTTCAGCAGCAGCATGCTGGGGGCGCTGGGTGTCTCGGCCTGGGACGGGTCGCAGGCCACGGTGGTGAAGGCGTCCGGGGTGGCCTCCAGGCTGGCGGTCACGAAGAGATCCACGGCCCCGTTGCGGTCGAAGTCCTCTGCGACCACCCCCCACGTGACCGTGCCGCGGGTGAGCTCGGCCAGGCCCGAGGCCGCGCCGTCGCCGTAGAAGCTGTGGCAGTCCGACGCGGTGTACAGGCCGTCCGGGCCCATGTCGGTGACGTACAGGTCGCGCATGCCGTCGCCGTCGAAGTCGGCCAGGACCGAGCCCATGGCGTGGTCGTAGACGTCCAGGCCCGAGCTGTCTGGCCCCGGCGCCAGCCCGTCATCGGTGCCGACCAACAGCCGATTGGCGGCGAAGTTGTTGCCCAGGAAGACGTCGGTGTGGCCGTCGCCGTCCAGGTCGGCGAGCGACGCGGTCCACGGCAGCGGGGTCTCGTCGACCACCAGGGGGTCCGGGCAGTGGCCGTCGCCAGCGGGATTGAACCCGCCGTCGCCGTCGCCCAGGGCGCACAGGATGTCGCCGGGCTCGTAGTCGCTGATCGTGGCGGTGCGGTCGGTCTCGCTGGACTCGAACACCAGGTCATCGGTGCAGCCCGGATCCCGCAGGCCCTGGACCCCGATCATCACGTCCAGGGGTGCTTCGCCGTCCAGGTCGATGGGAGCGATCCACGCGGGCACATTCCAGGCCTGGTCCTGGGGCGCGGGAAACACGAATTGGGTCGCCTGCCACGCGAAGTCCCGCCCGCCCTGGGAGACCAGGGCCCCCAGGGCGCCGCCGACCCCGATCACCAGGTCCAGGTCCCCGTCGCCATGCATGTCCAGGACCGCGCAGCGGTACACGGCGCCGGCGTCGCCCAGGCTCAGCGAGACCGACTGCTCGGAGAAGCCCCCGGCGCCGTCTCCATAGGCCAGCACGACCTCCTGGGCGTCGGCGCTGACCCACGCCAGGTCCAGAACGCCGTCCCGGTCCAGGTCCTCGAGGGCCAGACACTGGGGCTGTCCCTCGTCGAGCAGGGTGTGTTCGAAGGACACGGCACTCGCCGGCGACGCGGGAGGCTGCGGGGCCACGCCACAGGGGCCTGCGGTGTCGCTGTCGGTGCCCGCGCTCAGCACCACGAAGGGCTCGACAGGGTCGATGCAGGCGGCCAAGAGCAGGATGGCGGAGGGAGCGGTCAAGTCCCCAGAGGGTACCTGGACCCCAGGGGCGCTGACCGCAGGCGGGTTGCACTAAGCTGCGTGCAAGTGCTGATGCTGACCCTGCTCTCGGCCTGTGGCCTGGCCCCGCCTTGTGTCGAGCCGGAGTCCACCGGGCACGACCCCATCATCGAGGATGGGTTCTACAACCTGGACGCCCCCGAGCTCCTGGGTGGCGCAGGGCTGCTGGTCCACCTGCTGGACCTGGCCTTCGAGCCTGAGCTCTTCCGTCTCCACGGGGTGGGCACGGGCGGCTACTGGGTCTTCGGCACCGACGGCAAGGGCACGCTGGACCCGCTGGGCGGCTACGCCGAGCGGCTCACGGACACCTACACCGGGCTCGCGGTGCTGCCGGACGCCCACGTGGCGGTGCTCACGAGCAGTGGCGTCCTGGTGCTCGACGTGACGGACCCCGACGCCATCGCCCAGGTGAGCGTCATCGAGACCCACGACGCGGCTGCAGTCGCGGCCGCTGGTGCACACCTGGTGCTCCTGCGCCACAGCGGCCAGCTCCAGGTCTACGAGCTGTCCGATCCGTCGAAGCCGGAGATGGCGGGCGAGCTGCGAGGCCTGGAGAGCCCGCGGGCCCTGGACGTGTCCCAAGACGGAGACACGGTGTGGGTGGCCGACGCCGGCCTGGGGCTGGTCGTGGTCGATGTCTCGGACCCCGGCCAGCTGTCGATCGTCTCGACCGTTGCGACCCGGGGCGTCGCCGGCGACGTGACCCATGCGGGGGACCAGGCCTTTGTCGCCTTGGGCTCGGTGGGGGTCGAGACCTTTGCCCTGGACGGCCCCGAGCCGCAGACCCTGGGGCTGACCGAGCCCGGCGGCATGGCGTTGCAGCTCGTGGCCAGCGATGGCCTGGTCTGGGTGGCGACCCTGGAGGGCTTCGCGACCCTGCGCCAGAGCCCGGACGGGCCGGCCGAGCTGCACGGCCTGGAGCCGACCCACCGCTTCGCCATGACCGTGGCCCCCGCGCCGGAGCGGGTGGGCGGTGCCTATGGCGGTGCCTGGTCGGACCTGTTGATCCTCCAGGCCGACGGGGGCGCCCAGGCCCCCCAGAGCGCACTCTCGACCTCTGCGCTGCGGCTGGCCGAAGGCACGGAGCAGGCAGAGCTGTGGGTGGCCAATCGCGGGGGCGTCGAGCTCGTGCTGGAGCAGCTCGGCTCCTTTGGCGGCGGGGTGCAGGGCACGGTTGGCGCGGACCCGATCCCGCCCGCGGGCTGGGCCCAGGTGGTGCTGGACTTCGCCGGCGGGTTCGGGGGCGACGAGACCGTGTGCCTGGCGTCCAACGATCCGGGCCAGCCCATCCAGACCATCGACATCACGACGGGCGACGACGTCAGCGCACTGACCGTCGGGGGCTATGCACCGGACTTCTCCCTGCCGGAGCTCGAAGGCTCGCCGTGGCACAGCCTGTCCGACTTCCTGGGCCGACCGGTGCTGCTGGTCTGGTTCACCACCTGGTGACCGAGCTGTCCGTCCGAGGTCTCGGACATCCAGGCCACGATCTGGGAGGCCTATGGCGGAGACGTCCAGGTGCTCTTGGTGGGCCCGGACGACCCGGTCGAGTCCCTGATCGCCATGCGGGACCAGCTGGGCCTCACCATGCCTGTGCTGTACGACGAGGGCGGCCAGGTCCACAAGGTCTACCAGGTCGACTCGGCCTTCACCGACGTGGTCTACCCCCAGGAGTACCTGATCGATGCCAGCGGGCAGATCGTCTACGTGTCCAACACCTACGAGCCGGATCGGCTCCAGGAACTGATCGACGGGCTGTTGGTCCCCTGAGGCTTCAGGGGTCCTGGCGCAGGGACAGGGTGTTTCCGACCGGGTCCTTGAACCAGCTGATCCGGGGGCCGCCCCCGGGCACGGTCCACACGCCCTGGGCGTCCTGCTCCAGCTGGTCGTAGTGCTCCATGGCCACCCCCCGCTCTGCCAGGGCGGCGATGGTGGCGTCCAGGTCGTCGACGAACCAGCCGGCCACGGTGCCGTGGGCGGGGGTGTGCTGGGGGTTGTGGGCCAAGCGGATCACGGTGCCGCCGGCGTTGAACTCGACGCCCATCGGGTCGACGGAGGTGACCTCGAGGCCCAGCACGTCCTGGTAGAAGGCCTGGACCGCGCTGGGGTCCGGGGCGTAGATGACGGCCATGAAGGGGGCTTGGGTGAGCATGTCGACCTCGGGTGGTGCCATTCCGCTAACCAGGGAGTCGGTCCGCTGGCCCACGGACAAGGCCCGGGGCATAGTGGAGGTCCCATGAAGGCCCCGCTGCACACCCTTGGCTTCGCGAGCACCCTGGCCCTGTTGGCTCTGGGGTGCACCGGGTCCGGTGAGGACACGGGCTGGTGGGACGTCGACCCCAACGACCCGCTGAACGACGACGTGCCCTTCGAGCCCGATGTCGTGATGGCCTATGCCTATGCGTCCTATGACGGCGACATCCTGGACGAGTTCATGCTCGAGCCGGGCAACGCGGCCAGCATCCTGCCGCCGGTCCTGATGTTCGTGTTCGCCGACAACCGGTACTTCGCCACCTGGAACGAGGACTACGCCTGCGAGTGGGTGGGCCAGATCACCGTCGAGGGCGTCGACGACCTGGGCGATCCGTCCCTGTGGCTTGGGTACGCGGTCAGCCTGAAGCTGCTCGAGACCGACTGCTACGACATGGACCCCTGGGTCTGGGGCGAGACCACGCCCACCACCGTGCTGGAGCGCACCTTCCTGGGGCTGGGCTACGGCCCGCTCTCCACCAGCTTCGAGAGCGAGCTCAAGGCCCTGGTCGAGGCAGGCGGCGATGACTGGGAGACCCAATGGGCGCCTTACCTGTTCTCGATGCACGTGGGCCTCTGGGACGACGCCGAGGGCGGCCTGGTCGGGCACGAGCTGGCGTTCGCCATGAGCTACGAGATGGAGGACGGGGCCCTGACTTCGGCCATCGACGACGAGCCCGTGCCCATCCCGCTGAGCGAGGGCGGCCAGCCGCCCTATGGGCTGATGGTCGGGTTCTCCTGGTACGACCTGGATCCGTCGGTGTTCTTCTAGAACGCGCCCTCCAGAGCGACAATCCCCCCGGTGTCCATCTCCCCCAAGGCCCAGGTGCTCGCGCGGGAAGCGGTCAAGGCTGAGACCCTGGCCCTGGCCGCCACCTATGCAGAGCGCATTCAGCGCCTGCAGGCCGTGGCGGTGCCGCCGCTGAGCAACAGTGAGCTGTCCCTGGGTCTGGGCCTGGGCGAGCGCGATGTGGGCCGCTTCGTCTCGACCAAGGGGTATTTGGCCCGGGCCCGCCCCGAGCGGCGGATCCGCGCCCTCATCGACGCGGTGCTCGCCGGGGAACTCTTGATCGCGGTCCAGGCCGCCATCGTGCCCGGAGCCCGCCGCGAGGTGCTGATCTGCGACGGTGCCGAGGCCAGGAGACTCGACCGGTCGTGGAAGGTGCACAACCCAGCGGGCGGCCAGGTGACGCTCCAGGACTGGCAGCTCGAGGACGACGACGTCTGGGACATGGGCGGCACGGTGCGCAAGCCGGCGGCCGCGGCCCCGGTGACCGTGCGCAGAATCGTGGACCGCGAGGTCTTCCCGCTTGGCTTCGGGGCCATGCGGCTGAGCACCGAGGGCCGGCCCGAGGATCGCTTGTCGGTGCTCCAGGCCGCCCTGGATGAAGGCCTGAACCTGATCGACACCGCCGACAGCTATGCGCTGGACGAGGAGGACGTCGGCCACAACGAGCGGCTCATCGCGCGACTTCGCACCGACGACGTGGTGGTCGCGACCAAGGCCGGGCTGCGCCGCCCCAAGGGCCGGTGGGTGCCCGACGGCCGGCCCGAGCACCTGATCGCCCGCTGCGAGGCGAGCCTGGTGAACCTGGGCATGGAAGCGCTGGACCTGTTCCAGCTCCACGTGGTCGACCCCAAGGTGCCTCTGGCGGACAGCGTCGGGGCGCTCGCGCTGCTGCGGGAGCAGGGCAAGGTCCGGCACGTGGGTCTGTGCAACGTGGACCAGGCCCAGGTCCAGGAGGCGCAGGGGATCGTGCCCATCGCCAGCGTGCAGAACCCGGTGAATGCCCAGCGTCCGGGGGACCTGGACCTGGTCCTGTGGTGCCACGAGCAGGACATCGCCGTGCTGGCCCACAGCCCCCTGGGCGGGCATGCCCGGGTGGATCGCCTGGCGGCAGACGGGGCCCTGGACCGCGTGGCGGCCAAGCACGGGGTGTCGGTCCACCGGGTGGCGTTGGCGTGGCTGCTCAGCCTGGGGCCCCGGGTGATCCCCCTGGTCGGTGCGCGGCGGCTGGAGAGCGTGCGGGACAGCGCCCAGCTGCTCCAGCTCGACGACGACGACCTGGCACGGCTGGATCGGGGCCGAGCCGCCGGGGAGCAGCTGCGCCGGTTCACCTGGCGGGCCGGCCCGCCGGAGATCGTCGTGATCATGGGCTGCCCGGCGTCGGGCAAGACGAGCCGGGTGCGGTCCTACACCGAGCGGGGCTACGGCCGGCTCAACCGGGACGAACACGGCGGCAAGCTCGACGACCTGCTCCCCCTGCTGGAGCAGGGCCTGGACCAGGGGGGGCAGCACTTCGTGCTCGACAACACCTACCCCAGCCGGGCCAGCCGGGCCGGCGTGCTCCAGCTGGGCCAGCGCTACGAGGTGCCGGTGCGCTGCGTCCACGTCGACATCGCCGAGGGCGAGGCCCTCTACAACGCCAGCAAGCGCATGCTGGCCCGCCAGCAGCGGCTGCTGGATCCCGAGGAGATCACCCGAGCGAGCAAGCTGGACCCGAACATGTTCCCGCCGGCGGCGATCTACGCCTTCCAGCGCAACTACGAGGCCCCAACGACCGCCGAGGGCTTCGCCAGCGTGGAGACCGTGCCCTTCCTGCGCCGGCCTGGGGGGACCCGCAAGGCGCTGATCCTCGACTACGACGGCACCCTGCGGGACAGCCTGGGGGGTGCGCCCTTCCCCCGGCGACCGGAAGAGGTGGCCCTGCGTCCGGGGGTGCGCGAGACGCTGCACCGGGCGGTGTCCGAGGGCTGGCTGCTGCTGGGTGTCAGCAACCAGGCGGGCATCGCCATGAGCGACCTGACGCCGGAGCTGGCCGACGCGTGCTTCGCCCGCACCAATGAGCTCATCGGGCTCGACATCGACGTGCGCTACTGCCCGCACCCGGCCGGGGCGGTGCGGTGCTGGTGCCGCAAGCCGATGCCCGGGCTGGGTGTGGCGCTGATCGAGGAGCACGGGCTGCGCCGCGAGGACTGCGTGATGGTCGGGGATCGGGACTCCGACGCGGCATTCGCCCGGAACCTGGGGGTGGTCTACCGGGACGAGGGGGACTTCTTCGGAGAGGCTGCCCGGGCAGAGGCGGCCCGGGTCGAGGTGGCAGCGCCGAAACCCGAGGCGGTACCCGAGCCGACCGCTCTTCGCTTTGCCGTGAGCTTGTTCGACCGGGTCTTCGACACGGCACCCAAGCTGGTCCTGCTGAGCCTGGAGCAGCTCGAGGCGGGGCTGACGCGCTTCGAGCTCAAGACCAAGCTCCAGCAGCGCATCCAGCGGGAGACCCTGCGGGTGGAGCGGGCCTGGGAGGCCCACCAGCAGGGGCAGCCGATGTCCGGCCCTGCGGCCCGGGTCCTGCGCGATGCCGACGACGCGGCTGCGGCCTACGCCAAGCTGGTGGACAAGGCCCAGGGCGCGGCCAAGACCGACCTGGCCCTGTGGTCGCCGGCGCTCTACGCGCCCGAGGCGAAGCGCGGCAGCGACGGCGTGGTCCACCTGAGCTGCCTGGCCCTGGACCACGACAAGGGCATGGGCCTGGACGAAGCCCAGGCCCTGTGGCGCGACTTCCACTTCATCCTGCACACCACCTGGAGCCACCACCCGGATCGGCCGCGCTTTCGGCTGGTGTTGCCCCTGGCGGGTCCGGTGCCTGCGTCTGACTGGGCCGCGTTCTGGACCTGGGCCAACACCCGCACCGACGGTCGCCTGGACATCGCGCTCAAGGGCCGGGCGGCCAACTTCGCGCTGCCTGCCACGGCGGGTCCCACCGCGCCCAGGGCGGCGATCGTGAACCGGGCCCCGCTGCTGGATCCCCTGGCTCTGGGGCTGATCGACGCCTATGCCGAGTCGGCCACAGAACCCCCCTCGCGCCCGGAGAAGGGCACGGCCTTCCACGGGGGTCGCCCGGGCCATGCCTACGTGGACGAGACGGCCCGGACCCCAGTGCACCAGACCGACGACTGGGACGTGGAAGGGGCCTTCGACCTGGGGTAGGTTTCCCGCGATGGCACGACAAGTCCTGTTCCGGTTCGGTGGCGAGACGTCGACCTTCGACATCGCCAAGCACTCCCGCGAGAAGCTCTACGGCGCCAAGAAGAAGCTGGTGGTCGACGAGGACGGCGAGCCCTGCCTGCGCGGCTGGCTGTCCGAGGACGGCGCCACGCTCCTGCCCCCTGGGGCCATGGCGAGCGTCTACATCAACGAGAGGTTCGATGTGATCGAGCAGCGGGAGCTCTCGGCGGTCGACGGGGACGGCAACCCCATCGACAAGCTGCCGAGCACCCTGGGTGTCGAGACCGACCTGAGCGGTCCTGTGGGCCCGGAGCGGGTGCTCGACTTCCAGACCGACGTGGTCTACCGGTTGGACCCGAGCGAGCTGGGGGACAAACTGGCCGCCGAGCTCCAGGCCGGCCGGATCTTCGAGGGCCGGTTCAACTACCGCGAGAGCTACGAGGACCAGACCCTGTTCCTGCTCAGCAACGACCACGGCGTGTTCGCGCTGATCGGCAAGCCCACCGGGTTCGCCTACATCGAGCCCTTGGCCCCGCCCCCGGCGCCAGAGCCCGATGAGCTGGATCCCTTCGGCGACGACTTCGACTTCGGGATGATGTGATGCCGCGCTTCGTAGCCGTCACCGACGACCAGCACCGGGACGCCCAGGTGCAGATGGAGGGCCCCAAGCACAGCGTGAACCGCAGCTATGTGGGCCCAGACGGCCTGCCCGTGCGGCCCACGCGGCTGATCAAGGCCACAGAGGGCCACGACCACGGGGCTCTGGTCCGCCGCTTCCCCGAGCCCGAGGACCTGGCCCAGGCCCTGGTGGCGGGAGACCCGGAGATCGACCTGGAGAACGTGGGTCGGCGGGTCGGCACCGGCAACCAGGTCTGGATCAAGGACAACGGCGGGGTGCTCTACAGCGCCAGGGTGCTCAAGGTCGTCACCGACCCCAGCGGCGAGGAGGTCTCTCGCGACGACTTCGTCGACGTCGAAGCCTCGGTCGACGAGAACACCCCGATCCCCTGGACCGGGCGCTTGCTGCCGACCGCCGCGGTGGTCCACCGCTTCGCCTTTCGCCGCAAGGTCCAGCTCCGGCACATCAACGGCCTGACCTTCGACTTCCTGCGGTCGATGGCCAAGACCCTGCACGACCAGGACAAGGTGCTGTTCCTGGGCACGGGCGACAAGGGCTCGGAGCCTCTGATCTTCCAGCGCAACGGCCGGCCCTTCCGGGGCTTCCTCGAAGGCCGGATCAAAGGCGACGCCTTCCTGTTGGTGCTCCACCTGTCGGACCTGGAGCTGAAGTGAGCCGCTTCTCCAAGATGCTCGAGCCCTATGGCCCCGGCCGCAAGGCCCCCCTGGGCGGCCTGGAGATGGGCGCCCTGTTGGCGCGGATGCGCCTGTACAAGCGCACGGTGGCCAAGCGCTACCGGGTCGTGCCGCCGGACAAGCTGGGCGAGCAGCTGCCCGAAGGCACCCTGTGGATCTCGTCCAAGGTCGACGGCGAGCTCTGGTTCCTGGTCAAGCAGGCGGGCGAGGTCGCGCTGTGTGCGCCCAATGGCCGGGTGCTGCTGGACATCCCGGTGCTCCAGGAGGCGGTGGACCAGCTGGCGGGGGTCGACGACTTCGTGGCGGCCGGCGAGCTGTTCGCCGTGTCCCGCGAGGGCCGGCCCCGGGTCAAGGACGTCGCCCGGGCTCTGGGCGACGGCGGGCTGGCCAAGACCCTGGGCATGAAGGTCTTCGACCTGGTCAGCGAAGGCGACGAGGACTGGCAGAAGCGCGAGTACGCCGAGCGGCTGGAGCGGCTGGAGGAGCTCTTCGGCCAGGGCCGGCGCATGGGCCTGGTGGCGACGGTCGAGGGCGGTGCCCAGGACGTGGTGACCCGCTTCGACGAGTGGGTGAACTCCGGCAAGTTCGAGGGCCTGGTCGCCCGGTCCGAGCAGGGCCTGACCTACAAGATCAAGCCGCGGATCGACCTCGACGTGGTGGTGCTGGGCTTCGGCGAGCGCCGCACCGCCGAGCTGCGCACCGTGCGCGAGCTGATCATGGGGCTCCAGCGCGACGACGGCACCTTCCAGGTGCTCGGCACGGTCGCCAATGGCCTGTCCGAGACCGACAAGGCGGCGTGGTACCGCAAGCTGGAGCCCCTGGTCGTGCCCAGCGCCTTTCGGCTGGCGAACTCCGAGGGCACCCTGTGCCGCTTCGTGCGGCCCGAAGTCGTCATCCAGGTCCGCTGCAACGACATCCTGGACACCGACAGCCGGGACGGTCCCATCCGGCGGATGACCCTGGCCTTCGACGCCGACACCGGGTTCGTGCCCTTGGGGCTGCAGCCCCTGGTCTCGCTGATCCACCCGGTCTTCGACCGGGTCCGTGACGACAAGCCCGTCGAGCCCGCCTATGTCGGCCTGGAACAGGTCCTGGCGTTGGTGTCGCTGGAGCAGGCCCGGGCCCAGGCCCCCGCCGCCCAGCTCTCGGGCAGCGAGATCCTGGCCCGACGGGTCTTCACCAAGCAGTCCAAGGGCCTGACCGCCGTGCGCAAGGTCGTGGTGCTCGAGACCCACAAGGCCGACGAGGACCCGGACTACCCGCCCTACGTGGTGTACATGACCGACTGGTCCGCGGGTCGGCGGACCCCGCTGCAGACGAACGTCCGGGCCGCGTCCACCCGGGACCTGGCCGATGCCTATGTCGAGGCTTGGCTGGCCAAGAACGTGAAGCGCGGGTGGGTCGAGGCGGGGTAGAGCCCCTTCCCTCTTCCGCTTTCGGTGCGGGAAGGACCGATCGGGGGCCCCAGAGGGGCCCAGAGGGGCCCACAGGGTCGCCTGGACCGGCGAAGGCGGAAGAACCGGACGGCTCTGGTCGGTCGGGCGGAAGAAAGGGCGGGCTCTGTCGGGTGGATCGAGGCGGGGTGAGCGCGCACACTATGTACCCGACGGCCGCTCGATCCAGCGCCGCGGTCAGGCGTCTGAGGAAGTCGGAGAGACTCACGGATCGGGGACGATACGCCCGGGCCAGACCTGTTCGAAGACCTCGCGGCCCAGGTAGAGCGCGCGCACGGCGTCCTCCCGTTCCTGGGGGCTGTACTCAGGATGTCTGGCTGCCACCCCTGCAAGTGCCAGAGCGCGGCCTTCGTCGGCCATCAGCAGACCCAAGGCGACCCGCCGCTCGCCACCCAGTCTCCTGTAGATCGCCAGCTGCAGGTCGTGCGCGGCAGGCGACGTGTCCGAGGGTCGAGCCATGGCTCGATCATAGCCCCGCGGGCACAGGGGCACACCGGCGCGTCCGCACCATCAGCTTGCCCGGGGGTGGTCTCGGGCCGTGGCCCACGTCGGTGTCAGCGTCCAACCCCTGGGGTGTCGGCGGATCGACGTGCGCCAACGTTGCAAGAGTCGGGAGATCCGCCTCTGGTGGGCGTTCGCTGTCACCTGGTCCCTTGGTTCGCCGTTTGCAGTGGATCCGGGTGAACCCTCACTGATTGGGAGTGAACGCCATGATCAAGAACATGAACCGCCGGGCCATGTTGCGGGGCCTCGGCCTTACCGCCGCCGGCCTGGCCGCACCGGGTCTCGTCCACGCTGATGACGGAAGCGCCGCCGAGGAGGACGCGAACCCCAATGGCATCAAGGGGTGGGCGGACCCTTCGGGTGACACGCTCGATCAGCAGAAGGAGTGCACCGCGGAAGTGGTGGAGAACGGCGCCAACGCAGCCAAGTCATTTGGGGCGCTGGGGATGGGAGCTCTCGCGTTTTCAGCTCTGGAGACGGGAGGATTGACCGCCGCGGGAGCGGCGGGGGCTGCCTCCGCCGGAACCGGCGTTATCGCTACTACGGGAGTTGGGCTGATCGCCATTGGCATCTTCATCGGGGCATGGACGGGGTACGTCTTTCTTTCTTCCATGTTGATCGACGGTGGCGCCGCGCTGGCCAAGGCATCGGGGGGCGGGTCCAACCTCGACGATCTCGGAGACTACCCAATCCCGGACGGCGACATCGTCGTTGTTTCGGAAGAGGATGTCGATCTTCCCGACAGCATCAGCCTTGATGGCGTCAATGCTGCTGGAAACGCTCTCGTGCGGGCATCTGCCACTTACCTCAACGCGGCCAAGGCATACCTGACCGGCAACGCGGACCAGCAAAGGATCGCCGGTTTTCGGCTTGAGCGAGCGATGGAGCTGCTTGAATTCGCTCGTGATGAGTGGCGGACGGCCGTGCTGGCACTGCCGACAGAGTTCTGGGCGGAGCTTCCGGAGTCGTGGGTGGTTACTGCCGAGGACGCCAAGGCAATCTGGCAGGCCTTCCTGGACTCCTTGGAGGAGCACGACATCGACCCCGACTCGCTACAGGGAATCGCCATTCGGTACGAGGCTGAGCTTCGACTTGGCCAGGTGGGAACTTCCAGCAGGACGGTCACGTCCCGAGAGCTGATCGACGGGCTCGCCACCGCCCTGGATGGCATCGACATCTGGGGTGTCGCTGACGTTCGGAAGTGGTCGTGAGCCAGGACATGGAACCGACCCGTGGGCGCCTCCTCGTCCCCGCAGTCGCTCTCACCGCCGCGACAGGGATGGCCTATGCCTTCATCTTCGGCCACGTGACCCAGACCGTGTTCACTGTGGCGCTGGGGATCGTGATGGCCGGGGTCGTCGCCTACGACCGGTGGTCCAAGCGGCGATAGCTCAAGAGGCGGGTGGCGGCACGGCCGACGCGTCCACCACCACCCGCTCATCCGCCTGGAGGAACCACAGCTCCACCCGTGGCGGCTCGTCCAACCCGAGCCCCCGCTGCAGCGAAGCGGCATAGGTCCGACCCTGCAGCGCATAGGCCTCGACCCGCAGGGCCAGGGCCTCGGGGGTGGGCACGAAGTCGGTCTTGTAGTCCACGACCACCAGCTCCCCGGTCTGGGGGTCGCCGTGCACCAGGTCGATGGCGCCGGCCATGAACCCCACCGGGCCCCTCTCCCCCTCGGGCTGGGCCAGGGTGTCCAGCTCCCGAGACACCACGTGCCCGGCCAGGGAGCGGAAGTGGGCCCCCAGGGCACCGCCCACGAAGCGCTCCAACAGGCCGTCGCCCCGCTCCACGGCGTCGTCCAGCTCCTCTGGCGCGGCGACCGTGCGCAGGGCGACCCGCAGAGCCGCCTTGGCCCGGACGAGGGACTGCTCCGGCGGACCGGCCGGGTCCATCAGCTCCAGGGCCCGGTGCACCGCCGTGCCCACCGTGGCGCCCAGCATCGGACGGCCCGGCGCTCGGGTGCCGTCGGCCGCCGCGTGCAGGCTGGCTTCGAGGGCATGGTGGGCGGCGTCTGACGCCGGCGCACTCGCCGCCCGGTCCATGCGGTCCCGGGCCTGGTCGCGGAGCGCCCCGACCCGGGCAGCCTCGCCCGCCAGGTCCGTCGGCGGCGGCTTGCTGCGCCCCCCACCGCGCAGGGGCGGCTGGTGCTCTTCGATGCGGGCTGGAAAGACCCAGCTCACCGGCCCCAGGTCCAGGCGGGGGCCGGCGGCCATCGCGGCGGCCAGGTCGGGCACGCCGGGCCGCTGGAGCAGGTCCATCAGGCTGCGTGCCTGGGACGGCCGCACCGGCGTCGGCTCTTCGGGCCACTTGCCGATCAGCACCAGCCGGTCCTTGGCCCGGGTCATCGCCACGTACAGCAGCCGCACCCGCTCGCAGGCCTCGACCCGCTGATCGTGGGCCTCGACCTGGTCGTAGCCCGGGGTCCGGGCGTCGAAGAGCGTGTAGTCCCAGCCCCCGTCGTGCTGGCGCGTCGACGTCGCGGCGCCCAGGTTGTCGGGTCGGTAGTCCTCGGCCCGAGCCTTGTGGAGCTGGCAGACGTAGGTGTGGCGGAAGTCCAGGCCCTTGGACTTGTGCACGGTCATCATGCGCACGGCCTTCTCGTCGGCGTCGATGGGGCGCGCTTCTTCCGCCTCCCGGGCCCCGGCGACCGCGGTGCGCAGGGCCCTCAGCACGCCCTGGGCGTCGCCTTCGCCAGCTTCGAGCGCCAGCACCAGCTCCCGGAAGAAGCGCTCCAGGTTCGCCAGCCGGTACTCGCCCAGGAAGCGTGCGCTGGCCAGGACCTCGCTGGGCAGGAGCTCGCGCAGGCGCTCCACGAACACGTCCACAGGCAGGGCCTCCCGCTCGGCCCGCAGTTGGCCGATGCCGGCGGCGACGTCGAGCAGGATGTGGTGCCAGCCCGCCACGTGGCCGATGCGGGGCACGTCGAGCGCGTCGACCTGGGCAGCGATGGCGTCGACGATGGGCCGCAGAGCCGAGACGTCGCCGGACTGGAGCTCGGTCATGCAGCGCGGGAACTGGGAGCGCCACAGGGGTAGCAGAGCGGCGTCGGGCACGCCCACCAGCGGTGAGCGCAGGGTGGTCAGCAGGGCCAGGTGGTCCGACGGCTCCAGCACGCACCGCACCAGGGCGCTGGCGTCGATGATCTCCCGCTTGCGGAAGTAGTTCCGGTCCCGCTCGACCACGTAGGGAATGCCCGCCGCACGCAGCTCGGTCAGGTAGATCTCCAGGCTGGTCTGGGAGCGGAACAGGACACCCACGTCGTCCCAGGCCAGGCCTTCGTCCCGATGCCGCCGGAGCAGGTCCTGGGCCAGCATCCGGCCCTCGAGGCGGGCGGTGGCGTCGGCCCGCAGCCGCACTGGCTGCTGGCCGTCCCAGTCCCAGCTGACCCAGTACTCCACCGGCACACCGGGCTCGCCGGCGCGGGCGCAGTCCAGGCTCTGGAAGTCCGGCTGGTAGCCGAGCTCGCGGATCATGTGGGGCTGCACGACTTGTTCGACCTCGTCCAGGATCGGCGCCAGGGAGCGGCGGTTCGTCGCCAGGAACAACACGTCGCCGCCGGCGTCCAGGACCTCCTGCTTGAAGTCGTCGTACGCGGTCAGGTCCGCGCTGCGCCAGCCGTAGATCGACTGCTTGGGGTCGCCGACCACGAACAGACCCGGGCCGGGCTCGTCGCCCAGGGCCAGCAGGCGGACCAGGTCGCACTGGATGCGGTCCGTGTCCTGGAACTCGTCGACCAGGAGCTGGCGGTACCGGCCCCGGTAGCGCTGCCGGACCCGGGCGTCCGATGCCAGCAGGTCCCGGGCGTCCCGCAGCAGCTGGGTGAAGGTCACCGAACCCCGGGACGCCAGGGCCTGCTCGGCCCGCCGCAGCAACGGGACCATGACCTGCCGCCCGGCGTCCAGCACCTGGGGCTGCAGGCGGCCCAGGGTGCGCAGGATGCGGCGAGCGTCGCCGGCTGCCACAGCGATGGCGTCCAGCTTGCGGTGGAACAGGCGCCGCTCGTTGGCCTTGAACCGCCCTCGGGACCAGTCGGAGAGGCGCTTGAGCTGGTTCGGCTCGACGCCTTCGATGGCCTTCAGGACCGGGCTCAGGTCACCGGCGCTGGCCAGCCGCAGCAGCCCGCCTAGGGTCGCGGCCAGGGCCTCGGTCACCGGGACCCGCAGGGCGACCATCCACAGGGCGGGGGAGATCAGGTCCAGCAGGGTCCGGAGTGCGGTGTCTGTCCGGGCCAGCAGGCGGCCGACCGCCGCCGGGGTGAAGACCTCGCGCTCCAGCTCCTGGACCGGGAGGCCGTACGTGATCAGCCGGGTGAGCGCCTCGACGATCTCCTCGGAGCCCACGCCGTGGTCGGCGAGCACCATCAGCGGCTCCCGCACCGGGTCGTGGCCGGTGAAGACCTCGGTGAACCACTGGACCACGACGTCGTGCACGACCTCGGCCACCGCGGTGCCGTCGGCGTCGACCTCGAACGCGGGGTGTACCCCGGCCTGGAGAGGCGAACTGGCCAGGATGCGGTGACAGAAGGAGTGGATGGTGGAGATCACCAGCCGATCCACCGCCGCCAACAGATAGCGGGCCCGTTCCTGGTCCTGGGGCGTGGGCAAGGGGTAGCCGATGACGGCCGTGCCCTGGGCCAGGTCCAGCAGCGCCCGGCCAAAGCGCTCGGCCATCTCCGCGGCCGCGGCCTCGGTGAAGGTGATGGCCACGACGGCGTCGAGCACCTGGGCCGCGATGCGCTCAGGCTCTCGCTCGGTGGCGTCGGCCCAGCCGGGGCCCAGGCACCAGGTGAGCATCCGGGCGATCAGGGTGGTGGTCTTGCCGGTGCCAGCCCCGGCCTCGACGACGAGGGGGCGATCGAACACCGTGCGGGCGGGCTCGCTCATCCGTCGCTCTCCCGGGCGGGCAGGCCCCAGAGGTCCAGGAAGCGGTCGCTGGAGGCATCGCCGTGGGTCCGGGCCTCGGCACGGGCGGTGGCGTAGCGGCGCAGGCGGGCCCGGTGGCTCGAGTCGCCCCGCAGGCAGGCCTCGGCCACGTCGCAGTGGCGGCAGGTGGTGGGTTCGCGGTCCCGGTGGGGGTCGACCAGTCGCGGAAAGAACACGCCTCCTTCGACGGCGTCCAGCACGGTGCTCAGGGTGTCGTCCAGGGCCAGGCGGAACTCGGCGTCCTCGGACCAGACCGCGGCGGCGCGTGTCTCGGGCTCCTGGTCGGGCCGGAGGTAGAGGAAGCGTCCGGTGGCGTCGTCGAGACCCTGGGCGGCTGCATAGGCGCTCGCCTGGAGGTTCTTGCCGCGCCGCACATCGGCCAGGTGGTGGTCCTTGCGCTTGCTGGGGTTTCCGGACTTGGACAGGGGCCGTCCGGTCTTGTAGTCCGTCATGCGGACGCCGCCTTGGTGGGCGTCGACGCGGTCGGCGCGGAACCACACCTCGCCGGCCCCGATGCGCACGGCGCCCTCGACCTCGACCCCGAGCACACCCACGGGCCCGCGCTTGAAGTCCTCTCGCGCGACCACCTTGAGAGCCGGAAGCGCACGACGGGCCATCAGCTCGGCCAGGCCTGGCAGTCGCACGCCTTCGCGGGCGAGCAGGGCGTGGGCCTCCTGGCGTGCCAGCCGGAGCAGGGCCTGGGCCGACGGCCAGCTCACGGGCTGGGGCTCTGCCCGGGCCACGCTGCCCAGGTCCCGGGGACCGTTCGGCAAGGGATCGCCCGCGATGCGCTCCAGGACCTCGTGCACCAGGCTGCCGGCGAGCCGGGCGTCGGCCTGGGGCACCGACGCCAGTGGGTCGGGCAGGGGCTCGACGCGCAGGAAGCGCTCGATGAACGTGCGCCAGGGACAGCGAGCCATGCCTTCGGCGGTCGAGATCCACAGCTTCGCCCGGCGGGGATCGTCCCGGTGGTCCAAGGGCCCGACGAAGCCGAACCAGGGATGGGGTACGGGCTCCGGCAGGCGGCCGGGATCCAGCTCTTCGAGCACCCGGACGCGGGCCGCTGCGACCACCGCGGCCGGGACCGGGCCGCCCTGGGGCTGGGCGTCGTGGTGGGCGTGCACCAGGGCGCCCTGGAGGATGTCGCGGGGGCTGCGCAGGGCGACGCCGATGGCCCGGTTCCTGGGGGCGGTCAGGTCCTGGTCCCAGGCCGGTCTCGCCCGGGTCGCCTGGGGGAGCACCTGGGACCAACGCATCCGCTCCACCAGCGGACTCACGGCCCGGGGCTTGCCCGTGGCGTCGATGGTCTGCCAGGACACCGTGACCTGGGGGGCGGCGCTCAGCAGCTGGGCGAACAGGTAGCGTTCCTCGTCCAGCCGCTCGCGCTTGAGCCCCAGCTCCGGCAGCAGGGTCTGGAGCGAAGTCCGGACCGGGTCGCTGAGCAGGGGGTCCCGGAGCAGCATATTGCTGCGGTTCAGGCCCATCACGAACAGGTGGTCGAAGGTGCGCGCCCGGGCCTCGCGCACCGAGAGCACTTGGACCCCGCCGCCCCGCCCGCCGAGCGGGGTGCTGCCCACCGCGGCGAGGGCTTCGCGCAGGAGCAGGCGGAACTCGTCGATGTGGACCTCGTCGGCGGGGTAGGCCGCGAGGGTTGTCAGTGCTTCCACCAGGCCGGGCGGCGGCTCCTCGTGACCCAGCACCTGGGTCAGCAGCAGGTGGAGGCGTGCGGTGAAGCGCCCAGGAGCTGCCTGGCGGGGCAGGGTCTGGAACCAGCTCAGCAGCGCCTGGGCCCCTTCGATCGCCCCCCGGAGCACGGGTGCTGCGAGCCGGCGCCGGATCGCCCGGTCCCGGTCGATGCCGCTGCGGACCGGCAGGGGCACGTCCCGGGTCGGTGGCTCGAGGGCCGCTGCCTGGCGCAGGCGCCCAGCGCCGGCGGCCCTCAGAGCCAGCCGCAGGTCTGCCCGGGCGGTGGGGTCGAGCGCCAGCAGCGCGAGCCAGCGCTCGGTGGCAAGCTCCTCGCGCACGTCGAGCAGGGTCACCAGGCCCCGCCAGCGAGCGGCCGGGGTGTCCGGGCCCTGGAGCTGTAGCCCCGAGAACGGCACGCCCAGCGCGGTGAGATGTCGGCGCAGAGGCACCAGGAAGGGCTGGGGGTGCCGGGCCACGATGCCGATGCCCTCGGGCCGCTCGCCGGCGACGATGAGCGCCAGGACCCGGTGGGCGACCTCGAGGGCCTCGCCTTCGTCGGCCACCGCGGCGAAGGCGTCCAGCTGGGGGGGCTCGCCCCGGACCTGGGGAACCGGCCCGGGGGGCAGCCGCATGCGCTCCCGGAGGCGCTCGGTGTGCCGGCCACCCACGTCCAGCCGCTCGGGCTCCGCGGGATCCGGGGGCAGGTCGATGGTGCACCGGGCCTTGGGCAGGGCCACGATCGCCTCGAGCAGATCGGCGGCCACGGCCGTGGCGTCGGCGAAGCCGTGGATGCGGATCATCCGTCCCGGGAGCACCCGGGGCCCAGCCTGCTTGACCCGCTCGGTGGCCCGCTGGAGCACCGCCGATGGCGGGTCCAGTCCCAGCTCGGCCAGCTGGTCCAGGGTGTGGGCGGCGACCCGGAGCACGGCCTGGACCCGGTGTCGCTCGTTGTCGGGGAGCGGGGCGTCCTGGACGCTCTCCAGGGCCGCGGGCAGCTGGGCGGTGGTCAGGCCGGCGTCCAGCAGCTGGGCCACGGAGTCGGCGACCACGTCGAAGCCCCGCTCGAAGCGCTTCAGGGTGATGGCGAGGGCCGACTCCTGGGCGGCCAGCCGGTGGACCAGCACCCGCTGCATGGCCCCGGCGGGCCGCACGCTGTCACCGGCTTGTTCCAGGACCTCGAGCGCCAGACCGTGCAGGGTCTGGACCCGCAGGCCGATCACCACCGGCCCCAGTCGCCGGGCGATGACCCCCGCCAGATGGAGGCGCAGGGACCGGCTGGGCACCACGACTCGGATCGGCTTGCCCAGCAAGCGCCAGTCCCGGCGAGCCCGGGCCAGGTGCTCGTCGAGCTCGGCGAGCAGCGCGTCCTGGGTCGCCCGCGCACCGCTTCCCACGGTGGCGATGGGGCGAAGGCCGAGCTCGAGCTGCATGAAGGGCGCTTAGCCCGGCTCGGGGGGGCGGGGGCGCGAGAGGCGGTGTCGAGGACCCCGCCGCCGCGAGAGGCTGATTGACCGGGCTATCCTTGGACCATGCCGTCGGAAGCCGTGCAGCGCTGGCACCGGGAGATCGAGCAGGCTCAGCGCCGTGTGGCGCCCCGCCTGCCCGACCTGGACCCCCTTGAGCTTCACCAGATCCTGCGGGCGATCCTGCAGCCTCCCGAGGTTCCGCGGGCATTCCTGCTGAAGCGTAGGAGCGATGGCGGACTGGAACTCTGACGAACGGCTCCTGGCCCACGTTGTCGGGTCCGCGGACCGCGCGGGGTTGGAAGTCATCCTGATCGGCAACGCGGCCGCTGTGCTCCACGGCGCCCCGGTGACGACCCAGGACCTGGACTTCTTCTTTCGCGAGACCCCGCGCAATCTGCAGAAGCTGGCTGTCATGGCTCAGGAGCTGGACGTGATCATCACCCAGCCCGCCCTGCCCGCTTCGAATGTCCGACGCTTGGTGGGTCTCCCGGTCGATGTCGATCTGTTGAGCCACCTCTCCGGCGGACTGCGGTTCGAGTCCGTCCGATCCCGCGCTGTCGTGAAGCGGGTCGGCGCTCAGGCCGTCTGCGTCGCTTCTCTCGACGACCTCATTCTCACCAAGCGGGCTGCGGGTCGCCCCAAGGACCTCCTGGTCCTCCCGGCCCTGGAGAACACACGGCGGGTCCTGGCAGCGCTCGAGGAGACGGACGACGCCCCGCCCGACCAGTCCTAGGCCCAGGGCGGGGCGGGTCTCTCTCTCCACCCAGGGTGGCCCCTGGGTGCTCAGTACTCCCAGGACCCGGCGGTGCAGCTGGAGGATCGCGGCCCGTGAGACGTGGGCCTTAGAGGCAGTCCTCGTCCAACACGAACCCGTCGTCGTGTCCGATGTGCAGCTGTGTCAAGTGCATGGTGTCCGCAGCGACGTCGAGGGTCGTGCTGGCCATCAGGACAGGCTTGCCGCCTTCCTCGGTCACCATCCAGGCCTCGACCGTTGCGCGACCGGGGGGGATCACCATCGCCATCCACAGCCCGTCGGCGCTGGTGTAGGGCTGATCCCGGTGAGGGAATTCGTCGACGAAGTACCGGATCTCCTGGCCTGTGACGTAGCCGTCCTCCAGGCGGACGATCAGCTGCCCGCCTTCGACGGGTCCGCCGGAGCAGTCATGGAGGCCCCCCATCAAGACGCCGGTGGCGGGGTCCGGGCTGATGCCCAGCAAGGCCTGGAGCACGGTGAAGGTGGCCTCGGAGACCGAGCTGAAGGACACCGTCTGGGTCGATGCGCCGACGCCGAGCGCCCTGTGTGGCTCGAGGGTGTCCTGGGTGGGGTTGTCCGCGGTCGCCGGGTCTGTCGTGGTCCGGACCGTGAACGGTGCACAGGTCTGGAGCTCGCCGGAGACCTGCCCTTCCTGGTCCGAGATCAGGGTCAGGTCTGGCGTGCCGCTGACCTCGTCGCCCAGGAAGACCTCGACGGTGGCCTCTGGGACCACGTTGTTGGACTCGAAGTCCACCACCAGGCCGCTGATTGTCACCTGGGCCACGCTGGCAGGATCGGCGGCTTGTGCCAGCCAGGGATCACCGCTCGCATAGCAGCGCAGGTCGCCCTGGGCTGGGTCCGTCACGTCGATGAGTTGATCGAAGAGAGCCTGTGAGTCGGAGTCTGTGTCGCTGTCGGTGTCCGTGTCGCTGTCGGTGTCCGTGTCGCTGTCCGTGTCGGCGTCCGTGTCGGCGTCGGAGTCCGTGTCGGTGTCGGTCTCCGTTGTTGCGGCGTCGTTGTCCTGGTCGTCGGATCCGCAGCCTGTCAAGAGGCCCGCAGGGGCCAACAGAAGCAGGGAGACGGCGAAGGGCATGGCGGGCGCGGGTGCTGGGGGTCAGATGGTACCAGCCGGCCCCGCCCCTACAGCGCCTCCGGCCAGCGATTGCCCAGGTAGACGGCCAGCTTTTCCTCGATGACCGTGCCGCAAGTGTCCTCGACGCTCACGACCACATCGACGGTCTCGTGAGGGGGCGGATCGTCGCTGCTGGACCGGGCGAAGCCGGTGTCCACGTACATCATCGCGCCGTAAAGCTCGAAGGCCCCGTCGCTCTCGTGGAGCTGGGTGTGGGAATAGCCGGTGCCCACGTGCTCGTCGCCGTCCCAGGCGTCGAACTGGATGACGGGTGCCGTGAGCGGATCGAGGGCGTTGCCTGGGTGCACTCCGGTCACGCGGACCCCCACATAGGCGTGGGCCCCGCCCTGCATGCCGAAGTAGGCCGGCAGGTAGCCGCCCTCTGCGACCAGCTCGAACGCCTCTTCGCCGCTGCTGAGCTGGAGGCTCGGGGTCTGCTGGGCCGCCTCCTGGCAGGCGGTCAAGGCCACGGGCTCCTCGTCGCAGCCAAGGAGGGTCAGGGCGGCGCAGAGCAAGGGGACGAGGCGGGTGCGGGCGTGCATGGTGGCTCCTGGGTGCCCGGACCCGAAGCAAGGGGTGTGCCAGGCCCCAAAGGCTTGGAATCACGGAGGTCCGAGGGCTCAGGGGGTCAGCGTCACGACTCTGGTGTCAGAGGTTCCGGGCCCCGCCGTGGGCGCCCCTACTGGCTGCAGGACACCCGGACCTGGACCCGGCAATTGGCAAAGGTCCCGTCCAGGCCCGGGCTCCCCCCGCACTTCCAGCCCCGCCAGAGCTCCTGGATCCGCTGGGGACAGCGGACCGGCGGCGGCTCAGGGCAGCGGGTGCCCTGGGCGGCGGCGACTGCGTCGCCGTGGGCCTGGGCGCAGACGGCGTTGTCGTACTCGCCGAGGCCGAAGGGTGCGCAGTCGTCGACCATGCGCGAGTGGGAGCCGGCAAGCACGTAGCTGCTCTCGCAGCTGAGCTGGTCGGGTACCGCTGAAGCGCTGGCACTCAAGGCAGAGGAAGCCGCCACCCCACGCTCATGGGTCCAGCCCGCCCCCGAGCTCTCGGACCCGGAGCCGCAGGACAGGCTCAGCGTCATCCACGCCATCAGCACATGCCCAAGGTAGCAGGTGCACATCGGGTCAAGAGTCCCGTGAGGAGCCGACGCCTGGGGCCCGGTGTGGCAAGGTGCCGCGGCACCGTCGACGACCTCCAGGACGCGTACCTGTGGAGCTACTACCCAGACGGCGACTGGTCGGTGCACAGCACCTACCTGTAGCGATCGCGCGCGCCAAGCGGGCGCCTCAGGGCGTGTAGGTCGCGAAAGGTTCCCCAATCGAACGCAGGCCTCACCGAGACTCCCTCATCGGGCGGCGCTGGACCAGCCGCGCACCACGCCCGCCAGCCCTTCGTCGGACATCTGGGTCGGGGTCCCGATGGCCACGCGCTGGGCCAGGCCGGCGCCGTGGGCTCAAGTCCGTTCGTGCTGCCGCTCTGGTGCCCTTCTGCGCCGCCACGCCAGGGCGCGTACCGCGCAACGCACTGGAATCACGTCGGCCGGACAGGAGCGGGTCCGTCAGAGCCCGGGGCCGGTCCGTGGCACGGAGCCTCGCGCCCTGGTCATCGACAGGGCATCGGTACCCAGTCCTGGGGGCCCGTGTTGGATGCGTCTGCGAGCGCCTTCTGCAGCCGCATCACGCCGCGCCGGTGGTGGGCCTTGGCGGCGTCCAGAGTGAGTCCCAGGCGGTCCGCCACCTGGGCGAGGGTGGGCTCGTCCTCCCCGTAGTACTGCTGGAACACCGGCAGCTGCGCAGGGGTGAGGACCTGGGGGAGCCAGGCCCACAGGCGTGCCTTCAGCTGCCGGGCGGCGAGCTCATCCGGCCCGGCACGTTCGTCCGCGACGTCGGCTTCCACGCCGACCTCGCGGTGTGTCGAGTGCTTGCGGAAGTGGTCGATGGCCTTGTTCTTGGCGACCCGCTTCAGCCACCCGTAGATCGGCACGCCCCGGTCTTTCCAGCCGGTGCAGCTCCGGTGGAAGTCCAGAAATGTGGCCTGGACGATCTCCTTCTGGACCTGCAGGGGGAGATCCCGCGGCAGTGCCCGGAGCAGCTTCGGCTGGTGGGTCACCGCGAAGTGAGCGAAGAGAGCCCGGTCGATCTGGGCCTGGCCCACCTGCTGGATCAGGAGGGCTTCGTGTTCTGCAGTCCATGGAGGAAGGGAGGCCATGGTGACGCTCTCGGGCTGGAGTCAGAGGTGCCTTGGGCCGCTTGCACTGCTGTGCACGGCCCGTGCCTGGGCGGGAGGGGTCTGGGAGCCCCGGGAACTCTCTTGGATAGAAACGAAGCTACGAATCGAAGCCGAGGGGCTCGGTCTCGACGAGGGGGGCGGGTGCAGGCTGTTCGGAGACGTGGTCCCCGCGGGTCCAGTCCTGGCCACTCGCCCACGCGGCCGGTGACGAGAGACCCAGGGCCAGCGCGACCAGGAGGACGAGGGCCATCAGCCCTGGGCCGGCCGAGGATGCTGTCGTCGAAGGCATGGGTCCGAGCGCGGCCCGCGCCCAGGCGAGCTGCGGGTCGTTGGACCACCGCTCCTGCCAGCGCGGGTGCTTCAGCACGCCTGGCGCGGTGTCAGCCACCAGGGCCAGCACGTCCTGGAGGCTCTGCCGCTCCCGGAGCAGGCTGGCCGCACACGCCGCGTTCACCGCGCCGATCACCTGTTCCGGGCTGCGCCGAACGGCCGCCATGCCAGAAGCGAGCGCGGCACGGGGTCGGCCCAGGGACAGCTCACAGCTGGCCCGATTGGCCAGGTAGGCCGACTCCTGTCGGGCCGTCTCCACGTGCTCCAGGGACGCCTCCAGGAGTACCAGGGCCGCCTTCGGGTCTCGCCGCCGCTCGGCCACCGCTGCCTGTCGGGACAGGCTCCGCCTTGCACACGGGTCCCGCTCCGCCGCCAGCTGGGCCGCGTCGAGGTCCCAGGCTTCCATCGCGTCGGTGAAGTCGTCTTCGCCGTCGTGCTGGCCCTGGGACTGCTGGGCGAGGATCTTCTTGAAGAGGGGGCTGAGGTTCGGCTTGGCCGCGTTGGACATGGTTCCTCCGAGGGTTCATCCCCAAAGCGTTCGAGCCGGGGCGGAGGATGCAGTGGAGGGCGCTTTTTTTTCGTGGCCTGATTCAGCCGCCCCCGTAGACCCGGTGTCCGTTGCCGGCCGCGTCGTAGACGATCCGGTAGCAGCCGGTCTCGTCGCACTTCCACTCCGAGCCAGCGACCTGGCGCTCGAAGCTGCGCCGTCGCCGCTCGAGCTGGTCCACCGAGACCGCCAGCACTTCCTGGTCCAGCCAGACTCGGGTGTCGGCCAGCGCCGCGCCAAAGGCCGCCGTGTCGTTGTCGCGCACGCTCGGGGCCAGGAACTGGTCGTAGTGGCCCTGGACGAGCTGACCAGACTCCTCGAGGTCCACGAGCGCCCCCTGTACGGCGGGGTCCAGCTGCCGCCATGCCCGGCTGCAGCCCTGCCCCGCACCCTGGAGGCCGTTCCAGGAACAGACCTTGTCCGCGGTCCGCTCCACCAGGTCCGCCCGATAGTTGCCGGCCAGGCGAGCCTGCTGATCGGGTGCGAAGTGGAGGCTCGTCTGGGCGCGCTCAGACCCCACGATCCGGTCGAGCTCCTGGGGGGAGGTCAGGATGAGCGGCGGGCGCCTGGGCGGCGGGCGCTCGGTCATCGGGGGGTCCTGGAAGATGAACAGCTTCGGAATCCCGGTGTTCATCTCCTCGACCATCTTGAACCAGTCCGGCATCATCTGGGGTTCCGCCGGCATCGGCTCCGGGTCGAGGTAGAGGGTGATTGTGCGCGTCGTCAGCTCAGCGTTGAAGGTGATGGCCGCGTCTCCGCTCAGACCGATCTCGCTCTTCTTGCCAGCGTGGCCCCCAAGGGTCAGGGTCAGGACGTAGCGCCCGGTCGCAGGATCCTTGCTCAGCTTGGCCCCGCCCTTGGGCCCGATCATCACGGACTCGAAGGCCGCGCCGAACTCTTCCTGGGACATGTTCACCGTGCCGAAGGGGGTGTTGACCGCGACGTTGCCGTCGGTGTCGACCAGGACCCCGAGCTTGTCCGTCTTGCGCCCGGCACCGGCCTGCACAGTCACGCTGCCGTCCTTGTGGACCCGCAGCTGCACCTTCTTGGCCAGTCCGGGCACGGCGCCTTCGAGCTCCAGGTCGAAGTAGGCATCCTTCAGGACGACCGTGTCCCGGGTCGACGGGATCTTGCCCTTGGGGGGCGGCCACTGGTCCGTGCCGAAGGCCTTCTTCAGCGCCTCGCGCATCCGCGGGTCGTCGAAGTGTTCAGGTCCCGGGTTCTTGGCGACCTCGCTGCCGAAGAGCTGGTTCAGCAGGCCGCGGTACACGGCGCCCATCAGCTTGTCGGGGTCGACATTCTTGCCCGTGTCGTCGGAGATCACCTCCGGCAGGCGGTCGCCGTAGAAGTCCTTGGCGGCTTGCCGCGAGCACCCGCTGATGCCGTCGCTGTCGACCACGTCGGAGCACGGAGCGATCTCCTTGCCCTCCCCGGCGCCGTCGGTGGGCTGCCCTTCCGGGGGCTTGTCCGGCTCTTCCGAGTCGTCGTAGCACATGTCCTCGATGAGCTCATTGGCGGTGTCCGCAGCGTCCTTGCCCTTCTTGCCCTGGAGGGACTCCAGGAACAGGATCTGCTCTTCGGTCAGCACGACATCGTCGTCCAGTTGATCCAGGTCGTCGACGCCGCACAGGGACAGACCGCCGGGAAGCACCACGCACTCGTCTTCGTCGAGCACCACGGGCTCGTGCTTCGTCTTGGACGAGTCGGTCACGGCCGGGACGTTGTCGGCCTCGGTCGCGTCGGTGGCGAAGCGGTCGGTGCGCACCTCTTCGGTCTCTTCGTCCACAGCGACGGAGTCGCGAGCGTCCTCGACCCGGCGCTTTGGCGGTGCCTTCTTGGGGACCTCGGCAGGCTTCGCGGGCGCGGCGGGGGGCGAAGGCTCCGGGTCGGGGACCGCGGGGCCGCGAGGCTCGTCCTTGGGCTCCCAGGGCCAGCGCCACCACGGGTCGTCATCCTCGGTGCTCGGGGGCCCGGGGAACCAGCCGGTGTCCGTCCCTGGCCAGTCGGGCGGCTGGGGGTGCATTCCGGTGTCCGGGGGGCCGGGGTCCCAGCCGGTGTCGGTCGGCGGCCAGTCGGGCGGATGCGGGGGGTGCATGCCGGTGTCCGGGGGGCCGGGGTCCCAGCCGGTGTCCGAGGCCCCGGGGTCCCAGTCGGGGTCGTCATCGTCCGAGTCGGGGTCGTCCTCCCAGCCGGTGTCGAGGAGGTCGTCGTCGTCGAAGTCGGGCTCGTCGTCGTCGAAGTCGGGCTCGTCGTCGTCGAAGTCGGGCTCGTCGTCGTCGAAGTCGGGCTCGTCGTCGTCGAAGTCGGGCTCGTCGTCGTCCCAGTCGTCGTCGAACAGATCCGGTGACTCGGCCGCCGGATCGGCGTCCTGGGCCAGCGCCGGGGACGGACCGATGAGTGCCAGGATCAAGGCGAAGAGCGTCATGTCAACCTCCTTGGCGGGCCGAGGGGAACCCGGGCACGACCAGGCGCCCATCGGCGTCGAGCATCAGGGTCAGCCCCAGCCCGGCGTGGGCGGCGAAGACCAGTGGCTCCGAGTCATCGTTCTGGACCAGCTTCAGCTGACCGTCGACGGCGGGGAGCCAGATGCGCAGCACGTCCTGCCCGGCGGGCTGGTGGAAGAGGCCGGCGCGCTCCGCCGCAAGCGCGGTGCGAAGCACCTGCCAGTAGGCCACCGCCGTCAGGGTGGCGTGGGTCTGCACCAGGTGGTTCGACGAGTCCTGGGCGGCGTAGATCCCCGGGGGACGGCGCTGCTCCCGGCCGGCGTGCCGCTCCTGGTCCAACAACCAGGCCTCGAGGGCGTGCTTGTTCGAGTAGTGGATGACCAGCTCGAAGAGCGGCGCCGCCTCGTCGGCCAGGGCACCGACCTGGGCGTAGTCGTTGCCGCGGCGCAGGGTCTCCGCGAGTCCTTGGTCGATCCCGGGCTCCATGCCGGAGCGCACGTGCTCCTCCCGCAGCAGGTGGCCGACGGCGCCCGGGGTGGTCTGGCGATCGACGACGCTCAGGATGGTCGCCATCAGCGTCAGGGTGCGGGTCTGCTGCGCCGGCCCGTCCGCCATGTAGCTCTCGTTGGACCGCGAAGGCGGCGCCCGCAGCCGCTCTTCGAAGATGTCGAAGGTGTAGAGCAGCCAAGCGGGGAGTCCGACCAGGACCTCTGGCGACTCCACGAGCGCCCGTGAGGTGCGCTCGTCCCCGACCCGGAAGGGCCCGGCGGGGCGGAAGAAGCCCTCGGCCAGGAACCCCTCGACCAAGGCTGCGGGCAGGCCGTCCCGGCTCGCCGCGTCGTGGGTCTGCGGGGCCGAGATGAGGGTGTGGCTCGGCTCGGGCACCGGATTGTTCGGAGGCCGCTCGTCGACGGCCACGGCCAGCTCGACCAGAGCTTCACAGGACGCGGCCACGACCGACGCCCGTTCGCAGAGGGAGAACCCGCTGTCGGCCTTGGCGTCGGCGAAGAGCGCGATCCGGCCGTGCTCCTCGTCGAGGGTGAAGCGGACCATGTCCCGCAGGACGTCGTACTCCTCGGAGGACAGCCGCTCGGAGTCCAGGGCCACATAGGCCGCATCGACGAAGCGGCGGTAGGCCTCTCGAACCTCGCGCAGGTACCCGTCGGGTCCGCCCTGCTCGCCGAAGTGCAGGTCGGTGGCAGCGACGATGGCGCGGTAGTAGGTCTCAAAGGCCAGGTACCACGAGATCGTCAGGGGCGCGTCGAACGCCGACCACTGGTTGGTCGCGGCGTCCAGCGGTTTGGCGTCGAGGTCCGCAGACCCCAGGACCAGCCCGCCTCCCTGGAAGCGGTCCGCCGCGTTGCGCCGGGGCGCCGCGGGCGCCACGACGAGGCCGGCCAGCAGATCCGAGCTCGCCAGGACGTCCTCGTAGCGCACGACGTCCATGGCAACGGTGGCGCTGGCGGCGGCCCTGCCGTCTTCGGTGGCGAGGCGGTTGATGAGCAGGCCCAGCACGTCCTGGATGGCGACCTGGTCGGCGGCAGTGAGCGAAGAGCGGAAGTAGGCGGCATCCAGGCCCGCCGCGATGCCCTGCTCCATGGCGGCCCGTGAGCGGAGCACCTCGGTGGGGTCCTCCGAGGGTCTGGGGTAGGCGTAGTGCAGGCGGGCTTCGTCCAGGCCGACGATGGCGCGCATGCTGGCGCTCCGAGCCTTGGCGGCCGCGCGGTCGTAGTGGGCCGAGGCCCGCCCATAGGCCGCCTCGAGCTCGTCGCGGTACTCGAGCGGCAGGGTCTGCATGACACCCTGGTAGTAGCGGCCGAGGAAGAGGTCCCAGGTTGCGTCCAGCTCGGAGTCGTCCACTTCGGTGGGCTGCTCGAGCGGGTCCCAGGTCACCGTGCCCGGAGCCAGGCCGTCCAGGGCTCGCCAGATCGGCATCAGGCCGCGGCCCGGTGGCTCTCCGGTGGCCCCCGCCGTCCCGATCGACGGCGCCTCCGCCGGGTAGGCGGCCTCCAGCACCGCGACCTCCTCGACGATCTCCCGGGCCAGGTTGAGCAGGACCGCGGACAGGCCCACTGGGGCATCCCGGGCCTTGTCGGCGAGCACGTAGACGATCATCTGCCCGCGCGCCTTGGCGGCCTCTGGGTCCTCGTGCACCCGCGTGGAGCGGGTGTAGTCCACGAACGCCTGGCGCAGACGGTGGGCGCGGTCCAGGTAGGGGGCCAGGTCCCCGGGGCGCCGGCTCGGGAAGCCCTGGGCGTGGAGGTCAGCGACCAGGAAGTCCACCCGGGCTTCCTTGGCCAGCCCCTGGCGGTTGTAGGCGTCGACGAAGTCGCCCCGCCGGCTGGCCGCGCTCTCGGGCGTGAAGGCGCCGTCCCACCAGGCTTCGATCATGTCGATGCCGCGGTTGTAGCGCTCGCTGGCCTCTGCGTCTTCCTCGCTGGCTTCTGCGTCCTCCTGGCCGGTGTTCGTCGACAGGAACTCCCCAGCGCTGGCGTCTGCCAGCGTCGGTGTCGCGGCCTGAGATGGGGATCCGTGAGCCAGCAACAGGGCCAGCAGGGGCAGGTGAGCGAACACATTCACTCCGAAATCGAGGGGGAACAGGAGGTCGAGAGGAGGAAGAAGTCGATCCGCTTGGGCCAGGAGCCAAGCGCCTGGAGCTCCTGGGACTCCAGCCGCTGGCGGGTCCGCCAGAGGCGCGCCAAGGGGGTGCCGTCGGGGTCGCGAAGCTCCACGCAGCCGCTGCGGCGGAGGTGCTTGTCGATCCAGGTCTCCAGGCGGGACCAGAGCGCTGGCCGGTTGCTGCGCAGGTAGTCCGTCATGGACAGACGGCGGCGCTCGGGGTCGGCCTGTGTGGTGGTGCTTCCGCTGCGCTGCTGACCTTGGCTCAGGCCGCCGCTCGTTGCCGAGACGCCCCGGGGTCTCCCGTTGTGCCGGACGCTTCGGGTTCCCACGCGGTCGCCTCCGACACCGCCGGTCGTGCCCTGGCTCAGGGCCGGGGTGTCGACCCGGCCCATCGAGCTCTCCAGCGCACGCATGCCTCGACGCCGAGCCTGCCGGGCGGGCGGCGGAGACGCGTCTCTGCCGCCATCGTCGGCGTTGGACGAGGGCTCTTCTCGCTGGGGCTCGGCATCCTTGGAGGGGGCCGACGCCGGCTCGGGCTGGCGCTCGTCGTCCTGGGGCGCGGGGGCCTCGGCCTGGTGATCCGTGGCTTCTTCGGCCTCGGGCTCGGGCGCCGGCTCGGGCGCCGGGACCGGCGGGGGGGGCTCCGAGACCAGGTGGACCTGGGCCAGCCGCTCGGCGTACTCGACCGCTTCAGTCCGGACCTCGGGCCGCTCGAGTCCGTGCGCCCAGAACCCGAAGGGAATGGCCACCATGGCGAACACCGCCAGCATCAGGGCAAAGAGTCCATCCTCCAGCTCGAGCGCTTGCCGCCACGAGGGACCGCTCCAGGCCTGGGCATTGCTGATGGGCTCCAGCAGGAAGGTGCCGAAGTCCGAGCGCAGGTCGACACCGGGGCCCAGGTCCAGGGCCACCTCGACCGGCTCCTCGGGGGTCAAGGCCACCAGGGCCCGGGTCCCCGCGAAGGCCACGGCCGGTCCGTCGGGAATGCCCGTGCTCTCGAGCCCCAGGTCCTGGAGGAGCCGGCTGCGCAGCACCACGGTGCCGCCGTGGACCAGCACGCGGTGGCCGCTCGGTCGGTGGTGGATGAGGAGGTCCATGTGGCTCACCGGACCACCACGCGCAGGACGTCGCCCTGCTTGTCCTCGATGTAGTAGAACGCCGCCTTGCCATCGACGGAGGCGTACAGCTCGTACATCCGCTCCCGGTCGAACACCATGCCGACCTCGAGGGGGAACACCAGGGTCTCCGCCCGGTCCGGGGCCGCTTCGACCCTTCGCACCGTGGCAAGGTCGTTGTCGCCGGCGGGGATGCGGGAGACCGGGACCACCAGGCCGAGAGACACCGTGTCCCGACCGGTGTTCACCACTTCGACGCGGTGCCCGAACGTCGTCGAGCGCTCCTCCAGGACCGCCGACCTGACGCCACTGGCTTCCTGCCAGAGGTGCGCCGTGCGAAAGAGGACGCGGGTCGCGTCGTCTTCGAGCTCGGTGAACTCGGCCAGGTCGGGCAGGGCCGAGGCGGGCGAGCCCAGGCGGTCCGTCAGGTCGACGATGGCCCTCAGGTACCGGGTCACCACCACGATGTCCCTGCGGACCTGGCCGTGGTCGGCCCAGCTCGCGCGACCCGTCACGATGTCTTCCAGGCCGCGCAGGAGCCCTTCGGCCTGTTCGGCCTGACGCCCCAGGGCGTACCTGTACAGCGCGAGGGACGCGGGGTCGGGGCCTGCGTACAGGTGCTCGAGGGCGGGGCGGAGGGACTGCCATGTCGACGCCACCGGCCAGGGCGCCTGGTCTCCGGACTGGCGAGCGAGCAGCTCGGGCTCCAGGCGAACGCAAGGCGTCGCGCAGGGCTTCGACCACGTGGGGGTGGTGGCGTCGGCCGCCAGGGCCGTCAGCGGGACCAGGGCCGCCAGGAGGACGCCGGCGACGAAGCGAGGCTGTACGCGCAGGGACATGAAGCACCGGAGGGAGGTGGTGGGGAGGGACAGCGGGGGTGGTGCCTGCTGTCGGTCGGGTGCCGGCTTGCTCTCGGCCCCACCTCTGAAGCGGGCATGGGCCGCCAGAGGGGACAGTGCCGCTCGTCAGAGTCGCTTTCTAGCGCGGACGACAGGGCCTACTCCCCCGAGGGCACCCCGTAGACGACCGTGACCGCGCCGCGGCCCCCCGAGGCACCCGGTGAGCCTACCGCCAGATCGTCGACCCCGTCCCCGTCGAGGTCGGCGGCGCCGAACAGGGCAGAGCCGGCCCGCTCACCGGGCTCGTCGCCGTAGAGCACGTCGTCTGCGGAGTCGAGATCTCCTGTGTCGACGAGGGGACCGAAGAAGATGTAGACGGCGCCGGCGTCGTCGCCAGAGGTGTCCCGCCCCGGCGCACCGATGGCCACGTCGGGGTGCCCGTCGTCGTTCCAATCCCCGACTGCCAGGGCCGTGCCGGCGAGATCTCCGTCGTCCGTGCCCTTCCAGAAGGGATCCGTGTCGGGCTTGTAGAAGTATTCCTCTGGGAAGGGCGTCAGGAAGACACCGACCTCTCCCTGATCGGCCTGGCCTGCCCCTGGGTTGCCGACGACCAGGTCGTCCACGCCGTCCCCGTCCAGATCTGCCGCACCGTAGAGGGCCTGGCCCCAGGCGTGGCTGCAGCCCTCGCTCTCGACCAGGGGCCGCTCCGGAGCGGCAGCCAGGATGATCATGAGGTTGGCGTAGTCGAGTCCCCCAGGGTCCCCCCGGTCCTTGACGACCAGGTCGTCGAGGCCATCCCCGTCGTGGTCGCCGCCGGTGCTGAGGTTGTCCTGGTCGAAGAAGCCCCCTGCTCCCGCCCAGCTCTCCGTGGGTCCGTCCGGGCCATCGACGAAGACGGACTGCCAGACGCCCGGGCCGACGTTGCCCAGGACGAGCTCCTGGACGCCGTCGCCGTCGGCGTCACCCGCCGCGTCGACCACCACCGCCTGGAGCGGCAGTGCCTCCGACGACCACAGACTGGGCACGTCGGCCAGCAGCGTGCCATCGGCCACAGGCCCGTAGACCTTGTGCACCGCGCCCTCCTGTGCGTCCGAACCGACCACCGTGAGGTCGACGACCACCACGTCCCGCAGGCCGTCACCGTCCAGGTCTCCCGTCGCCACGACCTGGCTGCCCGCTCGTCCCGCCCCGTGCAGGATGGCCGCTGCCCCCGAGGCGTCCTCGGGCAGCGCCGCGCCCCCGGCGAGGACCCAGACCCGACCCCCACCGGGAGCCCCGACGACCAGGTCTGCGATCCCATCGCCATCGGTGTCGCCCGCGGACAGGGACTGGCCCGCTTCGCTGTCGTCAGGTGCCCCCACGACCCGCAGCCCGCGGGATCCGAGTCCCGGTCCGGCCAGGGCTTCGGTCTCGGTCTCGGTCTCGGTCTCGGTCTCGGTCTCGGTGCCCCCGTCCGGCGAGTCGCTGGTGTCGGCGCTGTCCGGGGCGACCTGGGGCTCGCCGCTGTCGCCGCTGTCCAGGTCAGGCGCCGGCGTGCGACAACCGGCGAGCAGGGACAGGGCGATGAGCAGGCGGGGGTCGGCCACGGGGCCCTCCTGTGGTGAGGACACCCTCATTCGGTCCGTGACACCGGGCCTTGAGCGGGTGGTCATCGGCAGGACATCGCACGCCTGGAGGAGTCGGGATCAGGCCTGTCGGCCGAGACCCCGAAGCGCCCTCAGGCCAGCCAGCCCGCGGGGCAGCGCCCGCACGGCAGGAGCGCGGTTCGCCAGCTCGGGCAGCGCCTCGAGGTAGCTCTTCCAGACCCGCTCGAACACTGCATGAATTGGGAATTGAAAGTACAATCCATGCATGATTCGAAGAGACCTCCAGCCGGTCCTCGTCGAGAGTGCGGCCGCGTACCCTGTGGTCACGCTGACCGGGCCTCGGCAGTCCGGCAAGACAACCCTGTGCAGGGCGACCTGGCCTGACAAGCCCTATGTCTCGCTGGCCACGCGGGATCGCCGAGCCTACGTGAACGAAGACCCGCGGGGGTTCCTCCACGAACACCGCGCGGGGGTCATCATCGACGAGGTCCAGCACGCTCCGGATCTCCTGGGGTACCTGCAGGAAGAGGTCGACGAGCGGCCGGATCCGGGGCGCTTCGTGCTCACCGGCTCCCAGAGCCTCGCCCTGGGCTCGGCGGTCTCCCAGTCCCTGGCCGGGCGCACGGCCGTGCACCACCTGCTCCCCCCCAGCCTGGCTGAGTTGCGCCGCTTCCCCGACGCTCCCACCGAGCTGTTCGACGTGCTCTGGGCTGGCGCCTTTCCCCGCATTCACGATCGGGGACTCCGGCCCGATCGGTGGCTGCCGGACTACGTCACCACCTACATCGAGCGAGACGTCCGCCAGATCCTGGGCGTCCGCGACCTGGAGGCCTTCGCCACCCTCTTGCGCCTGATGGCCGGCCGCTCGGCCCAGGAGGTGAACCTCAGCGCCCTGGGAGGCGACGCTGGGCTGACCCACAAGACCGTGCGCGCCTGGATGTCCGTGCTGGAGGCCAGCTTCCTGGCCACGCGGCTGGCCCCGTGGCACACGACCGTCCGAAAGCAGCTGATCAAGGCGCCCAAGCTGCACTTCCTGGACACCGGGCTCGTGTGTCACCTGCTGGGCATCGAGACTGCTCAGCAGCTCCGGCACCACCCACTGCGTGGGCCCATCTTCGAGAGCTGGGTGGCCGCCGAGCTGTTGAAGCAGGCGCACCACAGCGGGAGACGGCCCCGGCTGTTCCACTACAGGGACGCCCGGAGACTCGAGGTCGACCTGGTCCAGGAGGGGCCCGACCGGATCACCCTGGTGGCGTGCAAGTCAGGCGCGACGGTCCACAGCGAGTCCTGGGCCTCTCTGCACAGACTGAAGGAGGCCCTGCGACGACGTCCGGGAGCGCCCCCTGTCGACTGCGTGGTGGTCTACGGCGGAGACGCCCAGCAGGCCCGCAGCGACGTGACGGTGCTGCCCTGGTCCGCGCTCGACAGGCCGCGCTGAGACTCATCCGCCGCCAGGCCCGGTCCGATGGGGAGACGACCGGGAGTCGCCGTGACCCATACCTCGACCACGCTGATCCTGCTGGCAGCACTGGCCGGGTGCGTCGACGACTACGCCGAGGACTGGGACGGGGACGGCTACACCGCGTCCGAGGAATGCGACGATCAGCGCTCGGACTCCTTCCCCGGCGCCGACGAGCTCTGCGACGGCCGGGACAACGACTGCGACCTGGCCATCGACGAAGGGCCTGCTGACGGTACCGCGTGTCGCCCCTTCCCGAGCACGGACAGGCGCCTGTTCCTGGGGCCCACCGCCGCCTGTAGCCTGGACCTCGCGGGTGCCGCGGTCTGCTGGGGAGACAGCCCGGCGACCGAACCGCCCTCCGAGACCTGGGCCCAGCTGGCCCTGGCTGCCGACTATGCCTGTGGCCTGTCCACCGACGGTGTGGCGACGTGCTGGGGGGACGTGCCGACGACGCTGAGGTCCCCTCCCATGGGCCGCTACGTCGCGATCGCGGTCCAGGACGTCCCCCAGTTCGGGGAGTTCGCCTGTGTGGGCGATCACGCGGGCGAGGTGACGTGCTGGGGCGCCCACGGCACCTTCGACGAGGCCCCGGACGTCCCGCTGTCCGCCTTTGCCCTGGCCGACGACGGGATCTGTGGCATCGATGCCGACGCCGAGATCCGGTGCTTTGCCCACATCAGCCTGCAGAGCGAGCCGGTCCCGTCCGGCGTCCCGGTCTCCATCGTCGGCGGCCTGGAGCACTTCTGCGTGCTGGGCGACACCGGTCAGGCCACCTGTTCGGGCTTGGGCGTCGGTGCGCGAGCGACCCCCCCGGCCGCCCCCCTGCTCGCCCTGTCCGCAGGGGTCGACCACACCTGCGGCCTGCACGACGACTACCTCTCCTCCTGCTGGGGGACCGACGACGAGTCGCGGGTCCGGGTCCCAGAGGGGCTCGAGCTGCTCCACATCGCCGCCGGGGACAGCGTGTCCTGTGGCATCGACCTGGACGAGCAGATCACCTGTTGGGGGGACGAGGAGAGCCCCGTGCTGGAGGTGCCCGAGACCTGGTGAGCGGGCTGCGCTGGGGCCCCGGGGCCTGTCACGGGCTGCAGAGCGTGGCTTGGCTCTGTCCGACGGGCGGGCTGAGGAAGTCCACGTCGACCCAGACCGTGAAGGCGTCGTCGGCCTGGAGGGCGTGCTCGAGGGTGGAGATGTCGCCCGGGAAGAGCTCCGCCGCGAACTTGTCGACCTGGTAGCTGAGCGGGCTCCCAGCCTGGAGGTCGTGCTCGAGGGTGGGTAGGCCCCAGGGGTGGCTCAAGGAGAAGCCGCCGCCCAGGTTCATGTCCTCCGACGCCAGGTCGCTCGTGCTCAGTGCGATCGCCTCTCCGTCGGTGGCCACGCCGTCCCAGGCGTGCCAGGTCACCGAGGCACCGGTCGGGGTCAGGCCCTCGTGGCAGCGGGTGGCGGTCGCGCTCAGCCTGACGCCGGCGACGTGGACCTCGTGGATGGGCACGGCCGCGCCCACACCGTTGGAAGTGCCGAGCTCGGAGCAGTAGGGGCCAGCGCACACCGCTCCCGTGGCGTCGCTGCTCACCGCGCTGCTCGCGTTTGCCAGGTCGCAGAGGTGCTGGGCCTCGCGCTCATCGGGGATCGGCCCCGGAAGCGCGATGGCCGCGAAGGGGTCGGTCGCCTGGGCGCCGCAGGTGCAGCCGTCATCCGGGGTGCCAGTGTCGTTCGGGCTCCGGTGCGGGAGCACCCCGGGTCGATTGCGACACCGCTGTCAGCACCCTACGTCGAGTGCGACTCTGCTGCGCTCGAGGGGGCGCTCAGCGCGTGAATTCGGTGGAATTGAGGCCACCCTGGCACCCTGTCGGCCGGTAGGGTCGCACTCGGGTGGGGTTGCTGACAGCGGTGTCGCGTTCGACGGGGGGTGCTGGCACCAGCGCCAGTGCCTCGGGCCCCCACTGGGCGTCGTCCAGCCACAAGACCACAGGACGACGGAGACAGGCCCGGTGGAGCACCCGCAGCATGGGCGTAGCGCGTGAAGCGGTGCCCGCGCCGGCCCGGCTCGTGCGCGGATCTGCTGGCCCACCTGGAGGCCCGGCTCGGCCGGGTGCCTCCGGGCCTGATGTCGCCATCTTCGTGCGGAGCAGGCGAGCGGGTCATGGTCCACGCTGAACGAGAGCATGGCCGAGGCCTCCTCGTGACCGCCGGTATGCTCGAAGAGTTCTTGCGAACTGCCTTTCCCCGGAGGGATCCATGCGAAAGCTCCCGGTGATGGCGCTATTCGCCATCCTCAGCGCGGCTTGTTCGGATGGCTCGAGACTGGAAGGGACGACGGCGCCGGTCGACCTGGATGGCGACGGCTACGACACGCCGGCGGACTGCGATGACGACGACTCCGACGTGAACCCCGGTGCGGCCGAGGTGTGTGACACCGTCGACAACGACTGCGACGGCACGGTGGACAACGACGACGCTGTGGACGCCACGACCTGGTACGCCGACCAGGACGGCGACGGCTTCGGCGACCCGGCCGACTCGGCCACCGCCTGCGAGGCACCG